>TARA_R110002095_G_scaffold40233_2_pt1 | contig 12384 bp, 10 predicted proteins | sample TARA_R110002095 | Tara Oceans TARA_R110002095 (sample SAMEA4397255) | marine metagenome | biome: Polar Biome; feature: [SRF] surface water layer (ENVO:00010504); material: water (ENVO:00002006), including particulate matter (ENVO:01000060) such as... | depth 5 m | reverse complement strand
ATCTCTTATACCTTTCAGGAGAAACATCATGAATTTTAAGTTTGTGACAGGGTTTCTTATATTAATAATTGTTGGTTTTTCAATTGCTGTTTCGGTTGACTGGTTTAATAAACCTATACAAATGCAAGAGACAACAATGGAACATGCATTAAAGCATCAGGATGCCTCTTATTACTGCCCTATGCACCCTCAGGTGAAAAGTGATGTTCCAGGACGTTGCCCGATCTGCACAATGGATCTGGTTCCATTCAAAAATATTGAGAAAAATGATGGGCGTAAAATTCTTTTTTATCGGCATCCGATGAACCCTGAAGTTACTGCCGATACACCGCAAAAAGATAGCATGGGAATGGACTTTATTCCCGTATATGAGGACTCCTTCTCAGATACCTTAAGTATAACGATTTCACCAGAAGTCATTAATAATCTTGGTGTGCGTACTGGAAAAATAGAGCGTAAAACACTATCTCGCAGAATAGATACTGTTGGCTATGTTAATGCTAATGAGTCATTAATTGGACATGTACATATACGAACAGATGGGTGGGTCGAAAACCTTACAGTAGATACTGTAGGCGACCGTGTTAAAAAAGGTCAGCTTTTATTTACTTTGTATTCGCCAACGTTAGTTAACGCTCAAGAAGAATATATAAAGGCATTAGAAAGAAAAAATGAACGCTTTATAAATGCCTCAAAACAGAAATTGAAGTCATTAGGCATATCTTCCTCACAAATTGATTCTTTAACAAAAAACGGCAAGGTTAAAAGAACGATCAGTATTTTTTCACACCATAGTGGTGTTGTTACAGACCTGATGATTCGTGAAGGAATGTATGTTGAACCTGCAACCGAAACGATTTCAATCGTTGATTTGAGTAATGTCTGGTTACAGGCAGAAGTGTTTGAACAACAATCGAGTTGGATCGCAATCGGACAAAAGGCTGTTGCCAAAATACCTTCTACACCCGATAGAACATGGGTGGGCACCGTCGATTATATCTACCCTGTCCTTGATCCTGTCACTCGCACATTAAAAGTCAGGTTGAAATTTGATAACCCGAATGAGGTTCTAAAACCAAACATGTTTGCACACGTTAATATCTATTCCAGCCCGCGTGATGATATTCTGGTAGCACCAAGAGAAGCTATAATACGAGACGGTAATAGTGAAAGAGTTATTATTTCTCTGGGAGAAGGAAGGTTTTCTCAACGAAAAATTCAAACGGGTATTGAAAGCGAAGGCGAGGTTGAGATTGTTTCCGGACTTGAAGAAGGAGACATGGTTGTTAATTCAGCTCAGTTTCTGATTGATTCTGAAGCCAGTCTTAAAGCAAGCTTTCAACGTATGCAATCTACAACTGAAGAGATTGTTGATTCAGTGGAGACGGCACCATGATCGAGCGAGTCATTCAGTGGTCCCTGGACAACAGGTTTCTGGTTTTACTGGTTTCTATCATGCTAGCTATCGGTGGTACATATACAGTTAAAAAAACTCCAGTTGATGCGATACCCGATCTTTCTGACGTTCAGGTCATAATTAAGACAGTATGGCCGGGACAGGCACCGCAAGTTATTGAGGATCAAATAACTTACCCATTAACGACAGCAATGTTATCTGTGCCAGGTGCAAAAACGGTTCGCGGGTTTTCAAACTTTGGTGATTCATATGTATATATTATTTTTGAAGATGGCACAGATCTGTATTGGGCACGATCTCGTGTACTTGAGTACCTCAGTCAGGTAACGCCACTTTTACCGCCAGGCGCAAGACCTGCTATAGGTCCGGACGCTACTGGTGTTGGTTGGGTCTATAATTATGCATTGGTTGACCGAAAGAATAAGCATGATTTGTCTCAATTACGTTCAATCCAGGATTGGTTTTTAAAATACGAATTACAAGCAGTAGCCGGTGTCTCCGAAGTGGCTACCATTGGCGGGCACGTTAAGCAGTATCAAGTGGTTGTCGACCCGGATCGTCTTCGTGCTTATGGTTTAACACTTAATTTGGTCAGGGATGCAATCCGCAATGGTAATCAGGAAGATAGTGGTTCGGTCATTGAATTAGCAGAAGCAGAGTATGTAGTAAGAACGACAGGTTATGTAAAAGGTATTGAACAACTCAACGCTATACCACTAGGAGTAAGCGAGAATGGAACACCTGTACTTTTAAAAGATGTAGCGCAAATACAAATTGGACCTGATCAACGTCGTGGAATAGCAGAGTTGAACGGAGAAGGCGAAGTTGTGGGCGCAATCGTAGTCATGCGCTTTGGTGAAAATGCAAAAAAGACTATTACTGCTGTAAAAAAACGATTAGAAGAACTTAAGCCCAGTTTGCCTGATGGTGTTGAAATCATTGAGACTTATGACAGGTCTTCATTGATTGACCGATCTATATCAACATTGACGTATCGTCTAGTTGAAGAATTTTTAATCGTTGCCATTGTTTGCGCCATATTTCTGTTTCATATGCGTTCCGCACTCGTAGTGATAGTTAGTTTACCTTTAGGGATTATTGCGGCTTTCAGTGTCATGTACGCACAAGGCATTAATGCCAATATAATGTCTTTGGGAGGTATTGCAATTGCTATAGGTGCCATGGTTGATGCAGCTATCGTTATGATTGAGAACTTTCATAAACACCTGGAGCTTGCAGGTGACAAGATAACTGACAGATGGACACTTGTAATGAATTCAGCCCGTGAAGTTGGGCCCGCTTTATTCTTTTCGTTACTTATTATCACAGTGAGTTTTTTGCCAATATTTGCACTCGAGGCTCAGGAAGGGAGGATGTTCAAACCATTAGCATTTACAAAAACTTATGCTATGGCCGCTTCAGCAGGTTTAGCAGTCACATTAGTCCCCGTGTTAATGGGCTTATTTATTCGTGGCAAAATAATGCATGAAAATAAAAACCCGATTAATCGACTTTTAATTACTGTATACAGACCATTTATAAATTTGGCCCTCAGCTTTCCAAAAGTAATACTTTTTTGCGCCATAGTAATAACAGTGATTGGTGTTTGGCCGGCGCAACATCTTGGTAGTGAATTTATGCCTGAGCTAGACGAAGGTGATCTGATGTATATGCCAACGACACTACCATCTTTATCTATCGGTAAAGCGCAGCAAATTTTACAACAAACGGATAAATTAATTCGTACAGTACCTGAAGTTGAGCATGTATTTGGAAAAATTGGCAGGGCCGATACAGCAACTGACCCCGCGCCGCTATCTATGATCGAAACATTTGTAAAATTAAAGGATAGAAGTGAGTGGCGCGAGGGTATGACACCTGAAAAGCTGCGGCATGAATTACAGCAACGTGTTTTTTTCCCAGGATTGGCTAATGCATGGGTAATGCCAATTAAGACACGTATTGATATGTTGGCAACAGGGATTAAAACACCCGTTGGAATTAAAATTGCGGGGCCTGATTTAAAAGTCATTCAGGATGTTGGCCAACAAATCGAACAGCTTGTTCGAAATATTCCTGGCACAGCATCGGCATATGCTGAACGTGTTGCAGGCGGTCGATATGTGACAGTAGATATTAATCGATTAGCAGCATCCCGGCTTGGTTTAAATATTAATGATGTACAGGAAATTGTTAGCACCGCAGTTGGTGGACAAAATATAACATGGACTGTTGAAGGACTGGAACGATATCCAGTTAATTTGCGCTATCCTCGCAACATTCGTGATTCTGTCGAAAATCTGAAAATGCTCCCTATTATCACACCTGCCGGCGCGCGGATTCCGTTAAGTCAGGTTGCAGACATTCGGATTGAAGATGGTCCGGAAATGATAAAAAGCGAGAATGCGCGACTTAATGGCTGGATTTTTATAGATACTGTTGGACGAGATCTAGGAGGCTATGTTGAAGAAGCAAAAAGACAGATAGCTGAAACGATTACTTTGCCGCCAGGTTATTCACTTGCCTGGTCGGGGCAATACGAATACCTGGAAAGAGCAAAGGAACGTTTAAGTATTATTGTGCCTTTAACACTGGCCGTTATAGTTTTGCTTTTGTTTGTTCACTTTCGAAATTTTTTTGAAGTTATACTTATCCTTACATCTTTACCTTTTGCTTTAGTTGGCGGAATTTGGTTGTTGTATATATTAGAGTTTAATTTGTCGGTTGCCGTTATTGTAGGCTTTATAGCACTGGCAGGTGTGGCTGCAGAAACAGGTATAGTAATGCTAGTGTTTTTGGATAATGCCTATAATAAATATAAGCAACAGGCCATTAATGAAAGCAGGTCACTTACTTATACTGAATTGAAAGAAGCCGTTGTTGAAGGTGCACTTTTACGCGTGCGACCAAAAATTATGACTGTCGCCGCAATCATTGGTGGGCTTTTACCTATCATGATTGGAACAGGTACCGGTTCAGAGGTCATGGTTCGCATTGCAACGCCAATGGTTGGCGGGATGGTCACCGCTACTATTCTTACGTTGGTTGTTATTCCTTCTGTTTATCTCTTGTGGAAGAAGCAAAGTATTGGTAATTAACAATGGACTGAGAAATATCATCACTGTGATCATTTCTCATACGCTATACAATACAAAGCTATAGCTTTATTAAGCTAATGAATATTATACGTGTGCTTGTGTTTTTAATATTTACATTTTGTAACCAGCATCTCTTTGTCGATGTTTAATCGCTAACAAATTAAGCTATTGAAGATGCCTTTGAAAAGTAGCTCAGTGCGTCTTTCAATGATTAGGTTTTTCCTGGCACGATGAGCTGCCTTTTAAGTGTGCCTTGAATGTTATCGCCTTTGTAAGTAAAAGGTTCAAACCTGTTGCCGAATACTAGACCGACTGGTATAAACAACGTATATATGAGGGCCAGTAATAGAATAAAACAGAACGGAGTAGAATAGAAATATGCCTTGGGAAAAATCTTTTGATACCAATGACGCTATTAAAAAAGCGACCAATGTATTTTGGGCAAAAGGCTACGAGACGACGTCTCTCGCTGACTTACTAAAAGCAATCGGTATTAATAAAGGCAGTTTTTATAATGCGTTCGGTAGTAAAAAATCGCTTTTTATTCAATCGTTGGATTGTTATGACCGTGAGCATCGTCGAAAAATACTTGACCATCTTGAATCACTTGAAGACCCGGTACTTGCTATAAACACATTATTTGATACGTTTATTTCAGAAAGTATTTCAGACTGTGAACGCAAGGGCTGCATGTTCGTTAATACAGCTTTAGATTTGCCAAACCATGATAAAGACATTGAGATAGCTGTGAAAAAAGGATTAAAGGATACCGAGCTATTCTTTAAAAAGCAGCTAACCATTGGACGTGACAATGGCTCAATCCCTGCACATGTAGATGTAAAAACAACGGCTAAAGGCTTGCTAGCGCTAATAGTGGGGCTTCGTGTGCTCGCGCGTGGTGTATTTGATAAAGCCAGTCTTTATGCCATCAAGGCACAGGCCGTCAATTCAATCAAATAAAGTATTGACCGGCTGTGTTAAATAAATTATCTTGTTTTGACTGATCGGTACAAATCCTCGAAGTTTAACCAGGTTGTAATCGCATTAACCGAATTCCTAAGATAGACAGGTTTTTAAGAAAATAATAGCGAGCATGTATTGCTTGAATAAAAGGGGCTAAACAAATGACAGAAATAGATCTTTATACATGGGCTACACCTAATGGGTGGAAGGCTTCAGCAACGCTCGAAGAACTAAAGTTACCCTATAATCTTAAGCCCATCGATATAAATACAGGCGTTCAGCGCAGTCCGGAATATTTAGCGATTAACCCTAATGGTCGTATTCCAGCAATAGTAGATCACAGCTTGGGTGAAATACCTATTTTTGAGTCTGGTGCCATCATGATTTATCTGGCTGAGAAAACAGGTCAGTTATTACCGACTGATGTAGCCGGGCGTACCAAGGTAATCCAATGGTTAATGTTTCAGATGGGTGGACTTGGACCAATGCAAGGACAAGCGCATGTGTTCTATCGTTATTTCCCAGAAAAAATACCTGCAGCAATAGAGCGTTATCAAAATGAAACAAGACGTCTTTACGGCGTGTTGAATACACAGCTAGAAGATAATGAGTTTTTGGCAGGCGATTTTTCTATTGCTGATATCGCGCATTGGAGCTGGGCGCGCATACATAATTGGGCAGGTATAGATATTGATGAGATGCCTCATATGAAACGTTGGCTTGCTCAAATTGAAGCGCGTCCGGGATGTGCCAAGGGTGCAATTGTTCCTCATGCGACTACTTACAACGAACCAGAAATTGCTGGTGAAGAAACGGTTGCAGCCATTCAAGATATGATCGGTCGTTAATCATAAGAAGGCTGAAAACTGGAGCCATAGATGAAACTATTTGACATGACAGGCGCGCCAAACCCAAGGCGTGTACGAGTATTCCTTGCTGAAAAAGGAATTGAAATCGAGAAAGTACAAATTGATATTATGGGCGGCGAAAACCTTGAACCTGAGTTTTTATCTATAAATCCCCGCGGGGTTTTGCCTACATTATTGCTTGATGACGGCTCGATTGTGGACGAAGTTAGTGCGATTTGTCGATATTTTGAAGAAGTCCAACCTGAACCGGTGCTTTATGGTTCTACGCCTAAAGAAAGAGCCGTCGTCGAGTCATGGATACGACAAATTGAGCTTGATGCATTATTACAAGCAGCTGATGTATTGCGTAACGAGAGTCCAGCGTTTGTGAATCGTTCTTTACCAGGCACTTCAGATACGCCGCAGATCCCTGAATTAGCCAAACGAGGGAAGTCTCGCATAGCAGCTTTTAACAAACGCTTGGATGCACGTCTGACAAACACTGACTATATTGCCGGTGATACGTTCTCGGTTGCTGATATCACTGCTATGTGTGCAATCGATTTTGCTGAATACGTTGGCGTTGAAATTCCAGCCACGCTGACAAATCTGAGTGAGTGGCGTGCAAGAGTGTCAGCACGACCAAGTGCGCAAGCTTGATTATCCTTTAACCAACTCTGATTAGACTAGACTATCAGATAAAACTAAATATTGAGTTTTATACCCAGTCTTCATATTCGATTGATGACGCCGTTTTTAAAGAGTCATAGACGATGTCTACTACTTCTTCATCCGCATGATCTGAAATAACAAGGTAAACAGAGTAGGTGTATTCAGGTGCTCCAGTGACGTGGAACAGGCGTTCCCTTTCAAGGTAAGGCTTTGCAGCACGCGCGCGAAAATAACCACTACCACCCATTGTGAGTATGTATCTCAATGCCAGTGGGCCGAGGCCAACATGCATGTCAGTATCACGTAGATGTGGAAACGCATGGTCATGATGTGAACTAAATTGAGGACCCCAATCGATGTAGACGTAACCAGCGTTACCTACTGCGGTACAGTTACGTTCGGTGCTTACTGCAATTAATTTTTCCTCCATCAGTAACTTGGTTTTTAAACCGGGACGTTTTTGTGGTTCGTAAATAACTGCGACATCAAGAATACCGGTTTGAACTTTATCCAGTAATCGTTCCGGAATATCCACTTGTGATCGGATGGCGATATCAGGGGATTGTTTTCTGATACAAACCAGCCAGTTTAATAACAACGGATTCCAAAGACTTAACTCACCACCGATTGAAACGATAGCGCGACGTCCTGGCGGCAAGGCCACTTGTTGTCTCGCACGTTCCCATATCTGAACCAAAGAGGTTGCATATTTAATAAACTCTTGCCCGGCAGGGGTTAGCCTTGCTCCCGCTTTATTTCGCACGAAAAGACTCCGACCTAATTGTTCTTCAAGTGATTTGATGCGCGCGGTCACTGCTGTTTGTGTCAGGTGTAATTGTTCAGCAGCCCGAACAAAACTACCTGCAGATGAGATAGCTAGAAAGGTACGAGCAACTTCAATATCCATAATTACCTATTTAATATCAAAATAAATGAATTTAAGTATAAATATTATTCATTAGATTTATGTAAAGCAAGTCGCCATTATTCTTTTCAAGAATAGATTCCCGCAGAGGGGGCTTATGGTCTAGGAGGGGCGGTATGAATATATGGGTCTGTGAGATTTGTGACTTTGTTTATGACGAAGCAAAGGGTATTCCTAATGATGGTATACCTGCAGGAACGCGTTGGCGAGACGTACCTGTTGATTGGGCTTGTTCTTATTGTGGGGCGACCAAGTCTGCATTCAAGATGAAGAAGCAAAATCGAGTAGATGCCATTGATCTGAGCATCCTGAATCCATAACCGACATTTATTATTTTATATAGGCCTAGCAGGAGATTATTAAGTGGATTCGCCGGTAATCAATATGCCAGAAATTATTTTATCTGATGAGACTCTTAAGCAAGTAGAAGCGTTGGCGAAACAAACAACGCCAGACGAAGCACTCTGGATCAGTGGTTACTTTGCCGGATGGGCGAGAAGTAAACTGTCAACATCAAATGCAACACGTCACGCAAGTTCTCTTGAAAGCGTTAACAATACCAATGATTCGGAAAAGCCGAGTCTCTGTATTCTTTATGGAACAGAGACAGGTAATTCTCTTGATTTGGCAGAAAAATTAACAGCGATATTACGAGACGAAGGTTATGTCGTTTCGTGCAGCGATATTGATGATTTCAAAATTCAAAGGTTGAAAAAAGAGAAGTATGTACTAATGATAACCAGTACACATGGTGATGGTGATCCGCCGGAAACTGCGAAGACTTTTTTTGAAGCGATAGCAGGACGCAAGGCGCCAAATTTAGAACATCTGCAATATGCTGTTCTAGGTCTCGGTGATTTGTCGTATGAATATTTTTGTGAAGCAGCGAAATATATCGATAAACGCTTTAGTGAGTTGGGTGCAAACTCGTTAATTGAGCGAGTTGACTGCGATGTCGATTATGATGAGGCAGCGGGAAAATGGATTGAAGGTATAACGCTAAAATTAAAGGAGTTGATTGCAACAGAAGAAACAACGAATAAAACAACGATTTACAATACGGGACAGAATGAACCTGTTGAGGATGTTTCAACACAAGAGTTCGATAAGCGCCATCCTTTCGAAGCAGAGGTAATTGAAAGTATAAAGATTACTGGCAATGGATCGACAAAACATATTTCTCATATTGAAGTTTCATTGGAAGGTAGTGGATTAAGTTATCTTCCCGGTGATGCACTTGGTGTTATTCCTGTCAATGCGAGTAGCAATGTTGATGACATATTAACGGCACTGAATCTTACAGGTGAAGAGCATGTTAATGATGACAGTAAAACTCTACGAGAGAGCCTGTTATATGATTACGACATAACAACATTGACCTCGCGTTTTCTTGAAGCATGGTATGGCTTGAGTAAAGCAGAAAGTTTGAAAGAGTTTCTTCCTACACAAGAACGCGCGCTATTATTCGAGTACGCATCTAGAAATCATATTGTTGATGTCATTCAGAAATACCCGGTATCCAGTATTGATCCATTGGAATTCTTAAAAGGATTAAGGAAACTTCAACCAAGACTATATTCCATTGCTTCGAGCCAGGATATGTTGGTGGATGAAGCGCATATCACCGTTTCAAAAGTGGAATACCAACTTCATCAGCGTGATCGTCACGGTGTGGCATCGTTCCATCTTTGCTCTCAGCTTGAGCCCGGGCAGACTGTTCCTGTCTACATTCAAAAAAATAATAATTTTCGTCTACCTGAAGATACGAAGACGCCCATTATTATGATCGGTGCAGGTACCGGTATCGCACCTTACCGCGCTTTCCTGCAACACCGTGAAACTTCAGATATAAAAAGTGGGACTACCTGGCTATTTTTTGGAGAGAGAAATTTTCGTACAGATTTCCTTTATCAAACGGAATGGCAACGATGGTTGCGTGATGGTTATCTTGACCGTATCAGTCTGGCATTTTCTCGTGATGGAAAAGAAAAAGTATATGTGCAACACCGGTTGATTGAAGAGGGCAAGGATGTTTTTAAGTGGTTAGAAAAAGGTGCATGCATTTATGTGTGTGGTGATGCCAGTTATATGGCAAAAGATGTCGATAAAGCGTTACTAACAATTATTCAAAACGAAGGGCAGATGAGCGCTGAACGTGCGAATGAATATTTAAAAATATTGAGCCAACAAAAACGCTATAGAAAGGATGTTTATTAAATCATGGCAACTGTAATTGATAATAGAAAAAATACTGATCGTACCCGGGATATTTCTCGTTCGATAGAAGAATTAAACCCTGATGAACTAATGAAACGAGAGAGCCACTATTTGAGAGGCACAATAGCTGAGAGTTTGTTTGATCCTGTTACAGGAGCAGTATCGGAGACTGATACAAAGTTAATGAAGTTTCATGGCATTTATCAGCAAGATAACCGTGATGTGCGCGATGAACGTCGGCATCAAAAGCTTGAGCCAGCCTATACGTTTATGGTCAGGGTTAGATTGCCAGGTGGTGTGTGTAGTTCTAAACAATTATTGCAACTTATAGAGATAGCTGAACTTTACGGCGGCGGCTCATTACGGATTACAACACGGCAAACGTTCCAGTTTCATGAGGTTTTAAAACATAATCTACAATCAGTGATTCAATCATTAGATAGCGTAGGCCTGGATACGATTGCGGCCTGCGGTGATGACACCCGCGGTGTAATGTGTGCGGTCAATCCACATCAGTCAAGTTTGCATCACGAAGTCTATTCTTTGGCGAGACAGATAAGCGACAAGTTTATTCCAAAGACGGGGGCCTATCAGGAAGTATGGTTTAATCAAAAGGTTCAAATATCGGATATCGAAGAACCCTTATACGGTGCGACTTATTTACCTCGTAAATTCAAGATTGGCATTGTGATTCCCCCAGTGAATGACATAGATGTCTTTACGCAAGATCTTGGTTTTATTGCAATCAAGGATAATGAGCGTCTCTGTGGTTTCAATGTCTGTGTTGGTGGTGGTATGGGGCATACCGATAATGTGCCATCAACTTATCCGAGGTTGGCTGATGTAATCGGTTATATCGATAAAAATAAAATATTTGATGTCGTCAAGGCGACTATCAGTATTCAGCGCGATTTTGGTGACCGAGTTGATCGGGCGCAGGCGCGTTTTAAATACACTATAGATAACAAAGGTCTGGATTGGTTTAAAGAGGAACTTGAACGACGAACGGGTTTTGCATTAGATAAACAACAGCATGTGGAATTTAGCACAAACGTTGATCGTTTTTCTTGGCAGGAAGGTGATGATAAACGACAACATTGCACATTGTTTATAGAAAACGGCCGCATAAAGGATCAAGGTGATTTTGAGTCGATGACAGGTTTACGCGAATTAGCATTGGCACATGATGGCGAATTCAGGATGACACCTAATCAGAATTTAATGATCGCCAATATTGAGCCTGAACAAAAAAATAATATAGAAGATATTTTACATAAATATAATTTGAGTAATGGATTGAAACAAAGTCGTATCAGACAAAGTTCCATTGCTTGCGTTGCTTTTCCAACTTGCGGTTTGGCGATGGCCGAAAGTGAACGTTATCTGCCTGATCTGATTTCCCGGATCGAAGAAATATTGAAGGTAAAAAATATACTGGATGAATCTATCACTGTTCGTATGAGTGGTTGTCCTAATGGTTGTTCCAGGCCTTATATTTCTGAAATAGGATTAACGGGCCGTGCGCCGGGAAAATATAATTTTTATTTAGGAGGCGCCCATAACGGGACTCGAATGAATAGATTATATCGAGAAAATATTAATGAAGAACAAATACTATCTGAACTAGAAATAATCATTGAACACTTTGCCAATGACAGACTAGACGATGAGTCGTTTGGTGATTTTGTTATTCGAGAAGGTTATGTCAAAGCTGTTACCAGTGGAGTTGATTTTAAAAATAATAATGGAGAAGAACATTGAGCGAATACATGCTTATTTCATCAAGAGATCCGTTCGAGTGTCGTGAGACGGAAAATCTGTATCGCCTCGCCGTTAATTTAAAAAACTCTGGTCATGCAGTGACGCTTTTTCTGGTTCAAAACGGGGTGATACCTGCAAGGAAGTCTGCATCCAACCGCGAGTTTGCAGGATTGATAAGACAGGGTATTCACATTGAAGTCGATGACTTCTCTGCAAAAGAACGTTCTATTTCAGAAAGTGAATTAAAGAAGGGGGTCAACCTGGCTCCATTGGACAACATTATCGATTGTCTTGCGAAAGGCACAAAAACGATGTGGCATTGAGAGTAGATAAGTATGAATAAAAAAACAACATTAGCATTTGCGATCATGGATCCCCCTTTTGAGAGTGCACGTTCCACCACATTTTTTAGATTATTGAGCATTGCGGCATCTCGTGGTTATGATATTAATGTCTTTGCCTATGAAGGTGGCGTGCACCTCC
>TARA_R110002095_G_scaffold148492_1_pt1 | contig 12395 bp, 14 predicted proteins | sample TARA_R110002095 | Tara Oceans TARA_R110002095 (sample SAMEA4397255) | marine metagenome | biome: Polar Biome; feature: [SRF] surface water layer (ENVO:00010504); material: water (ENVO:00002006), including particulate matter (ENVO:01000060) such as... | depth 5 m | reverse complement strand
TTCGGAGATCATGCAGGCCGAGTACGCCGGGCTGGCTGAGGACGATCGTCTTGATATTCTCCCGTTCCTCGTCATTCAGCTCTTCATCCATTAGATCGGCGAAGGAGGTGCGGATGATGGCAATGGCGCTGTAGAGCAGGATACCGGCAATCAGGATCGCGAACAGGCCGTCCGCATAATGCCACAGGAAGACCATCTCAAGGACAAGTGCCAGGATCACGCTGCCGTTAATCAGCAGGTCGCCAAGATAATGCAGGGAATCGGCAGAAATCGCTACCGAGCGTGTTTTGCGGATGACATAGCGCTGATAGGAGACAAGGCCGAGGGTCAGCAGGATGGAGATCACCATGACGATAATCCCCATTGTCTCCGCCTGAATAGGTTTCGGGTTGAGCAAGCGCTCTCCCGCCTGGAACAGGAGGAAGACTGCGGATCCGGTGATGATGGCGGACTGGAAGAGCCCGGCCAGCGCCTCCGCCTTGCCATGGCCGAAACGGTGATCCCGGTCCGCCGGGACAAGGGCCTGACGTACGGCGAAGAGGTTGATGCCGGAGGCCACGAGATCGAGCAGGGAATCGACCAGCGTCGAGAGCATGGCGACCGAATTGGTTGCGAAATAGGCGAATAGCTTGATGCCGATCAGGGTCAGCGCGACGCCCACCGCCGCATAGGTCGCTGAGCGCATCAGGCGGCTATGCTCCTCATTCGTATCTTGCGTAAAGACCTTATCCTGTTCTTCTGTCACGATACTGCTTTCCTATGGGAACAGGACGCTTTCCATCCAGCCGTCGGCGCCCTTTTCGTAACGGCGGCGTTCATGCAGGCGGAAGGGTCGGTCGCGCCAGAACTCGATACGGTGCGGCATGACACGAAAGCCGGACCAGTATTCGGGACGGGGAATCGGACCAATGGCATACTTTGCTGCGTATTTCGCAACCTCCGCCTCCAGCGTGAACCGGCCCGGCATGGGCCGCGACTGCTGGCTCGCCCAGGCACCGATGCGGCTGTCGCGCGGACGGCTGTCGAAATAGGCGTCGGCCTCGGCATCGCTGACAACCTCGACAGTGCCTTGAATGCGGATGCTGCGCCGGAGGGTTTTCCAGTGAAAGCCGAGCGCGGCACGGGGGTTTGCGCGCAGCTCCATGCCCTTTTGGCTTTCGAAATTGGTATAGAAGACGAACCCCCGCTCGTCCGCGCCTTTCAGCAGGACCATCCGCACCGACGGCTGTCCATCGGCATCAGCGGTCGCCAGTGACATGGCGGTGGGATCGTTCGGCTCGCTTTTCTCGGCCTCCGCCATCCAGTCCTGAAATTCCGCCAGAAGCTCGGTAAAATTTTTCACAGTCATAATTATTCACTCGTTATCTTGCCGGTTAAGCGCAGATTTCCGCCAACCTAGCCCGCGCCGACGGAATTGTCGATCCATGTCGTTTAAACTAAGATAGCCTTTCCCGTAAGTTTTTGAAATTATTTGTGATGGGTCTTTACTACAAAAACGTATGCTGGCCCTATATAGTAGAAGGGAAGGCAATTGCCTGATTAATTGTCAGGGGTAATTTTTTACGATGACAAGGATTGAAGGATGTTTAAATCAAAATTATGGACGGTAACGGCACTGGCTGCAGCGCTTGCCTTGGCGGGTTGTGCGGACGCTCAGAATAACCCTAAAACAACAGGCGGGGCGATTATCGGCGGTATCGGCGGCGCGCTGCTTGGCTCCGCATTTGGTAAAGGAACCGGACGGCTCGTTGCTGTTGGTGTTGGCACGCTTGCCGGCGCGATGATCGGGAGTGAGGTCGGCAAGTCGCTGGATGCGGCAGACCGCGCGGCGATTGACCGCGCCGAGAGACAGGCAACGACCGCCCCGATGGGACAGACGATTACCTGGAACAATCCCGACAGCGGAAATTCCGGATCGATCACACCGGTGCGGGATGGCAACCATCAGGATGGCCGTTATTGCCGGGAATTCCAGCAGACGGTTGAAATTGGCGGTGAGCTTGAAAAGGGTTACGGTACCGCTTGTCGCCAGCCGGACGGTTCCTGGCAGATCATGAGTTAGAATAGGGGGAGGGGCGGCCCGTTGGTTTGTAAAATGGCAAGGAAAGGGCCGATCAACAGTATTTATGAAACGGATTGAGCTTTTCACAACGGCGCTGGCAGCGGCGCTGTTGATGTCGTCAATACTGGCCCCTCTTTCCCGCGCCGGGTTTGAGGAGGGGGTCACGGCCTATGAGGCGAAAGATTACATGACCGCCTTCGAGGAATGGTTGCCGCTGGCCAAAAAAAACGATCCGGCGGCGATGCGGAATATCGGCCATATGTACCGCCGTGGCCTTGGTGTGCCGCAGGATTTCGGCAAGGCCATGACCTGGTACAAGCGGGCGGCGACCATCGGTTTCGACCGGGCGCAGGCCAATGTCGCGGGCATGTATCTCGCCGGGGAAGGCGTGAAGCAGGACTATGCCCAGGCGGCTAACTGGTTCGCCAGAGCGGCGCAGCAGGGGCATGTCATCTCGCAATATAACCTTGCGCTGCTGCTGGAAAACGGCCTTGGTGTCCAGAAGGATGAGCGCATGGCGCTCGGCTGGTTTGAACTGGCCGCCAAGGCAGGCCATCCCGGGGCTACAAAAAGGGCTGCGGAGCTAACCGCAGAGTTGAAGACCCGTCCACCCGTCATCGCCGACGCATCTTCACAACAAACAGCGCAGATGACGGAGTCTGCTGACGCAGCGGAAACGGATGTCAGCACCCAATCCGCCGCTCAATCCGCGACGTCGGAACAAGATACGACGGCAACTGAAAAGACCCCTGCCATGGCGGAGACGCAATCAGCGGAAAACTCAGGTTCGGCAAAACCGGCAACCGTTGCGGTGGCGACCGCAACAGCCTCTGACCCTGCCTCGTCGGACGGAGTGCAGAAGAAAGGCTTTTATGAGGCCCTTCGGTCGCTGGTGACGAAGAAAGCGGCGGAAGAAAACGCGGTGGAGCCGGCTGTACCGGCCCCGTCGGTCGCCGCGGTGGAAACACCAAAGGATGTCGCTGCGACCAATGCCATAGAACCCGCGACCTCCGGGGCAGTCACCCGCGCGGAAGAGCCGCCGACACCTGCGGCAAAACCCACAGATAAACAGGTGGTTGCCGCCGCCCAGCAGGAGCCGGTGAAGGTTGCTTCCGCTCCCGCCCCGGCGGAGGCAAAAACAGCTCCGAAACCGTCTGCTCCTGCGAACGCGGTGCCCGGATCGGGCCTGAGCATGGCGGAGAAGCTGGAGATGGCGGATCTTGCTTATACCCTGCAACAATATCAGCAGTCCCTTAGTATCTGGGCGCCGCTTGCTGCCGACGGCAATGTCGAGGCGCAGTACCGGCTGGGGATCCTGTTCAACAACGGGCAGGGGGTTCCGGTAGACCGGGTTCGGGCCTATTACTGGTGGGATAAAGCGCAGAAAAACGGCTCGACCGCCGCCGCATCAGCAATCGGCAATCTGGAACAGACCCTGACGCATCTCGAAAAAAGACAAATAGATCGCGTGAATTAGTTAAAACCTAAGGAAAGAAGTCTTATATACTATGAAGGACGTTAGTTTTGACTGAGGTGACGCGTTTGCGTCTGGCATAGCAACGAATGAAGAATTTATACAGTATACTTGGTATTTCGAAGTCTGCGAGCCAGCAGGATATCAAATCCGCGTATCGCAAGCTCGCGAAAAAACATCATCCGGACGCCAATCCGGGGGATACGAAGGTGGAGGAGAAATTCAAGGAAATTTCTTCTGCCTATCATATCCTCGGGGACGAGAAACAGCGCGCCCGCTATGATCGCGGCGAAATTGATGAGAATGGACAGGAGAAAATGACCGGCTTCCACCAGAGCCATCGCGGTGCGGCGGGGGCAGGCGGTTTCGGCGGTGGTGGCGCAGCCGATGATATTTTCTCCGAGATTTTTGGTAATTTTCGCGGTGGCGGCTTTCGCGGCCGTGTGCCGGAAAAGGGCCGGGACCGGAAATTCGCCATCGAGATCGACTTTTCCGAGGCGGCACTTGGCGGCAAGCGGCGGCTCACCATGGGCGACGGCGGACGGACACTGGATGTTTCCATTCCTGCCGGAGTAACGGATGGACAGCAGATTCGCCTGAAAGGCCAGGGGGAGGAAGGTATCGCCGGTGGTCCGTCCGGGGATATCCTGATCAATGTTACCGTCCGTCCGCATAATTTTTTCCGCCGCGACGGCAAGAACATCCTGGTCGAATTGCCCATCAGCCTGCCAGAGGCAGTGCTTGGCGCCACTGTCAAGGTGCCGACCGTGGACGGAACCGTCAATCTCAAGGTGCCGGCGGGATCGAATACGGGAACAACGCTTCGCCTCAAGGGCAAGGGCGTCGGCAAGACTGACCGCGGAGACCAGCTGGTGAAGCTGAAAGTCGTGCTGCCGGAAAAGCAGGACAGCGAGCTTCAGGACCTTGTGGCGAAATGGTCGGAAAAGCATGATTATGACGCGCGATCCAAGCTGAAAGCGAATTAGTCTTTTGACTGCCTTTCACAAGCGGGATAAAAAGACTGTGACAGTTTAGGGTCAAACCCTAAATACGAGAACAGTAGCGAGGGGATCAGTATGACGCAGCAGCAAGGGCTTATGGCCGGTAAAAAGGGCCTGATTATGGGGGTTGCCAATAATCATTCCCTGGCCTGGGGGATTGCAAAAGCACTGAGTGAGCATGGCGCAGAAATTGCCTTTACCTACCAGGGGGAGGCGCTGGGAAAGCGGGTGGTGCCGCTCGCGGAAAGTCTGGGCTCGGATACGGTTCTGGAATGCGACGTGACCGATGATGCCTCCATGGACACGGTGTTCGCGGCTTTGAAGGAGAAATGGGGTAAGATCGATTACTTTGTCCATGCCATCGGCTTTTCCGACAAAACCCAGCTTCGCGGTAATTTTTCCGATACGACCCGTGAAAATTTTGCCATGACAATGGATATCTCCTGTTTTTCCTTCATTGCCCTTGCAAAGCGTGCCTCGGAACTGATGAATGACGGGGGCAGTATGGTGACGCTGACCTATTACGGGGCGGAGCGGGTTATTCCGCATTATAATGTCATGGGTGTCGCCAAGGCCGGACTTGAGGCGGCGGTTCGCTATCTCGCTGTCGAGATGGGGAAGAACAATATTCGCGTCAATGCGCTATCCGCCGGGCCGATCAAGACACTTGCAGCCTCCGGCATCGGCGATTTTCGCTACATCCTTAAGTGGAACGAATATAACTCGCCGTTGAAGCGGAATGTCACTATTGATGATGTCGGCGGATCAGCGCTGTATCTCCTGAGTGACCTTGGCGCCGGTGTGTCGGGGGAGACCCATCATGTGGATGCGGGCTATCATGTTGTCGGTATGAAGGCGGAAGATGCGCCGGATATCACCAAATAGGCCGATTGTCGCGGCGCAGAAAATTTTAAGACGGAAGACCTTATGTCTCACAATAGTTTCGGTCACCTGTTCCGGGTGACGACCTGGGGGGAAAGCCATGGCCCCGCGCTCGGCTGCGTCATTGACGGATGTCCGCCGCTTATTGAGGTGTGCGAGGCGGAACTCCAGCACTGGATGGACCGGCGCAAGCCCGGCCAGTCGCGCTTCACCACCCAGCGCAAGGAACCTGATGCCGTCCGCATCCTCTCTGGTGTGTTCGAGGGGAAGACGACGGGCACGCCGATCAGCCTGATGATCGAGAATGTGGATCAGCGCTCCAAGGATTATGGTGACATCAAGGACAAGTTCCGCCCCGGCCATGCGGACTATACATACCATACGAAATACGGCATTCGCGACTATCGCGGCGGCGGACGATCCAGCGCGCGGGAGACGGCAGCGCGGGTCGCGGCAGGTGGTATCGCGCGAAAGGTTCTCGGCGATGGTATCAGGATCAAGGGCTATCTGACCCAGATCGGCGACAGGGAGATTGACCGCTCCCGCGCTGATTTCGACAGCATTGACAACAATCCCTTCTGGTCGCCCGATCCCGGTATCGTTGACGAATGGACGGTCTATCTCGATGCGATCCGCAAAGCCGGTTCCTCTGTTGGCGCGGTGATCGAAGTTGTGGCCTCCGGTGTGCCCGCGGGCCTCGGCGCGCCGATATACGGCAAGCTCGATTCCGATCTCGCCATGGCGATGATGACGATCAATGCGGTGAAGGGCGTGGAAATCGGCGACGGTTTTTCTGCCGCCGCGCTGACCGGGGAAACCAATGCCGATGAAATGCGCGCCGGGAATGAAGGTTTCCCCCGATTCTTGAGCAATCATGCGGGTGGCATTCTGGGCGGGATTTCATCGGGGCAAGATATCGTCGTCCGCTTTGCCGTAAAACCGACGTCCTCCATCCTGAAGCCGCGCGATACCATCGATATTGAGGGCAACGAGACGGAAATCCAGACCAAGGGCCGCCATGATCCCTGCGTCGGCATTCGCGCCGTGCCGGTGGGAGAGGCGATGATGGCCTGCGTCCTTGCCGATCATCTTTTGCGCCATCGCGGCCAGAACGGCTAGACTGAAAAACAATAACACCCAGCGAGAGGAGAGCCCCATGTCCCAACCGAAATATGTTCATGCCCTTGATATAGAAGTGCCCGCGCGCGAGGACCTGGACGAGGGGACCCGCAAGTATTTCGCCATTTGTGACGAGAAGCTCGGGATGGTGCCGAATGTATTGGCCGCCTACAGCTTCGATGCGGCGAAGCTACGCCCCTTTTCGGATATGTATGGGGAGTTGATGCTGGGCGAGTCGGGCCTCTCGAAGCTCGAGCGCGAGATGATCGCCGTCGCCGTCTCCTCGGTGAACAACTGCTTTTACTGCCTGACCGCCCATGGCGCGGCGGTGCGGGAGCTCTCAGGCGACCCAATCCTCGGCGAGTTGATGGTCATGAACTACCGTGCGGCAGAGATTTCGGCGAAGCAGCGGGCCATGCTCGATTTCGCCTACAAGCTGACCAAGACACCGAACGAGATGGAGGAAAGCGACCGGCAGGCGCTCCGCGATGCGGGCTGGACCGACCGCGACATCTGGGATATCTCGGCGACGGCCTCCTTCTATAACATGACGAACCGCATGGCCTCCGCCATCGACATGATGCCGAACCCGGAGTATCACTCCCAGGCGCGATAAGGTCGGCATTGCGGCGGATAACTATCTGTTGATGTTAGCACAGTTTTCTGACGTATTGAGCTGGGGCATTTTTTCAGGAGGTGGCTTTTATGGGTTCATTATATCCAATATTTGATCTCGTCGGGCGCATATTTATGGCGCTTTTATTCATCCCTGCGGGGGCCGGGAAGATTTCCGGTTATGCAGGAACGCAGGGCTATATGGAATCGATGAACGTGCCGGGCATCCTGCTGCCGCTGGTGATCATCGTGGAGCTTGGCGGCGGAATTGCCATCCTCCTTGGGTGGCAGACGCGCATTGTCGCCTTCCTGCTCGCTGGATTCTGTCTTGTCGCGGCGCTGCTCTTTCATTTGCAGCCAGATGACCAGATGCAGATGATTCTGCTGACCAAGAATGTCGCAATCGCTGGCGGTCTTCTGTTCCTTGTCGCCAACGGCGCGGGCGCGTTCAGCATCGACCGCTGGCGCAAGAAGAGTTGATAGGTTAATCGAACCGGGGGCTGCGCCATCCTGCTGCGAGGGCCTCGATCTCAGAGCAAAACCAGCGCTCCCCGGCTTGTTCATTTATGCGCGTCCGGCTGTACCACTTGCTTCCCGGTGTGTGATAGATTTTGCCATTCTCGCTGATATTACCCTTGATGGCGCAATCATGCGTTTCTTGCGCAACCGTTCGGCTTTCCGCGCGCCAGACCCAGGGCATCCGGAAACTGCCTTGCCAGAGACCCTGGCCGGTGTCCTTTGCCGATTTCTCGACGGAGGCGTATTTTTCCGAATAACGACGATAGGCGACGGCCCAGCCAGCGCGGACCATCTCGGCATTGATATCCCGGGTATTAATATAGCAGGTGGCGATCAGGCGGCCATAGCGGTCGGCCGTGTCGCCTTCGCAGTGGACATCTTGCGATCTGATGAGTTCTTCAAGGGCGTTGCTGGCGGCAATCCCGCAAGGATAGGAGGCGCCGTCATCGGCGAAGCAACTCTGATCCTGTTCCGGCGCGTCAATGCCGTTCATGCGGATTTTTACTCCGGCGACCCAGATCGTATCCCCGTCGATGATTCGTGCAGGTCCGCTAATACTCCCGCCATCGGGGATAGCATCTTTTCCTGCATTGAACGGGGTGGCCGGCATTAGCGCAATAGCTGTTCCCGCGACAACACTGGCGGCACCGATGAGACAATACTGGACAAGGCCCTTCATCTGTCACTGCCTCGTCTGCGGTTTCAGGGAAATCATATTTTTCTTATGAGAAGGCGCACGCCATTTGCCATGCGGGCCGGACTTGCCGCGAAATTTCCTTGAACTGGTCTTCACATGCCTCATCACTGCTCCGTCAGGTCAGATATGACGAACTCAGTTCAATTATGTGATGTGGATATTAAGAAATTCGTAAGCGCTGCGGTTTTTACGGGTTCCCTAGCGGGATTTTGAGGCCGCTTCGGTGAGGATATCGATATAGGCGCCTTTTCTATGGGCGTTTTCCGAGAGATGTCGGCGCCAGGCGCGGGCGCCGGGGCGGCCCTGAAACAGGCCGAGCATATGCCGGGTGATCGAATTGAGCGGGACCCCTGCCGCCATTTCCCGGGTCACATAGGGCAGCATTTGCTCGACCACCTCGCGGCGTTCGGGCGTATCGTCATCGACGCCATAGTAGCGCCGGTCGATCTCGGCCAGAAAATAAGGGTTCTGATAGGCCTCCCGCCCGATCATCACGCCATCGACCTTTTCAAGATGGGCGTCGATCTCCTCACAGCTGCTGATGCCGCCGTTGAGAATGATTTCCAGCTCCGGGAAATCCTGCTTCAGCCGGTAGACCCGGTCGTAATCGAGCGGCGGGATGGTGCGGTTTTCCTTGGGGCTGAGACCAGTGAGCCAAGCTTTTCGCGCATGGATGATGAAGGTCTCGACACCCGCCGCTTGAACAGTGGCGATAAAGCGGGTGAGATGGGCGTAGCTGTCCATATCGTCAATGCCGATCCGCGTCTTCACCGTAACGGGAAGGGAGGTCGCCGCCTTCATCGCCGCCATGCAGGCCGCGACCGTCTCCGGCTCCGCCATCAGGCAGGCGCCGAAACGGCCATTCTGCACCCGGTCCGACGGGCAGCCGACATTGAGGTTGATCTCCCGGTAGCCGTAGTCTTCCGCAATGACGGCGCATTTCGCGAGCGCCTCGGGATCGCTCCCGCCAAGCTGGAGCGCGAGCGGCTGCTCCGCCGGATCGAACCACAGGAACCGGTCCACCTCGCCATGAATGATTGCCCCCGTCGTCACCATCTCCGTATAGAGCAGCGCGCGCGAAGAGATAAGACGCAGGAAATACCGGTCATGCCGGTCCGTCCAGTCCATCATCGGCGCTATGCTTATGGTGCGGTTGAGTTTGGTCACATGTTCCTCGGTTCTCATTCCCGCCTTAGATATAAGGATATGAGCATAAAACCAAATGAAAACTAATGAACTATTATTGGAGTAGTTCAAAGAAGGAGTAATTTTGCCTCACATATGAGATAAGCGGGTCTAAATATAAAAGGTCAGTATTCCTCGAAATAGATGCTATTGCGACGTTGTTCATGATCAAATTTCCCGAAGCACTTCAATTGCCGACCATCTTTTGCTCCGGAACCAACACCGACAATGTTACCTTTCGCCCATGTGGCTGAACATTGATCACCATTCGCAAAATAAAACACACCTTTTCCAGTAATCCGCCATTTCTCATAGTCTCCTTCGTATCGGTCCCCATTCGGCATCGTGATTTTGATCCAGTCTTTGCCTGGGTTTCCGCCAATCCAAATTGATTTTAACCTAGTGCCATCCGAAAAGGTCAATTCTCCTGGTCCGTGGTACATGCCGTATAGCCAGGCTCCCGAGTATTCAGTGCCGTCAGGAGAGCTATAATCGCCATGGCCGGTCCAAACGCCATCAACAAAATCGCCAACATATTTCTCCCCGCGAGGCCAGATTTCCATTCCCTCACCATGACTGACGCCTTGCCAAATTTCTCCTTCGTAAACAAGAGTTACCCATTTGCTCCCAACGTCAATTTTCCTTTCAATTCGGCCCCGTCCGTGTGCTTTTCCGTTTACGCAATCACCGGACCAGGTTGCCTTGTTTTTTGAGATAAAATAAGTTGCTTCCCTTTTCTCGGGAGTGAGCTCAAAAATACGCACAAAGGCGACAAGGCAATCGGGTCGATTCTCTACTTGCAACCAATCATAAGAAGGTTTTTTTTGATCAGGTACTGAGTGGCAGGCGGATAAAAAAGCCATGACAATGAAAATGACTAATTTGAGCCTTGTGGGAAGATACTTGTTCATTCGGTATGACTAAATTGAATATTGTCGGGGTCTTTATTCGGTCGCGGTTCGCGACGCCTTGTATGCTTCAAAGGTCGTGCGCACTATCGTTCTTTGGTCCGGGGTTAGCGGAGCGCGGGCACTGATCAGGCGCAGGAAATACTGGTCATGCCGGTCCGTCCAGTCCATCATCGGGGCTATGCTTATGGTTCGGTTCAGTTTGGTCACGTGTTCCTCGGTTAAATCCTGAGCACTCATATAAGGAAAACGGCGGCGCGATAAAAGGAAAAACGGATTTCTACAGGCCTTTCGCCTGCATAAACTATTTGAATATTAGTAACTCGGAGGTGGGTTGATATGTTTCTCTCTCTGGGATAATTATGTGTAAAAAATTATATTTATATGGGCATTTCTGAGAGGTCTCAAGAAAACGAATGGAAGATTTGCTCGCCGGTTTTTCTCATATTTTTTTCATTCTCACAAATTAGTAATCGAGACAGCAGCAGACCCTTTTCGTCGCGGAGCGTATATTTTTATCTTCCCATTTATTGTTGCGCTATGCGTTTTGGTGATGAAACGCGTCATTTCTCCGAAGCAACTAATTTTAATTTCAGTTTTATATTGTTTGTCGCCGATCGTGATCAGAAAATTGGTCGTTGGTTCTATCACGGGGCCATTTTATTTATGGTTGCCTGAATTAGGCAGTCTTCTCGCTTATCTTTCTATTACGCTCGGCGCATTATTGCTTGCTGTCTATTTGCTGTTCTGGTGTTTGCCGGGGGAAAGCTGGCAGCCGTTTCGGGTCAACTGGATAGATATTACTTTTCTCTGGGGAGCATTTTTATTATTTTTCTCGAGTTCAACTACGGTTTATGCCAACAGTTATTTATATCCTTACATTACAGGTGATTATGAAAGAGAGTTTGCCTTTCAGTGGATTGGAGAATTAGCCGCCACCCAGACATTATTGCTGATATTTACAATAACCGTGCCAGCACTTTTTGGTGTTCTACCAGATCAAGGAGGTTACAGAATTATTAACTTCGGGCTACAAATCGCACTTTTGGTTTTGCTCGGATACATTCTATCCAAATGTTGGGAAGGGATCTTTTTTTGGCTTAGAGCATTACATTGGCTTTGATACTGAAGCATCGCGGGAGAAGATCGACAGTTACTTAAATGTTTGGCCCGTAAGGTCCATGGCAATATCCATTCCGACAAGAGTGAGCATCAAAAGTAAATACCCAAGTATAAATGCCGAAACGAGTGATAATGCGAAGATGGCCAGCCAGCATTTCGCTTCAACCGGCCAATTTCTGATTTCTGGTTTGATAAGCCGGTTGAGGATAAAGCCTTGAAGGAAGAGCAAGGAATACATAAAGACGAAAAAGCAGAAAAATATACATGGCCCGAGACCGACATAGGCCAACGGAAAAAATCGCGAAAATATGGCAATTGTAGGGAAGAAAACTGTAAAGAAAACAAGCGCAAAGAATGCGGACTTCGGAACGAATAGCATCGAGAATATTTTCTCCAACTTATGCATAAATCGCTCACTCATTTCTTTATCCGCAGAACATCACCCTCGCTTTTTGCTAAAGCAATGCACGGCCCGTGCCGTTTATATTAGGGTTAAACGGAATAATTTTATAGATATAAATATATTCTACCAATATTTGGTAGTTGGGGAGCGGTAAAAAAACGGGCGGCGAACCTTTCGATCCGCCGCCAACCTATCCAAAGACGCCGCTAAACGCCAGTTTTTTCCTAACCGGCTCTGGAGAGGCGTTTGACGCAGTCGTTGAGCTCGTTGATGCCGGAGGAGAAGAACTCCATGCTCTGGGAAATCTCGTTGGTAACGACGGTCTGTTCCTCAATGGCGGAGGCGACGGCGGCGACATATTCATTGACCGAGGAGGTCGAACTGGAGATGACTTCCGTGCTGTCCACC
>TARA_R110002095_G_scaffold62454_1_pt1 | contig 12421 bp, 14 predicted proteins | sample TARA_R110002095 | Tara Oceans TARA_R110002095 (sample SAMEA4397255) | marine metagenome | biome: Polar Biome; feature: [SRF] surface water layer (ENVO:00010504); material: water (ENVO:00002006), including particulate matter (ENVO:01000060) such as... | depth 5 m | reverse complement strand
CCAGGCCATTCAGCCCCATAAACAACCCACCATTGTGGACATTGGGGTCAAGCCGATCGCGCAACATATTGAAGGCTGTTTGCGCCAGAAGATAGCCAAGCTTGCTAAAGATCGATTTCGACATGGCTTCCCGCAGATAGGTGCTCATTAGGCGTGCGGTACCTTCCGCGGTTTTCAAAGCGACATTGCCGGTAAAGCCATCGGTCACAACAACGTCGACGGTTCCTTTAGCGATGTCATCACCTTCAATAAATCCATAGAAATGCATCGGGAGGTTCGCCTCCCTAAGCATCTGGGCAGCGGCTTTGACGGATTCTGTACCCTTCATTTCCTCTTCGCCAATATTCAACAAACCTACACTGGGCTTGTCGTGGCCAAACAGGACACGGGCATAGGCTTCACCCATCACGGCAAATTGGACCATCTGTTTTTCATCCGGTCCAATAGTCGCGCCGCAGTCTAGCATCACACTCTCGCCGCGGATCGTCGGGATGAGAGCCGCAAGTGCCGGGCGGTCAATATTCGGCATCGTTTTCAGGAGAACCTTCGACATCGCCATCAGGGCACCTGTATTGCCCGCTGACATAGCCGCCTGTGCGTCTCCCTGCTTCACAGCATCAATAGCGCGCCACATGCTGCTGGTTTTGCGCCCGCGCCGAAGAGCTTGGCTGGGCTTATCATCCATAGAGATAGCCACATCTGTGTGAACCACGGTGCTGACATCAGCAAGCCGCGGCTCTTTGTCGAGCTCTGCCCGGATCTTTGCTTCATCGCCAAAAATCAGAAAGCGTGCTTCGGGGTGCCGTACACGGGCAATCTCTGCCCCCGGGATAACCACGGACGGACCGATATCTCCGCCCATTCCATCAAGTGCAATTGTTAGGTCACGCGCCAAATCTTGGTTTTCCCAATTCTTGGTTTCGATTGCCCAGCCTTTGGTCAATCAACGCCGGGCGGTCAGACAATACCCAGTCTCCCCACCGAAACAACAGTTAATAGGTAGGGGGTCAATGGCCGTAGCGCTAGTCTTGTGTTTTCAGATTTTTCAATACTTCAAATGGGTTAGACTTCTTTTCTGATCCACTCTCTAACGACTCAGTCGCCGAGAGTTCAGCGCCCTGGGCCCGTGGATAGGGGTCGAGCACAAGGGCAAGCTGTTCTGCGACGGCCTCACCCAGATCGACACCCTCTACAGGCAATGGATCAGGTGGCTCCTCTGCAAGCGGATCCACAGCCACTTCCATGGCACGCCGCCCAGAAACATCCTCAGGCAGGTACAAGAGCGTGAAGTCAGCATTCAGCGTGGCTGGAACAGGGTCCAGCGTGACGATGCACGACTGCTCAAGATCTGCGTCAAGCGTACCAGAAACCTTGATCCCCTTTTTGCGCCAAGGCTCAATCACCAAACGCGCTTCGAGCTCGTCCAGGGTGAGCAAGCCGAACCGCTTGGCAAGCTGATCACGCGCTTTGGCCCCTGCCTCCAACGTCACTTCCAGACCGTCGTCAGACACATCTTCCCGAGCCACGACGTAGGTAAAGCCCGGAAGGCCTCCCTCCCCGGTCATGGGCGCACCTCAGTGGCCAAGATAGCCTCGGGCGCGGCCGGAAACTCAACCCGACCGTCGGCAAAAGTCTCCAACTCTGTCTCGTTAAGAGCGGCTCTGACAGTCTGCAAATAGGTAGCAAGCGCATCCAACCGTTCCGGCGCAATCTCCGCCTCGCGAAAAACATTGCGCTTCAACGCAGCTTTAACCGCCTCATCTGTTCCATCCTGAAAGGCATCGTCATAGGCACCAAGCCGCCCATAAAAAGCGCGCGCCATTGTCTTCACCTTCTTGCCGACAGACAAATCTCCAACACCGATTTCCCTGAGGGCCTGGTCCATATCATCGAACATGACATCAAACAGTTTTTGGCTGAGTTCCTTGGCCGGCGCCCCGATTGCACTCAAACGCTCAATCACCACGACCATATGGAGCACAATCATGTCAAAACGACCGTCCAACGTGTCTGGGACACCAACATTCAAGTAAAACTGAGGGGATCGGGCCTGATCGACCAGATTTCGGTAGAGGAGAAAGGAGCTGTCATCCGCAGATGAGGTCCTAAACCAGCTTTTCCAAAACATTTTGTTTCTTTCTCTCTTTCCACCAAATCGGCAGGAAAGCTTGAATCTAGACGCCGTTACAGGTAGGTCAACAGGGGACTAGCGCAACCCCCAGACCCGTTCCGGGAGCAAAAAAGGTATTACGATGAGACAGCGTTTAGCCGCTCTGCTGGCCCCCTTCAAGTCAGCAATCATTGCCTCGGTTATTGCTGCAACCGCTCTGGCAGGATGTAGCACCGAAATCGAAGAACGAGGTTACGTTTACGACCAACGTGATTTCGACCAGATAAAGCCGGGCCTGACAAGTGAAGCCGAGGTCACCGCCATCCTGGGCAGCCCGTCAACGGTCGCAACAGTTGAAGGCAACACCTGGTTTTACATATCCTCGACTTTCGAAAAGCTGATGTTTTATACCCCAGAAGAAGTTGATCGAAAGGTTGTCGCCGTCTATTTCGACGACACACAGACCGTTGAAGATGTCGGGTATTACGGTCTGGAAGACGGTCGGATCGTCGACTTCCGGACCCGTAAAACGCCAACTCGTGGGAAAGAACTCACTGTTCTTGGCCAGATTTTCGGCAATCTGGGCCGCTTCAACCAAAACGCACCTGCGCAGCCCGGACGGTAACATTCGTGTTTAGAAGACTGAATCCCGCGCATGGTGGGAAACATTTCAACCCTGGGTCCGAGGCGCACGCCGTCTAAGATGACCTCCCAACTGAGAATAAAAATCAATGTCTACAAAACTGAAGCCTGGCGTCCAAACTGGTACCGATTACATCGCCCTTGTCGAGGCCTGCAAATCAGGCGGATACGCTTTGCCTGCAGTCAACGTAGTCAACACACAGTCAATCAACGCGGTTTTGGAAGCAGCCTCAAAAGCCAACTCAGACATCATCATTCAATTGTCCGGCGGTGGCGCGCAATTTTATGCCGGCAAAGGCATCAAGGACGGCGAAAAAGCCAAAGTCTTGGGCGCCATCTCAGCCGCTGAACATGTCCATCGTGTCGCCGAAGCATATGGCGTTTGTGTGGTCCTCCACACCGACCATGCAAACCGTGCGCTCATCCCTTGGGTCGACGCCTTGATTGATGCTGGTGAAGAACGCTTCAAAGCAACAGGCAAACCCCTCTTTAGCTCACACATGCTCGATCTTTCCGAAGAAAGCCTCGAAGACAATCTTGCTGAGTGCGAACGCCTGCTAAAGCGTCTGGCGCCCATCGGCATGAGCCTCGAGATTGAACTGGGTGTAACTGGTGGTGAAGAAGATGGCGTAGGGAAAGACCTTGATGAAGTCGACAATGACAAGCTCTATACCCAGCCAGATGAAGTTCTAACCGCCTATCGTCGTCTGGCCCCACTTGGCCACTTCTCGGTTGCTGCAGCATTCGGGAATGTTCACGGTGTCTATAAGCCGGGGAATGTCAAACTACGCCCCGAGATCCTGAAAGCGTCTCAGGAAGCAGTCTCAGCAGCGGAAAAAACCGGAAACGACCACCCGCTTCACTTTGTCTTCCATGGCGGGTCTGGCTCGGAGAAAGCCAAGATCACAGAAGCTGTCGGCTATGGCGTCTTCAAAATGAACATCGACACCGACACACAGTTTGCTTTCTCTGAACAAGTTGGCAAATACGTCGAGGAAAACCCCAAAGCGTTCAAATATCAGATCGATCCAGAAACAGACGAGCCCTACAAGAAGAAATACGACCCTCGCGCCTGGCTGCGCAAAGGCGAGGAAGGCATCGTTGATCGCCTGCTTATCGCATGTGACGACCTGGGCTCAACTGGCAAGTCTCTCGCTGGATAATCAGCGGCAGGGCTCAAAGCCTTTTCAACAAAAGTTGCAGACTTTTATGGTTCGAAAATGCGGCAAAACAAGAGAAAAACCCCGCGAGGAGCAATCCTCGCGGGGTTTCTTTTTGTTTCAAAGCTGACTTGATTAGTGAGCGAGGACCGCGAGCAGCAGCAAAGCCACAATGTTCGTGATCTTGATCATTGGGTTCACGGCTGGACCTGCAGTGTCCTTATAAGGGTCACCAACAGTGTCGCCTGTCACAGCAGCCTTATGGGCTTCTGAGCCTTTGCCACCATGATTGCCATCTTCAATGTACTTCTTCGCATTATCCCATGCACCACCACCGGCGGTCATGGAGAGCGCAACGAAGAGACCGGTGATAATCACACCAAGCAGCATCGCCCCAACCGCTGAGAAGGCGGCAGACTTATCTGCAACAGCGAGCACAATGAAATACAGCACGACCGGCGAGAGAACCGGCAGCAGGGATGGGATCACCATTTCCTTGATCGCAGCCTTCGTTAGAAGGTCAACCGCTGCACCATAATCAGGCTTCTCAGTGCCCTGCATAATGCCTGGCTTCTCTTTAAACTGACGACGCACTTCCTCAACAATTGCACCAGCAGCACGGCCAACAGCCATCATGCCCATGGACCCAAAGAGGTAAGGCAGCAAACCACCGATAAAGAGACCAACCACAACGTAGGGATTGGACAAGGAGAAGTCCGCAACGACACCTGCAAAGTATGGATATTGCTCAGGGTTGGCGGCAAACACTGTCAAGTCCTGCGTATAGGCGGCGAACAGCACAAGAGCCCCAAGGCCAGCTGAACCAATCGCATAGCCCTTGGTCACAGCCTTGGTCGTATTGCCCACAGCATCGAGAGCATCCGTTGTTTTCCGAACGTCCTCGGGAAGTTCTGCCATTTCAGCAATACCACCTGCATTGTCAGTCACAGGACCAAACGCATCGAGCGCCACAACCATACCGGCAAGTGCCAGCATCGTCGTAACCGCAATGGCAATCCCGAAGAGACCTGCCAGCGTATAAGTCACGATGATACCCACCACGATTACGATCGCAGGTAGAGCTGTTGCTTCCATCGAAACAGCCAGCCCCTGGATAACGTTGGTGCCATGTCCTGTTTCAGAGGCAGCAGCCACGGACCTCACAGGACGATAGTTCGTTCCTGTGTAGTACTCAGTGATCCAGATGATCAGACCTGTAATGATAAGACCGCTAACACCGCACAGGAACAGGTCCTGACCGGTAAAGGTCTGGTCTGCAACAGTGAGTTCCGTAGCAAAGCCGACAAGGCGTTCTGTGACATAGTAGAGAGCCCCAAGCGATAGGACCGCTGAAGCCACGAAGCCCTTGTAAAGCGCGCCCATGATGGACTGGCTCGAGCCAAGGCGTACGAAGAACGTGCCAATGATTGAGGTAATGATGCAGGAACCGCCGATAGCGAGCGGATAGACCATCATGTTCACAGCATTCTCGCCAGCGAAGAAGATCGACGCCAGAACCATGGTCGCGACGATTGTCACTGCATAGGTTTCAAACAAGTCAGCTGCCATACCAGCACAGTCGCCAACATTATCACCGACATTATCAGCGATCGTTGCTGGGTTCCGAGGGTCATCCTCAGGAATACCCGCTTCAACCTTACCAACCAGGTCACCACCTACGTCAGCACCTTTGGTAAAGATACCGCCACCAAGACGGGCAAAGATCGAAATCAACGACGCACCAAATCCAAGCGCAACGAGCGCATCAATCACCGTTCTCGATCCAGCTTCCAAACCCATCGGGCCGGTAAGAAAACCGAAATAAACCGTCACAGCCAGAAGTGCGAGACCTGCGACCAACATGCCCGTAACAGCCCCAGACTTAAACGCAATGGAGAGACCAGCTGCAAGGCTTTCGCTCGCCGCCTGCGTCGTCCGCACATTCGCCCGTACAGAGACGAGCATGCCGATATAACCGGCAGCGCCGGAAAGAATGGCACCGATGGCAAAGCCAATTGCCACGGTCATACCCAGCAGCAACCAAACTGCAACAAAGATGACAACACCCACATATCCAATCGTGCGGTATTGACGATTAAGGTAGGCGCTAGCCCCCTCTTGGATCGCTGACGCGATCTCCTGCATCCGCGCGTTACCCGCGTCGGCTGCCATCACTGAACGTGATGCCCAGATACCGTATAAAACGGCCAAGGCTCCAGATCCAATGATTGCCCACAAAGACGTGCTCATAGTTTTTCCTTATCCCTTTATAGGATTGAACTTCTGATATGAGACAAGGGTTCCCCAACCACCTCCTAGTTGGATGCCCCCTCCCCTAAGATGGGCAGAAGAGTGCCAAACCTTAACCATGGGCGCAACCATGCAACGCCGGAAAGCTTGTGCGGCAATAGCTGGCCAAATCCTAAATTGGGAGGCTGACTTGGTCGCCAGCGATACAGCTAAGAAATGTATTAAAGTCAGGGTTCCGCGACGAAGCGTCAGGGAACGCTGGTTCCCGCTTTGGTCAAATCAATGCTGTGGCAAAGCTGCCTCGCGCCCTCTAGCCGCACCTTTTGGTTCAACTGCACCGCTTTTTTTTGCTGCCGGACGCTCTTTTCGACTCCGGCTCATCCAATGCAAATACCCCAGCGGCAATCGAAACTGCGGCATATGCTGGGGCGATTCTCGCAATTTGTGCACCCGGCTATCGAATCAAGATAAACGCAATCGCCATTGTCCTATCGTTTCAGGACCAGCTGCCCCTCTATCTCTTCAGTGTGTCAGCCGTAGAAGCTTGGGTCATCACCAAATTCAGGCAAAATCTGGATCCCAGGATTGTTTGGCAACAACTTTTGCAGGCGCCACTTTCTATCGGGTGCAAACTGATGATTGCTTCAAGGTTATCCCATGCATCGCTTCCGAAACATACCGCTAGTCAGCCGCGATCGTTGACGCGTTGCGACTCAAAACTGCTTTAAGCCGCTGGCGGCCCTCTTTCTGCACGCTCTGATTCAAAAGACCGGACTTCATCATCGCTCTGCGCTCCGTCCTGGGCTTAGCAAGCCACTGCATGTAGTCAGAGCGACAATCATAGATGCGACAGACATTGGGTCTGTTATTGTAGTTCGTGCATCCCTTTTCTAGGTCAAGGTAGATGCAATCGCCGTTTGATTTGGTTTTTAGAATGGGACGCCCATCAATAACGTCCAGATGACCTTCGTAGAGACCCGGATCATCCCCATGTTCTGGAATCAGAAAAATGCCGGGGTTTTTTCTGCAGCATTTGTTGCAGGCACCGCACTCTAAAGGCGCATCCTTCAGAACTTCACCGACTGGTCCCATGAAAGGCTTCCTAGATCGACCGCATTCGCGCCAGTATCCAGAGAAGGTCTTGTCATTTCCTTAACCATAGTGCCGCACCTAAGCAGCCGTTCCTTTTTGTTGGAGGACAAACCAAAGCAAGAGGAGGAGCGCTGCTCCAACAAACGGAAAGAGCGCATAGTGCACAGCATCCCAACCGAAGCCGTTAAGCAATCCACCTGACCCAAAAGACGCGATTGCGACCACCACGAAAACTATTAGATCATTCGCGGCCTGCGTCTTGCTCCGCTCTGCGGCACTGTAACACTCCGTCAGCAGCGTCGTCGCGCCGATAAATGTGAAATTCCAGCCTAGCCCAAGGAGGATCAGTGCACTTACGAAACGTTCAATCTCTAGACCACCCAGAGCCACCAAGCCACAGCCGGCAAGCAACAGCAAGCCCGTACCGAGAATCCGCTCCACACCGAAACGAGCAATCAAATTGCCAGTAAAAAAGCTTGGCGCGAACATGGAAAATATGTGCCACTGAATGACAAAAGCGGCGTCATTGACACTCAAGCCAAATCCAACCATGGCGATGGGCGTAGCTGTCATCACCAGCGTCATGATCCCGTATCCGACCATGCCACAGGCCACAGCAACAATGGCCTTTTGATGGGCGAAAATTTCTAGTAAGGGTCTCCCGGTATTCGCCTGCTCATCCGCGCTGAGCTTCGGGATCGTGAGAAATGACATCACGACAAAGGCAATGAGGCTGAGAATAACGGCAGTGGCATACCCACCGACAAAGGGGACGGGGCCTAACCAGTCACTTGAGAGCGCCACAAGCTGTGCACCGACAAATGCCGCCGCGACCCCACCGGCCATCACCCAGGAAATTGCCCTCGGGCGGAATTCTTCGCTGGCCGTGTCGGCAGCGGCAAACCGGTAATATCCAGCAAAAGCCTGATAAATGCCGCTTATGAAGAGCGCCATACAAAAAAGCGGAAAGGAATTCCCAAATAACGCGGTCATCGCAAGCGCTGCACCGAACACGCCAGCCGCGGTGCCCAGCATGAAGCCACGCCGACGACTTGTGCGTTGCATGAAAAGCGAGGCCGGGACAGTCGAAAGCGCTGTGCCGACAACCATGGCGCTAATCGGCAATGTTGCATAAGCCGGGTCGGGCGATAGATAGACTCCCGCAAGCCCGCTGAGCGTGATGAGAATGGCCATGTTAGAGCCGTAAAGCGCCTGCCCACCGGAGAGAAGAAAGGTGTTTCGCTTCGCAAGATGGTCGTTCTGAGAAGATTCTATTTGAGACATACTTCGACGCTAGGACATACCCTGACCATCACCAAGGTCAAATCAGCGCTCATTTCGGCCAGTTAGTTAACAGCCTTGTTTTGGGCCGGCTTAAAACCTCAAAGCTCACTAGAAGTGGGTGAACCCAGCGAGCGCTGCTTCAACCGGGTGCCCCGCTTCATCCAACACAACAATGTCCTGGTCCTTAGTCAGACGTCCAATGCAGCTCACCTGGACATCTACTGCACGGGCGAGATCCACTATGCGTTCCTGGTGCTCTGGGGGAGCTGCAAAGAGGATCTGGTAATCATCACCACCCCCATAGACTAACCGCCAGAATTCTTCAGAGGAGGCCAAGCACGCGGTGAATGCCGTTGACAATGGTATGGCAGCGCGGTCAAGCCGTGCGCCAACCTGAGACGCTGAGCACAAATGCTCCAGATCGCCCAACAGTCCGTCGGATAGATCAAGGGCTGCTGATGCAATTCCCCGTAACTCTCTTCCAAAGGCGACCGGCGGCTGAGGGATGCGGTACCGGCTGATCAGATAGTCCCTATCCCCTTGCTCAACGGCACCATATTTGCCCTGCGCGGCCAGGAGACCGAGAGCAGCGTCGCCAATGGCTCCAGTCACCCACAGATCATCGCCGACCGCCGCGCCCGAGCGCGTCACCATTTGACCGGAGGGCACCTCACCAATGGCTGTCAGAGAGAAAACAGATGGACCGACAACCCTGATCGTATCGCCGCCCCACAAAGAGAGCCCAAATTTGGATTGATCCTCCGTGAGCCCGTCGGCAAATGCTTGCATCCAATCAAGAGACATATCGCCAGACCAAGCACAGGATAAAAGGTACCCCCGTGGGGTTGCGCCTTTTGCCGCCAAATCAGAGAGGTTCACCCGTAAGAGCTTTTTGGCAACGGCATCGGCTGGGTCGCCAGGAAGATAATGACGCCCTTCCGCAATAGCATCTTTGGTGAATACGAGATCATACCCGGCCCGCGGCGTGAAAACCGCCGCATCGTCCTTGAGTCCAAGCCCCTCAGGTCCAGCCAGTGGATCGAACAAACGCTCGATCAGTGAGAATTCATCGGGCATCGCATCTGCGTCCCCGCCCCGTTCCATGTCAGGCGCTCGCCTGCCCAAATTCCTGCGGCCGGATCGCTCGGGCAACCCGGTCCAGGACAGCGTTCACCACCTTAGGCTCATCATTTTCAAAAAAGGCTTTGGCAATGTCGAGATATTCGGTGATCACGACCTTCCCAGGAATGTCCTTGCTCCGCTGCAGCTCGTAGCACCCAGCCCTCAATGTCGCACGAAGCGTACTATCAAGCCGGGCCAGGACCCAACCATCGGCAAGCGCATTATTGATCCGAACATCAATGGTCTTTTGCTCACGCACCACCCCTCGGACGACATCGTCGAAATGGGCTTCTTCCGCTTCGTGATAGAGCTCACCTTCAACTTCCCGGCCGAAACGGTGGTGAACAAACTCCTCAATCACATCTTCCAGGTCGGTTTGCGCTACATCCATCTGGTAGAGCGCTTGCACGGCCGCAAGCCGCGCCGCACTACGGCCAGCTCTATGAGAGGCTTTTCCAGACTTGGAAGTCGACATACTGAGTTTACGCTCCTGCGCCGTATCGTTGCTTCAACGCCGCCATAGCTAGCGCCGCAGCCGCCGCTCCGCCACCTTTATTTTTGTCTGAGACGTTCGCCCGTGCCCAGGCCTGATCATTGTTTTCAACGGTCTGAATGCCGTTTCCAAGTGCGATCTTGTCGTTAATGGTCAAATCCATCAGCGCGCGCGCCGACTCATTCGACACAATGTCATAATGCGTTGTTTCCCCACGGATCACGACCCCAAGGGTCACGTAGCCATCATAGGCCTTATCGAGGCCGCCGGCCCGGCTGGCGTCAGAGGCGACCTTCACAGCTGCCGGGATCTCAAGGACACCCGGAACCGCAACACGTTCGTAAGTGCCGTCTTGAGCCTCAATCTCGGCGACGGCGCCCCGGGCCAACTCATCTGCCAGATCGTCGTAGAAACGCGCCTCAACGATCAAAATATGCTTACCCGACATCAGACTGTTTCCGCATCTTTTGAGGTAACTTTTTCACCGTCGACGGAACGCTGCTCAACCACACGCAGACCATATCCTTCAAGCCCAACAATCTGGCGCGGCGTATCCGACATCAAGATCATGTCATGCACCCCAAGGTCGAGCAGGATCTGCGCACCCACCCCATATTCGCGGAGCCGCCGCGGCCCCTGTTCTTCTGACTCGCCCTTATGAAGAAGCATGTCAGAGACGACTGTTGCCGTCGTATCTCGGATCAGCACGATGACGCCGCGACCTTCTTTAGCAATCGTCCGCATCGAGTCTTCAATGAGATTATTCCGTCCGCCCTTCGCGCCCAACATGTCATCAAACACATTGATCGCATGCATCCGCACCAGCGCAGGCTCCGGCGTTGTGAGATCACCCATCGTCAGCGCGATATGTTCTGCATATTCGGCTGTGTTGAGATAAACGTTCAGGTTGAACGTGCCGCCATACTCACTTTCAATCTCAGTCTCAATCGCCCGATGAATAAGATTGTCGTGACGACGTCGATAGGCAATGAGATCGGCAATCGTTGCAATCTTCAGCCCATGAAGCTGGGCGAACTGAACGAGATCAGGCAGACGCGCCATGGTCCCATCATCATTCATGATCTCGCAAATAACCCCGGCGGGATAGAGACCCGCGAGGCGCGAAATATCGACAGCTGCTTCTGTATGCCCTGCGCGCACAAGCACGCCGCCGTCACGGGCGACGAGGGGGAACACGTGACCTGGAGAGACAATATCCGTCGCACCCTTTGTGGGGTCAATCGCCACGGTGATCGTATGCGCCCGGTCATGGGCGGAGATCCCGGTCGTGATCCCTTCCCGTGCCTCAATCGACACCGTAAATGCCGTCTGATGTCTCGATTGATTGTTGGATGACATGAGTTCCAGATTGAGCTGCTTCGCCCGATCAGAGTTCATGGACAGGCAGATCAATCCACGACCATATTTCGCCATGAAGTTGACGGTCTCTGGCGTCGCCATTTGAGCTGGAATAACAAGGTCACCCTCATTCTCCCGGTCCTCAGCATCAACAAGCACAAACATCTTGCCGTTGCGGGCGTCTTCGATCACTTCTTCAATAGGCGATAGAAATTCTTTGTACACGGGTCTCAGTCCTCTTGTGTCAGGCGCGCGACATAGCGGGCCAGCACGTCAATTTCAAGGTTGATCTTATCGCCAACCTTTGCATGCCCCCAGGTTGTGACCTCCTGGGTATGCGGAATAATGTTTACGCCGAACGTATCCCCATCAACCTCATTCACGGTAAGCGAGGTGCCGGAGAGCGTGACAGAGCCTTTCGGCGCGATGAAAAATCTTTGGCCGGTTGGGACGCGAAAGGTAAATCGTTTGGAGTCACCTTCCCGCCGGATGTCAGTAATTTCAGCCACACAGTCCACATGGCCACTGACAATATGGCCACCGAGCTCATCGCCGACCTTCAGAGCGCGTTCCAGATTAATTGATCGTCCCTCTGTCCAATCGGCGAGCGACGTACAATCAAGCGTTTCTTTGGAGACATCCACAGCAAACCAATTGGTCCCATTCATGGTGCCTTTTTCCACAACGGTCAGACAGCAACCGTCGCACATGATTGAGGCACCGAGCGCAATGGTCGTTGGATCGTAGGACGTCTCGATCACATAACGCATATCGCCCTTTTTCTCGATCGTGCTGATCTTACCAACGTCTGTGACAATTCCCGTGAACATCCGTACTTACCTCTTCACACTAAAGCTTTGCAGCGTATCTTCGCCGAGCGAGAGCACTTCAAGCAGCTCAAAACCCGGC
>TARA_R110002095_G_scaffold208540_2_pt1 | contig 12440 bp, 10 predicted proteins | sample TARA_R110002095 | Tara Oceans TARA_R110002095 (sample SAMEA4397255) | marine metagenome | biome: Polar Biome; feature: [SRF] surface water layer (ENVO:00010504); material: water (ENVO:00002006), including particulate matter (ENVO:01000060) such as... | depth 5 m | reverse complement strand
CTCGCGGAAGGGAAAGTCGGCGCGATTCTGGTCGCGGGAGGCCAGGGTTCCCGACTGGGCTTCGAGCACCCCAAAGGCATGTACCCCGTTGGCCCCGTCAAACAGACTTCATTGTTTCAGATTCTGGTGGAACAATTGCGGGCCCGGTCGCGCAACGCGGGCAAACCCATCTGCTATTTCATTATGACCAGTGATGCCACTCACGATGAAACCGTCGCTTATTTCGCAGCACATCAGAATTTCGGACTGCAGGCAGAAGAGCTCTATTTCTTTAAACAGGGAACCATGCCCGCCGTTGATGAACAGACTGGCAAGATTCTGCTGCAAAATAAACACCAGATCGCCGTCAGTCCGGACGGACATGGCGGCATGCTGGCCGCGCTCAAAAAATCCGGATTATTTGAAGTCATGCAGGCAAAAGGGATCGAATATCTCTACTACCATCAGGTCGATAACCCGACCGCAATTGTCTGTGACCCGGAGTTCCTCGGCTACCACCTGCTACGCAAAGCGGAAGTCTCGGTGAAAGTCGTTTCCAAACGTTCGCCGGATGAAAAAATGGGCATCGTCTGCGACGTCGATCAGAAAACACAGATCATTGAATACAGCGACCTGCCGGAGCACATCGCAGAACTGACAGACGACGATAATAATTTATTGCACTGGGCAGGAAGTACGGCCATTCATATTTTCAATCGTTCCTTCCTGGAACAAATTGCCAGCGACGACGATCTGCTCCCTTTCCACCAGGCAAACAAAAAAGTCCCCTTTATTGATTCGACTGGCGTTCAGGTTTCGCCCACTGATCCCAACGCGATCAAATTCGAGCGGTTTATTTTTGACGTGCTGCCTGTAGCAGAAACGGTTCTTGTTTATGAAATAGACCGTTTGCGCGAATTCAATCCACTCAAAAACGCGGAAGGTCCGGATTCTCCTCAAACCGTGTTTGCTGCCCTCAGCCGGATTTATGGGTCGTGGTTGAAGTCCTGCGGAGTGGAACTCGCTGAAGATATGCCAGTCGAAATCAGCCCCCTGTTTGCGCTGGACGAAAGCGAGTTAAAAACCAGAATCTCTCCCGATGATCAGTTTACAGGCCCGCTCTATCTGGGAGAATAAGTCATCGTCTCAATAAAATTGAAATGAGCGGCGTTAGACGCTCAGGTGATACTTAATTCGAAGGTGGGGAATTAACATTATGCTTCACACGGTTGTCATGGCGGGTGGCAGCGGCACGCGATTCTGGCCTCAAAGCCGCAACGTGATGCCCAAGCAACTGCTGAAAATGGTGGGCGATCAGACGATGATTCAGGCAACCACCGCACGCTGCCGCCAGTTGTCAGACAATCAACATCTCTGGATCGCGACGAATGCAACCCTGGCCGGGGAAATTCATCACCAGCTTCCTGATATCCCTGTCGACCAGATCCTGATTGAACCTGCGCCCCGTAATACCGCGCCCGGTATCGGACTGGCGGCAATTCACTTATTGAAACGGGATCCGGAAGCGATCATGCTGGTGGCCTCTTCTGACCATATTATTCAACCGGAATCCGGTTTTCTCAGCACGATCAATCAGGCAATCGAACTGATTGAAGCGGAACCGGAGACTCTGGTTTTGATTGGCATTCCCCCAACCTGTCCTGCGACTGGTTACGGTTACATCCAGTGTGGCGCGGCTTTCGATGCGGCACAACAATACGCCAGCCGAGTACAGGAATTCAAGGAAAAACCGGACGCGGAAACTGCGCAGCACTATTGTGACAGCGGGAATTACCTTTGGAATTGCGGCATCTTTGCCTGGAAAGCCCGCACCATTCTCGCGGCCCTCGCTCGCTTCGAACCGGAAATGCATCAACAGTTGCTGCAGATTTCCAACGCCATTGAGACACCTCAATACGAACAGGTGCTCAATCAGGTTTTCCCGGCGATGAAATCAGAGTCGATTGATTATGCCGTCCTGGAACATTCAAAAGAGAATCTCGCGGTGATACAGGCGGAATTTGAATGGGACGATGTCGGGAACTGGAATACACTGCAAAAGTATTTTCCCGTCGATGCGAACGGGAATACCGTCGTTGGTTTGCACTGCGGACTGGAATCGTCAGATAATATTATCATCTGTTCCGAGGATCATCTGATCGCGACATTTGGTATTGAAAACTGTTTGATCGTGCATACGCCCGATGCCACGCTGATGGCCCGCAGAGATGATGAATCTGCGATCAAACGATTAGTCAGCCAGCTTGAGGAGCGTGGTTATGAACGATTCCTCTGAAACAGGTCAACCATTCGACGCAGAATTTCCTTCAGAAGGCCGCCTGCTGGGACTTGACTATGGGACCAAACGGGTCGGCATAGCCATTTCCACGTTTGAACAGAGCATTTCCAGTCCGCTGGAAAACTATACCCGACAATCTGAACAACAGGACGAACTCTTTCTGACGAAAATCATCCGCGAGTACCAGTGCAAAGGGCTGGTCGTAGGTCTGCCCGTTCATATGAGTGGCGATGAAGGACAAAAAGCGAAAGAAGCACGCCGTTTCGGAAACTGGGTCAGTCAATTCGCCCAGATCCCAATCCGCTTCTGGGACGAACGGTATTCTTCAGCAATAGCTGAGGATATCCTGGTGAACGCCAATATCAGCCGTGGAAAGCGAAAGGCGTATCTCGACAAACTGGCTGCCCAGATTATTCTACAGTCCTTTCTCGAGAGCTCGGACCGAAACCGAATTCCAGGATCTTTTTGAATCGTTTCGGCTGCGTTTGCCGTATAATAGATTTTAGAGTCTCCCTTTCCGAATTCCGTACAAACTGATTTCAAACGAGAATCAATGAAGCCATCGCCCCTTGATCGTGAAGAATATATCGAACAGGCTTATTTCTTCCGGAATTACCGTGAGCGTCTGGAAGATGCCGTGCCGTCTCAAGTGATTCTTGCCACGATCTACGAAGAAATTCTGGCAACGACAAAACTGCCGATGGCGATCGATTTTCTCAAAGGCGAGTTACTGTTAACCGGAAAAATATCGGACGGAATGGAAAAACTTTCACATTATTTTACCCCCTTCCAGACATACATCTTAAAAAATGCGGAAAATGATCAATCGAAATTCGACCAGAAAATGGGTTTGAAAATTCTGGAACGTGAAGCAGAATACCGCGCCGAATCACCCAGCAGTGCCGGACTCTTTATTTATCAGTTTGAGTGTATTTCACGTAACAGACTGGGTTATCACCACGGACTGGATGCCATCTCGAAAGATACGATGTACAACGAGGACTGGTCGGCCTGGATTCAAAAACTCAAGCGTCAACTGGGTTCCATCGACTTCGCCGACCTGCTGTATTTTCGCTCTCAGCATTTTGTGGATGAACAGCGCAGGCAGCCGGGAAACGAACAGTTTATGCCTCGATTTCCCGTTCTGTTCAGCAAGCAGGATGGGCGCATTGCCAAAGCAAATCATAACCGCGATCCGCTGTATATGTTTGCCGCCCTGCAGCGACAACTGGGTTACCCCAATGTCCCCCGTCCTGTACCACAAACTGATAAGTCATTATTCCACCCTGCTTTAGAAGCACGACTGCATAAAATTGAATCCCGGCTCCAGCTGATCGATTCCGAAATGAAAGGGAATCTGGATCTGAATCAATTTATCGTGAAAGACAATCCCTTTGACGATAAAGAGATTCGTTGACAGCCAGAAGCATATCCTTCCGTACACAGATATATATGTAACTTACTAAATATGACTTGCCAAATCTCCGTCGCATCTCATAACATAGGGATAGTGCGAACCTGATGAAGAGGCAGGAGATCTTATCGGAAATGCCTTATCAGAAAAGTCGGGTTCATCACAAATTCTTAACTGTTTGACGTCAACAAATTCACACACAGGAGGTAAGATCCGCTAACGTTTACAATCTCACCTTAAACACAAATGAAACGCCTTGATTTCCCACCCCATACCTACACCCACCTTAAGTAGGTCATTCAGAAAGGCTCATCAATGTCTACTGTCACAATCGATGCTCCCGAAGCACGCACCGTTTATCCATCATTGCCAGTTCCCTCAAAAAAGTTTTACCAGACTGTAACGAAAATCGTGATCTGGTCTTTAGGAACGATCTTCTTCTGTCTGGCAATGATCGATTTTTATGCCCAGACACACGCCAGCGAAACAGGCATTGCCCTGCAAAGTGCACAGGCCGAAAAGCTTGAAATCAATAAAGATCTGCGTGTCTCTGAGGTTGAGCGATATATTATTGGATCTCCCACTGTCCATACGTGTCCCGCAGACAAATACACGCACATGTGTAAAGAAATGAAACAATATACCTGGAAAGGTTTCTTCAGAAACTATTCTATTTCCGTTTATTTGGGTCTGGGAAAAGATCCCTCAATCGATTTCGTGCATGGCCCGGGCGACCTCATGAAGAATACAGAAACACAAAATTCGACCCTTTAAAACCATTGTGCTGAGATAGAAAACCTTCTCCGGTTGAACAACAGCCTTAAGCAGACTATAACGTTTGTTTAAGGCTTTTTTATTGGACTGCGCCAGCCACCGACGACAATCCGGCACTGTCAGTTCATGCCGTTCCCACACTGCCACAATTATAAACGCTGCAAAAGAGCTTGAAGAACTTATGGAACAGATCAAAGGACACCTCTACGACTACCCGAAATATTATGACCTGATTTTTGGTGATGACTGGAAGGCTGAATTTGACTTCTTGCAGAACTGTTTTGAAAAACACGCGACCAGAAAAGTCTCCCGCGTTTTCGAACCAGCCTGTGGCACCGGACGCTTGCTGATTAAACTGGCACAGGCGGGTTATCAGGTGGCCGGTAATGACCTGAATCAACACGCCATCAAATACTGCAACGATCGCCTGGAACGCGCCGGCTTTCCACGTTCAGCCGATATTGACGACATGTCCAAGTTCAAACTCAAACGCCCCGTGGATGCCGCATTTAATACGATCAACAGTTTTCGACATCTCTCAACAGAAACCGACGCTGAAAATCATTTGCAATGCGTCGCCGACTCACTCGCACCGGGGGGGCTGTATATCCTGGGATTACACCTGACTCCCACTGTCGGCGAGCCGATGAAAAGTGAAAGCTGGTCTGCACGCAGGGGTAATCTTTCGATCAACTCCCATATGGAGTCAATCTCGACCGACCTCAAAAAGCGAAACGAACATCTCGAAATGACGTTTGACGTTTACACGCCAACACGTCAATTCCAGCTGTTTGACACGATGGACTACAGAACTTATACGGCACCGCAATTCAAAGCCTTACTCGCCAAGGTGCCTGATCTGGAACTGGTCGAACTCTACGACTTCATGTATGAAATGGACTTCACAATCAAGATCGATGCCCAAACAGAAGATGTCGTGTTTATCTTACGCAAGAAATAAACAGCGACCAGTTATTCAGCAGCTCCGTTCTCAACCGAGGGCAGCACGCGTGTTCCAATATTTTCGCCGGCAACCGCTTTGGCAATGTTGCCGACTTTGCGGAAGTTAAATACCAGAATCGGAATGCCATGCTCCATACAATGATGGAGAGCCTGTGCATCCATGACCTGCAGATTTTTATGCAGAACGTCCTGATAGCTGATCTCGGAAAAACGAACAGCGTGAGGGTTTTTCTCAGGGTCATCAGAATAGATGCCGTCCACTTTCGTTGCCTTCAGGAGAATATCCGCGTCAATCTCCCTGGATCGCAACGCTGCCGCGGTATCGGTGGTCACAAAAGGACTGCCCGTTCCGGCTGCCAGAATCACAACACGCCCCTTTTCCAGATGACGCACGCAGCGCCTTCTGATAAAAGGCTCGGCGACCCCTTCCATGCGGATGGCCGTCTGCAGACGCGTGGGCACGCCCGCCATTTCCAGGGAATCCTGCAGAGCCAGGCCGTTGATCACGGTCGCCAGCATGCCCATATAATGCGCGGTCGCAGGGTTAATCGAGACACTCGAAGAAGAAAACTGTTTTCCCCGCAGAATATTCCCCCCGCCACAAACGATCGCCAGTTGAACTCCCGAATCGACGAGCACTTTGATTTGAGCCGAAATCGACTCCAACTCCACCATACTGATTCCACCTTCACCATCGCGGCAGAAGACCTCACCACTCAACTTGAGCAGAACACGCTTGTAAGCAGGCTTCAGTTTCGGGGCAGGAGAATCAGTCATCCGTGGCATCCTCAATATCTGGAAGGTTTAGGAGAGTATTCAATTAAAATCAGTTTCGGGAACATAAAAAAACGCACGTGCGCGATCAGCACACATGCGTCTCTAAATCTGACAATTAGCCACCAATAGACCAGCGCGTAAATGAAACCGCTTCCAGTCCTTTTTCAGCCAGCGCCTGACTGACTGTTTTGGAATCGTCAACAGCGAAGGGCTGAAAAACCAGAACCCCCTGTTCAACGAAGAATGTTTTCATCCGGCCATCCACAATTTTATCAATAATATTATCCGGTTTGCCAGTCGCTTTGGCTTCTGCAACCAGACGATCTCGCTCCTCCTGAATCACTGCAGGATCGAGTCCCGTCTCATTAACAACCGTTGGTTTCAGAGCAGCAATGTGCATCGCCACTCCCCGCAGCAAATCAGCGGCATCGGTTGCACTGCCGGAAGCCTGAAACAGGACTCCTGTTTTGCCGTCGTGATGGACGTATCCGCCGTTCGGAGCTTCAGCACGGGCAATCCGTGAAACAACAATTTTCTCACGGATCTTATTCAGCATATCCATGAAATCATCGTTTAAAGTTTTGCCGGGTGACTTTTCAGAAGACAGCGCCAGCAGAGCTTCCACCGAATCCACTTCGGGATGGGCAAGAAGTTGATTTGCACAAACGTTTGAGAAACCGACCAGATCTTCGCCACTGGCAACGGGTGCAGATTCACAGACAACTTCGAGCATGACGGTTTGCGAACCATCGTCGCTGGAAAGAATCGTAATTCGACCTTCCTTCGTGTCATTCCCACTGCGTTTTAATTGGATTTTCCCTGCATCTTCCCGCAGGATTTCAATCGCTTTTTCCTGATCGCCGCCTGCATCCTGCAAAGCTTTTTTGCATGCCATCATCGGCAAGTCGGTAATTTCCCGTAATGCTTTCACGGCTGCTGCTGTGATTTCAGCCATCTCAGTAATCTCCTTCGAAAGCAATTCCCTGTGCGGAAACCGCTTTAAAATGATAGTCTGACTCGAATATTAAAGTTCAATGCGAATCTGCTGAACGGCGATTTTCCGCTCAGCAGATTTCAGCATTACTATTGATTAGCGGCAATTCTCTTACAGTGAAGGAACTGGTTTGTGTTCTTCTTCGGCAGCTGGACCTTCATCCTTTTTACCAGTATCTGGCAGTTTGCCTTTGCCTTCAAGAATGGCGGAGGCCAACTGATTCATCACCAGACGAATGGAACGGATGCTGTCATCATTACCGGGAATCGGCAAATCCACTTCATCGGGATCGGAATCGGTATCGATCAATCCCACAACTTTGATTCCCAGAATGTGCGCTTCATGGACGGCATTTTTTTCCTTGGTCGGATCAACCACCACCAAAGCCTCTGGCAAACGGTTCATCGTACGAATCCCGTTCAGATTGCGAAACACTTTACGCTTTTCACGCAGCAAAGTGGACTGCATCTTCTTGGAGTAAGATTGAATTTCACCGGTTTCATCAAATGATTCCAGCTCTTCCAGACGTTTCAAACGATTGCGAACCGTACGAAAGTTGGTTAAGGCGCCCCCCAGCCAGCGTTCGGTCACATAAGGCATTCCGCAGGCAATTGCGGCGTCTCTGATCGGGCCCTGAGCCTGTTTTTTGGTTCCGACAAACAGAACCAGACTTCCCTGAGAAGCGACTCGTTCCAGATAACGCTTACCGCGAATGATTCCACGCACGGTCTCTTTTAAATCGATAATATGAATCTGGTTCCGACGTCCGTAAATATAGGGACGCATTTTCGGGTTCCAGCGGCTGGTTTTATGACCGTAGTGTACACCCGCCTCAAGAATATCTTTGACGATTAAGTCTGACATTTCCACACTCCTCATTGTTAAAGGGCACATGACCTGCCGGGGGCCACGTTCTTAAAGAATTACAATCAATAGACTTAGCTATTGAAGGCGTCGAACAGTATCAACAATAAACGCGCTGCGCAATCCGAGCGAAAAACACTGCGAAGTGCCAGCTGGTGGATAGTATCGGAGTTTTTTGAGCCCGTCAAACCTTGCGACCGTTAATTCATCGAAATGGATCGAATTTGAAGCCTGTGATCCGACCAATTGGGCTCATCCTGAGTTCATTGAAACGATATACTCGAGTCTCACTGATTCTTTCAAGAACAGGCAGGCCATTACGAACCTTGATATAAGTTTTCATTTCCCTTTGATTTAATTTACACTATGCCATCAACCTTACACGAATTTTCGCAAACCGTTCACCGACTTCGAGACAATCTGATTGCGCTCGAACAGAAAACCAACCAGCTTGACCTACCGGGCTTAAGTGGCCGTGAATGGTTTGATATTTTACAGCGAAAACTGATTCCCCAGCTCTCGGATAATGTCTATCTTGTGGTGGCAGTGGTCGGAGGCACGAATATCGGGAAGAGTGTGATCTTCAATCATCTGGTCAATCAACAGACCAGTGCCATCAGCCCCCTGGCATCCCAGACCAGACATCCGGTCTGCCTGATTCCCCAGGACTTTCAACAGAACCACGATCTGAAGAAAATCTTTCAGGGCTTCGAACTGATATGCTGGGCGGCGGCCGATGATCCCCTGAGACAGTCTGAGCAACACCTGCTGTTCTGGAAAACCAGCGAAAGCCTCGCATCCAATTTGCTCGTTCTGGACACTCCCGACATCGACAGTGATGCCGAAGTCAACTGGGAACGCGCAGAACGAATCCGACAATGCTCTGATGTCCTGGTCACGGTTTTAACGCAACAGAAGTACAATGACGCTGCCGTCAAACAGTTTTTCCGTGAGGCCGCACGCGAAGATAAAGTCATCATCACCATCTTTAATCAGTGTGAGCTACCTGATGATGAAGCCTACTGGCCGCTCTGGCTGAATACCTTTTGCCACGAAACCGGGGTGCGTCCTGAGTTTGTGTTCATTGCCCCCAATAATCGTCAGGCTGCCACCAGTTTGCAACTCCCCTTTTATCGCCGGACTTTTGAACCGACCACACCTGAAAACACACCTGCCCTCAATCCGAAGGCCCCTGCAGATGACACACCCGTAAATTTAATGCAGGTTTTATCACAAATGCATTTTGGCGAAATCAAAGTCCAGACGCTGAAAGGGGCTCTCCAATATCTGGTTGAACAAAACACCGGAGTCCCCGCTTATCTACGGGAAATCAAAATTCGCAGCAACGAATTCCGCTCTGCCTCAGAATTGCTTTCAGAACAGGAACTGGCCGAGATCGAAAACTGGCCCCTGGTCCCTAATTCCGTAATCGTAGAGGCGGTGCGAAAATGGTGGCAATCCCAGCGGGAAGGCTGGACGGCTCAGGTACACGGTTTTTACAACACCATCGGCAAAGGAGTCCTCTGGCCCGTTCGCTACATCCATGCGCTCGCAACCGAAGAAAAACGCCCGCCAATGGAAATCTATCGCGAACAGGAATGGTCTGTCGTGCTGCAAACGGTGGAAGGAATTTATGACCGCCTGACATTGGTCAGCGAACTCGGAAATGAGTTATTGACCAATCGTCTGAAAGCACTGTTAAACGGCACATCGCGCGAACACCTGTTAAAAATCCTGCATGAGGAGCATGCCGCCTTTGATTTCACCGCGCAACTGGAAGAGTTAATCAAAAGCGAAATGACGTTCTTTAAAAAGGAAAGCCCGCAGTACTATACGTTCCTGAAACAATTAGACCGGATCGCAGCGGTGGCGCGTCCCGCGTTGAGTGTGGGTCTGTTTTTTGTCGGTTTCGGCGCAGCCGGTCATGCAGGCTCGCAACTGGTCACAGACACGATGATTCAATCAGTGGTAAATGTGGCCGGCGATGTCGCCGGTGGTGCCGCGACCACGACCGTCGGAGAGACAGCCGTCAGCAGCACGGCATCGACGGGAATTGGCTATCTCGAAGCGAAATTCAGGAGATTTCACGCGGTGTTTGCACAAAAACGATCGGAGTGGCTGGCCACAGCCGTTCGGACGCATTTATTGAAAACACTTCCGGAAGAACTAAAATCAGCCGTTGACCTGCCGCATTCAGAGTATTATCAGGTCGTGCAGAATTCGGTCTCGGAACTGGAAACACAGTTAAATCAGCTCCGAATCTCGATCTGAATCCTGCGCAGAGAAACAATCGATATTTTTTAAATTAATGCCTGTTTTCAGAAATGGAAACCGGAAACCAAAACAGGAATTGAATGCCTAATGCCCACATCGGAATTAGCCCAAATTGAAATGCTGGCGTCAGTCGACAACTTGATCCATCAACTCAAACTGTGGAGTGAGCAGAAAACCGACTGGAAAACAGCACAGCAATGCCAGGCGGTCATCCACCAGTTGCTCCCCCGCCTGGATATGCTGCGTGTGCGTCTGGAATCACCACTGGTGATTGCCACCTTTGGCGGGACCGGTACGGGAAAAAGCAGCCTGGTCAATGCGCTGATCGGATCCTACTGCACGACATCAGGCAGACAACGCCCCACGACAATGGAACCAGTGCTGATCGCGCATCCTGACACAGACCTGGATCGTTTAGGGCTGGATCTGAGCCAGTTTCATGTCGAACAAAAGAAGCTGGATCAGCTTCGAAACATCATTCTGATTGACTGTCCCGATCCCGATACCTCGGAAGTCGCAGATGAAGCAGGCAATCTCACACGACTGCAACAGATTATTCCCCTGTGCGATATTCTGCTCTACACGTCAACACAACAGAAATATCGTTCAGCCCGCGTATCTGATGAATTAAAAGAGGCAGCGGTAGGACGACGTCTGATCTTTGTGCAAACGCATGCCGACCTGGACGAAGACATTCGCGAAGACTGGAGACAGCAGCTTTCACGTCAGTTCGATGTTCCTGAAATTTATTTTGTCGATTCCGTCCGGGCACTGGAAGATCAACTGGCAGATCGACCGCTGGAAAAAGAATTTGCCAGCCTGCAAAATGTTCTGAGCACTCAGCTCGGAAAATCAGAACGCCTTCAAGTACGACGCGCCAATCTCCTGGAATTAATCCAGAATGCCATTGATCACTGTTCCCATAAAATCAGCGTTGCATTACCGGCCATTCGGGAACTGGAATCGTTTCTCAAAGAGCAACAGGTTTCTCTCACCTCACAAATGTCACAGGAACTCCGCAAGGAATTACTGATCAGCCGCAATCTCTGGGAACGCAGACTGCTCTCCTGCGTTTCGGATTCCTGGGGATTCAGCCCCTTTTCCACAATGCTGCGTGTTTACAACGGGCTGGGAAACTTCATCGCATCGGCCAGTTTATTTCGAGCCAGAAATTCCGCGCAAGTCGCGTTGATTGGCGCGCTGCAGGGCGCCCGCTGGATTGGCAACCGACATAAAGAACAGGCCGCCGAAGATCGTTTGAATCGAATTGGCTCTTTCGGACTGGATGACAACAGGCTGCGGGAGTCACAATTATTAATTGACGGTTACACACAGGCAGCCGGACTGATATCAAATCAGAATCATCTTTCCGGTTCTCTGGAAAAGCTCCAGACAGAAGCCGCATATGTCGAAGAACAGTTTCTAACCGACGCCGGCACAAAAATAGATGGCATTATTACCAAGCTGGCTTATAAAAACTCTGGCTGGTTCACCCGATTTTTGTATGAAACGCTTTTTCTCTCCCTGGTTATTTATGCCCTGGTTCGCATTGGAAAAAACTTCTTCTACGATTCATTTATGGATGAACGGAACATCCTCGCCATCGACTTTTATGTCACTGCGGGTGTCATTTTTCTGATCTGGTCCGGATTCCTGGTGATGATGTTTACCAGAAAACTGAAACGCGGCCTGGAAGACGAAATCAATCAACTGTCAGACGAACTGGCTAAAGCGAAATTAGCCCACGGACTTTTTCCGCATCTGGAACAAGCGTGCCAGCAGGCGCACACACTGCAGCATTCACTCGAACGGATGGGAGGCGAAACGCGTCAGTTACGAAACGAAATCGCCTCTTCCCGGATTCTGGGAGCCTGGAAAGTAACTGAGCCGACAATGAATGTCGGCTCAAAACCACCTCATCTGACTTCGCAATAATTTATTTACGATTATAAAACATCTCCGCGATGCTGTAAGCTTTGAGAGCCCCTGAGCGACTCACTTCCTTCCCGTCAATTAACAGGATCAAGGTCGGCAAAGATTCGACCTTGTATCTGTCGGTCAGTTCCTGATGCTGGTCGACGTCAATGATGCGAATATGGCTC
>TARA_R110002095_G_scaffold169945_1_pt1 | contig 12444 bp, 10 predicted proteins | sample TARA_R110002095 | Tara Oceans TARA_R110002095 (sample SAMEA4397255) | marine metagenome | biome: Polar Biome; feature: [SRF] surface water layer (ENVO:00010504); material: water (ENVO:00002006), including particulate matter (ENVO:01000060) such as... | depth 5 m | reverse complement strand
GCGAGTTGTGATGCAGGATATTGAAAAGCTTGAACAGGAATTGCTGGCGAAGATCGGAAGTGTTACCGATCTTGATGCGCTGGAGTCTTTGCGGATTTCCGCGCTCGGCAAGAAAGGCAGTGTCAGCCTGATGATGCGGGGTCTGGGTCAGATGGATCCGGCAGAACGCCAGGAAGTTGCGCCAAAGCTCAACAAGTTGAAGATCACGGTGGGGAATGCCATTGACGAGGCAAAATCCGGACTGCACGCGGCGGCGCTGGATGCGAAGCTGCAGCAGGAAAAGATAGACATTACCTTGCCGGCCCGGCCGGAGCATGCAGGGCGTATTCATCCCATCAGTCAGGTAATGGATGAAATTACCGAAATTTTTGCCGGGATGGGATTTGATATTGCCGAAGGCCCGGATATTGAAAATGATTTCAATAACTTTACCGCACTGAATATTCCGCCGGAACATCCGGCCCGGCAGATGCATGATACCTTTTATCTGCCGGAGAAAGAGGATGGCTCTCGCCAGCTTTTACGAACTCACACTTCGACGGTGCAGATTCGTACAATGCAGTCACAAAAGCCACCGCATCGTATTGTCGTGCCGGGACGAACCTTCCGGAGCGACTCCGATCAGACCCACACGCCGATGTTTCATCAAATCGAGGGGCTGGTTATCGACAAGACCAGCCATATGGGGCATCTGAAAGGTGTGCTGGCGGAGTTCTGCAAGGCCTTCTTTGAGTTGGAAGAAGTCACAATGCGGTTCCGCCCGTCCTATTTCCCCTTCACCGAACCATCGGCGGAGATGGACATCCGCTGCACCTTCGCTGGTGATCATGTGAAGGTTGGGGAAGGAGACGACTGGCTCGAGATTCTTGGCTGTGGCATGGTCAATCCGCGGGTATTGGAGCATTGCGGTCTTGATCCGGCGGAATATCAGGGCTTTGCCTGGGGGATGGGAATAGACCGGATTGCGATGCTGAAATATGGTATCCCGGACCTCCGTGCTTTCTTTGATTCTGATTTACGCTGGCTTAAGCATTACGGATTTGTGCCACTCGATGTGCCAACACTCGGGGGAGGGCTGTCACGATGAAATTCACGATTTCCTGGCTGAAAGAGCATCTTGACTATGATGCGACACTGGATGACTTGACAGATCGGCTGACCTCAATTGGATTGGAAGTGGAGGACGTTTCGGATCGAGCGAAGGAATTGGCGGACTTTAGGGTCGCGCATGTGGTCGAGGCTGTACAGCATCCGGATGCGGATCGCTTGCGTGTCTGCAAGGTTGATACCGGTAGCGAGGTTGTGCAGGTTGTTTGCGGTGCGCCGAATGCCCGGACTGGCATGAAGGGCGTGTTTGCCCCGTCCGGTGCCTATGTGCCGGGGACAGATCTCTGGCTGAAGCCGACAAAAATTCGCGGCGTCGAGAGCAATGGCATGCTGGTCTCCGAGCGTGAGATGGGTCTTTCCGATGAACATGACGGGATCATTGAAATGCCGGAAGATGCCGAAATCGGCGCTTCGTTCGCGGCTCTGTCGGGCCTTGATGATCCGGTCATTGAAATTGCGATTACACCAAATCATCAGGATGCGCTTGGCGTCTATGGTATCGCCCGCGATCTTGCAGCGAGCGGTTTCGGCACATTGAAACCGCTGGACACCAGCCCAGTTGCGGGAAAGTTTGAAAGTCCGATTGGGGTCAACCTTAATTTTGGGAATGTCGATCCGCTTCCCTGTTCAAAATTTGTCGGCCGTTATATTCGCGGAGTTAAAAACGGCCCCAGCCCCAAATGGCTGCAGGACAAGTTACGCGCTATCGGGCTTCGGCCGATTTCGGCATTGGTCGACATGACAAATTATATGACGTTTGATCTCGCCCGCCCGCTTCATGTATTTGATGCGGACAAGATCAATGGTGATATTCAGGCGCGTTTGTCTGAAGCCGGGGAAACGCTGCTCGCACTTGATGGGGAAGAGTACAAGCTTGATGCAGAAACATGCGTGATTGCGGACGATAAAACCGCCGTCGGTCTTGGTGGTGTTATGGGCGGCGAAGTGACAGGCTGTTCCGAAGAAACCGTGAATGTGTTTATCGAGGCGGCCTTGTTCGATCCCGTGCGTATAGCGACCACGGGGCGCAAGCTTGGGATTGAATCCGACGCCCGCTATCGTTTCGAACGCGGAGTTGATCCGGATTTCGTCGAACCCTCAATGGAAATTGCGACACGGCTCGTGCTTGATATCTGTGGCGGTGAGCCTAGCGAGGTGGTTGTTGCGGGCGATGGACCCGCCTGGCAAAAAACAGTTGAATTGCGAAAGGCCCGTGTAAAAGAACTTGGCGGTGTTGAAGTCCAGCCCTCGGAAATGATCGCAATTCTCGACAGACTTGGATTTGCCCCGGAAGAGGCTGGTGACATTATCCGAACACAGGTTCCCTCCTGGCGGATGGATGTCGATGGTGAGGCGGATCTGGTGGAAGAGGTTCTGCGTATTTACGGGTATGACAATATCCAACCGGTTCCGTTACCGGTGGAAAATGTCGTGGCGAAACCGGCAGTCAATGCAAAGCAACGGCGCGTCCGGATTGCCAAGCGTTCGCTCGCTGCGCGCGGGATGATGGAGGCGGTGAGCTGGTCATTCCTTCCGCGATCCCACGCAGATCTGTTTGGTGGCGTGCCGGACGAGATCGTTCTGGTCAATCCGATCAGCGCCGACCTTGACGCCATGCGTCCCTCCCTTCTGCCAAATCTGATTGCGGCGGCAGGACGGAATATGTCACGTGGCTTTGCAGATATCTCCCTGTTTGAAGTCGGTTCGGAGTATCATTCGGATCAGGTTGATGGGCAAGTCACCGTTGCGGGCGGCATTCGTGTCGGGCAGACATCACCGCGCCATTGGGCGGGCAATGGCCGTAAGTTCGATGCCTTTGACGCAAAAGCAGATGCGCTGGCGCTGCTGGATGCGGTAGGCGGTCCTGCTGACTCTGTTCAGATCGTGACAAGGGCTCCGGACTGGTACCATCCGGGGCGTTCCGGTGTCATGCAACTCGGCCCAAAAAACCGGTTGGCGGCGTTTGGGGAATTGCACCCCCGCGTACTGGACGCCATGAAAGTGAAAGGGCAGATGGTCGGGTTTGAAGTTTATCTTGATAACGTGCCGCTTCCAAAAGCGACCGCAACGGCTCGCCCGCCTTTGATCGTCTCGGATTATCAGGCGGTAGAGCGCGATTTTGCTTTTGAGGTGGATGCAGATACCCCGGCGGATACCATTATTCGGGCCGTGAAGGGCAGCGATAAAAAGATGATCAAGGATGTTTCCATCTTTGATATCTATCAAGGCGGCCGAATGGCGGAAGGTCGGAAATCTGTGGCCTTTTCTGTGCGGCTGCAACCGATGGACCGGACTCTGACAGAAGAGGAAATCGATGCGGTTGCGGCCAAGGTCATCGGGAGCGTCGAGAAAGCGACAGGCGGCAGCCTACGCAATTAAAAAGGACGACCGGAAGAAAAAAGGGGAGCGATTTTTGCTCCCCTTGTTCCGTTTCTGGAGAGAAGAATGACGAATAATGCACCAGAAGGGTTTAAAGAGTTCGAGGGCAATGTCGGATTTGTCGAACTGACAGGCCTGCTGATGGTAAAAAGGGTCGAGGGGGATGCCTATCTCGGGCTTCGGATCGAGGACAAGCATTGCAATATTGCCGGAATATGCCACGGCGGAATGCTGATGACATTTGCCGATATGCAACTTGGTGTCGGGGCTTTGGCCTTATCCGGGCTTCGGAAATTCATTCCGACGATACAGATGTCCTGTGATTTTGTGGCGCCGGTGCAAAAAGGCGCCTGGCTGGAGGGACGGACCCAGCTTGTAAAGCAAACCCGTGGCCTGTTATTCGCGACATGTATCCTGACGGCAGACGGTAAGACAGCATTTAGCGGCTCGGGGATTATGAAAATTCCATCGGATAAAGGTAGCTATTCGGACGCGTCAATTTGATTTACATGAATTCGATTGAATTTGCCCCCAAAGCTGCTAGTTGGATGAACAGCCAGGACACTTGAAAAGTACCCAAATGACAGAACTCAGTAAAATCCGGAATTTCTCGATCATTGCCCATATCGATCATGGTAAATCGACGCTTGCCGATCGCCTGATCCAGATGTGTGGTGGTCTGGATGATCGCGAGATGCAGCATCAGGTTCTGGACAGCATGGATATCGAGCGCGAGCGTGGCATCACGATCAAGGCGCAGACGGTTCGGTTGCTGTATACAGCGAAGGATGGCGAAACATATACCCTTAACCTGATCGATACGCCCGGCCATGTGGATTTTGCCTATGAGGTGAACCGCTCACTCTCCGCCTGTGAAGGTTCGGTGCTGGTCGTCGATGCCAGCCAGGGGGTCGAAGCGCAAACCCTCGCCAACGTGTATCAGGCAATAGAGGTTAATCACGAAATCCTGCCGGTGCTGAACAAAGTGGATCTGCCGGCGGCAGATGTCGATCGGGTTGTCGAGCAGATTGAGGAAGTAATTGGTATTGACGCAAGCGGGGCGATCCCGATTTCTGCGAAAACCGGCCAGGGTATTGAAGAGGTGCTTGAGGCTGTCGTCGCCCATATCCCGCCTCCAAAAGGGGATCGCAACGCACCGCTGCAGGCGCTTCTAATCGATAGCTGGTATGACGCTTATCTGGGTGTTGTCGTGCTGTTCCGCGTTCGTGCGGGCGTCATCAAAAAAAGCCAGAAAATCCGGATGATGGAAACCGGTGCGAGTTACCTTGTTGATCGGGTGGGCGTCTTCACGCCAAAAGGTCTGGTGGTGGATGAGCTGGGGCCGGGCGAAATCGGGTTCATGACCGCCGCCATCAAGCAGGTTGCGGATACAAAGGTCGGCGACACGATTACTGATGATCGCAAGCCCGCATCTGAGCCACTCCCCGGCTTTAAACCCAATCAACCGGTCGTCTTCTGTGGCCTCTTCCCAATTGACGCGGCGGACTTTACCGAGTTGAAATCTAGTCTTGGCAAGCTTCGCCTCAATGACGCGAGCTTTTCTTTCGAGGCCGAGACATCTGCTGCGCTTGGTTTCGGCTTTCGATGTGGTTTCTTGGGGTTATTGCATCTTGAAATTATTCAGGAGCGACTGGAGCGCGAATTCGATCTCGATCTCATTACCACAGCACCTTCCGTTGTCTATCATCTGTTTATGCGGAACGGTTCGATGGTGGAGATGCATAACCCGGCGGATATGCCCGATGTGATGCAAATTGACCGGATTGAGGAACCCTGGATCAAGGCGACGATCATGGTGCCGGACGAATTTCTTGGACAGGTTCTGAAGCTCTGTGAAGACAAGCGCGGTGTGCAGGCTGACCTGACCTATGCCGGCAACCGGGCCATGGTCGTCTATAAATTGCCGCTTAATGAAGTTGTGTTTGATTTTTATGATCGCCTGAAATCGGTTACGCGCGGATATGCCAGCTTTGACTATGAAATTGACAGTTATGTCGAAAGTGATCTGGTAAAGTTATCCATCCTTGTGAACAGCGAACCCGTGGATGCGCTTGCCATGATTGTTCATCGCGATCAGGCGGAAGCGCGCGGTCGTCAGCTTTGTGAACGGTTGAAGGATCTTATCCCCCGGCAGCTCTTCAAGATTGCGCTACAGGCAGCGATCGGCGGAAAAGTTGTCGCACGGGAGACAATTTCGGCCCTTCGGAAGGACGTGACAGCGAAATGCTATGGCGGCGATATTACCCGAAAGAAAAAGCTTCTGGAAAAGCAGAAGAAAGGCAAAAAGCGGATGCGCTCCGTCGGCAATGTTGACATCCCGCAGGAAGCATTTCTGGCGGCCCTCAAAATGGGGGACGATTAATTCAAGAAGCGGCGACCGCCAGCGGGCCGTCTCTTGCGACAGAGTAAAAGAAACACGACACCGGGTGCGAGAAAAACCAGCCAGGCAGGCCACAACAGCACCGTCAGGATGACCGGATCCCATAGCACGGGGGTCAGGTAGCGCTGGACGATAGCCTGCGTTAAATTCAGGCCTTGCGGATTAAGATTATACCAAAGCTCTCCCAGTAAAATGGAATGCCAAGCTTCGGTGTTCAGATATTGCAGGATATCATGACCGAGCACCAGAAAGGCACAGCCGACTAAAATCCAGCCTATTAGGCGACCGATTATCACTGTTTCATTCCACCAACATGTTTCATGCGTCGGATGGTACGTTGAAATACACAAGAGTTCAAAGCTTCTCTCGTGTCTTCACCCGATTGTCATCATGGTGCTATTAATTTGCCAAAGTCAGGTTTGACCCCTTGCATTCTCGCCCTTCTCAAGTATATTCCCCGCGCGCCCTCCAGTTAAAATAGGGCGCGATTGCGGAGGGGTGGCCGAGTGGCTGAAGGCGCACGCCTGGAAAGTGTGTATACGGGGAACCGTATCGGGGGTTCGAATCCCCCTCCCTCCGCCAGTATTCCTTTTTCACTGATTTGAACGGGCCGCCTTGAGCGGCCTTTTTCTTTGTTTTATAGGGATTTTCCGCATATATCGATTTTTCTGGATTTCTTTCGATTACGCCCGTATTGTTTCTTTGAGTGGTATGGAATGTGGTATGAATTATGGCCCTTACAGGTAAACTGACCAAAAAGCTGGTGGAGAATTTGGGTGCTGGACGCCACGGCGATGGTGGCGGACTTTATCTGGTTGTTGACCCTTCGGGCGCGCGGCGCTGGATCGTGCGGGTGGTGGTCAAGGGGCAGCGCAATATCAAAGGCGCACCGCTTCGCACTGACTTCGGATTGGGCGGGGCGGATGTGGTGACACTCAACCAAGCGCGGGAACGGGCGCTGGAGTATCGGCGGATGGCCAAGCAAGGCTTAAATCCCCGATTTAACGCCAGTTGCGAAATACCCAGTTTCGAAGAATTAGCGGGGCAAGTTCATATTGAACGTATGCCAACGTGGAAAAATGCCAAGCATGGGGCGCAGTGGATCAACACGTTGCGAGACTATGCTTTCCCCAAGATTGGTCGGATGCCTGTTGATTGCATTGGCCAGCCAGAGGTGCTGATGTGTCTGTCGCCAATTTGGACCGACAAGCACGAAACTGCGCGGCGTTTGGCGCAACGGATCAAGATTGTTTTGGATGTGGCAAAATCCAGGGGCTTTCGGTCGGGTGAGAACCCGGTGACAGCGATTCACGATGCCCAGGTGTTGCCCAAGGTGAAGGCCAAGCCCAAGCATCACAAGGCGATGCAATGGCAAGATGTGCCAGCCTTCTACGCTGACCTGAAAACCCGCAATGCAATGGCAGCTAAGGCGTTGATGTTCACTTGCCTGACTGGATCACGCACCGGTGAGGTGTTGGGGATGCAGTGGGGTGAGGTTGATTTTGAGGCGCGGCTATGGATCTGCCCGGCGGACCGGATGAAGGGCGGCGAAATGCATCGGGTTCCTATGACCGATGAAATGTTGGCAATCATTGAACCTTTGCGCGCTACGCAATCCAAATATGTGTTTGAAGGTCAAAAGCGTCACAAGCCGTTATCGAATATGGCCATGCTGATGCTGTTGCGTCGGATGCAGATTGAAGGCGTCACGGTGCACGGGTTCCGGTCCACCTTCCGCGATTGGGCGGGCGAAGTCGCCACTGCGCCAAGAGAAGTCGCGGAAATGAGCTTGGCGCATAAGGTTGGAAATGATGCTGAACGGGCTTATGCTCGATCAGACTTGCTGGAAAAGCGCCGGGCACTGATGGAACGGTGGTCGATGTTTGTTACCGGTTCTAGTGGGGAGGTATTGCACTTTGAGAGACAGTAAAGCTACTTCAACAACGGAGCAAATACGTGATCTAGAGCTTGTCGATTGGGTGGATGAAGAACCATCATTACGAGGGATGGCGTTAAAAGATGGATTGCGGGTGCGAGAGCCGTACAAGTCTTTTCGAAAACTATATGATGCTATCATAGAACATGGGCCTTTGCTTTATGCTACTTCGAGTGCCGATGCTATATTTGTCGCGGCAAGCGAGCCATTCGATGGCGATATCCTTGCCATCAGACACTCAGGCCGAAATGTTCGTCGGTTTCTGATACGTGAGGACCATTTTGAAGGGCAGTACGGCAGTTTCTCGAATTGCTTGGATCACATCCTTAGCAATAATGCCGTTGATTGTGAGATAGAACTTGAGCACCTCTTTGATCTGGCAGACAAGCTGCAATTGTCACCTTCAAAAATTGACCCGAAAAGGGATTATAGTAGGCTGGAGGTGGATATTGTCGCGGCCTTACAACTGATAAGGACCATGGAAAAAGTTAGTGGGAATGAAGGGGAGTACACCCCCGAATTTGAGATAGGTTATTGTGTCGGGCGGCTGTTTTCTAGTGCTCAGAATTTTGCGACTTTGGAGCCTGATGCTCTAAAGGCGCGTGAGTACGAGAAAAGCTACAAAGAGCGGGGAAAGAAAGGAAAGTCGCGAGATCGCAAAGAAGCTAGGCTGGACCATTTGTTCGAGTGCATGAAACACTTAATTCAGCAAAATCCTGCGTTGTCGCGATTGAAGCCATTAGACGTTGCAAGGCTTGCATGTCAGGATGCAGCCTCACAAAATCCTAAGCTTTGGACACAAGGGCGCGGGCAACTTGAACATTACTTAACATGCTTTGCCAGTGAGTCGAAATATCGCAAAGCTTATTATGAACTTTTTCCGGAAACCGGCTAAGCGGTTTTAGGTTCTGCCAAGTTCAGCTAGGGACGTTTCTGTTCCTGCGAAATCAGCTAGCCATTGATTCACAACTGTATCAAAACCAATGAAAATGCCCATAATAAGTAGCCATATGGAAAAACCCAAAGAGGCTTCTAAATGGCAAATCTGTTCGATCAAAACCGAAACTATATACTTGGCGACCCCGAACTTGACCTGATTGGTGACCGTGACAAGCTGGCCCAATGGCGGCACAAAAACATGGGACCTGCGTTTTACCGTCTTGGTCGCAAAATCATCTATCGCGGAGCTGACCTAAATGTTTGGGCAGAGGCCAACCGCGTTGACCCTTGCAAGGGTGTGCAAAGCTGATGGCCAAACGCGTTTCCTCGCGCAGGATCAAAATCCATCGTAGCTATGACATAGGCGAAGCGGCTGAAGTTTGTAACGTGACGCCGGGAACGATACACGGGTGGTTCAAGCTGGGTTTGCCAGTCCTTAACAGTCAGCGTCCGTTCATTATTCTTGGCTTTATATTGAAAAACTTTGTCGATGGCCTATCCAAAAAAAGCAAGTCGCCGCTGGAGCTAGATGAATTCAATTGCTTTCGCTGCAAAGCGCATAGGAAGCCATTCGGGATGCTTGCAGATTATGTCCCATTAAGTGATCAAACCGGGCGCTTAGTAGCCCTCTGTTCGGTATGTGAAAGTGCCTGCAATCGTTTTGTAAAAGCCGCCGACTTAGACAAATTTTCGAAGGTTCTGGAGGTTGTTATTAGACCGCCAAAGAAAGACTAAGGGAACCTACCAAATGCCCCTTAAATCATCATTTGGCGAAAGGATGTGAAGCATGAGAAAATTCTGTGAAGAAAATGAACGAACTAAGCGGGCTCATCTTGTTTATTTGCGGGATGCGAAAGGCCAGGATGAAAAATCACTGGATAAAGTTGCTGCAGCTCTGCTCAAATTCGAGGAAAGCACCAATTTCAAACCTTTCAAAAAGTTTCACATAGATCAAGCGGGCAAGTTCAAAGTCTATCTAGATAAGGCTCGCAACCCAAAGACCGGAAAGCCTTTGAGCCATGCGACAACAGATGCAATTTTACGCATGGTTAAAGCGTTCTTTCACTGGTTGGCTGGGCAACCCGGCTACAAGTCCCGAATTAGCTATTCGGACACCGAGTATTTTAATAATAACGCCAAAGATGCTCGTGTGGCACATGCACAGCGTGATATTCCCTTTCCGTCCATGCAGCAAGCCGCACACGCCTTTCAGGCCATGCCAGAAGGCTCAGAACTAGAGAGGCGTGACAAGGCCCTCTTTGCCTTTCTGATGCTCACTGGCGCGCGAGACGGGGCCGTGGCATCGTTAAGGTTAAAACATATCAATCTTTTTGATGGATCTGTTTTTCAAGATGCGAGGCAGGTGAAAACGAAGAACGCCAAGACATTCACAACGACGTTTTTTCAGGTTGGCGCGGCTTATCTCAATTGCTTCGAAAACTGGGTAAGGTTCCTGAGAGATGAAAAACTGTTCGGACCAGAGGACGCGTTATTTCCCAAGCCATTGCGAGAACTAAGAGACGGGCAGTTTGTATTTGAAAAATTATCGCGGGAAACCTATTCATCGGCTGCCAAGTTTATTTCAATAATTCGAAACGCCTTTGCCGTTGTGCAATTGCCAGAATATACTCCGCATAGCTTCCGTAAAACATTGGGGCATTTAATGAACGAGCGATGCAAAACCTTGGAAGAACAAAAAGCATGGTCGATGAATTTGGGCCATGAGAATTTAGCGACAACCGTATCCGCTTACATGCCGATCTCTCCACAAAGGCAGGCGGAATTGATTAATAGGATGACGTAATCCAACTAAACGGTTTCCTGTACCATTTAATAAAAACTATATTTATCTAACCATAAATCCGAGATTTAATGAGCTCATAGAGATAACGACGTTGATTGCTATTGGGTTCGATTCTTTGTTGAAGCCTTTTATACATGCACTTAATCTCTATGTATTGAAATTTATAGTATTCAACTCATAGCTATGCGTAGGCTATGTAATCTATGCGCAAAATCAAACAGTAAGCGTTAGGAATGACAAAATGTATTCAAAGACCGTATTGGGAAGTGTGAAGATTATAGGCATCTTTGTAATTTGTTTGGCCTCGAGCCATGCCTCTTCGAAGTCGTTTGAAGCAAAGAGTGGTTTCTTAGAATTATGCCATCCCTACACACAACAGGGGACAGTTGTCCACTTTCAAGCCCCATTGCTTACCGAGAACGACTATAAAAACGCCCTTAAGAAAAGTACCGCCAAGAACGATCTCGAAGGAGTATCGGTCGATTTTAATAGAAGTAAGAAATTCGATGATATGGATGATTTGTTTATTTACGTCAATCAACAAACGTTTACGAATGGCAGGGACGTCAAAGTGTCGGCGTCAGAGTTTGGAACTCAATCCGACCTGATTTTTAGATTATGCATTATTTATGAGAACAAGGACGGAGAACGCGTTTATGCTCATAACTGGGGGAAGTGGATTGTAGGAAGAATTGCCTACAATGCGGCACGGGTACACCGCGGATCAAAACATGTCCGGACAAATACGACATTTAGGAACAGTATTGTAACCGAACGTATTCGGAAGCCGGATGGGAAAGATGGTCGAGTGCTTGTCACATACGAGGCGGGAAAGCCAGGTGAACTTATATCGCGAACTTACACCATTGCGGGTGCGATAAAAGACCTGAAAAAAGCATTATCAAAATCCGACATTGAGATAGAAATCAACTACCAACCCGAAATTTCAGTGAAGGATGTTGGGATTCATAGGTATTACAGCCCAAAGCCTGGTATAGATCCATATGAAAGTAACATTCTTATCGATCAATCTGACCTTGTTGAAGTTACAACGCGTTCAATTGCCACAAAAGAGACAAAGGACATGTGGAAATTTTTAGGAGACGCCATTTGGAAAGGAAAACGTTTGGGTCAGACAGGGTATATTTTTACGAACAGCCGCCTTTCCTTAAACTTTATTGAATCTAAGTTATTTGGCGATAACCCGAACGGGGATATGTTACTTCTTTGCGAATTGAATTATGGCAAAGGATCGTCGAAATGCAATCAATACCGATAGTCATTTGATTGTATGTTTCGCATCAATCTTTTTGATGGATCTGTTTTTCAAGACGCGAGGCAGGTGAAAACGAAGAACGCCAAGACATTTACAACAACGTTCTTTCAAGTTGGCACAGATTATTTAGATTGTTTCGAAAACTGGGTGAAGTTCCTGCGAGAGGAAAAACTGTTCGGGCCGGAGGATGCGCTTTTTCCAAAGCCATTGCGAGAACTAAGAGATGGTCAGTTTGTGTTTGAAAAGGTATCGCGGGAAACTTATTCATCGCCCGCTAAGTTTATTTCGGTAATTCGCCATGCCTTTGCCGTTGTGCAATTGCCAGAATATACCCCGCATAGCTTCCGCAAAACGCTTGGACATTTGATGAATGAGCGGTGCCAAACCTTGGAAGAGCAAAAGGCTTGGTCGATGAACTTAGGCCATGAGAATTTGGCGACAACCGTATCAGCTTATATGCCCGTGTCACCACAAAGACAGGCAGAATTGATAAAGAGGATGAAAAATTGAAAATGAATAATGAAGTGTCTATTCCTATGAGCGTAATCTGCCATATGACCTGCTCCCGTGAAATGTCCCCGGTTTTGAGTTAGTCTGTTCCT
>TARA_R110002095_G_scaffold191982_2_pt1 | contig 12454 bp, 12 predicted proteins | sample TARA_R110002095 | Tara Oceans TARA_R110002095 (sample SAMEA4397255) | marine metagenome | biome: Polar Biome; feature: [SRF] surface water layer (ENVO:00010504); material: water (ENVO:00002006), including particulate matter (ENVO:01000060) such as... | depth 5 m | reverse complement strand
GCTTTGCTGATCCTGGACACGTCGCAGGATGCCTATCTGATCGCGTATCTCCGCGGCACGCTCGAAATCAAGCGCCATCGCCGCCTTCTCCATGTTCTTTGAAAGCTCCTCAGCCAGAGCATTGCTGCGCCCTTCCAGAAACATCACCGAATGACGAACGTCCTCGGCATATTCCTCTGGATTCACCAGATTCACACACGGCGCCTTGCAGCGTTTGATCTGGTACTGCAGGCACGGGCGGGTGCGGTTTCGGTAGTAGCTGTCTTCACACTGGCGGACGAAGAATGCCTTCTGCAACAAGCTCAGACTTTCGCGGATGGCGCCGGCGCTGGGATAGGGGCCGAAATAGCGGCCGATCTCCTTCTTGGCGCCTCGATGAATGCTGAGCCGAGGAAAGTCCCCACTGGAAAGAAAAACATAGGGGTACGACTTATCGTCGCGTAGCAGAATGTTGTACGGCGGCCGCCATTGCTTGATAAGCGTTTGCTCAAGCAGTAGCGCTTCGGTTTCGTTGGCCGTAATCGTCGTTTCGACCTGGGCGATTCTGGCCACGAGCGCGGCTGTTTTCGGTGCTTGCCCGACCTTGCGAAAGTAACTGGCCAGGCGCTTTTTAAGGTTCTTCGCTTTTCCTACATAAAGCAGCTTGGCTTCGGCATCGAACATCCGATAGACGCCGGGACGTCCGCTGCAAGAAGCCAGGAATGCTGAAGAATCGAAGCCGCTCATCAATTGATGGTGTCGACCATGCCGTGTCGTACGGCGAGCAACGCTAGCTCGACGTCACTGGTGATCGACAGCTTTTCATAGATGCGATAGCGGTAGGTATTCACGGTCTTGGGCGACAAACAGAGCTTGTCGGAAATAGCCTGGACCTTTTGACAGTTCGCGATCATCAGCGCGATCTGAATTTCCCGTTCGGACAATAGATCGAAAGGTGAGCCGTTGACCTTGGGCTGAAAAGACTTCAGCGCGAGTTGCTGGGCGATCTGTGGGCTGATGTAGCGCTGGCCGGCGAACACCATGCGAATCGCCTGGATCATTTCTTCCAGCGCAGCGCCTTTGGTCAGGTAGCCAGCCGCCCCGGCCTGAAGCAGCCGTGTTGGAAACGGATCTTCCTCGCAAATGGTGACCGCTATGACCTTGATGTCAGGATGGCTACGCAGCAGCTTGCGTGTCGCCTCGAGGCCGCCAATGCCGGGCATCTTGACGTCCATCAAGACGACGTCCGGCTTGAGCTCACGGGACTTCTTGATCGCCGCCTCACCGGATTCCGCCTGACCGACCACTTGCAAGCCATCGATATCGGCAAGCATGCGGGAAATGCCTGTGCGTACTAGATCGTGGTCGTCGACCACAAGCACTCTAATCAAGCAGACACCTCTTTCTGGACAAATTCAAAGCTGGGCTGGCTGCTCGCTTCATAAGCGGCGAACTTTAACAAAAAAAATACTGCATTACCCAGACCATACATCGCAGCATGGCGTTTTGGCATCACGGGATTGAGTTACGAGGCATGCCGAGTGAACGCGAGAGCGCAGACTGAAGTCATTGGTAATGATCAAATCGTTACCCATGTATGGAGTCACTCTTGTTTGCCAGCTTCGTCGCCGCCTTTGTTCTGGCTACCGTTCATGTTTTTGCAGGCCGTTTGCGCAGGCTCGATAGCCTGCCTCGTAGCCGGTGGCTTTCCATGGCTGGCGGCGTTTCGGTCGCCTACGTGTTCGTCCATCTGCTGCCCGAACTGGCGCGCGGTCAGGCGGTGATGGACGGCAGTGACATTTGGGTGCTCAGCTATTTGGAGCATCATGTCTACTTGCTGGCGCTGCTTGGCCTCGCCTCATTCTATGGCTTGGAACGGCTGATCAAGGAACATCGCCGTCGCTTGCCGGAACATGCCGAATCTCATGCGGGTGTGTTCTGGCTGCATATCGGCGCATTCGCCGTCTACAACGGCCTCATTGGTTATCTGCTGATTCAGGGTGAAAACAGCAGCCTGACTACCCTGGTGCTCTATTGTGTCGCGATGGGCCTGCATTTTCTGGTCAATGACTTTGCCCTTCAGCACGACCACAAGGGGTTATTCAGGCGCCGCGGTCGCTGGTTCCTCGCCGCGATGCCGCTGGCCGGTTGGACGCTCGGCCTCGCTACGGAGATTTCGGAGCTCGCCGTGTCGGCACTGACCGCTTTTGTAGGCGGCTCGATCATTCTGAACGTATTGAAAGAGGAGTTACCCGAAGAGCGCGATAGCCGCTTCAGTGCCTTCCTGCTCGGCTCGGTCGGCTATTCGGTGTTGCTGCTCAGCTTTCAGGGCGGCTAGCCGGGGCACGCGCGAGGTGTACCGCCTGTACCGTCACCGCGCCATGACGACGGGTAAGCATGTAACTAGTGATGGGTGGGCTCTCGGCTCAAAGAGCCAGCAACAACCTCTCGGCTTCCCCTGCGTCAGTACTTTTCCCATCGACACGACTTTCAATCCACCGGGTGCGTTCCGGTGCAAAGTAACTTTGTACCCACGAAATCAGGAAGATCAAAGCCGACAGCAGAATGAAAATCTTAATTACGTCATATATGAAGAAATGCAGACTGCCCCCCAGGCGGCTGGCCAGGTCCAGGCCGAATACCTCTTCGAGCAGTAAGCGCACCAGAGAGGACAGCCAATCCATTCGCAACAGCTAATTATTGAGCCACGTGAAAGCGTCCACCTGTTTCTCCTTTAGTCTCGCGGCAGCGCCCGCTCGTACCAGTCTCGGCTTTTGTTGACGGTACGAACCAGCCAAAGCATAACCGGCACCTCGATGAGCACCCCTACGACCGTCGCCAGTGCCGCGCCCGAGTTGAAGCCGTACAGCACGATGGCGACGGCTACCGCGAGCTCGAAGAAATTCGACGCGCCGATCATGGCGGACGGCCCGGCGATGTCATGGCGCACTTTCAGCTGTCGGTTGAGCCAGTAACCCAACGCGGCAATCACGAGCGTTTGCAGCAGGATCGGCACCGCCAACATGGCGATCACCAGAGGCTGTTCGACAATCGCTTCACCTTGAAAGGAGAACAGCAACACGAGTGTCGCCAGCAGCGCCAGGATAGCGAACGGCTGAATACGGGCCAGTGCTGCCTGAAATCTGTCTTCACCGCGCCTGCGAAGGCGGGAGCGAATGAACTGGGCAACCGTAAGCGGGATGACGATATACATCACGACGGAAAGGATCAGCGTATCCCACGGCACAGGGATCGACGAGACTCCTAGCAGCAAGGCCACGATGGGCGCAAAAGCAAACACCATGATCAAGTCGTTTACTGCTACTTGAGTCAGGGTGAAGTTGGCGTTGCCGTTACACAGGTTGCTCCAGACGAACACCATGGCTGTGCAAGGGGCCGCGCCGAGCAGGATCAGGCCGGCGACGTAGCTATCGATCTGGTCAGCCGGCAGCCAATCTGCGAATACGTGTCGGAGAAACAGCCAGGCGAGAAACGCCATGGTGAAGGGTTTGATAGCCCAGTTCACGAGGAGGGTCACGCCCATACCGACGCGGTGCTCAAAGATCTCATGAAGTGCGCTGAAGTCGATTTTCATCAGCATCGGGATGATCATCACCCAGATCAGCACCCCTACGGGGATGTTCACGTTTGCCAGCTCCATCGCACCGACCGTCTGTGCCGCCTTTGGCGCAAACAGGCCGATGAGCGTCCCGGCAACGATGCACAGAAAGACCCAGAGGGTCAGGTAACGCTCAAAGAAACCGATTGGCGCACCTGCGGCTTTTTTTCCTATGGTTTCGCATTGGGTAGACATGGAGCTTCTCGTTATTTCATCTAGGTCGCAGTTCTGAAGTGTTAGCAGCCGGTGGCAGCTCCGTCAGCATCGAAGTCATCTGATGGGCCATGGGCCGCGCACGGCAGTTCACCCCCATCGAAAGTCACGGCCCGGTCATGCTGCTGCGCTTTTGCAGCCGAGCTTGCCAAGAAACCGTCTGAGCATATTCGCTTTACAGTATATGCGGCTATCAATATATTCTCAGCTTTCCGTGTGGAGCCTGCTCCACGTCAATCACATCGTCCAGGCCATGAATTCCATGATCGAACCTCTAACGCCTGACATGGTTTTTAAATGCCTCTCCGATGAAACCCGAGCGCGCATGACCTTGCTGATCACGCTCAAAGGGGAACTGTGCGTTTGCGAGCTGACGACCGCGCTTGAGCAAAGCCAGCCTAAGATTTCGCGGCATCTCTCCCAGTTGAGAAGCTGCGCAATCCTTGAAGACAGACGCCAGGGGCAGTGGGTGTATTACCGACTGCACCCGCATCTACCCGATTGGGTTCACGAGATGCTGCAGGTCGTGCTCAATGCCAATAAACAATGGTTGAGTAGTGATGCTGAGCGCCTTGAACGCATGCATGACCGGCCTGACCGCGCGGCAGTCTGCGGCTGAATCGGAGCGATCCGTGAGAGCGCAATGGCCGTGCACAGCTAGCGCGGCTCCGCACGCATCAGCCCGTGCGCGTTCGACGACAGGCTCGAATTTCCAGGTACGCATGGCGGCTATTCCCGCCCTTCCGCAACCGGCTCGATGCGAACGCCGCGAATGATGAGTGACGCCCTGATGCGAGAAAAGCAATGAACGAAAGTCTTCCCAATATCGACCTCGAGCATCTCGACCTACCGAGTCTGGATAAGCTCAACCTGCCCAGCAATCCAGCACACAAACCGCGCATTCTGTTGCTCTATGGCTCGAACCGCGAACGCTCGTTCAGTCGCTTGATGAGCCAGGAGGCGGCGCGTCTGTTGGAGGCAATGGGTTGCGAAACGCGAATCTTCGACCCCGCCGGCCTGCCCTTGCCAGACGACGCGCCCGAATCTCATCCCAAGGTGAAGGAGCTGCGCGAACTGGTGATCTGGTCGGAAGGCCAGGTGTGGTGCTCGCCGGAACGACACGGTGCGATGAGTGCGGTGTTTAAGGCACAGATCGACTGGGTACCGCTGAGCATGGGTGCCGTCCGCCCGACGCAGGGCAAGACCCTGGCGCTGATGCAGGTCTGTGGGGGCTCGCAGTCCTTCAATGCGGTGAATCAGATGCGCGTGCTGGGCCGCTGGATGCGGATGGTCACGATCCCCAACCAGTCTTCAGTACCTAAGGCGTTTCTGGAGTTCGACGACGCCGGGCGAATGAAACCTTCAGCCTATTACGACCGGGTCTTGGACGTGATGGAGGAACTGGCCAAGTTCACGCTGCTGATACGTGGACGCGGTGGCTACCTTGTCGATCGCTACTCCGAACGCAAGGAATCGGCCGAGGCCCTGTCAGCACGCGTCAATCAGCGCTCGATTTGAAACAAGGAAAGGCAACCATGTCGCACCCCTATGACGTTCTCGATATCCCGGGTTACGCAGGCCGTTTGATGTTCACGCCATGCCCTGGCACCAAGGGCACCGACGTAAGTGAAGCGCTGACGACGATCGAATCAGCTGGCGCGCAGGTACTTATCACGCTGATGCCGAATGCCGAGCTGGCAGCCAACCATGCGGATGACCTTCCGGCTCGCTGCGCCGAGCTTGGCATGGAGTGGTTGCAGCTACCGGTGTCCGATGAACAGGTCCCGCAGGCTGACTTCGATTCTGCTTGGCATCGCCATCGGGAAATCATCCTTGCGCGACTGGCCGAAGGCGCCACGCTGGCGATCCACTGCAAGGGTGGTTCCGGACGCACCGGGCTGATTGCCGCGCGCATCCTGATCGAGCTGGGCATGCCCCGGGAGACCGCCGTGAAAGAGGTCCAGGCGCTTCGGCCCAAAGCCATTCAACACCCGGCCCATGTCGGCTGGCTCGCACAATTTGGCGACTGACCTCTGATGCTGAAGACCTTTGGCTTGTTCTTCATCACCGCACTGGCCGAAATCGTCGGGTGCTATCTGCCGTACCTATGGCTTCGTCAAGGCAAAAGCGCCTGGCTCCTGATACCTGCCGCGGCATCATTGATGCTGTTTGCTTGGCTGTTATCGCTGCACCCGACAGCAGCCGGGCGCGTGTATGCCGCCTAAGGCGGCGTTTACATCGGCGCTGCAATCGTCTGGCTGTGGCTCGTCGACGGCATCAGGCCTACCGGCTGGGATCTACTGGGGTCGGCCGTCGCATTGGTCGGCATGGCCATCATCATGTTTGCGCCTCGCGGCGCCTGACTTACGGAAATCAACCATGACGCTCAAAATCGGTATCAACGGTTTCGGCCGGATCGGCCGTCTGGCCCTACGCGCGGCCTGGGACTGGCCGGAGCTGGAATTCATCCAGATCAACGATCCCGCCGGGGACGCAGCCACTCACGCCCACCTGCTGAATTTCGACTCGGTGCATGGCCGCTGGCAGCACGAAGCAAGCAGCGACGGCAATTGCATTGTTGTGGATGGCAAACGAATCCGGGTCACTGCTAACAAGGCCATTGCCGATACCGATTGGTCCGGCTGTGATTTGGTCATCGAAGCCAGCGGCAAGATGAAGACGGTGGCCGTGCTGCAAGGCTACCTCGATCAGGGCGTCAAGCGTGTCGTCGTCAGCGCGCCGGTCAAGGAAGCCGGGGCACTCAATATCGTCATGGGGGTTAATGACACGCTGTTCGATCCAGCGCTGCACCGGATCGTTACCGCAGCCTCCTGCACCACCAACTGCCTCGCCCCGGTGGTCAAGGTGATCCATGAACACCTGGGCATCCGCCATGGTTCGATTACCACGATCCACGACCTGACCAATACCCAGAGCATCCTCGATCAGCCCCACAAGGATCTGCGTCGCGCCCGAGCCTCGGGCATGAGCCTGATCCCAACCACCACCGGTTCAGCCACCGCGATCGCCGAGATCTTTCCGGAGTTGCGCGGCAAGCTCAACGGCCACGCGGTGAGGGTCCCGCTCGCCAATGCTTCGCTGACCGACTGCGTTTTCGAAGTCGAGCGAGCCACCTCTGTCGAGGAAGTCAACACGCTACTGCAGGCCGCGGCAAGCGAAGGTCCACTAAAGGGCATCCTTGGCTATGAAGCGCGGCCGCTCGTTTCCATCGACTACCGCACCGACCCACGCTCCTCGATCATCGATGCATTGTCGACCATGGTCGTGAACGGCACACAGGTAAAACTGTATGCCTGGTACGACAACGAGTGGGGCTACGCCAACCGCACCGTGGAATTGGCACGCAAGGTCGGTCTAGCCGATTGATCCCGAGGATGGCGCGCTCGCGACGCCATCCGTACCCTCCGCACCGCCACAGGACTCGTCATGCACGCCCTCTCCCGCCTCGCCCCGGAGGTTCGCCAGTATTTGCTGGTGACCGGCAACTACTGGGCCTTCACCCTGACCGATGGTGCGCTGCGGATGCTGGTAGTGCTGCACTTTCATGCGCTGGGCTATACGCCGTTGCAAATTGCCGCCCTGTTTCTCTTCTATGAAGTGTTCGGTGTCATCACCAATCTGGTTGGCGGCTACCTGGGAGCCCGAATTGGGCTCAACCGCACCATGAACATTGGACTCGCCATGCAGGTCGTGGCCCTGATGATGCTCACGGTGCCCGCCGCATGGCTGACGATTCCCTGGGTGATGGGCGCGCAAGCGCTGTCAGGCATTGCCAAGGACCTGAACAAGATGAGTGCCAAGAGCTCGATCAAGCTTTTGGTGCCGGAGGGTCAGCAAGGCACGCTGTACCAGTGGGTAGCTGTGTTGACCGGGTCGAAGAACGCGCTGAAGGGGGTTGGCTTTTTCCTCGGCGGTGCCCTGCTTGCAGTTATCGGCTTTCGCGGATCACTTCTCGTCATGGCCGCAGCACTGTCGCTGATCTGGATTTCCAGTCTGGTACTGCTGAAAAAAGACCTGGGCAAGGCCAAGGCGAAACCGAAGTTTCGCGAAATGCTCTCCAAGAGCCGGGCCATCAATGTTCTGTCAGCCGCACGGCTGTTCCTGTTCGGCGCCCGAGATGTCTGGTTCGTGGTGGCGCTACCGGTCTATCTGTCCGCGGTGTTTGGCTGGGACTTCTGGCAGGTAGGCGGCTTTCTCGCGCTCTGGGTAATCGGCTACGGCATCGTCCAATCGCTCGCCCCGGCTATTACGGGCAAGAGGCGCGGTGAGGTTCCAGACGGGCGCTCGGCGTTTGGTTGGGCGCTGCTTCTGGCCGGCTTGCCGGGGGGGATCGCGTTGGGGCTGAGCACCGATTGGTCAGCCCAGGCGATACTGCTCGGCGGCTTGCTGCTGTTTGGAGCGCTTTTCGCCATAAACTCATCGCTGCACAGCTACCTGATCGTCTTTTATGCAAAGGCCGACGGTGTATCGCTGGACGTCGGCTTCTATTACATGTCCAACGCGCTGGGCCGATTGGTTGGCACCCTCCTCTCTGGTTGGGTCTATCAGCGATATGGACTCGAGGCCTGCCTCTGGATATCGAGCGTCTTTGTGCTGCTCGCTGCACTGATCTCGATCGCCCTGCCGCACCGTCATCACGCAATCACACCAAGCAGTTGAGCGTGATGCAGCGAGCAGCGCGGCGTTCCGCGCTTCGCTGGTACACCGCCTGCTCGCCCCTTGGGTCTATCAGCGGTGGCTATCGCTAAGCAAGTGACTCAGTACCGATCGCAATTTCCCCGCCTTGACTGGCTTGTTCAGCACTGGCACGCCAAACCCGTGCAGTTGGCGGCGACACTGGTCGCTGCGATCGGCCGTCACCATCACCACGGGAATTGGCTGCGCAAAGTGCTCCCTCAACGCAGTGGCCACTTCCCAGCCGGTCACGCCCTGATCGAGATGGTAGTCGGCGAGAATTGCCTCGGGCGGCGTTCCTTCGAGCACAGCTAACGCGGCTTCCTGGTCGGTGGCCGTCAACACGTCGCAGCCCCATTGCCCCAGCAACGCAGCCATGCTGTGGAGGATGCTCAGCTCGTTGTCGAGGACCAGCAAACGACGCCCCGGTAACGGGTTGCCAAGCACTGGCATGAGCCCAGGCGCTTCGACCGGCAGGTGCTCCGGCGGATCGGCCAGTGGCACATCAATGCTGAAGACGGAGCCTCGACCAAGCTGCGAACGCACCTGAATCGGATAGGCCAGCATCGAGGCAATTCGATCGACAATGGCTAGACCCAGCCCGACGCCGGGGCGCTCGGTGGCGCGCTGTACACCCAGCTGATTGAATTCGAGGAAGATCGATTGCATCTGATCCGCTTCGATTCCCCTACCGGTGTCCCAGACCTCGATGCGCAGGTATTCTCCGCGCTTGCGCGCGCCCAGCAATACGCGGCCGTGATCGGTATAGCGGCAGGCATTGCTGAGAAAATTACGCAGGATGCGCGTCAGCAGCCGGAAATCGCTGCGCAACGCGTAGGCCGGAATGTAGTGGTCAAAACCAAGGCCGGCTGCATCCGCCACGGACTGAAATTCAGAAACCAGTGGTAACAGCACTTCATCGAGACGATAGACGTCGATGTCGGGTTTTATCGCCTGCTGGTCCAATTTGGAAATATCCAGCAAGTCCGTAAGCAAATCTTCGGCCCCTTCTAGCGCCTGATGCGCCCGCTCGACCAGATTGGTCTCAGCATCCGGCAGCCGGCGCTCCCTTAGTGTCGAGATCAACAAACGTGCGGCATTGAGCGGCTGCAATAGATCGTGGCTGGCGGCGGCCAGGTATTTATCTTTGCTGTGGTTCGCCGCCTCGGCAGCATCCCGCGCTTTACGCAGCTCTAGGGTCCGCTCGGTGACCCGCTGTTCAAGCTGCTCATTGAGTTGCAACAGGCGCATCTGGGCCAGTTTGCGATCGGTGATGTCCGCTACAAAACCCTCGACCAAGCCGTCTTCGTCGGGCTTGAGCAAGAGGTTCATGATCACATCAATAGCGGTGCCGTCCTTGCGGCGCAGACGGGTGTCATACCCGAACAGGCCTTGCTGGGTCTTCAGGGTGTGGCGAATTTGCTCGAGTTCGGCCTCACCACCGATGAACAGATGATGCGACAGATCGGTCAGGTGCCAGAGCGCCTCGGCCGGGTTTTCGTAGCCGAGCATCCTTGCCAGGGCTGGATTGGCTGCACGGATGCCTTCCTGAAGGCTTGCCTGGAAAATGCCGTGCACAGCATGTTCGAACAGCCATTTGTAGCGGTTGCGCTCGGCCTCGAGTTCTTCAAGACGGGCCACGAGCTCAGGGTAATGGCTCTTGCGGGCGGAATGTGTACCCAGCCCAAGGAGCCCGGCGAGCGCATCGTCTTGTTCAGAGTGCTTCGGCATAGACCACTTCAACGTCTCGTTGGGTCGACGAACGAGGGTTGGTCAGAATGCAGGGGTCCTGCATAGCGTGCTGCGAAAGAAACGGGATGTCGGAGAGGTCCACGCCATGCAAACCCAGTGTTTCGTGGAAACCAATGGCCTGCTTGAGACTGATCAGATGTTGCATGAGCCGTTCACGGATCTGCCGATGGCTCAGCCCGCGACTATCGATACCAAGGGTTTCAGCGACCACTTTGAAGCGATCCGGCGCTGAATCGTAGTTGAACGCCACCACGTGCTCGACCAAAACCGCATTACACAGACCATGCGGTAGGTCCAGGTAACCGCCCAAGCTGTGCGACATCGCGTGTACTGCGCCAAGGATCGCGTTGGAGAAGGCCAAGCCGGCCTGCATGCTACCGAGCATGATTTTCTCGCGCAGTTGGATGTCTGCCGGATTGGCGATCATCTCAACCAGATGGCCGTTGATTAGCCGCATCGCCTCCAGCGCGTGCGGATCGGTCAGCGGTCCATGGCCAGTCGAAACGAAGGCTTCTATGGCATGGACCAGCGCATCAATACCCGTACAAGCCGACAGGAACGGATCCATGCTGAGGGTGGTTTCCGGATCGATCAGTGAGACATCCGGTACGGCGCCCTTGCTGACGATGGAAAACTTCATCCGCTCGGTCTGGTTGGAAATGATCACGAACTGCGAAACGTCGGCAGAAGTGCCCGCGGTCGTGGGAATCAGAATCAACGGTGGGCTTGGCACACGCAGCGTGTCGACGCCCTCGAACTCGATGATATTCCGGCCATGCGCCACCGCGATACCGATGCCCTTGGCGCAGTCCATCGGGCTGCCGCCGCCAACCGCGACGATGACGTTACACCCCTCGCTGCGGTACATCTCGGCACCCAGCATCACTTCTTCTGAGCGGGGGTTGGCCGACACCTGGGTAAACAGGTGGTAGTCGATGTCCTGCCGGCTCAGACTTGCCTGGACGTCACCGACCCAACCGGCCGCTACCACGCCTGGATCGGACACGAGCAGCACCTTTCGGGCGCCGAAATTTTTTGCGTAATTGCCGGCGCTGTGCCGACAGCCCGCGCCAAACACGATCTCTGGGGATACGAACTTACGTTGCAGGCTAAGGTTGGGGCTCATACGACGGCCTCTCGTTATTATTTGTTACTTTTGGCAAGCGTACTGCTTTCCTCCATCAAAGCAATCGGCAAAACGGAGCATGGCGGTGCGAGGGCTGCTTTACTGGCCGCCGGTTCGACCCAGCAGCGACATATAGAAGCGGCACTCGCGCTCCAATGCATCTGCCAGGTTGGCTGCCTGGCGAAAACCATGACGTTCTTGCGGATAGAGGCAATATTCCACCCGCACACCCTGCTCGCGCAATGCGTCCACCATGGACTCGGTTTGTTCGGGCAGAACCACCGCATCCAGCGCGCCCTGGAAGAAAATCACCGGAACCCGTATCTGTGCAGCGTTGTTAAGCGGCGTCCGCTCCTTGTATCGCTGAGCGTCACGCTCAGGATCGCCTATCAGCCAATCCAGATAATCCGCTTCGAATTTGTGCGTCACGCGCCGCAAGGCCATCGGGTCGCTGACCCCGTAGAGGCTGGCACCGCCAGTAAAGCCGGCATCGGCGGCCAACGCGCAGAGTGCGCTGTAACCGCCCGCGCTGGAGCCTCGAATGAAGGTGCGCGCGGAATCGATCTGGCCGCGAACGGCCAATGCCTGCACCGCCGCGCACGCATCCTCGACGTCCACTACGCCCCATTCGCCGCGCAACCGCTGCCGATAGGCTCGGCCAAATCCACTGCTGCCCCGGTAATTGACATCGGCGACGGCGAAGCCCCGTTGCGTCCAGTACTGAATACGCGGGTCGAAAACCGGATAGCTCGCGGAGGTCGGCCCGCCATGCATGAACACGACCAGCGGAGGTTTCTCCCCGGGCAGGCCAAGGCAGTCGGCATTGCGCGGCGGATAGAAAAAGGCGTGCGCCACCTCCTCCTGGCCCGTCGCAAAACTGAACGGTTGCGCGCAAGACAGCTGCTCGGCCGGCAAGGGCTGTTCGCCGCCGGCCAGGATCGCAATTTCACCGGTTAGACGTTCGATTGCCAGCACGGCGGGCATACGATCAGGAGCCCCGGCAATGCAATAGTAGCGGTGCTCATCCACGGCCAACTGACGACAACGACTGTATGCAGGCGCGAGCTGCC
>TARA_R110002095_G_scaffold145253_4_pt1 | contig 12478 bp, 9 predicted proteins | sample TARA_R110002095 | Tara Oceans TARA_R110002095 (sample SAMEA4397255) | marine metagenome | biome: Polar Biome; feature: [SRF] surface water layer (ENVO:00010504); material: water (ENVO:00002006), including particulate matter (ENVO:01000060) such as... | depth 5 m | reverse complement strand
GCACAAGGCGAAAGCTGATGGGGGCAAAGGCCATCACCGCATTGCTGGCCATCGGTATCAATCTGGCACTGGTGTTGACGATGCTGCGGCTGATTGAACCCTCCGCCCATCCCCAGCTAGATACTCGAGTGACCACCGAGGTTCAGCTGGTCCCCCTGACTGCATTCCAGGAATCAGAGCCGCCGCCAGAACGCATTGAGGAGCCGGTTTCCCACACCCCTGAGCCACCGACCCCCGCCCCACCGATGACCCTGGATTCCCCTCCCGCACCGGTTGAACTCAGTGACCTGAAGATCGAAGCCCTGCCCGTGGCCCCTATGCCGCTGGAGCGGCCGGCGCTGGAACTCAGCCCCACCCAGGCACCGGCAGTCAATAGCGAAAGTTTAACCCTGAAAGCAGCCGCCCTCGGCCAACTGGCACCCGCCCAAAAGATGCCTCCCATCTACCCAGCCAAAGCACTGTCACAGGGGATAGAGGGGTATGTCATCGTTGAATTCAGCCTGGCCCTGGATGGCTCGGTCAAGGATGCCCGGGTCGTGGACGCGAAACCGCGACGCTATTTCAAACGTGCGGCACTGCGTGCAATTAAGCAATGGAAATACCCGGCCAACTCAGAGGAGGCCCGTCAGAAGGTGCGGCTCAAAACCCAGATTAATTTCAAACTGGAAACCTAAAATGCGCTCTATGTTGATTTTTATGCTGGGATTACTCGTTGCTTCCCAGGCGGTCCAGGCGGTCCAGGTCAGCCCCTATCTACATCGACAGCTGAATCAAGCCTATGAGCAATTGGAACAGCAGCCGGTTAAAGCCGTTGCCCAGCTGCAGGCTTTGCTGGATAGCCAAAAGCTTGATAATTACAGTCGTAGCCTGAGCCTGCGTCTGCTGGCCCACGGTCTGCTCGCACTCGACCGGGACGCTGACGCGATAACGGCCCTGCACAGCGTGCTGCGTGAGAACGCGCTGGAGCCCGCGGTGCTGCAGAGTGTTCGTGCGAATCTTGGCCAGCTACTGCTCAGCCAGCAACAGTATGCGGATGCGCAGCAGATCCTCCAACAATGGCTTTCGCATGACAACGGCGCAACGCCTCAAGCCCGGGCCAAAGTGGCGGCCCTATTAGGCAGCACGCTGTTCTATCAAGATCAATTTGAAGCCGCGCTCAGCTACTTCGAACAAGCTGTCGCCAGTGATATCGATGCTAGCGAGACTGGTGATAGCGCCTGGCGTCGCTCCGTACAGCGGATGCGTTTATCGACACTGTTGCAGCTTAAGCGCTATGTTGCGGTACAGCAACTGGTTAAGCGGCTGTTAGCGGATGAACCTGATAATACGGATTACTGGCGCATACTCACTGCCAGCCACCTGCAGCTGGAACAATACGAACAAGCCTTGAATGCTTTTGAACTGAGCTATCAAGCAGGATTGCTAACGGCGGCTGAGACCCTGCAACTGGCGAGTTTACAGATCGCACAAGGTGTCCCCGGTAAAGCGGCACGCCTGCTGGAACAACAACTCAAAACACCGCTGCCGGCGCTGCAACTTCGCTGGTACCAGCTACAGGGTGATGCCTGGTTGCGAGCCAAGGAGCCCGAGAAAGCCGTAGCAAGCTACAAACAGGGCTTGGCTGCCAGCCTTGAGGGTACCCTAGAGCTAAAGCTGGCCAATACTTATCTGGACCAGCAGCAATGGTCACAAGCCAGCTTTTATTTCCAGGCGGCTCAACGTAAAGGGCAAGCGCTAAAACCCGCCGAGTATTTGCGGTTGGGGATCGCTTTCCTCAAAAACAATGAAACAAAGCAAGCCATAGCCACATTCGAAGCGATCGAACCCGGGGCTTACCATAAGCAAGCAGCCGAGTGGCTAAGCTATGCTAGGCGACTGTCGGGCTTGGCCGATCGTAGCGAGGAAAAGACGATTTAAGACAGACTTTTCGATCATGATATACCCGTCATCCTAGTCGGCTCCCCGCAGCGCCTTTTCAGGTGTCCAAATCCGCTCCCGGCAAAGTTCTCCTGAGCAGCTACCCAGCGGGTAGCGATCATATCCTGGCAGGCCGTTTCGATACGCGTAAAGCCTTTCCCGCCGTCCGGGAATCGCTGGCTGAGGGCTTGAACCTTGCTGATTACCTATAATCATCCCAACGATACAAAACCTGCGAGAAACCCCGTTGCGCCGCTGAAAGCACCACAAATTAAGACTCCCGCCTATAGACAGGCGCATTAGCTGCGATGCACAATCAAGTCATTTAACTGCAACTAAAGGCTCCCTGAATGAGAATTTATCCGACCGGGATGCAGTTGCTTTCACTCGGCCTCTCTGCCCTGTTCGCAACCACGACCTGGGCGGCTAGCAAAGAGCTGGTGATCCTTAACTGGGCCGATTATCTGGCGCCCGAGCTAGTGGCAAAATTTGAGGCCCGTTACGGTGCCAAAATCACCGAGATCTATTACGAATCCGATGAACAACGAACCCAGATGCTGGTGGATAATGATGCGGTTGGCTACGACCTGATCCTGACATCCGGCATCGATCTGGGTTTTTATGCCAAGAAGGGCTGGCTCAGGCCGCTGGATCTCGCCGCCATACCCAATCTGAAGCATATATCCCCCAGCTGGCGCAACGCGTCCAAGGATGCCGACGCCTATGGCGTGCCTTTTTTCTGGGGCACGGTAGGGATCATCTACCGCAGCGACCTGGTCCGGGAGCCGATCAGCCGCTGGCTGCAGCTGTACCAACCGACCAAGGAGCTGCAAGGCCGGATCGGGATGATCGCCGATGGCCGTGATCTGGTTGGGATGGCGCTCAAAGCGCTGGGCTACCCGCTTAACAGCGGCGATAAAACCCAGCTGGATGCGGTCGAAGCCCTGCTGGTCGCGCAGCAGCCCCATGTAAGGTCCTATGACTACTTAAACCTGAACACAGAATCAGAGATCCTCACCGGCGAGATCTGGGTGTCAATGATCTATTCCGGCGATGCCCTGATGGTTCAGGAGCATAACGAAAATCTACGTTACCTGGTGCCCGAAGAGGGCAGCAACCTCTGGGTCGACTATTTTGCCCTCGGCGCTAAGGCACGCGAACCCGCGCTGGCCAGTGCCTTTCTGAACTTTATCAACCAGCCCGACCATGCAGCCGAGATGGCGCAATACCTTTACTATGCGACGCCCAACCAGGCCGCCGAAAAACTGCTCCCCGCCGCGTTCCTGGCGAACCCGACGATCTATCCTCCCGCGGAGGTGCTGGAGCGCTGCGAGTTCTACCAACCCCTAGAACCGCGCGCCCTGCGACGCAGAAATGCGATCAGCGCCCGGATCCTGCGCTAAGGATTGAGTGATGCGACTTAAGAGCAAACTAGCCCTGACCGTGATCCCTTTGATCGCGCTGCCATTGATCTCGGTCGGCGTTCTCGCCTATCTGCAACTCTGGCGCAGCAGCGACGAGCAAAGCCGGATTCAGATTAGAACCTATCTGGAGCAGCGCGCAGAGATCTATCAAACCCAGGTACGCAGCGCCCATTTCGCCCTTAAAAGCCTGGCCAATGATGCCCTGCTCAAAGACTACCTGTTGACCGAAGATGAGGGGGACCGCTACGCACTGATGCAGCGACCCATGCTAAGCAAGTTCGCCAGCATCCAGACTGCCAACCCGGATTTTCAGGAGATTCGACTGCTGCTACCCGATGGTTTTGAGGAGCTGCGGATGATCAACCGTAATCCCCTCAACATCACCGAAGAGGAGGCCAGCAGCCCCTTCTTTGCCTCGATCCCCCCAGCCTCGGTTGATCACAGCGAATGGGTTGGCACCAACCCGGACACAGGGCTAATAGCACTCGTCGTTAGCCTGCCCATCCGGCTACATAACAACAGCCGCGAAGCCTTTACCACCGAACCCAAACTGCGCGGGGTTCTCAGCATCACCCAGGATATCGATAAAATCATCGCCCCCGAGCTGCCCTCCCCTTGGCGGGAGGGACTGCTGCTGCTTAGCGACAATCAGCAAAACCTGCACACCCGGTTACCCAGCAGTAACCCGCTTGCTGAGGATCCTAAAGTGCTTGCGAACCTGCACAGCCAACCCCGCAATCAATGGAATAACGTCCTTATCAACGGCACCGCTGCGCTGCATCTGTCAATCCCACTCAATCAAGCGCTGCGTCTGCATACGTTACTCCCTGAACGCAGCGCACTCGCGGCCAGTAATAGAGTCGGCGTTATCGTCCTGGTGATGACAGGCATCGCCTTGTTGATCTCCATCCCGCTATTGCTGCTACTACTACGACGCCAATTCCTCACCCCTATCGCCACCCTCAACCGCGCCTTGCTCAGCCTGAGTGCGCGCCAAGACCGGCTCCAGCTAACCAAGAGCTCAAACGATGAGATCGGCGATCTGGTGAGTTCATTCAACCGGATGAGCATCGAGCTGTACGAATCGAATCAGAAGATCCGCAATCTGGCTTTTCTCGATGCGCTGACAGGCCTCCCCAACCGGGTGTTGTTTAGGCGCAACCTCAAACAAGCGATGGCCAGCGCCGACCGAAGCGGCAAGCGACTGGCGCTGCTATTTCTGGATGTTGACAATTTCAAACAGGTTAACGACACCATGGGCCATCCGATCGGCGATCAGCTGTTAAAGCAGATCACGCAACGGCTGCAGAAAAATCTCCGTGACGATGATCAGACAGGGCTGATCGACCACCAGGATCAGGATGCCAATTTTTCACGCTTAGGCGGTGATGAGTTTACAATTTTACTCCCCCATCTCGACGCGCCCCATCAAGCGGGGGTCGTTGCCGAGCGGATTATCGCCTCAATTTCTGAGCCGTTTCACGTCGACCAGCACCAAATTTATGTCGGTGCCAGTATCGGCATCGCCTTCTGGCCCGATGACGGCGTCAGCGCAGAGCAGTTGATCACCCACGCTGATCTGGCGATGTATCAGGCGAAAAACCTGGGGAAAAACAACTTCCAGTATTTTTCTCAGAGCATCGGCAAGCTCGCTAAGGATCAGTCTCGAATCGTCCAGCGGCTGCGCAGGGCAACCGAAATGGCCGATTTTTCGCTGGTCTACCAACCTATTATTAACACTCTGCCGCAACAGGTACTTTCTTTCGAAGCACTGATCCGCTGGGATGACGAGACTCTGGGAAGAGTGCCTCCAGACCTATTTATTCCGATTGCCGAAGAAAATGGGCTGATTATCCCGATCAGCCGCTGGGTACTCAATGAAACCTGCCTTCAAATTCGTGAATGGATCGATGCGGGTTACTCCGATGTCCTAGTCGGCATCAACATGTCGGGCATCCACCTGAGCCAGCCGGGCGTCGTTGTAGAGATGCAGAGCTGTCTGCAGCGCTATAGCCTGCCCCCTGCCAGCATCTATATCGAATTGACCGAAACCGCCATTATTGAGGGAAAAGAACTCGTTATCGAAAACTTGAATCTACTGCGCGCCCTGGGTATTCAGATCGCGTTAGACGACTTCGGCACCGGCTACTCCTCGTTGAGTTATCTGCGTAACCTGCCCATCGATGTGCTTAAAATCGATGGTAGTTTTATCCAGGATCTCGGCGATGGCAATAACAGCGTAATCTTATCAGCCATCATCACCATGGCCCATGCGCTGGGCCTGAAAGTTATCGCAGAGGGGGTCGAGCTGGAGACTGACCTGCAGTTTTTGAATCAGCGGGGCAGCGATATGGTCCAAGGCTACCTGTTCAGCCAACCGCTTACCCCTGCCGCGGCGATCGCCTTTTTAGACCAGCAAAAAGAGTACCGAAGCACGCGCCCCTAGGCTAGCGCCCTTAAAGGCTCCTGATTACCCACAAAAATCAGCCATGATGCTGGCGTCTATTTGTGGCTTGGGTTGAAATTGCTCCTGCAGTTAAGGCACAGGGATGTTAGCTTCGGAGACCCCTCACTCGAAGGCATCCAAACGGTAGCGATCCGGTTTGCTGTACTCAACCCCATAGCGCTGGTACAGCGTATCCAGCTGTCCCGACTTGACCAGCCCATCGACAATATCCTCGACTTTATAGGCCAGCTGGCGATGGTTGTCCTTGACCGCCATACCCACATCCCAGTTACGTTTTAGCAGGTTGGGAAAAGGGATATCGGCCATCAGCATCTGGGCAGGGTCTGATAACTGCAGTACTCCCCATTGCAACTGCGACTGGGTACCCATTACCGCTGAGACCTGCTGCTGCTCAACCGCCTCTAACGCCAGCTGGTTACTACTAAAATGCTTTACATTGTTCAGCAGCCGGCCCCGAAAGGCGCCACTGAGATAGAAATCGGGCAGGCTGTCGATCTCAACCCCCACCTTGGCATATTGAAACACGGCCAGATTTTCGAAGGGTTCGATCTGTTTTAGATCGTAGCTCAGCGCCCAGCGTTCACGCTGATAGGGGGCAAAAAAATGCACCAGATCATTGATCACCCTACCGTCGGGGTCGATTTTAAAGGCGAACTCGCGATCGTAGGGCACCCGTAGCATCAGGTCGGCCACGTTGCGTTTGAGCATCGGCCCCGATTCATCGCGCGCCAGGTAGTGACCCTTCCAGACATGGTTGCGCAGATCATCGTCAAGATTTTCATCGGCGATCATCCAGTGCAGCTGCAGTTTTAACCCCAGACCATCAGCAATCGCCTGAGCCAACTCAACATCGAGCCCCCTGGCCTGATCCTGCTCCTGGTAAGAATAGGGGGGGAAATCTTGGTAGACCGCAATCAGGATACTGCCTTCACTGATCAGATCCTCATAACTGCGCGCCTGGACACTCGTATTCAACCCGGCGAACAGCAGCCAGAGCAGCAGCCCAGATCTGAAGATCATGTTCAGGTTACTCCTCCACATACTGGGTTTCCAGCCAAGCACGAATCGACCAGAGCGCTTCCTGACTCAAAAATTCAGCCATCTTCGGCATATAGGGCACCCCGTTACGCACCGCGCCGTTCTGTACCCGGTAGGAGTACCACTCATCACCCTCGATACCCGGCTCTAGCATCCGCAGATCCGGCGCTATACCGCCGGAGATCGCCTGCAATCCATGGCAACGGGCACAGTTCTGGGTGTAGGCTGACTCACCAATCTCAATCGCCAGTTCATTACCCCTGTAGGGGTTTTCATCCACCCAGGTTTCACCCAGAAGCGTCAACCCGGTGATATCAACGCTCTGCGGGGTCACATCCCCATGCGCCCAAAGCTGACCGGTGAAGGCGATGGCTGCAGCAGCCAGCACGCCGGTAGAGACAGATACGCGTTTTTTCATGACAGTCACCCAATTTTTTTATTGATTTAAAAACTTCACTTGGGCCATCGTAAGGATCTTTACCTCGCCGACCCAGAGCACTTTGGTGCCCGCAAACCGGTTCCTTAGTCGTACGCCGATAGGTAGTAAGCCTTGTCATCCAACACCCGTTTTCCCTTTACTCAGCATCCGCACCTAGTACTTGAGGCGTAAATTAACGGTACTTTTTGCATATTTAACCCAGCCGCAAGCCGACCCAAGATAGCCCTATGACCCTGAATAGATAGCCCTATAACCCTGAATAGAGATCCCGACCGATGCTGCAAATGGGGGCAAGTGTGGAGATAAGAGCGAAAGCCAGTACCAATATCCGTGCAGATGCGGCCCTGAAAGCGGGCATAGGTGCACTATTGATGCTGCTTGCAATCAGCGCTATGGCCTTAGAAAAAACGGCGCTAGCCAACACAGCACTCGTCAATAGATCCCCTGAGATGCTGATCCAGATTGGCTACCTGGAGCTGATCCAGCCCCGCCCGCCACTGCTATCCAACGTCATATCCGAACCTCTGGACGCGGCATTACAGGGCACGCGACTGGGGATTAACGACAACAATGCCGGCGGCCGCTTTCTTGGCCAGCATTACCAACTGCTCGAGCAACGTTCCAGCCAGCTAGCGGCGCTGCTGCAGCAAGCCCGTGAATGGCACAGCCAGGGGATACAGCTACTGATCGTCAACCTACCCGCCGAGGCGTTAGTGCAACTGAGCGATCAATTCAGTGCCGAGGAGGTACTGCTGTTTAATGTAGGCGCAGCGGACAACGCGCTGCGAACCGGCCGGTGTCTGGGTAACAGCCTGCACACCCTGCCCAGCCGCGCCATGCTGACCGACGCGCTGGGACAATGGATGGCCAGTAAAAAGCTTAAAGACTGGTTTCTAGTTCAGGGCTCGCAGCCACAGGACCTTGCCTACGGCGAATCGTTACGCCGATCGGCCAAGCGCTTTGGATCGCGGATTGTCGAGACCAAAGCCTGGCGTTTTGATACCGACCTGCGCCGGGCCGCCCAGGCCGAGGTGCCGCTGTTTACCCAGGGACCCGATTACGATGCGTTGGTCGTTGCCGACGAACTGGGCGATTTCGGCGAGTATCTGCTCTACAACAGCTGGCTACCGCGCCCGGTAGTCGGCACCCAGGGGCTGACCCCGGTCGGCTGGCATCGGGTGGTCGAACAGTGGGGAGCCGCCCAGTTACAAAGCCGTTTTGAGCAGCTCAGTGGCCGCTGGATGAACAGCCGTGACTACGCTGGCTGGGTCGCCGTACGCAGTATCGGCGAGGCCGTCGCTATCCTGAACCTGGATGATCCTCTGTCCCTGCGCCAGCATCTACTCAGCGAGCAGTTCCAACTGGCCGGCTACAAAGGTCGCAAGCTCAGCTACCGCGCCTGGAATGGCCAGCTGCGCCAGCCGATCCCCTTGGTCCATCCCCGTGCGCTGGTCTCCCAATCGCCGCAACAGGGGTTCCTTCACCCCCGCAGCGAACTCGACACCCTGGGCTTCGATCAGAGCGAAAGTCGCTGTCAAAATCTTATTAGCGGAGCTGTACGATGAACCCGATCAAGCCTAGCTTTTTCGCCAAGGCACTGGCCCGAACATTGACCAGAACATTGATCAGAACATTAACCAAGGCACTGGCCGTTAGCTGGCTGGCGCTAGCCTGTTCCAGCAGTCTGGCCGCGGTCGCCTACGTCTCGAATGAGAAGGACAACAGCCTATCCCTGATCGACCTGGAGTCGCTTGAGGTCACCCGGACCATTGCGGTCGGCCAGCGCCCCCGTGGTATCACCTTCAACCGCGACTACTCCAGGCTCTACATCTGCGCCAGTGACGACGACAGTGTCCAGGTGCTGGATACCGCCAGCCATCAAATTATCGACTCGCTGCCTTCGGGTGAGGACCCGGAACAGTTCTCACTGCACCCCGATGACACGCGCCTCTATATCGCCAACGAGGAAGATGCCCTGGTCACCGTGGTCGATATTCCCAGCCGCCGAGTGCTGACCCAGATCGAGGTCGGGGTAGAACCTGAAGGGATGGCGATCAGCCCCGACGGCCGTCTGGCGATCAACACCTCAGAAACCACCAGCATGCTCCACTGGATCGACACCCAAACTCATCAGGTGGTCCATAACACCCGGGTCGATCAACGCCCGCGGCATGTTGAATTCAATCGTGATGGCAGCCGCTTTTGGGCCAGTTCAGAGATCGGTGGCAGCGTTGCCGTGATCGATGTCGCTAGCCGCGAGATGATCCATAAACTCCGCTTCAAGATTCGCGGTATCCATCCCGACAAGATCCAACCAGTGGGGATCAAACTCAGCGCCGACGGCCGCTACGCCTTCGTCGCGTTAGGACCCGCCAACCATATCGCGGTGGTCGATGCGCAAAGCTTTGAAGTGCTCGACTACCTGCTGGTCGGCCGTCGCGTCTGGCATATGGCCTTCAGCCCGGACGAGAAACTGCTGCTGACCACCAACGGCATTAGCGGTGATGTCTCGGTGATCGACGTAGAACGGCTCAGGGTCACCAAGTCGATTCGGGTCGGGCGCTACCCCTGGGGCGTGGCGGTCAAACCATGAATGCCAGCCAGGAGCCCGAGAACCCTTTGCTGGCCGTGGATCAGCTCAGGTTTAGTTACTCTAGCCGTTACGGCAGCAGCGAAGCCCTGAAGGGGATCAGTTTCCAGCTCCAGGCCGGTCGCTTTCATGCCCTGCTGGGGCCTAATGGCGCGGGCAAGAGCACCCTGTTTGCGCTGATCAGCCGGCTGCTGCAGATCCAACAGGGCGACATCCTGCTAAACGGCACCAGTCTCAAACGTGCTCCGGCTAAAGTGCTGCAACAGCTCGGCATGGTGTTCCAGCAGAGCACCCTGGATCTGGACCTGAGCGTCGAGGACAACCTCAACTACCACGCTTGCCTGCACGGCATCGACCGTGGCCGTCGTCGCCAGCGGATCGAGACCGAGCTGGCGCGGGTCGAGCTATCGGATCAGCGCCGCACCAAAGTGCGCCAGCTTAACGGCGGCCACCGACGCCGGGTCGAGATCGCCCGTGCGCTCCTGCACCAGCCGCAGTTACTGCTGCTGGACGAAGCCACCGTGGGACTCGATAGCCGCGCTCGCAGCGAGATCAATCGGCATATCCGTAAACTCTGCCTTGAGCAAGGGGTCGGGGTACTCTGGGCCACCCATCTGATCGAAGAGATCCAGCCGCAGGATGCGGTAACCCTACTGCACCGTGGGCAAGTGTTGGCCAATGCCAGTGCGGCGCAGATCTGCTCCCAGAGCGGTCAGCAGAGTCTGGTCGCAGCCTTTGAAGCGCTGACCAATCCAGACCTCTCCCAGCAAGCTGAAGCCCAGCCCGGCGCAGCCTTTTCGTCGCAGGGGCTCAGCCGGTGAACCTCAGCGCCTACGGCCAGGCATTCCACGGTATCCTCTACCGCGAACTGCTGCGCTTTGTCTATCAACGCAGCCGCTTCTTCAGCGCCCTGGTCCGACCGCTGGTGTGGCTGGCGGTGTTCGCGGCCGGATTTCGTGCCGCGCTGGGGATCTCGATCATCGAACCCTACGATACCTACATCACCTACGAGGTCTATATAGCGCCGGGATTGATCGCCATGGTGCTGCTGTTTAATGCGATGCAGAGTTCGCTATCGATGGTCTATGACCGTGAGATGGGCGGCATGCGAGTACTGCTGATGAGCCCTCTGCCCCGCAGCTATCTGCTGCTGTGCAAGCTGCTAGCGAGTGCGCTGGTGGCCATCCCGCAGGTCTATGCGTTTCTGGCTCTGGCCTGGTGGTTTGGGGTGGAGCCGCCGTTGGCAGGCTTTTTCTGGCTACTCCCCGCGCTGGTTGTCAGTGCGCTGCTACTGGGCGCACTGGGGTTGTTGATCTCGAGTTTTATTCGCCAGCTGGAAAATTTTGCCGGAGTGATGAATTTTGTCATCTTCCCGATGTTTTTTATCTCATCGGCGCTGTATCCGCTCTGGAAGATGCAGGAGGCCGGCGAACTGCTCTACTTCCTCTGCCGCTACAACCCCTTTAGCTACTGTGTCGAACTGATCCGCTTTGCCCTCTACGGCCAGCTCAATAGCGACGCATTAATAGTGGTCAGCGGCTGCACCCTGGGGTTCACTGCACTGGCAATACTGGCCTTCAACCCGCAACGCGGTATCGTCCGCGGCGGAGCTAAAGGCTAAGCTGTAGGCCAAGGGCTAGGGCTAGGGCTAAAACAGTTAAATCAAACCCGGTTGATACGAGGCCTGCCCAGGGCATTACGGCACAGGGTTTGCTCCGCAGACTCTTGCTGCTCAGGACTGGAGAGCAGGAATTTTTCCTGGTAGTCGGCAGCCGGTAACGGACGGCTGAGCAGAAACCCCTGCATATAGGTACAGTCCTGCGCCTGTAACATCCGCAGTTGAGCGGGGGTTTCTACGCCCTCGGCGATGATCCTCAGGTTGAGCCTCGAGGCCATGGAAATGATGGTACGGATGATCTCAAGATCGCTTTTACTGGACTCCAGGTCTCGGACGAAGGCGCGGTCAATCTTCAGATAGTCGAGCGGAAAGGTTTTCAGATAACTGAGTGAAGAGTAGCCGGTACCGAAATCGTCGACGGCAAAACGTACCCCCATGGCCTTGATCTCACGCAGCTGGGACAGCGTCACTTCGGCGTCCTGCATCAGCACTGTTTCGGTGATTTCCAGTACCAGCGCCTCCGGATCTATACCACTCTCGTCAATAATTGCTTTGATCTTTCCAGACAGATCATTGGCTCTAAATTGCAGCGAAGAAAGATTGACACTGATCTTGCCGGGGTTCAGCCCTTGATCTTGCCAACGCCGCCACTGCATGCAGGCCTCGCGCAGAATCCAGTCACCGATCGGCAGGATCATCCCGGTACTCTCAGCCACAGGAATAAAGTCCAACGGTGACACCACCCCCCATTCGGGATGCTGCCAACGGATCAGCGCTTCCATACCGACCACCCAGCCGCTGGCTAGCTCTAGCTGTGGCTGGTAATAGAGCCTCAGCTCGTTGTTGGCCAGCGCCCGACGCAGATTATTCTCCAGATCCAGCCGGCGCATCGCCGAGCTGTTCATCTCGGCGGAAAAAAAGCTGAACTGATTTTTGCCCAGGGCTTTAGCGCTGTAAAGCGCGGTATCGGCATTCTGAATCAACA
>TARA_R110002095_G_scaffold185089_1_pt1 | contig 12499 bp, 8 predicted proteins | sample TARA_R110002095 | Tara Oceans TARA_R110002095 (sample SAMEA4397255) | marine metagenome | biome: Polar Biome; feature: [SRF] surface water layer (ENVO:00010504); material: water (ENVO:00002006), including particulate matter (ENVO:01000060) such as... | depth 5 m | reverse complement strand
GGCCCCCACGCCGAGATCCATGCCTTGACAATGGCGGGAAATCGAGCACAGGGAGCCACTGTTTATGTGACCCTGGAACCCTGCTGTCACCAGGGGAAAACGGGCCCCTGCTCGCAAGCCTTAATTCAAGCCGGTGTCAAAAAAGTTGTGATTGCCATGCGGGATCCTGCACCGCACGTTGACGGAGGTGGAATAGCTGAACTGCAACAGGCGGGAATTGAAGTAGAAGTCGGACTGCTGGAATCTGCAGCACAAACACTGGTGCGGCCTTTCGTAAAACGCGTCACGCAGAGTCTTCCCTGGGTACACGCCAAGTGGGCAATGACGCTGGATGGAAAAATCGCCACTAAAACCGGGCATTCACAGTGGATTTCAAATGAACGTTCCCGCGAGATCGTGCACCAGCTTCGTGGCCGCATGGACGCCATTATGGTCGGTCACCGGACGGCGGAAAAAGACAACCCGCTGTTAACGGTTCGACCGGCGGGAGCGAGAACCCCGGCTCGGATCATCGTTGATTCACAGGCGGCCCTCTCCTGCCAGTCAAAACTGGTTCAATCAATCAGCGATGCGCCTGTCATTGTGATCGCACACGAATCGGCGCCTGCCCAGAACATCAAACAACTTGAACAGGCCGGCGTCGAGGTTTTGCTGTTTCAGGGTTCATCGCAAACCGAGACCAGGCACCCCGATCTTAAACAGTGCCTGCAGGAACTAAGTCGCAAAGAGATGACGAACATACTCATCGAAGGAGGCGGCAGTTTGCTCGGGACCTGTTTTGATGAACAGTTGATTGATGAAGTCCACGTCTTCATTGCACCGAAGATCGCAGGGGGCAAAACCGCGATCACTCCCATCGCAGGGCAGGGACGGGATCTGATTCCACAATTCCAGAATCTGGCTGAGTACCAGATCCAAATTCTGGATTCGGACATTTACGTGCAAGGCGTGCTTGAATATCAGTGATCGATTGCCGCTGCCCGCAATTTCGAAAAACCGATTTAATGTAATGAACGCGAAAGCGTGTTAAGCAAGGTTCGCAATTCGGGACGTTGTCTGATCACACCAACCAGTGCATATTTGCTTAAGTTGCTTCCATACATCTGCCGGTTGAGTGTCGGACGAACTTCCTGTTTGAAATAATGATCCTGACGGAGACGAATCGCCGCATAGCTGGCAGCCATCGCGATCAGCCCCAGGCCCAGATCCAGATACCAGCCACCCCATCCCAGAACCAATGTTTTATGAATCAATACACAAACCCAGAACCAGACAAGCGTCGCGATCCAGACAGGGCGGGCGACCAATGCATTCAGTCTCTCATTGGCATGAACCAGATGACCATAGAATTCCGGACTCGCCATCTCATCAAGTGAACGATCTTTCTGAAAGTTTTCACAGACCAATTCACCTTGACTGCGCGAAACAAGAACCGATTCTCCTTCGTCAGGGAGAAAATCAGCTAAATATTCCAATTCTTCAAAGGGTGTACTCATTCCGTTTCCCTTACCTCAATCCCTATCGCTGACTAGTTCCAACAGCATTTATTTTTCAGCCAGAAACACAGCAGAGTGTTGAGCTGTCATGATTCACTACAGAAAATCGATCTTGAGAACGTACTCAAAAAGACCGAATTACATCTATTATTTTATCTAAATCGTTCTCGACGACAATAGGTCCGTTCGAAAAAGGAGCTTTGTTAACTCCGTGGTTCGTTAATTTCTCATCCATATGTTCATCAGTTGCGGAATGATAAGCAACCGTTGCGGTGGGGTCTTTTAACTGATGCCCGGTCAGAATACAAACGACGCGATCACCGGAGGCAATCACTCCTTCACTTTTGAGCAATCTGGCTCCCGCGACACTGGCGGCACTGGCTGGTTCACAACCGAATCCTCCCGCGCCAATCTGTGCTTTTGCATCAAGAATGTCCTGATCGTTTACTTCTCGCACAACACCATCGCATACATCAAGGGCTCTCAACGATTTCGAAAAATTAACCGGTCGGTTGATTTCAATCGCACTGGCCAGGGTTGAGGCGCGTCGGTTCTCTTGATCCATCTGCGAAAAGAAGTCGGTCGAAGCAGGACGATCATAGTGACCGCCGTTCCAACGCAGACCATGCTCTTCGTAAAGCTGATAAAGCGTGTTGGCTCCCTGTGCATTGATAATCGCCAGACGGGGAATCCGGTCAATCAGCCCCAGCGCTTTCAGTTCCATAAACGCTTTGCCGAACGCGCTGGAGTTCCCCAGATTTCCGCCCGGAACCACAATCCAGTCCGGAACCTCCCAGTTCAGGCTTTCCAGGACGCGGAACATGATTGATTTCTGGCCTTCCAGCCGAAACGGATTCACACTGTTGCACAGGTAAATCCCTTCCTGTTGACAGACTTCACGAACGCGCGCCAGGGCGTCATCAAAGTCCCCCTGAATCTGAATCGTTTTTGCGCCGTAGTCGAGTGCCTGCGATAATTTTCCAAACGCAATTTTTCCACTGCCCACAAACACAACCACTTTAAATTTTTGCGCCACGCTGGAATAGATTGCCAGCGACGCACTGGTATTGCCTGTGGAGGCACACGCAGCAACTTTGGCTCCCACCATGACCGCATGCGTGGAAGCAGCCGTCATGCCATTATCTTTAAAGCTGCCGGAGGGGTTCAGTCCCTCATACTGCAGATAGAGGCCCTCATCCTTCAGGCCGGCATACCGTGCGACGGACGGTGATGCTTTCAGCATCGTCTGCCCCTCGCCGATCGTGATGATCTGATTGTCCCGGGCGAAGGGTAACAGTTCACGGAATCGCCAGACCCCGCTGAAATCAATCGGGTTGTTCCGATTGCTCCAGCGTTTTTCAAATTCGCGTAACGACTGAGGTACTGGAACCTGATCCCACTGATAGGAAACATCCAGCAGTTCGCCACATTTCGGGCAGCCTGTTAAAACTTCATCTAACGAATAGGTTGCCTCACAAGCAGGGGAAATGCATTTCTGGTAAGCAATTTCAGTCGATACAGTAGAAATCGGAGTTACTCCTCAATTTCGGGTAAATTTTTTGATTTCGCTTCAGGATTCAAGATTCATAAAGACAGGCGTTTATTGTCCTGACAGGATCAGGTATTCGCAACTGAAAGTCCATTGATTCAGAGCGTTTTTCCGGGAAGGACAGGCGATAAGCAAGTATGTTCTGTCTCTCACTTCTTGTATTTATAATTATAACGCCTTACATTGATATGATTAACAGCGATTTTTCCGATTCCCTCCATTCCATTCCTTCATACTTCAGGCATTACAAATATGTTCGAACTTTCAAATGTACAAGCAGCATTAAAACAATTCTCGCTGGACGGCTGGTTGTTCTACGATTTTCGCGGGAGTAATGTCCTGACCAGGAGAATTCTCGATATCCCGGACGAACCAATGGGGTCTCGTCGTTTTTTCTATTTCGTCCCCCAGTCAGGACAGCCGGTGAAACTGGTCCACCGAATTGAATCAGAGGCCCTCGATCATCTGCCCGGAGAGAAAATCGTCTATTTGAAATGGCAGGAGCTGGAAGCCGGTATTGGAACAATCCTCCGCGAAGCAAAGCGGATTGCAATGGAATATTCTCCGCGGAATTCCAATCCCTCGATTTCTCGCGTTGATGCGGGCACTGTGGAACTGGTTCGTGAATCCGTTGATTCGATCGTCTCCTCGGGCGATCTGGTCCAGCTCTTCGAAGCAGTCTGGGATGCAGAGCAATGGGAATTACATCAGAAAGCGGGTGTCGAAACGGACCAGGCATTTGAGATCGCCTGGTCGTTCATCGCGACTCAGATTCGAGAGCAGGGGAGCATTGCAGAAGCAGCCGTTTCCGATGTGATCATGCAGCACTTCAAACAGACAGGCTTGACCACCTACCATCCGCCGATTGTTGCAAGGGAAGCGCACAGCGGTGATCCTCATTACGAAACAGGAACGGGCATTGATACCGCCATACGAGAGGGGGATTTCGTATTGATTGATCTGTGGGCCAAACTGGACCTCCCGCGGGCCGTTTACAGTGATATGACGCGTGTTGGTTTTGTGGGGCAACAAGTGCCTGAAAGCTACTCGAAAATATTTCATATTGTCGCAGAGGCGCGGGATGCGGGAATCACTCTGGTGGAACAAGCATTCCAGTCAGGTACCTCCCTTCAAGGCTGGGAAGTCGATCAGGCTTGCAGGAATGTCATCGAGCGGGCGGGTTACGGGGCGTATTTCGTCCATCGGACCGGTCATAACATTGGTCAGGAAACGCACGGCAACGGTGCCAATATGGACAACCTCGAAACACACGAAGAACGGCTCGTCTTACCCCGAACCTGTTTCTCAATTGAACCGGGAATTTATCTGCCCGAGTTTGGAGTGCGCAGCGAAGTGAATGTTTTTGTGGATGAACAGAAAAAGGTCCACATCACAGCCGGGGAACGCCAGACAGAAATCCTGCCGATCTTGAGAGCATATTAGCCAGACGGCCCAACGACGGGAATTATTCCTGATCGATTCGAAGCATCTCATCTAAAATGACAGGGTGCCAGAGACCGTCGCGCTGCGATTCCTCAGTATAGTTCCTTCTTGCCCAGGTACGCAGCTTCATCTCCTCAATCGCATCAACGGAAAGTCTGTTTGCCTCTTGTGCTGAAAAAGGAATGGTAGCTGAAATTCCCAACGGTCTTCTCCTCACTCTAAACGTTCTGAGAAAAAAATTCGGCGAACCAGCTTCCTGCAGCCGCGCGACCCTATTTGTTAAAGAACAACTCTGAATTCTCTCTCCTGGAAACGACGGAATTCCTGATCAGAATCCCCTGAGAATATGAGAGAGAATTTCAGTCTTCCGGCAATGATCACTCCTGAAACGAATCGCCGGATTCGTCAGATATTGTACCTTTTCTACTCTAATTTCAAGTCAAAATTTGCCCCCAAAGAGCATTAATGACGGAAGGCCAGATACTGTCGGGAGTTAGAATTTCCATCCTGGCGGGAGAGAAAACAGGCTTTCCGCCTCGGAGCCCTTTATTTTACCAAGGAGACATCGACAGTAGTACCCATGGGCAGATCGGGCCAGAGTCGCCCTGCCGGCTCAACATAAACCAGGATCACGCTCTCATTAAAGCCTGGTTTTTGAACGGCCTGCTCTGAAATTTTATGGACCGTCCCTTTCCCTTTAATATTACCGGAAAAGACCACTTTCACTTCGGTTCCCTTATTAAACAGACACACCTTTCGAGAAGGGACCTCCACAACCAGATACGGATGCTCTTTGTCAAACAGCTCCACAATCGGAGCACCTTTCTTAACCGGATCGCCGACTTCATGTTCGAAGATTCCCACTACCCCGTATCGGCCCGCTTTCAGCAGCAACGCCTCGCGCTGTGCTTCCAGTTGTTTGATTTCATTTTTTACCCGTTCCAGACGATTCATCATCACTTCAACGCCCATTGCCAAACGAATCTGATTCGGGAGTTTTTTCTGAATCGCTTTCAGTTCTGCCATTTGTTCTTCACAGAGTTTGACCCGGGCAGAGAACACTTCAGCAGAATTTCGAGCTGATTCCTGGCGTAACATTGCCGTGATCCGGTTTTCATCGGGCAGGCGGCTCTCATAAACCAGAGACCGAAACACTTCTTCGCTGGACCCGTTGCTGGAAAGAGAATCGTAATCCTGAAGAAAATCCTGCCATGCCAGATTTGTAATCTGATGAATATACTGCTCTTTGAGATATTGCGAAGATTTCAACTTGGCATTAAAAACTTCCGACTCGATTTCCTTATTTCGTAACGCTAATTCTACTTCTGTTTTTGCCTTCGACTGTTCCAACTCGGCTTCCAGCGCAACCAATTCCTGCTGCTTGGCTTTCCAGTTTTTATCCAGAGCATGATCAAAAAGAGTCACCACGATTTCGCCACTGGCGACAATTTGCCCTTCTTTCACATGGATGTCCTGAATGACCGCTTCATTTTTAGAAGCAATGATCGCTTTCGGTGCCTGCAGCGTGCCAACATAGGTATCGACGCGAATCCCTTTCACCCATTGCGCACAGCTGATCCCACCCACCAGGGCGGCCATTAAAATCATAATCGCCCGCAGCCCAAATGAAGATGGGGATTCGTGCAGATTATGTTGAACTTGATAGTCATCCAATAATTCAGAAGGCATTTCTGGCTGTCCTACAATCATCCAGATTCATTCATTGATACCGCTGACGCTCCACAGCACGTCTCTTATCGAATCGGAATCTGAAGGACCAGAATTTACCTCAAAACCGTCAAATTCCACACCATCGCTCACATTGCTGTCAAACTTTAACGCCTGCGAAGACTACTGCCGAATCTTCCGACAGCAAAACAGACAATATATATTCATATGAACACACCGCAAGTTGTCGCAGCAAAAGCGGTTCAGCGTCAAATCCTGTCAACAATGCAAAGATCTTTTCCACCTGGTCTGTTAAATCAGCCACCGGGTAACCCACCCCCTGTGCAGTCGCAATTCTCAAAATCTTCCGCTAGGATGACTTCATACGGTTTGGCAGTGATGGACCAAATTCGGCCTCTCAAACATCCTCAAATGAAAGTGAAACAGGCTTCATGAAACCGATCGTACAAATCTCTTTAGATCTGACCAACATCGAAGAAGCGCTGGAAACAGCGGCAATGGCCATGCGAGCCGGCGTTGACTGGCTGGAAGCGGGTACGCCTCTGATTCTGGCAGAAGGTTTGAATTGCGTTCGTGCGCTTCGAAAACACTTTCCGGAAACACCGATTGTTGCCGATTTAAAAACAATGGACGGCGGTTATCTGGAAGCAGAAATGATGGCCAAAGCGGGTGCCACACATGTGGTGGTGATGTCACGTGCTCATGAGGAGACCATTCGATGTGTTGTCAAAGCAGGCAAAGATCATGGTGTAAAAGTTATGGGAGACAACCTGGCCGATGACATGGTCTCTGCTGCCAGAAGACTGGAAGATCTGGGCTGCGACTACGTGATCCATCATATCGGCTACGACGAACGGCGGGGAATTGCCGCGCGAGGAGAGCGCATGCCCAGCCCGTTGGATCAACTGAAAGAAGTCGTGGCAGCTGTCAGTATTCCCGTTCAGGCCGTCGGAGGCCTCTCTCTGGAACAAGCCATCCGGACGCCTGAATATGGGGCGCCGCTGGTTGTGCTGGGAGCCCCCCTCACCATCGATGCCGATTCGTTCAAAACCGCCGACGGAAATCTGGAAGACTCCTTAAGATTGATTTGCGAAAAAGTACATGCATACGGTGATGTTCCAGTAGGAGGTCAAAAATGAGTCAGACAGAATTGACACAAACGGCTGTTGTAAATTATGCCCCTGAGGCAAAATCGGTTGAGTTACAGGAAATCCCGATACCGGAGTTCGGTGCCGACGATGTGCTGCTTGAAGTTTCTGCGGTCGGAGTTTGCGGTAGCGACCTGCATCAATGGACGGCGGACCATAGCTGGCCCGTGAATTACCCGGTTGTACTCGGCCACGAATTTGCAGGCACGATTTTTAAGACAGGCAACCTGGTAAAAAACTGGTCTCCCGGTAATCGCGTTGTCAGCGAGACAGCGGCGATCATCGATCCTGATAACCCCATGTCACGAGAAGGTCGCTACAATCTGGATCCCACTAGAAAAGGATTCGGATATGGCGTCAATGGCGCAATGACACGCTTCGTGCGTGTTCCAGCACGCTGCCTGCATCGTGTTCCCGACAGTTTACCACTAGAAAAAGCGGCGCTCACCGAACCTTGCTGTGTGGCTTACAATGCCGTGGTCATGAACGGCGAAATTCGACCGGGGGATCGGATCGTTGTATTTGGCCCCGGCCCCATCGGTTTACTCTGTGCGGCAATGGCCCGACTGCAGGGAGCCGAAGTCGCAGTGGTTGGCCTCGAACGAGACAGAGGACGCCTGGAAATTGCCGAACGTCATTACGGTTGCCAGCCGATGATCGAAGGTCTGGATGAATGGGCGCGGGAGACGGATGGTCTAGGTGTGAATGGAGTGGTGGATGCAGCCGGCGTCTCAGTCACACTGAAAAAATCGCTGGAAATTGTCCGTCCGGGTGGCTGGATCAGCAAAGTAGGCTGGGGCCCTCAACCACTGGGTTTTTCTCTCGATCCTTTAGTGCAAAAAAATATTCGATTGCAAGGCAGCTTCAGTCACAACTGGACCATCTGGGAACGCGTGATTCGATTACTGACAACAGGCCAGTTGAACATCGAGCCGATCATCGGCGGAATCTGGTCGTTGAACGAATGGCATACCGCTTTTGAAACCATGCATTCCGGTGAAATTGTCAAAGCCGTACTCACTCCGTAACCTTGTGAGCAACTCCCGCTACATAATCAAACTCAGTACAACTTTTTACGGTTGTGCAATACTTCAAACCTGACTCAATGGGACTTCCATGCCAAAACTTGCCGCGTTCCCCAAAGCCTTTATGGATGAACTGTGTCTGTCCGGAGAAATGCCCCTGCGCCAGTGGATTGATCTGGCTTCCACTCTGGACATCGATGGACTCGAGTTTTACGCCGGCTTCCTGGAAATGAAAGATCAGAACTTCTGGACGGAAGCAAAAAAAATGGCGACCGACCACGGGCTGGAAATCCCGATGATGTGTTGCTCACCTGACTTTACTCACCCTGATGCATCGTTTCGGAAGGAGCAGATCGAACACGAAAAATTCTGGATGGAAATGACGGCCGCTCTGGGTGGAACATTTTGTCGGGTCCTCTCAGGCCAAAGACGCCCGGAAGTTTCCCGGGAAGAGGGCATTCAGTATGCGGTTTCCTCAATTGAAGCCTGCCTGCCGCTGGCCGAAAAACTGGGGCTCACACTGATTATTGAAAACCATTATAAAGACAACTACTGGGATTATCCGGAATTTGCACAGATGTCTGATGTCTTCTGCGAGCTTGTCTCGCGCATCGACTCGCCTTACTTCGGCGTCAATTATGATCCGAGTAATACCATTCTCGCCGGCGAAGACCCGTTAGAATTACTGGAACGGATTAAACACCGCGTCGTCACCATGCACGCCAGCGATCGCTACCTGACTGCAGGAACCATCGAAGATTTACGAAAAGAAGAAAACAGCCTGGGATATGCAAGCCGACTGAGTCATGGTGTCATTGGTAAAGGGCTGAATAATTACGACACCATTTTTTCCCAACTCAAAGCAGTCGGCTTTGACAGCTGGATCAGTATCGAAGATGGCGTGAACGGGATGGAAGAACTAGAGGAAAGTGTGACCTTTCTCAGGGGAAAAATGGCTCAATACTGGGGATAATGCCAGTCATACCAGCGCATGTCCCAAACTGGCAAACCTCCAGAACCCGAAATGTCTTGCATCTCCTCCGGAACAGAAGTATTGTCTATACATCTGGATTCCCTACACGCTGCGACCGGGCAGCATGTCTTTTTGATCAGCAATCCTGATTTTCTTACCCCATGACCTCCACGATAGAGTACAATTGGTATTATTCCAAGAGTTGTATTTTACTGCCCCTAGAAATCAAACAGAACCGCACACCTATGTTGGCTCTCATTCGCAAAATTAACGTTCTCTCATGCCTGACGACTCTGGCTTTCGTTCTCTCAGGATGTGGCGGGGCAGATACTCCCCAACAGCGCGGGGCAAAAACAAATCCCTTTGCGCCTGCGAATGATAATTTTGCGCCGTCGACTCCCCAGGCACCGCAGATGTCACAGACCAGACAGCCATCGACAACCGCTCCTGCTGCTCCCGCCGCGGCCCCGAAACGAATGACAGAAACGAAACCCGAACCGGAACCGGTCGCAAGCGGGACTTCCAGTGAAACAGATATTATTACTGAGACAAGTAAACGAACTCTGGACAGCGAAAGCCCGGGAGTTGCCATCATCGTACGTGGTGTCAGCGGCAATGAACCAATGGCATTACCGATTCTTCAGCAGAATCTTCGCGCTTCTCTCATCAATCCACTGGCTGTCGACCTGCCAAAACAGGATCTGTCTGCAGAATCGGCGCCGGAAGATCTGGAGCACTTTGTTTTTGATAAACAACTGGTACTCGTTGTCCGTCCTGTACCCGCAGATCTGTTTGCGTTTGCGCAGAAACTCAAATGGGGTAAGATAAAAGAGATTGATCTGCAAAACCGAATTATCACCGTCGATGCCCAGTTGCAGGAACTCAACTCCCTGGCACTCCGGAATAAAGAAGCTTCTATGCAGCCGGAATCTCCTGCTGATGTCTCCGAGAATTCAGATCCTCTGAAAAGCATTCCAGAGAAGAATCCTTCAGCACCTGCCATGAAACGATCTGAAACAAAACCTGAAAATCCGGAAAAAGAGACGAACGATCGTGACTTAAAACCACGGACAGGCGAAGAGACAATCGACTGGGCACTACGCGTGATTGCAGGGACCAGTCCTTTTGCGCATGACACGGCCTGCAAAAAATTAGCCAGCATGAAACCGGACAGCGATCAGCTTCAACGCGTCTCTTCAGTACTCGCAGCGACGTTGCCTTTAGCGAAAGAAGGTTTTCGCATGAAGGAGCATGTGAACGCGATGGCTGTCTGGTATACCGACGACGCAACACTCACATTCGCAGCATTGCTGTCTGATGAGAGGTCAGCGCTGGTCCGTGAAGAGATTATTGAACTACTCCCCAAAATCCGCTCAGAGACATCCGCTGAGGTCCTTGTGGGCCGCTTATCAAATCGGGCAGATATGAAAGATGCCCGCAGGGCACTCAGGTTCATGGGGGAAATCGCAGAAAAACCGGTCATCGCGCTGTTGAATCATCCGGATTCTGCATTACGGATTGAAGCCTGTATTATCTTAGAATCCATCGGCACGCAAGCAGCGGTCGCCGCATTGCAACAGCAGGCGGAAATCGAAGAGTCGAGTGTCGTCAAACAACAGATGTCCAAAGCACAGACTGAAATCAAACAGAAACTGGCAACGACACAAAAATGACCGGTCGCTTTTTTCAATTGAGAACCTGCGAATCAAATCATCAGATACCGGGAAGGAAGCATCACACGGCGATGCTCCAGTAAACCTGGCCACGGGTTAGTAGCCGGCAGCCGCTCCATGTTTGCGCGAATCACTGTGGCCGCGTAAGCCATCTGGCTGTCGCGAAACCGCCTGCGTCGCGGCCAGGCTGGATCTCTTTCTGGTCGCATGCCCGAATTGCTGTAACTTCTCTCCGACTTGCTTGAACAGCTCATTTTCCAGCAGAAGTTCGTCGGGCATCCATTGATGATGAATGCGTGGCGTTTCGACGGCTTGCTCCGGGTGCATTCCAAACACGATCATGTTCAATAAAACCTGAAGCGTGCTGGAAATAATCCGGGGGCCACCGGAAGCACCTGCAGAAAAGACCGCTTTCCCGTCTTTGACGGCGATGGTGGGTGACATACTGGAAAGTGGTTTTTTGCCGGGTTCGATTTCATTTGCTTGACTCTGAATCAAACCAAAGGCATTGGGTTTTCCTGAAATCGCCGCGAAATCATCCATTTCGTTGTTCATCACGATCCCATACTCCGGAACCACAACATAACTGCCAAACGTCAGATTAATTGTTTCGGTACAGGCGACGGCATTCCCCGCTGCATCCATAACCGACAAATGACTGGTCCCTCCGTCCTGTGGAGGAAGATAACGGCCGTAGTCTTTCAGTGATTTTGTTTTCTTCGCATCAATGCGCGAAGCCAGCTGGCTGGCGTATTTCTGGTTCGTCAGTCTCTCGATGGGTACCGGAACAAAGTCCATGTCGCCCAGATATTCTGCGCGATCTGCAAAGGCATGTTTCATGACTTCTGTCAATAAGTGGATCTGCTGCGGTGAGTGATATCCCAGTTTTGCAAAGGACTGGTTCAGCAATTGATTTTCTAACGCATGAATCATGTTAAATGATTCAATAATGGCGATGCCTCCACTGGAAGGAGGAGGCATGGTCAAGATCGTGTAGCCGTTAAATGTGGTTGTCAGCGGTTTTCGAATGATCGGCTGAGTTTCGATTAAATCCTGATGAGTCAGGAGACCTCCATTCTGTTTCCCGCAAACGGCCACCAGGGCATCGGCGACTGGTCCTTCGTAAAAACCGGCCCGACCGTTTTCGGCGATCAATTCCAGAGCTTTCAACTGCGGGCTGAAAAACCGGTCCTGATCCTGCCAGGGTTTGCCATGATTGAGATACTCGTCAATCAATGCTGAAAACCGGTTCGGGTCCAGAGAACCTTTTTCAATTCGCTCCAACATGGATTTTTGGATGGACCGCATGTGCTCGTTGATGCGCACTCCTCTTTTGGCCATCAAAATCGCCGGTTGCATCACCGTCTTCAAATCCAGTTTTCCATATTCCTTAACAGCATAACACAACCCGGCGACAGTTCCCGGAACGGCAACCGCCAGCGGTCCCTGACGGCTGGCAAGTTTGCGCTGTGCTTCATTGCCTGGTAATTTCGCATACATGTC
>TARA_R110002095_G_scaffold84604_1_pt1 | contig 12515 bp, 3 predicted proteins | sample TARA_R110002095 | Tara Oceans TARA_R110002095 (sample SAMEA4397255) | marine metagenome | biome: Polar Biome; feature: [SRF] surface water layer (ENVO:00010504); material: water (ENVO:00002006), including particulate matter (ENVO:01000060) such as... | depth 5 m | reverse complement strand
TACGTTTTTCGACCGGTAGGCGCTACGTTTTCTGACCGGTGTTTACACATCCCCTTTTGCTTGTCTTCTATTTCATTTCTGTTATCAACGATTTCGAAGGATGTGCTGTCTTACATCGTCATACGATAATTCTAGAGAAAGCGGTATGCCTCTAGAGACTTCTCGTAGGGCTTCCCGCCATTCAGCATCACTAACATTGTTTTGCTTCATCCAGAGTTTATTTTCTGTTTGAAGATCATACGCAGTTTGGAACTTACTTGGCATGGAATCTCGTTCTTTTGCGGTTAGTGGTTCTTCTTTAGCCCCTTTCTCATTACTGTGTGCCGTCTCTTCAAGAACTTTTCCATTATTGTGTATCATATGATGAACCACTCTGAGTGTGGCTTCTTCAGCAACAGTTAAGTATTTCTTCGACTTGTTGTAGGAAACCCAAGCAACACCATTGGATTCCTGTGTCGAAATTAATTCGTTTTTCAAAAGGAGTTCAGTATATTTTTCTAGATCTGGTATTAGGTGTGATTTGACTACAACACCACCAGAATTAAGTATTGTTTCAATTTCTGACATCGCATCATAATCTAAAGGTTTCAATAATTTTAAACCGTTCTTTTCGTTTGAAGACATTTTTTGAAATTTGGCCGTAACTCCCTCGGTGACATTTTTTGCAATTTCAAGTTCATTTAAATCAGTTTGTATATCCAAAACAAATTTAAACAAATTAAATACATCTTTTTCTCTCTCGTGTTTAATTTTGAATTCGATCTTGTCCAATTCATCGTCTAATTGAATCTTGTCTCCCGGAGAATATTCCGTAGCAATTCTGTACGTTGCTAAAAAAATATTTCCTCTAAAACCAACTGGCGGGGCGGATTGCTTTGGCTTCAGTATAGATTCATTTATTTCTGCTGCTCTTGGTTCATTATTCGTCTCTTCATCAATTTTCGAAATCTGAACGTTGTTAGCTTTTTTCTCAAATGCTGAAAGAATTATTCCAAGTACAATTATCCCGCCTATTCCAGCAATAACTATCTTCTGATTTCTTCCCTTAGCTCTAAATGATCGGAGTTTTGAAGCATCGTCATCATCATCTATAGCTCGTAGCAATTCGATCTTTGATGTTGCTGTGTTGGATATATAGAAGGGCATCTCACATTCAGGGCATTGTTCCTCTTCTGAGATCTCTGATTCTTGCGAAGTTAATTTCTCATTACAGTGCGGGCACTTGTAGATAACTTTATAGCCACCCAACAGTTTCTTCTTGATCTGGAATGATTCCACTATTTTATTGTTCATAGATCTTTAGCCCGACATAAGTTGATTATTTGCGATAACAATCGCTTGCCATTATTTTATTCATATATAATGAAATTCTGTAAACCTAAAGGCAAGTCAGGCATTAGTTAGCCCATGAAAGCTGTTCTGGTAGCATTCAGTCAGAATGCGGTGAGGTCTGCTTTTGGGAGTTGAATTCATGAACCGATACAAGACCCCAATCCAATGACACAGCCAAAATCTGAAATCAAAGTTGAACTAGTGAGTTCGGATAATACTTCTGGAGACATACAGATAGCTGTGCGTCTAATCAAAGGTGGTACACCGTGTCCAACGATGAGAATGAAACACAAAGATGGAAGTAGCCTCTGGGAAGTCACAGGCTACGGTATGGTCCCTGTGGAAGCTCTTAACTGCGATCCCCCGAAGCTGATCCTGAGCTTTAAAAAGATCGATGAGTCAGATGAATGGCTCTCTGCGGGAGATTGTTTGTTTGAGGTTTGAGATTGTGTAAAACAGGATTTCTCAGCTTGAGATTTGCTCCGAACATGTGCCGATAATAGACGAAAATGTGCCGATAACTGTGCCGATAAGAAATTCCCCAAAAAACATAGATAACGCTAATGCACTACAATAAAACAACTTAGAGCTTTTCTATATTTTAATGATGGAGCCCAGTATCCTCCACCTTAAGCTTACTGTTGTTTTCAACAGTAAGCTTTTTTTGTAGCCCCCAAACCATCTACTTTCAGAAGACGCCTCAGAATCATAATCAGCCAGCATTCATGACAAATGCTGGCTGGAAAACGTTTTTTTAAAGAAACGCGGATTCTTTAGTTCGGGAGCAGTGAGTCTTCACGCTATTTACATTTCACTATTCTCGCTTTGGATCAGCTGCCTGGGGAATAATGATCTCCTTGCCGAGTTCACATTTCGGACAGTCCACTTCCGGTTCTTCAAGAACTTCTTCCTGTACTTCTCCTGGTCTGCAAATCTGGCATGGTTCTTCAACTGTTTCAGATTCCAACAGCACATCTTCCGAATAACTGCTGTTTCGCTCCTGGTAGTCGCATCCATTATATCCTAGAACGGCTCCCCCTCGAGGATACGAGTAATATGCGGAACCAGCGAAAAACGATTTGGATTTTCCAAAATAGCTGCGTGAATAATAACCAGTATAAGCATAGCTCTGGTTCAAAGACGAAATCGCTCCCGCCACATCAGAAAATTCACTCACCACAGCAGACTGCACATAGCTTAAACCGACAATCATCGCCAGGACTGCCACCGTTAGAATAATCACCAGCTCTGCTGAAATAACGAAACCATGTTCGTCCTTCCAAAACTGATTTACCAAATGACTCATTTGAAGCTCCTTTGTGTATCTTGATTAACAGCACTTTGAAAATTAAAGGTTTCGATTTTAGGGCGTCTCATTTCTCAGAAAGTTGCCTCACACAGCAACTCGATTCCTGTTTTAACGCCGCTACTTTCACAAGCTCAGGAACAGTGCCCTGCCAATATTTTTGATTCTTGTTTTGAAAGTGCCGATTGGCTAAAGCGGGAGAGGAAAGTTTCTCAGGCTTTCCTTTTTCTGGTTTTCAAGGCGGAACTCATTGCCTCACTCACCATAAAAAATCAGGGTAAAGACACCAGAATTTCTCTCCGCTTCAGTCAATCAGTCATCGGTGGTCTCTCAGGTCACCGACTTGTGTAACGGTCTCTCAGGTCGCCACACACTCTCTCTATTCGTTTCACTTCTTAGCCTTCATTCGAGTGGCAGAAGTGGGTCATTTAGATTTCGTTACAACCGGTATATCCGGTCTTCTCATTAAGTCCGGCATAACTGGCTTGATTGACAGAACTGGCAAGATATGTGCCACTCGTAGATTCGCTACAACAGTCAGCACTTATACATTCGTCATAAACCAAATATAAGAAACAACTTATAAAATCGGCATAACTATAACTTTCTTTCGAAGCCTCTTTTGACAAATCACGAAACCCGGAAAATGTTCAATTCTCTTTACAACGAATTTAACGTTTTTGATAAGAATTCCTGTCGTATCGATTCTATCGATTGTGACAGAAATTAAGCCGGTACGCAGAATGGCCTGGCTGTAGTTTCCGGAAGAAGCGCTCTGCCAGAACGGGATCTGCAAGAACCAGAGCAGAGAAATCGCAAAGTACTCGCTGTGAGGCCCTCTGCAGCGGGGATCAGAACCCAGAACGAGACTTCTATCGTCCATCGCGCACAAAAAAAGCCCCCTGAAACGTTAGTTTCAGAGGGCTTGGTTGTTTACTGATCCGCAGCTGTCATGAACAGGCTGCTAGTTCAACAGTGGGTTGTCGCCGTTGGTGATGGCGCTGAAGAAGTCGTCGATGTCGGAGGCTTCTACATCGTCGATCACAGGCAGACGCCGCTGAGAATCGTTGAGCGATTCGCTCATCAAGTCGTTGCCCGCTTCGTCAGCGTCCAGGTCCTCATGTCCCAGGGTATGCCCCAGTTCGTGCATCACGACCGTTAACAGATCCATGCGGCCGAAGGCTTCACTGGTTTCGTCGGCGACCAGGTTGCCGTCTGCATCCAGCGTGAATTCGCTGCTGTCAAACGGGCTGTCATCCACGAACCAGCCATAACCGGCGGCATTCAGGTCAATCAGGATCGTGCTGCTGGTCGCACCACCGAGCATTGCATCCGGCAGATCCGCCAGCACAAAGCTCACGGACTGCAGCCGATCCATCTCGTCAGCAGTCAGGCCTGTGGCACTCCAGTATGTCAATGCGGCTTCCCGCACAACATCCAGATCGGCCTGGGTGATCGCATCAGCGGGACTGCTGCTCACACCGGCGGCGGCCACCAGTGGCCCGGTCCGTTCGATGTGAATCGCATCGGCGATAATTGAACCATCGGCGGCATTGTCGCTCAGCGTCACCGTGATGGAACCACCGGCACCTACGATAATCGTTCCCAGGATTTCCCAGGGTTTCCCATTAGCATTGAAGTCGTTCGGTGTCATTTGCTGATTGACTACAATCGGACCTGCGCCAATATCGTATACGGCATTGGTCGCCCGATCCGGGTTACCATCCCAGGTCGTGGACACGGTATACGTTCCAGCGGCCAGACCGGTAAAGTTCCAGGTCGCCGTACCGTTATCACCGGTATTCAATTGCTGGGCATCAAACTCATAGAAGAACAGGCTGGGACCGTTTTGATTACTCCAGCTGCCGGCACTGCTGTAACCGGCATCCCCGTTATCGAGAATCTGTACCGTCGTCATGGTGGCTGCGACATTGATGAGGAAAGGATTCTCATCGGTGTCATCGGTAACGATCGAAACCACGCCGGCTGAAACACCAGCAACTCCCGTGCTGTTGAATTCCAGCACAAACGTCGTCGATTGACCGGCGAACAGAGTCGTGGTTCCCAGACCCGAGGAGACACTGAAGTTGGCGGGAGTCGAAATGGCTCCCAGGTTCAGAGTATCCGTGCCCGTATTCGTAATCGTGAAGGTCTGGAACAGGGATTCTCCAAAGGGGGTTGTGCCCAGGTCCAGGTTGCTGACGCCACTGACCAAGTCAACGGCTCCCGCCTGGATGTCAATTTCCGGACTTCGCATGCCGCTGGGAATCAGTTCCAGTCGCATCGCGTCGGCGGCAAGATCACCGCTGGCACCGTCATCGGTGATCGTCACCGTCAACGTCGCTCCTGCTGCAACCTGAAAGTTACCCAGTTCTTCCCAGTTCGTGCCGTCGGCACTGAAATCATCTGGAGCAAATCGTTGGTCCAGGCTGACCGTAATCGGTCCCCCTTCAATTCCAGAGATTGTGATCTGGGCATCCGGTGCCATGCTGCTGTGCTGGAACCAGTGAGCAGACACCTGGTAGCTGCCAGCTCCCAGATTGTTGAAGTCCCAACTGGCCGTGTTACTGCCCGGCAGATCGCCGCCGTACAGAACATCCTGATCCTGCTGGAAGTATTCAAAGAACGGAGAATTGGCAGTCAGGGTCTCCCAGAGGGGACCACTGTTGCTGTAGCCCAGGTCTCCATTGTCGACAATCATCGATGCCGATGCCGATCCCGACACACTGAAGTTGAACGGATTTGCGTCAGCAGAATCGACTCCGAAGGAGACCATGCCGCCAAACGAACCCGATGTCGCGGCATCCATCTGTATCGTGAATGTAGTCGAAGCACCAGGGGGCAGATTGGTATTGCCAAATCCGCTGACCAGGCTGAACCCAGCAGGTAGTGGGGCAATCGAACCCAGTGCCATGTTTCGTTCGCCAAAGTTGGTCACGGTGAACGTCTTGAGGACGGCCGTGCCTACGATGGTCTCTTCGAAATCAACGCTGCTGCCATCCCCAACTACTGCGCCATCGACTTCCACACTGATCACAGGATCAACCACGCGATAGATGCGGATTTCATCAGCGTAAACAATGCCATCGGCATTGTCGGTCAACTGGACACTCAGGCTATTCCCCGTGATCTCTACCGGACTACCGATGTATTCCCACAACGTGCCGTCGTCCAGGAAATCATCAGAACTGGTCTGCTGGTTGACCAGCACTGTCGCCAGGGGAGTTGCACCATTGTAGATTGCATACGGGGCATTGGTGGCTGCTCCCAGACCATTGGTTGTGACATCCGGGTGAACGTACCAGTGTGCGACCACCTGATAACGGCCTGGCTCCACATCGAAGCGCCAGGTTGCACTGTTGGAACCGCTGCCTCCCACAAAATCCACACCGGCATGCAGGAATTCCGGTTCGCTGGCTCCCAATGGTTGATATTCGTTCCAGGTTCCCACGGTTGTGAACTCGGGAGTCGTATCAGTGATCTCGACCGTAGCCGGACCCGCTGAACCACTCACGGTGAAGTTGAAAGGATTTTCATCTTCATCGCTCGTCGTGAACGAGATCTGACCAAAGGTGGAACCATTGGTGCCCCCGTCAAACTGAATGGTAAATGTCGTGGAAGCACCACCGGCAAGTGTGATCGTACTGCTGTCCGTTCCGAACGGCGAAGCGGGATCAATGCTGAAGCCTGCAGGAAATTCGATCAGGCCGGTAACATCCACGTCCATCGAAGACTGGTTGGTCACAGTAAAGGTTTTGCTGACCGGCACTCCGGGCAGTGTACTGCCGAAGTCAACGTTGCCGAAGTCATCGTCCACGACTGTTGCCCCATCCACGGTGACCAGCAGATCGGGTTCGGGCAGATATTCGATGCGGATCGCATCGGCAATCACGCCGTTGGCCAGATCGAAGAAGTCACGCGAATAACTGTTGGCATCGTTGGTCAGGGTCACAATCAGTGTTGTGCCGCTGACAGTGTATGACGCGTTCAGATCAAACCAGGCAACTCCGTCCTCAACAAAGCTGGACGGGAAGACCCGCTGATCGACGGTGACATCAAACACGCCCGATCCGCCATCCAGCGAGAAAGGTGCGTCATCGACGCGGTTATAAAGTGGTGACCAGGTCGTCGAGACCCGATAATTTCCACTGACCAGACCGGAAAAGGTCCAGGTCGCGGTTTCAGCACCAGGCGAAGGCGTATTGCCGACCTGATTCGGAACGGCGCCCGTTACATCCCCTTCAAAACCATTGCTACCTTCATTGGCACTGGTGGTGAATGATTCAAAGCCCGCTGTGGCTGAGGAATCAGCATCACCGTCATCGATGATGACCACGTTGGAAACACGTCCATCCAACAGAATGTTGAAGGTGGCTTCATCTACGTCATCCGTGTCGAATGAGAAGATGCCGGAGCGATCTCCGAAGGTGCTCGCGTCCATCGTAATCGTAAACTGGATCGTGGCACCAATGCCGACCGCCTGTGCGGTCAGGTCGGTTGTAAAGCCGGCTGGCAGCGTAATGTTGCTCAGGTTCAGCACAGCCGATCCGTTATTGGTGATTTCAAAAGTCCGCACAGCAGGCGTTAACAGTTCGGTGGCTCCGAACTGAATGCCCTCAGGCTGACCGTCGACCACAACCGCTGGTGGAGCCAACACATCGGTTACATCCGTCAGTTCGATTTCCGGACCTGCGGAAACCCGTTCGACGCGAATCGCATCGGCGGTAACACCGCCGTTGGCCAGGTTGGTCAGCATCACGGTCAGCGTGCGACTGTTGATGGTAAAGACTCCCAGATCTTCCCAGAGAGCACCATCGGCACTGAAGTCATCCGGAGGCAACTGCTGATTCAGAGCGAATGTCGCCAGAAGCGCGGCTGAGCTACCGACATCGGTCTGTGCTCCATCAAACACGGTGAACGGAGTATTGGTGGCGACATTTACGACCACTTCTGGATTAGTCGAAACAGGCCAGGTTACAGAGACTCGATAGTCACCCGGTGTCAAACCGAAGAATTCCCAGAAGGCCTGAGCAGGCCCCACACCAGACGGCGTGGTTCCGGCGACCGAATGAATGTCATCTTCGAAGCCGATGCCATTAGTGATGGCGGCGGTTCCTGCGGGGTGGTAAGGCCAGTCGCCGGTCAGCGTGAAGGCGGCATCGCCGTTATCCACGATGAAGCCGGGGTTGTCTTCAAACGGACGCACATTTTCGAAGTTCAGGTACTGCACGGTGCCCACGCCATCGGCGGTCAGGGAGAAACCGGTGTCGATCACTTCCTGGCCCTTGGCGTCAAAGTCCAGTACATCCACGCCCCCGCGACCGTCGGCCGAACGCAGGACCGGTGGTCCGTCGATGGGGAAGTTGCCGTCCTGAGACAGCGGATCGATGAAGATCAGGTCGTTGAACTCGCTGCCGATCACGTTTTCCATGAAGCTGGGGTTCGTGTCAGGCTGCTGTGGTTGAATCTGTCGCAGTTCGACCGTGTTACCACCGAAGACATCTTGAGGATCATTGATGATGTCCGCATCGAATACAATGCCCTGGCTGGCGAAGCGGAAGTCGATCGTGTCATTACCGTGGATATCGGTGATCACGTCGACACTGCCGCCGGTCCCCGGTTCCATCAGGAACACATCGTTGCCGCCGTTACCGCTGCCGACGCCGTTGCCACCGCCGTCCAGGTTGTCACTGCCGAAGCCATCACCCAGGATATTGTTGTCGTTGTCGCCGGTGATATTATCGTTACCGTTACCACCGAAGACGTTTTCGATGCTGTTGTCGTCATCGCCACCACCGGTGCCGACAAGCAGGCCACCACCAATGTTCGTCGCGGTGCCTGCAAACAAGTCAACGTCAACGCCCGTGGTGTAGTCCCGGTAATCCAGGCTGTCGTTCCCCAGATCCCCGTCCAGAGTTCCCGTCAGGCCGGCACCGTCACTCAGATCGAAGCGATCATCCTGGTTGCCCCCGATCAGGTTCTGGAAGCTGGTGAAGCTCAGAGTCTGTTCTGGTGGTGTGGCCGTGGCGTCAAAGGCCGTCGTCGGACGACCACTGGCCAGGTTAGGCCGATCAGCAATAATGAAGCCTGCGTCGGTCGAAGTCAGGCCCCAGTAGTTATTCAGGTCAGGACCTTCCAGCGTGTCACTGAGGCCGGATCCGACCAGATCGTCAATGTTATCAAAGCCCAGGCTGCCGACACCGGTCCCCAGGATACTGCCGTTGTTTTCGCGGCCCTGGAAGCCGTCAATGGTTCCCAGACCGGAGAGGGCAATGTGCACCATAGCCGCATACGTGGTGTAGTCGATTGAGTCGCTGTCACCGCCCCCGTCGATGAAGCCTCGCAGGACACTACCGGTCAGGAAGATGAAGTCATCTTCGCCGGCATCTCCGTTCAGGCGGGTATCCACGCCCATTGCTGTGCTACCGCTTAGCAGGGAGAAATCATCGTCGCCATCGTTACCGTTAATCGTAACGTTATTCAGATCTTCCTGAGTGGTCATGTTGACGTCGATTGTGTCATTGCCGGCGGTGCCGGTGACATTCAGGTTATCCACATTGCTGAAGGTGACATCAGTGCCTGCGGTACTGCTCAGACCGTCAACTGTGGTAGACGTCACGGTGACGGTGTCACCGGTGCCATCGCCGGAATCGATGATGTTCAGCGTGTTAAAGCCATCTTCACCATTAACCATAATCACAGCATTGATGTTATCGACCGTATTGCCGGCATCAAAGATCTGAATGGTGTCATCACCGTCAGCGGCCAGGATCGTAACGTTGAGCACGCCAGCCGGGGTCGAACGAACGCGGATTGTATCATTGTCCGCCGCGTTGGTGCCGAACACGTCATCGGCATCCAGTTCGATATCAGTCAGGCTGGTGGCTGAGTCCAGGGCGATCAAGTCGATGGTTTCAGCGCCCGGCCCTGAGACAATCTGCAGTTCATTAAACCCACCAAACAGCAAATTGGAAAAGGCACCGTTGGCCATCACCTGGGAAATGCCGTCTCCGGCCCCCCCCGCATCGTTGATCACGACCTGTGTGGTTAGCGGTGTAGACGACGCATCGACGTGTAAACTGCCGCCGGTAGTCGTACCGAAGATTCCGGCCCCTTCCACGCGAGCGAAGGAAAGCCCGAGGTCAATATCGGCGCCGCCTGTCAGAGCGGAAACGATATTACCGCTGCCCTGGGCATCGACCGTGTCCGAGAAGTAACCCGCGTCATGATTGTTGATGAAGTTCACATTGACGGCATCCGCCCCCACACCCCCGTCGTAATGAATCGTGATGTCGGTTACATCGAATGTGGCAGAGGCAGCGTAATTAGTGTCCAGGAAGAAGTCCGCGGCCGCATTCAGGTGCGAACCGTTCGAACCGGGAATCCCCGCTGGTGCGGCGGTCGTGAATGAAAGCATTCCGCCCGCCGATTCGTTGATGTTCAGCGTGTCATTATCGGCAGAACCGAGCACGGTGAAGGACAGAATGTCGGCAACCGCTCCGGTGAAGAAGTTGGCTGCATTGATATCAAGTACCAAGTCGGTGCCTGCGCCATCCAAGGCTGCATCAATTGTGTCAGCGACCGTGTTCTGGAAGCCGGATGTCAACATGTTCAACACCAGGTGGTAAGCACCCGTGCTGGTATTGACGTTTTCAATGCTGCTGTAAGTGACGTTCTGCTCGAGATCCGGTGCCAGGAAGTTAAAGGTACCCGAACCGGCGCTCATACCCAGCGTCAAAGCAGGCGCAGAAACCAGACTGCCGAAGTCCATGTTAAGTACATCGCCCGGTCCAGGCAGTGTCGGCGCACCGCCAATGATGTTGATGCTGGAAGTCGTGCTGGGCAGCACGTTGAAGATATCAATGTCATCGCCGCCCGTCAGGGTGGTGCCGCCGGCAGCTGAAATACTGCCGAATAGATCTAGTGTACCGCCAACCGCATCCGGGTCGCCGGCACTCGGATCAACGCTAATGTCGATCGTGGTGTTGGCAATGATGCTGGATGTGGCATCCATCGCGAAATCATCGCCGGCCGTAAGGACCACGTTGGCTCCGGTTGACTGCACAGTAATACCGGCGTTGATTGTCAGGTCATCCCCGGCAGCAGCAGAATCACCGGCCGTCAGGGTCACAGTGCTGCCACCCGTTACATTGCTGGCAACCGTCACTGGGCTGGCAGCGGAAGCAATCACCTGTCCCGCACCGGCATCGATACCGACCAGACCGTCAACCGTACCAATTTCCAGAGCACCCGTGTTACTGACGACGATATTACCGAGAGGAGAAGAGGCGGCTACTCTGCCGACAGCCAAATCAATGTCAGAGGCACCAGGGGCACCAATGCCGAATGCAGCACGCAGTGCGACTTCGCCTGCGGTAATCAAAGCGGTTTCCGCAGCAGAATTGTCAAAGATGGTTCCGTTCGTCGTTACAGTCACAGTACCACCGGCACTTCGCAGATCAACGAGATCCAAATCGCCGCTTCCGGAAACATCCAGATCGCCACCGCGTGCGTTGACAATACTGCCGTTCGATTGTGCGAAAGAGCCACCACCCATTGCGTCAGCATCGGCGGTCAGAGTCACGACGGCGGCAGACGTCGTATCAATCAACGAAGGTGAGAACAGGCTCAGGCCGCTATTAGCCAGCAGGTCGATCGTACCGCCGTTCGTCCGTACGATGTCATTGACAAAGATGGCGGCTGACGAATTCACCACGATCGTTGACGCGGCACCAGTGGCTTCAATTTTCTCGTTGAGATTCAGGAAGCCATTATCCAAATCGATATTTCCGGCGGCTGTAATACCAACCAGTCCATTGACAGTACCTACCGTTGTCAGAGAAGGGTCCTGCAGGAAGATGTCACCGGCCGTTGTGTCAGCGGCGACTGTGAGAACCGACAGGTCGATGTCAGCAGGTCCCGCGGCACCAATGCCGGTGGCTGCCCGCAGAGCAACTGAACTGGCAGTAATCAAAGCAGTTTCAGCTGCCGTATTGTCGGTGATGCTGCCCGCGATGGTGGTGACTTGCACTTCACCGCCGGTAGTAATACTTGCCAGATTGATATTGTTAACGGCATCAATGTCGATCAGACCGGTGCCAAGGCTGGTGATGATCGACCCCTCAGCCAAATCTACGGTTCCAGCAGAATCAATGTCGATCAAAAATGCTGCGGCGTTTGAGACTTGTGCGGGGCTGTTCAATACAAAGTCACCGCCAAAGTTTTGCAGCTTCAAAGTTCCCATAGAAGCAGCTACATTATTTGAAATCGTCATGGTATCGTTCGATCTTAAATCGACCGCCCTTCCAGTGACTGCTTCATTGACTGTCAGAGTACCAGTTGTCGTCAGGAAGATTGAACTGGCAGCAGCAGTGATACCAGCTAAACCATCGACCGTGCCAATTTCCAATGCTCCTGTGTTGTCAATTGAAAATCCGCCGCCCGTCGCACTGGCTGCCAGCGTATTAACAACCGTTTCGATACCCGCAATACCACCAGCCGCATTAGCACGCAAAGCCGCCCGATCAGCAGTGATCAGGGCATTCCCTGTTAAGTCATTGATTCCGCCGCCGCTAGCTGTAACCCGAACCTCACTGGTGGTTGAAACCTGTAACGATTCGATATTGAAGAAGGCCGTTAAATCGATATCACTGGCACCGGCATCAATTGAACCGACAGCATTGAATTCAATGTCACTTGCTGTCGCTTCAATATCTACGCTGCCTGTGGTGGTAAATGCACCATTGACATTGACCAGACCGGCAGTCAAATCCAACACACCCGCTCCAATGTCGACAGTGGTGGTAGTGATGATATCATCGGTACCAGCATTCACGGTCAGGTTTGCAGTAAATGTCGAGTCAACAGCATTGATATT
>TARA_R110002095_G_scaffold209476_1_pt1 | contig 12654 bp, 14 predicted proteins | sample TARA_R110002095 | Tara Oceans TARA_R110002095 (sample SAMEA4397255) | marine metagenome | biome: Polar Biome; feature: [SRF] surface water layer (ENVO:00010504); material: water (ENVO:00002006), including particulate matter (ENVO:01000060) such as... | depth 5 m | reverse complement strand
AACCACATCTAACTCAGCTACACCTTCCTGATATTCACCAATCATGGTCCAACCAAGGATCCCCTTGGTGCTATCGTTAGCCAGTGGAATAAACGGATAAAGAATCCCGTAACCCACGAACCAGACTATTGAGGCCCAGAAGCCGATCATCCACCAGCGCGGGACCGGGTTTGCCATCTCCCGAATATTATCATCCCAGATATGCCCGGTATTGTTTTCGCCCGGGAATGGGTTTTTTTCATCCGCCATTTTTATCTCCGCTATCAAGTCGCTCACCGTCATCAAGGAGGTATTTTCTTGCTTCAAGTTTTTCCTTGTTCTTGGGACGGTAGGCATAGACGTAAGCTATTACCATCAGGACGAAGATGACCAGAGTCAGAATCATGCCGACCCAATCACTTGGGGTCATCGCCGCCCAATCAGTGCTGAAATATTCTTTCAAGCTACTCACGGTAAACCTTGTTGTCATCCAGTTTGGCCATAGTACCCAGCACCTGAAGAAACGCGATGACCGCATCCTCTTCTGTCTTGCCCGTAACCGCAGCTGGAGCTGCAGCTATATCGGCATCGGTATAGGGCACGCCAACGGTGCGCATGCCCGTCATATGCTTGGCGATATTCTCACCATCCAGCATCGCATGCTGCAGCCAGGGATAGTTAGGCATAACCGACTCAGGAACCACCGAGCGAGGTGCACGTAAGTGAATACGCTGCCACTCATCGGAGTACTTTCCACCTACGCGAGCCAGATCTGGACCGGTACGCTTAGACCCCCACTGAAACGGGTGGTCATACATCGATTCTGATGCAAGTGAGTAGTGACCATAACGCTCCTTCTCATCACGGAACGGACGGATCATCTGTGAATGGCACAGGTAGCAGCCTTCACGGATATAAACATCGCGACCGGCCAGCTCTAGCCCGGTATAAGGACGAATCCCGTCTCCCGCTTTCCAACTACTCAGAGTATCGCCAGCCTCACGCTGCCAAAGGATCTCTGGTGCAGTGCTTTTGTGTTCCATGGTTTTATCCATAGTAAACAGCGGCACAATCTCGACGATACCGCCAACAGAAACAACGAGTGCAACACCGAGCACCAGGGCCCAGATGTTAACCTCCATTTTTTCCTGGAGGCTTTTTGGTTTTTGATTTTCAGCCATTGTCAGATTCTCCCTTAAGCGCTGGCTAAGACTGCAGTGCGAGCCTGTTCAACTTTGCCTTCAGCGACAGATTTACGAACTGTCATCAGCACGTTAAAGAGCATAATGATCGCGCCGGTCAGGAAGATAGCTCCGCCGACTGCACGCATAGCGTAGTACGGATGCATCGCTTCAACCGATTCAGCAAAGGTATAAACCAGAGTGCCGTACTCATCATATGCACGCCACATCAACCCTTGCATGATCCCCGATACCCACATCGCTACGATGTAAACCACAGTACCTATGGTAAACAACCAGAAGTGGATATTGATAAGTCTCTTAGACCACATCTCGGTATGGAAGCAACGCGTTATCATGTGATAAAGCGCACCAGCACCAACCATCGCAACCCAACCCAGAGCACCTGAGTGAACATGACCGATCGTCCAGTCGGTATAATGAGACAGCGCGTTGACGGTCTTGATCGACATCACCGGACCCTCAAAGGTCGACATCGCATAGAATGCCAGCGACATGATCATAAAGCGCAAAGTGTAGTCGGTGCGTAACTTATCCCAGGCTCCCGAGAGAGTCATCATCCCGTTTATAGCCCCACCCCAAGAAGGGATGATCATCGCCAAGGATACCGCAGCACCCACGGAACCGGTCCAATCAGGCAAAGCCGTGTATTGCAGGTGGTGAGCACCCAGCCAGACATAGCCAAAGCTCAGCGCCCAGAAGTGAATAACCGACAAACGATAAGAGTAAACGGGACGGTTCGCCTGCTTAGGAACGAAGTAATACATGATTCCCAAGAAGCCCGCAGTCAAGTAGAAACCAACCGCATTGTGACCCCACCACCACTGAATCATCGCATCCTGAACCCCAGAGAAGATGGAGTAGGATTTAAACATACCTACAGGGATTGCAAGGCTATTAACCACGTGTAGGTAGGTAATCATGATCATCATCGACAGGAAGAACCAGTTCGACACATAAATATGCGAACTCTTTCGAATCACGATCGTCATGATGAAATTGAATGTGTAGGTCAACCAAACAACGGCGATCGCAATATCGATCGGCCACTCCAGCTCGGCGTACTCCTTACCCTGGGTCAAGCCCATGGGTAGGGTAATAACCGCACTGAGGATAATTAGGTTCCAGCCCCAGAAGGTGAACCATGCCAGTTTTTCACTCCATAGACGCACACCACAGGTGCGCTGTACCGAGTAAAACGCAGACGCCATCAGCACACAACCGCCGAAAGCAAAAATCACTGAGTTTGTATGTAGCGGACGCAAACGCCCAAAGGTTAATTGTGGAATATCAAAATTTAGTGCTGGCCAAGCCAATTCCGAGGCAATATATACCCCGACGGATGCGCCTACTACTAGGTAGACAACAGCCATAACGGCGAACCAGCGTACAACCCCAAGGTCATACTTCTGCTCTGCTGTGGCGTCCATGAACCCCCCCTTCTTGGGTTAGACAATATTTTGTGATGCAAACAAAACCAGATAAAAAATCAGGTTTTATTGCCGGCGTTATAAGACCGTTTTTTATGACAATTGTCAAACACAATAATCATTCTGAATTAAAGCAAATGAAACCAGTACAACCTTACAACTGATTGAGTTAACAATGGTTTTTAACGATCTGCACACCACGTGACTGATGCCACTAATTGATACAGATCAATGTTAATACGGAAAATACCGCAGCGCACAAATCCGACAAATCAACTCGGAAATAGCTTGCTCTAATAACACCTCAACGTGAATCCCATCTAGAAATTCGATATTTCCAGGCATACAGAGACGGATCATGGATGAAAGCCCACCAGAGCCACTAGACGCAGACACTGACAGATACTGCAACCTGCTACTCAGTGTGTTTTAATTGCCGACTATTGCCGAACGGCTGACTCTCTAACTTCTGATGGTGCACTCTACAGTGGCAAAAGATACTCAAATAAAGTGGGATTTAGAACTTATCCAACGCTACGATCTGTCCGGCCCACGATACACGTCCTATCCGACAGCGATTCAATTCGATCCAGCTCTCAGTCCAGCACAACTGGTCGAAGCGGGACAGCGTACGACCGATAGCAGCGCACCGCTATCGCTTTATTTTCATATTCCGTTCTGCACCCATGTCTGCTATTTCTGCGCTTGCAACAAGATGATTACTCGTAATAAGAAGCGGGCGGCACCCTATCTGGCAGAGCTATATAAGGAGATGGCGACACTCTCTAACCTGTATTCCAATAACCGTATCGTAAATCAGTTACATTGGGGCGGGGGCACGCCCTCCTTTATCAGCGACGACGAGATGCGCCAACTGATGGCCGAAACGCGCAAGCACTTCAGGCTGCGCGATGATGATCAGGGGGACTATTCGATCGAGATCGACCCTCGCGAAGCCGATGCCGAACGTATGAAGGTGATCCGCGAGCTGGGCTTTAATCGGATCAGCCTCGGGGTTCAAGACATCGAACTCAAAGTTCAGGAAGCGGTCAACCGGGTTCAGCCTATCGAGATGTCGGAGGTGATCATCAGCAGCGCGCGGGAGCTGGGGTTCAAATCGATCAACGTCGATCTGATCTACGGCCTGCCACACCAGACCATCGATAGTTTTTCCCGCACTCTCGACAAGATTGTCGAACTCAGCCCCGATCGTTTGTCGATATTCAATTATGCCCATATGCCCGATCGCTTCCGTTCGCAAGCACATATCAAGGATGAAGACCTGCCCTCTCCGGCAGACAAGTTAATTATTCTTGAAAACACCATCAATCGACTGATCGATGCCGGCTATCAATATATCGGCATGGACCATTTCGCCAAACCCGATGACGAGCTTGCAATCGCACAACGCGAAGGTCACCTACACCGAAACTTCCAAGGCTACACAACCCACAGTGACTGCGATCTGGTCGCCATGGGTGTTTCTGCCATCAGCCAGATCGGTGATGTTTACTATCAAAACGAACACGATTTAAAACGCTACCAAGAGGTCGTTGCTGAGACGTCCCAGGCAATTAAACGCGGGGTGATTTTAACCCTTGATGATCGCATAAGGCGTCGAGTCATCACCCAGCTGATCTGCCATTTTGAACTTGACCCTCGCCAGATTGAAGCTGAATTCGAGATTAACTTTGACGATTACTTTGCTGCGGAACAACAGCTATTGCAGCAATTCAGCCAGGATGGATTGATCCAGCTAAACGACCGGCGCATCGAAGTCACACCTTCGGGCCGATTATTGATCCGCAGGATCTGCATGACATTCGATGCGTACATGCCGAAACTCCAGGCTGGCCGTACTTTTTCACGCATTATCTAAATCACCCATAGAATAAAAAGGGCCATCTTCAGGATGGCCCTCATCTTGGCTTCAACCCTGCCGCTATATAAGCCATAATGATTCAATTATTCTTTCAAGCAGCTGTCAGGAAGTATATCTATGACCGTAAAGCCGCATTCGGTCGACAAAGCCCACCCATTCAATGAGTTCAAATGCAGCAATTGCGGCCTGTTGTCTTTATGCCTTCCGTTTTCGTTAAAACCTAACGAAGCTGAGCAGCTAGAAAAAATCATTGAAAAAAGCCCTCCTTTAAAAAAAGCTAGCCACCTATTTCATCAGGGTGAACCTTTCACCTCTATTTTTGCGGTACGCGCTGGTACCATCAAAACCTATACGGTTACCAACCAAGGGGAGGAGCAGATCACCGGCTTCTACTTTCCAGGTGACCTGATCGCCCTCAACGCAATCGACACCCTGCACTACCCCATTTCGGCCAAGGTACTTGAAACAACAACCGTTTGTGAAATCCCTTATGATCAACTCGATCGTCTTTCAGACCAGGTTCCGGAATTGCGCCGTCAATTGATTCGCTCCATGGGCAAAGAGATCAGGGAAGAACAACAGATGATGCTTCTGCTTAGCAAAAAAACCGCAGAAGAACGCGTGGCGACTTTTCTGCTCAAGCTCTCAGACCGCTACAAACGCAGAGGATACTCCCCCTCCATCTTTCGCCTATCCATGTCGCGCAATGAAATTGGCAACTATCTAGGCCTGGCGGTCGAAACTGTAAGCCGTATATTCAGCCGCTTTCAGAAGCAGCATCTGATCAAAGTGGAGGGCAAGGAGATTGAAGTCTTAAGCCTTGAAGAACTGCGGCATATTTCCGGTGAAATACGTTCCAATGACAGCAGCAACGACTAAGACTGCCCTGCCCACTAAAAACAAACAAAAGCGAACCAAGGAATATCCATGTCATTTGATGAGTGCTATATCCGTTCTGCCATCCGCGCCATTCCTGACTGGCCAACGCCTGGGATTATATTCCGCGATATAGCGCCGCTATTTTTAGACCCTAAAGCGTTGCATATTGTTATAGATGCCCTCACCCAGCGCTATCTGGATAGTAACATGACCCATATCGCAGCGCTTGACGCTCGCGGTTTTTTACTTGGATCGATTCTCGCCTACAAACTCAACAAACCTCTAATTTTGGTTCGCAAGGTAGGCAAGCTACCCGGTGACACCCTGTCGCAGGAATATCAACTTGAGTATGGTTCGGCCTGTGTTGAAATACAGAATGATGCCTGCGCTGCTGGAGACCGAGTACTGCTGATTGATGATCTGATCGCTACTGGGGGTAGCTTGCTCGCAGCCAGCACCCTAGTCAGAAAACTCGGCGCTGAAATTATTGAAGCCGCCGCCATCATCGACCTGCCCTTCTTAAAAGGATCGAGTCGATTGCACGAGGCAGGCATTCCTGTTCACTGCCTAATCGCTTACTAACAACAACCTATCCCCGCCAGGGCCAAATAGGGCCCTAGCGAAGTAAGTGCATCAGGGACGCGGGGGCTTTAACCTGCTAACAACCTGTTTTTCTTGCGCACATAGGCCGTGATTGCTTTATCTTTTTCCAAAATATGATCGACCAACCAGTCATTCAAAAAGACCAGCAACTCAATTGACAGGTCTGAGCCACCTTCGTTACAACGCACAAAAAGCCCCCAGGCTTTATCCATCAACGCACCATGTAAGGCTCTATGCGCCTCATAGCCTGGGTAGTCGATTGAGCGCATTAGCGCTTCTTCATCATTAAAATGAACCTTGGTGTATTCCAGAAGTTCTTTAAGTGTGCGCTTGGTTGTACCGTTAGCATCGTCGCCATGAATATCCCTATGCAGGGCCGCTAACAGCTCAAAAATCTGCTTATGCTGATCATCAACCTGATTATCACCCACACAGAATGCTGCTCTCCATTGAAATCGATCCAAAATGTTCTCCCTAACAATAAGTAAAAGCTTATGTCTGGCTCAGATAGACTCAAGAATGGCATCCCAGATCGTTGAGGTAAAGCGATCCAAGGCATAGTTTTTTAGTTTTAGTAGCCAGTCTTTGGTTGAATTCGTACACTGTGCCGCCTTAGTGACAGCGTACTCTGGAATCTAGTCTTATGTGGTTTAAAAATCTTCTATTTTACCGTTTCACCCGACCTTTTGATCTCAATGCTGAAGCATTGTCAACACAACTTGAACAACATCGTTTCGGTCCCTGCCGAACTCAAGAGATCAGCCGCTACGGCTGGACCTCACCGATGGCAAAGCTCAGTGAACAACTGGTCCATAGCGGTAACGGCTCACTGCTAATCTGCGCTCAAAAAGAGGAAAAAATCCTTCCTGCCTCGGTTATTCGTGATTACCTGAATGAACGGGTCGAACGGATCGAGACCGAACAGGATCGAAAAGTTCGCAAGAAAGAGAAAGATGAACTCAAAGACGAAATCATCATCGACCTGCTGCCAAAGGCGTTTAGCCGTTACCAACAAACACACGCCTACATCGATCCTAAGCTGGGATTTCTGGTGGTCGATGCTAGCAGTGCCAAGCGAGCCGAGGAGCTTTGCTCCTATCTTCGCCAGACACTAGGGTCCTTGCCTGTCAGTATCCCTGCGCTACTGCATGCGCCTACATCCATCATGACTCGCTGGTTGACCGAGGAGCAATCCATGCCCGCTGGATTTGAACTTGGCGATGAGTCAGAGCTCAAGGATCCCAGCGAAAACGGTGCGACACTCCGCTGTAAGCAGCAGGATCTACTTGGCGACGAAATCAGACCCCATCTAGACGCAGGCAAACTCGCTGTCAAACTGGCGCTTAGCTGGCGTGATAGTTGCCGAATGATTTTAAGTGATGACCTTATTCTGCGCCGTTTAAAATTCTCGGATACACTCCTAGACCAGGCCGCCGATGCGGGTGCTGCAGACGCTGCAGCCGCCTTCGATGCTGATTTTTATCTACTGACAGAGACCCTTGGCAAACTGATTCCTGAGTTGCTCGAGGCCCTTGGCGGTGAAAACGTGGATGCCTATCAATCCGCTATTGGTAGCAATGACTCGGTGGCAGATACAGAAAAATAACTTTATTGGCAGCAGTCCAAAGATACCGCCAATAATCTCAAACATGAATATTCATAATTTCATATTTGACTAACACGCAGTCAGTAACCTTCATGTATACAGTTAAAGAACTCTTCTATAGCCTTCAAGGAGAAGGCGCTCACGCCGGTCGGGCTGCTGTGTTCTGCCGTTTCACTGGCTGTAACCTCTGGTCTGGCCGTGAGCAGGATCGTGCCGATGCAATCTGTAATTTTTGCGATACCGACTTTATCGGCACCAGCGGTGATTTAGGCGGAAAATATACCCGGACTCAATTGGCCGAGGCTATATTGGGTCTGTGGAATAGTCGCTGTAGCGACAGCAGCGGCGCCAAGCCCTATGTCATCTGTACCGGTGGTGAACCCTTGCTGCAGCTTGATGATGCACTCATTAGCGCTTTCAAAGATCGGGGATTTGAAGTCGCTGTGGAAACAAATGGGACCCTGGCCGCTCCGACGGGAGTGGATTGGATTTGTGTCAGCCCAAAAAACAACTCGACCCTAAGACTTACCCAGGGCGATGAATTAAAACTGGTTCACCCGCAACCCGGGGTTGACCCAGCCCAGTTCAGCGGCCTGGAATTTGATTACTTCTACCTCCAGCCCCTCGACGGTCCCGATGCGGCACAGAGCTTAACGGCATGCCTTGATTACTGCCGTAGACACCCTCGCTGGCGACTTAGCCTACAAACCCACAAACTGGTTAATATCCCCTAAACCGAGATGACTCGACACACCTGATCAATACCTTTCAGACGATAGGAACGCAGCCATGTACAAGCTAGAGTATTACGTTCCCCGCAGCCACCTTGAAGCAACCCAACAGGCTTTATTTGCAGCAGGCGCGGGAACAATTGGCAACTATTCAAACTGCTGCTGGGTTACTGAGGGTATTGGGCAGTTCAGACCGCTACAAGGAGCAACGCCGTTTATAGGCCAGCAGGGTAAGATTCAGCAAGAGCCGGAGATGAAAGTGGAGCTGGTATTTTGCCGTTCGTTGAAACTAGCTATCGTTGCCGCTCTGAAGCAGAGCCATCCTTATGAAACACCTGCTTTTCAAATCATTACCTTTGAAACCTGAGCCGATCACCGCTGCGCCGCTGACACATCCCCCAATGGTGCTGAGCGCATTTCGTCTTTCTGCATTCAAATTCGCAGATGGAATTTTCTGCCGGAACCTCCTGGACAAGCCAGCCGGGGGGACTGGAAAAAATATGCGGTATTTTTTTACAGTACTGCAACACGACTCTGAAACCGCCCACGGGGCTCTCCTTCATTACTGTGACTCATTGATGCCGCACTATAGCAAAAAAGTGACTACTACACCGTTTTTGATATATTAACTCATCCCCTGCAAGCAGTTCCAAACAAGGTCCCCTTATCTCATCCACCCTCGACTCAGACACCCAAGCTGGCACTCGGCGAGCCCATGCCAGGGCTATGCCTTTGAGCAGGCGTGTCGCATCAATCAGGATCACTGCCTAAAGATCCGGGAGGAGGGAGCCCTCCAGAATGCACGGGTTGCTATTTCTCGCCATAATTGGCCAACGATAGGCTAGACTGGATCAGTCTATAGCCTGTCAAGGATGGCGTTATCTCATGCCCGGATCTGGAAAATCGATCTCTTTAGTACTAGGCAGTGGCGGCGCTCGCGGCCTAGCCCATATAGGGGTTATAAATTATTTGCTAAGAAGCAATTACCGCATCGAAGCCATTGTGGGGTGCTCGATGGGTGCCTTGGTCGGGGGTGTCTATGCATTAGGAAAACTGGATGAATTTACTGCCTGGGTTAAGGCGATCTCCACGATGGAGATGCTCAAATTGCTGGATTTTTCCTTGGGCCAGGGAGGTTTGGTTAAAGGTGACAGAATCATCAATACCCTGGCAGCATTAACGGGTCACAGCTTGATAGAAGATTTACCCATCTCGTTTACAGCCGTGGCGGCGGATATCGCCAATGAAAAAGAGATATGGATCAGTAAAGGGCCCATCTTTGACGCTATTCGAGCGTCAATTTCCCTGCCGCTGTTGTTTGCTCCCGTTGTCCGCAATGGAGTGAAGCTACTCGATGGCGGTATTCTTAATCCGGTGCCGATCGCCCCGACGTTTAAGGATCATACCGACCTGACAATTGCGGTAAACCTTTCTGGCCCCCCCGACCTATCATTGGGGATTAAAAAAAGCGCCCCAATCACCAATACCGCTCAACGATCCGCTATGTCAAAGAAAATTGATCGGCTTGTTAATTCAATAACCCCGAGCGCGTCCGAAAAAAAGACCCTGAGTATGTACGGTATCGCCTACCAGGCTATTGATGCCATGCAGGGGACCATTGCACGCCAAAAACTAGCGGCATACCCTCCGGACCTGTTGTTGGAAGTGCCACGAAACCTCTGTGGTACCCTAGAGTTTGATCGGGCTGAAGAGCTCATTGAATTTGGCTACGCCCTCGCCAAAAAACATTTAAGCGAACTAAAAGGACCGAATTAAAAGGACGCTAATTAAAGCGTCTTCCTGAGCGCTCTGCCGTCATTCGATCCGACCATCTAACGCTGCGCAGCGCTTACCGGTGGTAAGTGCAGCGTTCGTTTGCTCCTCGCTTTACGGATACCTGTCAGGCCTGACGGACGACTTTAGGATGCCAGGTCACAGGACCCGCAGGGCCGATTGCATCTACGACAACGTGCCCCCCCCGACCCAGTTATCGACAAACTTGGCGAATGTTGTGGCGATTGTATTGGGTGAGCCTATACGCGACGATATAGAAACGGCTGTCGAGCGAGTCGACCTTGCGCGTATAGTTTAGTCAAAAAAGTCCAGATTCTTACTGAGACGCCCGCGCTGGCACAATATAATTTGATTATCCCTTGAACCCACCCTATCCTGTCGGCAGTGAAGATATTCCAGCGCCTCGAGAGATCGGGGCGTTTCCGTTTCAGAAAACAGCTTTCCCACCCTAGCGGCCATACCAATAAATAAACAGAATTATATCAAAGAGTTAAACAAAAAATGCAAATCTACAAAGAGTTTACCTTCGAAGCCGCCCATCTACTGCCCCATGTACCCGAGGGACATAAATGCGGACGGCTGCACGGCCACTCTTTTTTTGTTCGCATCTATGTCAGCGGTGAGGTCGATAGCCACAGCGGTTGGATTATCGATTTTTCCGAGATCAAACAGGCTTTCAAGCCGATCTATGATCGGCTCGATCATTATTACCTGAACGACATTCGCGGTTTAGAAAATCCGACCAGTGAAGTGCTGGCGCGCTGGATCTGGAACGAGCTGAAACCCGCCCTCCCGCTGTTAAGTCGCATCCTGATCAAGGAAACCTGCACCAGTGGTTGCATCTATGAGGGTGAAGACTGAACAACAGCGCTGCGGCATAAAGGCTGAAACAACGCGCCCCCCTCTAATGCCCATTGGAGCTATCGATAGCCTAGGGTAATCTATGGAACAAGTCCCTTGCGCACCGGTCCGTTCTATAGCCCGCAGAGCACACTCGAGACCTGTTTGCAGGTTCCCTAACGCTAACCACTCCCTTAAGATGACAGCCTACAGATTCTGATACCCGTTGCCATGCAGACAGAAAAGCACCACCACAGTCATAGCCATCACCCTCAGGATTTCGATCTACCCGAGGATAAGCGTAAATATGCGATCCGGGTAACCTGGATTGGTGCCGTGCTCGATACCCTTCTCGGCATCGCTAAAATTCTGATCGGCATTGTTTATTCTTCGCACGCACTGATTGCAGATGGCATCCACTCGCTATCGGACCTGGTTACCGACTTCATGGTTGTGGTGATCGTCAACGTCTCTCACGCCGAACCGGATGAGAAGCACCCCTACGGGCATGAACGCTTCGAAACCCTTGGCACCGTTGCGCTTGGTTTTATTTTGGTAGCTGTTGCCGGTGCCATGGCCTATGAAAGCGTTCAAAGTTTATTCACCGGGTCTAAGACTTCAATTCCTGGCTGGCCCACACTGGTCGTGGCATTAATATCCATCATCTCCAAGGAGTGGATTTTTCGTTACACCCTGGCCGCCGGTAAAAAACTAGGATCTGACCTGCTGATCGCCAACGCCTGGCACTCGCGGACAGACGCCTATTCGTCGATCGTCGTCTTTATCGGTATCGGTGGCGCCATGCTGGGTGCCCCCTGGCTCGATAGCGTGGCCGTCATCGGAGTCGCTGTCTTTGTCGCCAAAATAGGCTGGGACCTAAGCTGGAAAAGTTTGCAGGAGCTGGTTGATACCGCTATCCCCCAGGATGAGCTGGATGCACTTAGCCAAGAAGTACAGGCCGTCGAAGGCGTTATTGACGTCCATAGTTTTAAATCGCGGAAGATGGGTGCTAAAACGCTCCTAGAGATGCACCTTCAGGTTTCACCCTATATCAGCGCCTCCGAAGGCCACTATATCGGTGATACGGCGGTTCTTCGGTTGTTAAAAAAATTCCCCTCGATTGGCCATATCATTTTTCACGTTGATACCGAAGATGATGATGAACACCTGGTCTGTCAACTGCTCCCGCTTCGCTCTGAGGTTAAAGCGATCATTGACGATGCGTTGCGGGAGATCGCACCGGACCTGCAACGCAGCCGACTCAATCTACACTACCTCGGTGGTAAGATCGAAGCAGACCTGTTTATCGAAGCTGCCGACGGGAGCATTCTGCTAGAAAGTCACGAACATCATCAGGCACTGACCCGGCAACTCAATCAACGCCTGCTTGGCAACAGTTGGTTTCGCAAACTTACACTCTGGAGCGCAGGCTAAGCGCTAGTCCTTAAGCTGTATTGCCGATTAACGTCTCGGCTACCGGCTTAGGCTGCACCCAATCGCTGGCAAGCACGTTCGAGCGCCTGCTCGCGGTTGGTACAGATATACTTCTCATCCAGATGTCGCAGCATCCTCATCCGCCGCAACACTGCCTCCACCAGAGGGGTCATCCCAACCAGATAGACATCGCGGTGGTTATCGCGTGATTCCAGGACGATCTCCTCGATCGTCAGCGCGGTGGACACATCTATGTAAGGCACCGCCGACATAT
>TARA_R110002095_G_scaffold138884_4_pt1 | contig 12660 bp, 10 predicted proteins | sample TARA_R110002095 | Tara Oceans TARA_R110002095 (sample SAMEA4397255) | marine metagenome | biome: Polar Biome; feature: [SRF] surface water layer (ENVO:00010504); material: water (ENVO:00002006), including particulate matter (ENVO:01000060) such as... | depth 5 m | reverse complement strand
CTGCCGCCAAGATCCTGGATGGCAGTGATGAACGGCGGACGCAGACTCAGGTCAGCGAAATTGGCCGAACCGTCGGCTATCTGAATCCCGCCGATTCGTAATGCGAAGGGCACGTCTGGCTCGTCTGGAGATGCTGATACTTCCGAAGTAGCCGCTTCTTGACTGGGCGTAGCAGCGGGCTTGTCCACCAGCAGGTCATTGATGTTGGTCGACAGGTCCGGGTTGATGATGAAGCGTGCATACGGCTGGTTCAGGTCGAGCTTGTCGATCTGCAGCTCGCTCGGGTAGTTGTAATCCAGGCCGCTGATCTGTAACGACTGCCATTTCACCAGATCCCGGTCCTGAATGGTGTCCAGTGTATGGAGCTGTGTGATCTCGGCGGAACCGCCGATATGAAATGCCAGCGGTTCGATGCCCTTTAGTTCGACGCCAAGCTGGCTGGCCAGCAGCCCGCTGCGTAGCTCCAGGTGAACGAATGGTGACAGGTAAGGCTGCGCCAAGCGCAGGTCGATACCTGCCAGCGTCACGTCGAAACGTCCCTGCATCGGCGTCAGCGTCAGTTGCCCTTCGGCAAGCAGCGAGCCTTGTTTGCCGACCTCTGTCTTCAGTTTTAGCGCCACTGGAGAGCTGCCGCGGCTGTCGAAGTTGCGCACGTCCAGATCGAGCGGCCCGACTTCCAGTTCGACGTTTGGCTCAGGAGCTTTGTCAGCCAGGTGCAGCTGGTAACCACGCAGTTCAGCGTCAGCTATAACGATCCGCCAAGGTTGACTGGGGGCATCGCTTTTTTGCGCTGGCTGAGGCTCTTCGTGGGTTGGTTCGTCAGTTGTTTCGGTGGGCTGTGGCTCCGCATTGCCTGCCACAAGGCGCTGCCAATTGAGTTGGCCATCAGGCTCACGGATCAGCCAGCTTTCCAGAGCCTGGCTGCGTACCTGGCCAAGGGTCACTTGTCGCTTCTGCAAATCCAGCGAAGTTTGGGCAATCTCTGCTCTATCCAGACGAAGCAGTGGCTGCCCTTCCAGACTATCGATGCTTAGCGAGGCCAGCGTAGCGCTCGCGTCGCTCAGTTGCAGCGAAGTGCCTTCGCTGAGGTCGAGTTGATAGCCCGTCTTCAGGCTCAGCTTTCCTTCGTTAAGAGCGAGCGGGGCCATGTCGCGGACATAGGGCCAGAACGTCTTCAGCGCCAGTCCGTCGATTTCAAGCTGGCCGGTTGATGTGATGGGGGAGAGGTTGAGCTGACCTTTCCATTCGATATGTGATCCGTCCGGGCCCTTGGCAACCAGAACGGCATCAGCCGCGTCGGCTGAACGGGTCGCAAAGTTAAGCAGTTCGAAATCCAACGAGTCGAGGATGAAGTCGATCGGCTCTTCGGTTCGCTGATCGGCAAAGTGCACCCGGCCTCCGGCCAATTTCAAACGGTCGATACGCAGGGCAAGGGGCTCAGAGTCTTCTTCCGGCAACGCTTCAGCCCGAGGCAGCTCGAACAGCTCGGTCAGGTTCAATTTGCCGTCGAGGTCAAACAGAACTTCGGCATTCGGCCCGATGAGCTCGATAGCCGAAAGGTGCAGGGTTCGACTCCACAGGCTGTCCCATTCGAGGTCGAGAAATAGCCGTTCGAATGCTAGTTGCTCGGCGTCCGGGTCGCCCATGTGCAGCTTGTGGAGCCTTAGCTCGAGCGTGAACGGGTTGAACTCGATCCGCTCAAGGTGAGCCGGTACCGTCGCGTATTGGGCCAGTTGCTGATTTGCGACGCGCTGCGCCACTCCGGGCAAGATCAGAAAACCGAGCAGGCAATAAACGATCAGGGCGGTCATCAGGCCGATGAGCGCGCGCTTCAATCCGTTGGGCATGCGGACCTACTTTCCAGGCGATGAACTGCCTTGGAGTATGGCATGACACGCGGGTTCCTCCCGCGAGTGTGGGCGCATTGCCTCACAACTGGAGCATCAGCACCTTGAGCGGCGGCTTGCCGTCGGTCGAAGGGAAGTCGGCTGCTGGTGGCAGCACCTGACAGTCCCGAACCGGCCGGCCGGCCTTGGTCGCGCAGCGCAGGACCTGATCTCTCCAGTCGTCGAGGTCGACCTTTGCCAGGTTGTTGCAGCAGATCAGTACGCCGTTCTCGGCGGTTGCAAGTAGTGCGGGTTTGAGCAAACTCTGGTAATCGCGCAGCAGGTCGACTGTGCCGAATGCGCTCTTTGACCAGGCCGGTGGGTCGAGCAACACCAGATCGAACTGCTTGGGTGAAAGGCGTGGGTAATCCGGCAGAGGACGGCCGCGCCGCTGTGGAATAGGCATGTCGGCGAGCTGACGGATCGCGGGAAAGTAATCCGACTGAATGAACTGCATCGGGACCAACTCAGGGTTCAGCGCACCGTTCTCGCGGCCGACCGCGAGGTTGCTTTCGGCGAAGTCCAGATTGCACACCTCGCGAGCGCCGCCAGCGGCAGCGCTGAGGCCAACGCCGCAGGTATAGGCGAAGAGGTTGAGCACCGACTTGCCCGCGCTGTTGGCCTTGATCCAGCCACGTACATCGCGCAGGTCCAGGAACAGCAGTGGATCCTGACCGCTATGGCGCGCGCGAACGCGGTAGTTCAGGCCCCACTCATGGCCGATCAGGTCTTCCAGCGCAGTTGAATCGGCGCGGTAGACCGGGTCACTTCGGTCAATACGCGAGTTACCTTGAGAGCGGTCGTTGTAGGCGAGTAACAGGCGTGTGCCCAGGTTCGTGCAGGTCTGCTCATGCAGGGCCAGCAGGGCGCCACGTTCGAGCGTCTGATGGAAGCTCTGCACCAGCAGCAGCGGGCCATAACGGTCGACGGTGAGGCCGGGAGCGCCCTCTTGGCTGCCATGGAATAACCGGTAACAGTCGGTGGCCTGATGGTGCAGTTCGGACAGCAGTGCTTCGCGATTGAGGTAAGCGGCGCGCAGCGCCTGTTCGAGAGAGGACATGCGCGGCGACTCGGGAAGAGGGCCGCGCAGTTTAGCGGAAATCGCCGGCGTTTGGCCGGAGGGCTACCTGTCGGTCAGCGTTCGATTGCTAGCGCGACGCCCTGACCGCCACCGATGCAAAGCGTCGCCAGTCCTTTGTGGACGTCGCGGCGGATCATTTCATGCAACAGAGTCACCAGGATGCGGCAGCCAGATGCCCCGATCGGGTGGCCGATGGCGATGGCGCCGCCGTTGACGTTGACCTTGTTCGCATCCCAGCCCAGTTCCTGACCCACCGACAGCGCTTGTGCCGCAAAGGCTTCGTTGGCTTCTATCAGGTCGAGTTCGTCGAGTGTCCAACCTGCCTTTTCCAGGCAGCGGCGTGTGGCCGACACCGGGCCAATGCCCATGATGGCCGGGTCGACGCCAGCGTTGGCATAGCTGGCGATGCGAGCCATGACCGGTAGGCCGAGCGCCTTGGCCTTTTCGGCACTCATCAGCAACACCGCTGCTGCACCGTCGTTGAGGCTGGAGGCGTTACCCGCCGTTACGCTGCCGTCTTTCTTGAAGGCTGGTTTGAGCTTGGCCAGGCTCTCTGCGGTGGTGCCGGCCCGCGGTTGTTCATCGGTGTCGAACACCAGCGGCTCGCCTTTGCGCTGCGGAATCTCGATCGGGGTGATTTCCCCGCGCAGGCGTCCGGCTTCAATGGCGGCTACCGCTTTCTGTTGGGAAGACGCCGCGAACGCATCCTGGGCCTCGCGCGTAATGCCGTATTTCTCCACCAGATTTTCGGCTGTAATGCCCATGTGGTAGTCGTTGAAGGCGTCCCACAAGCCGTCCTGAATCATGCTGTCGACCAGCTTGCCGTGGCCCATGCGCAAGCCCGTGCGGGCGGCGGGCATGACATAGGGCGCCAGGCTCATGTTTTCCATGCCGCCGGCGATCACCACATCAGCATCGCCACAGCGAATCGCCTGTGCAGCCAGGTGCAGCGCTTTCAGGCCCGATCCGCAGACCTTGTTCAGAGTCATTGACGGTACCGCATGGGGTAGGCCTGCGCCGATCGAAGCCTGTCTCGCCGGGTTCTGTCCCGCACCTGCGGTCAGCACCTGGCCGAGGATGACTTCGTCGACCTCCGCGGCATCGATTCCGCTCTGCTGAATGAGTTGGCGAATAACCGCGGCGCCCAGTTCGACGGCAGGTATGTTGGCCAGGGCGCCCTGAAAGCTGCCGACAGCGGTGCGAGTGGCAGCGACGATAACGACGTCTTGCATGATCTTGAACCTCGAGAAAGGTGCGGGCTCCGCGGGGCGCTCATGGTGGCACAGGCCGAAAGGTGGCTCCAGGTGCGGAACCTGCCGGTCACGCTAGCGTATGGGCAGGCCCATGCGGCGGCGCGCCCGGTGAACCGAACCGCTGCGCACGGCCCAGCGCAGGACCGGCGCGGTTCGCCTGACGGCCATTCGGATCAGTTGTCTTTGGCGGTCGGATTGGCTGAGATCAAGCATGTCGCTGGCCCAGTCCGGCAACAGGTCGACGCCGGCGCGCATCATCAGCGCGCCAAACGGCTTGGCCAGGCGACTCGGAGCAGGGGCGTCGAACAGGATGCGCACGATCTCCCGTGAGCGCTCATCGCAGAGCAGCTGTGGGCGGATCGCCTCAAGGTAGTCGTCAATCTCTTGCCGGGAATGCGGCACATGGCGGGCGCCGAGCGCTTCGGCAATACGCGCCACTTCACTGTAGTAACGATCTTGCTCTTGACCTGGCAATGCGGGGTTGAGGTAGCGCAGGTGCGCCTTGAGAAAGCTGCTGACTTCGGCAACGTGCACCCAGGTCAGTAAGTCTGGGTCGTACGCAGCATAGGGACGGCCGTCCGGTGCATGCCCAGTAACCTTGAGGTGAATGGCCCGGACCCGTTCGATCAGTCGCTGCGCATCGGTCTGACTGCCAAATGTAGTCGCCGAGATGAACTGGCCGGTGCGGCGCAGCCGACCGAGCAAGTCGTCGCGAAAATTCGAGTGGTCCCAGACGCCGGCTAAGGCGAGTGGATGCAGGGCTTGCAACAGCAGGGCAGAGATCCCGCCCACCAGCATGGAGGTGAAGTCACCGTGCACGCGCCAGCAGACTGACTCCGGGCCGAACAGGCCAGGGTCACCGGGTGGGTTTTCGTAGTCGACACCGCCGATGGCCAGTCCGGTGAGGCTGAGCACCTGCGTTTCGATATGACGGCGGATGATTTCCAAAGGCAGCATCTGGAGTGACTGGGAACTTGAATGTTACCCGAAGCGCAGGTGCTACCCAGGCCTGGCCGATCAATCCAGGACCGCACGTGTGCAAGTCATCAGAAAAGTGGCGGGAGGGTTGTCGGACAGCGACCAGGCGCTGTCCGGTTCTGCATCGATCAGCCGCGATGACGGCCGCGGAAGAAGTTGATCAGCCCTTGGGTCGAAGCGTCCTCGGCGGGCTGCGCATCGAAGCTGGTCATCTGGCCGTAGACGGTTTTGCCCAGGTCCTTGCCGAGCTCCACGCCCCACTGGTCGAACGAGTTGATTCCCCAGATCACGCCCTGGACGAACACCTTGTGCTCATAGAGTGCGATGAGGGCACCGAGACGGCCTGGACTGATGGTTTCCATGACCACGGTGTTGCTCGGTCGGTTGCCCGGAATGACCTTGTGCGGCGCCAGACGCTCGATCTCGGCTTCGCTCATGCCTTTTGCACGCAGTTCAGCCTCCGCCTCTTCGCGCGTCTTGCCGCGCATCAAAGCCTGGCTCTGTGACAGGCAATTGGCGTAGAGCCACTCGTGGTGATCGGCGACTGGATTGTGGCTGACCACAGGCACGATGAAGTCTGCGGGGATCAGTGGTGTGCCCTGGTGCAGCAACTGATGGTAGGCATGCTGGCCATTACAGCCGACACCGCCCCAGATCACCGGGCCGGTATTACAGGATACCGGTGTGCCGTCCTGGCGCACGCTCTTGCCGTTGGATTCCATGTCCATCTGCTGCAGGTGTTTGACGAAGTTGCGCAGGTAGTGGTCGTAGGGCAGGAAGGCGTAGCTCTGAGCGTCCCAGAAGTTGTGGTACCAGATGCCCAACATCGCCAAAAGGATCGGCATGTTGGTTTCGAACGGCTCGTTGAGGAAGTGCTGGTCCATGCTGTAGGCACCGGAGAGCAAGTCCTTGAAGTTGGACATGCCGATGGCCAGCGCGATGGGCAGGCCGATCGCCGACCACAGCGAGTAGCGGCCGCCAACCCAGTCCCACATCGGAAAGATGTTCTTCTCGCGGATGCCGAACTCGACGGCCGCTTTTTTATTGCTGGTGACCGCGATGAAATGCCGGTAGAGCTTTTCCTCGGTGCCGCCTTTGCCCAAGTACCAGGTGCGCGCAGCCTGGGCGTTCTTCAGGGTTTCGAGGGTGCCGAAAGTCTTGCTGGAAATGATGAACAGCGTGGTTTCGACGTTCAGCTTGTCGGTTACCTCGCGAAATTCACTGCCGTCGATGTTCGCCAGGTAGTGCGTGCGCACGCCATGCTGGGTGAAAGGCAGTAGCGCTTCGGAGACCAGCTGCGGGCCGAGAAACGAGCCGCCGATGCCGATGTTCACCACGTCTGTGATGGTCTTGTCGCTGAAGCCGCGCCAGAGGTTGTTATGGATCCGGGTGACGATGTCGGTCATCTGCGCCAGCGCCGCATGCACGTCACGCATGATGTTCTTTCCGTCGACCATCACCGACTCGCCCATCGGTCGGCGCAGCGCGGTGTGCAGTACCGGACGGTTTTCCGAGGCGTTGATCCGCTCACCTTCGAACATGGCGCGGGCCGCCTGCTCGACGCCGGCCTCGCGCGCCAGGTTCACCAATAGGGTGCGGGTCTCTGGGGTGATCAGGTTTTTCGAGTAATCAAGAAACAGGCCGCTGCAGGAAACCGACAGGTCATCGAAGCGCGTCGGATCGGCCTTGAATGCCTCGCGCATGCTGAAGTTCTGCATGGCCAGGCGGTGTTCTTCCAAGGCCTTCCAGGATGGCAAGCCGGTGGCATCGAGAGGGTGCTGGTAGTAGCTCATGGTTGTGCGGCTTCCTTTGCTTTGGCGGACTGTCTGCGGCTCTGCGATTCGTTCGGACAGTCATTCGATCATGCTGGCACGCTGGCATTCGTCCTGAATGCGGCAGGCGCGTTCCGTTGCGATTGGACCGCAACGGCGACGGTGCATCCTGCACCGTCGAGACTGGTCTGACTGGCAAAAACGCGCGGCGTTCCGAAGCGTTGCACACAGGCTGCCGATAGCGACCAAGACAAGACGACCATTGCAGATTTATAGGGTCGGGGGAAACCCTTTGCACACAAAAAAGCCCGCATCACTTAGGTGATGCGGGCTTTTTAGCAACTGACTTCGAATTCAGGCGACCTGAACCGGAATTGCGTTGCTGGTGTGACTGAGATCGCCATCGGCGCCCATATACAAAACGTGTGGCTTGAAGCTGGCCAGTTCGGCTTCGCTGTAGTGCGCGTAGGCACAAATGATCACTCGATGACCCACGCCGGCCTTGTGCGCGGCGGCGCCGTTGACGGAAATGATCTTCGAGCCTTCCTCGCCGCGGATGGCATAGGTAGTGAAGCGCTCGCCGTTGTCGACGTTGTAGATCTGGATCTGCTCGTATTCGCGGATGCCGGCGAGGTCCAGCCAGTCACCGTCTATGGCGCAGGAGCCTTCGTAATCCAGAACCGAGTGGGTCACCTGGGCGCGGTGCAGTTTAGCCTTGAGCATGATGGCGTGCATGGCGGGGTCCTCCGGGGGCGCAAGCGGCGCAGAGTGTGCCCGAACCCTCAGGTGTGTTCAAGGCTGAGGGCCGGGCTGGGTTAGGCCGATGGTCGGCTGTATCAGGACGCTCTCTGGGAGATGTCTACCAGCAGGTTATCCAGCAGCCGGGTCTTACCGAGGTAGGCAGCGGCGAGAATCACCAATTCGCGGCTGTCGGCTGTGACCGGGCTGAGATCCAGTGCGTTGCGAACTTCAAGGTAGTCCGGGCGCAGGCCGGAGGTCTGCAGGCGCTGATGACCTGAAGCAAGCAGCGCCGAGTAGTCGCACTCACCGTTACGTATGGCTTCGGCCAGTTGCTGCAGCGTGCGGTGCAACACCGGGGCGGTGTTGCGCTCGTCAGCGCTGAGGTAACCGTTACGTGAGGACAGCGCCAGGCCGTCCTCGGCGCGTACGATGGGCTCGCCGATGATCTGCACGGGCATGTTCAGGTCGCGGACCATGGTGCGGATGACCGCCAGCTGTTGGAAATCCTTCTGGCCGAAGACTGCAAGGTCCGGTAGCACCATGTTGAACAGCTTGCTGACAACGGTAGAGACACCGTCGAAATGGCCTGGGCGGCTGCCGCCACAGAGTCCCTCGGACACGCCTGGTACACGGACGATGGTCTGCAGCGCCTGACCGTGCGGATACATCTCCTCGACGCTGGGCGCGAATAGCAAGTGACAACCGGCCTCGAACAGCTTGTCCTGGTCGGTCGTCAGCGTGCGCGGATAGCTGGCGAGGTCTTCGTTGGGGCCGAACTGCAGCGGATTGACGAAGATGCTGGCAACCACGAAGTCAGCGCGCTGGCCGGCCTTCTTGACCAATGCAATGTGGCCGGCATGCAGGTTGCCCATGGTCGGAACAAAGCCGATGCGCTTGCCTTCGCCTCGTGCGCGGGTTACTGCGGCGCGCAGGTCGGCAACAGTTTTCACCACGTTCATGCGGAGAACCCATGTTCGGCGGTAGGAAATTCGACGGACTTAACCGCCTGGACGTAGGCGGCGATGGCGTTAGGAATGTCGCCATGCTCGCGCATGAAGTTCTTGACGAACTTCGGCGCTCGGCCGGTCAGCGACAGGCCGAGCATGTCGTGCAGAACCAGTACCTGACCATCTGTTGCGCTACCGGCGCCAATACCGATTACCGGTACCGTTACCGCCTGGGTAATGCGTGCGGCCAGTTCACTCGGAACGCATTCGAGCAGCAGCATCGCCGCCCCGGCATCCTCCAGTGCTTTGGCGTCAGCAATCATCTGCAGCGCCTGAGCTTCCTGACGGCCCTGAACCTTGTAACCGCCGAAGATGTTCACGGCCTGCGGGGTAAGCCCCATGTGCGCGCAGACGGGGATGCCGCGCTCGGCCAACAGGCGAATGGACTCGGCCAGCCAAGCTGCGCCTTCGACCTTGATCATGTGCGCACCGGCCTTCATCAAGGTCGCTGAGTTGTTCAGCGTCTGTTCGAGGGTAGCGTTGGCCATGAAAGGCAGATCAGCGACGATCATCGCCCCGCGGTTGCCACGTTTGACACAGGCCGTGTGATACGCCATCTCGTCAACCGAAACCGGCAGGGTGCTGTCGTGACCTTGCAGGACCATCCCCAGGGAGTCACCGATCAGCAGCATCTCGACACCGACCTCGCAGGCAATCTTGGCGAAGGTGGCGTCATAGCAGGTCAGCATGGCGATCTTCTCGCCTTTCTGCTTGAGGCCTTGCAGGGTGGTCAGGGTTACGTCTGGCATGAATGCCGTCCTCCTAAAGCCTCTCGGGGATCACGGTTGCAGGCGGAGCGTCAGGGTTGCCCCGTTTCGATGCGTGCCGGCAGAGGGCGCTTATAGTCCAGATGGCGGCGAACTAAGTCAATCGTGAGTGTTACCCACAGGTTACATCTGTTACCCAGGGGTTACAGCGGCTCGCCAAGCCGCTCAAGGCCTTCGTAAGGGCAGCTGGCGACGAGCGCGGCAAGCGAGCGGCCGTCGGCGAGCTGCAGACCGTCCGGAGCTATCTCGGCGAGCGGGTAGAGAACGAAGGCTCTGGCATGCATGTGATAATGCGGCACCGTCAGGCGCGCATCGCTGATCAGACGATCACCGAACAGCAAGATGTCCAGGTCCAATGTGCGCGGGCCCCAGCGTTCGGCTTTGCGTTGACGGCCGTGGGCCAGCTCGATGGCTTGGAGTGCATCGAGCAGGGCCAGGGGTGGCAATGACGTGTTCAGCGCAGCCACGGCATTGTGGTAACGCGGCTGATCCGGCGGGCCGAGTGGGTCGCTGAGATACAGCGAGGACACAGCGGCGAGCTGCGTGTCGGGGATTCTGGTCAGGGCGTCGAGGGCGCTACGCAGCTGATGGCGAGGTTCGGCCAGGTTGCTCCCCAGGCCGATATAAACCCGGTCCATTTAATCGGCAGACGCCGGTGCGCTTTCGTTGGGGCCGCGCTTGCGACGGTTGCTGCGACGACGTTTGCGTGGAGCACCGCTGCCATCGTCCTTGTTGCTCAGCCCCCGAATCATGTTGCGGCGCTCGCTCTCGTTGGCTTCCTGATAGTCCGTCCACCATTCACCCAAGCCATCGGTTTCTTCGCCGGCGCTCTCACGCAGCAGCAGGAAATCATAGCCGGCGCGGAAGCGTGGATTCTCCAGGAGCTGGTCCGCACGACGCCCTTGACGGCGCGGCAGGCGTTCCTGCATGTCCCAGATCTCGCGCATGGGCATGGTGAAGCGCTTGGGAATAGCGGTGCGCTGGCATTGTTCCCATATGAGGTCATGTGCCGCTTCCTGCATGGCCGGGATTGGCGGCAGGCCCCGTGACTGAACCTCGGCGACCCGCGCCGGCAAGGCCGGCCAGAGCAGCGCCGCAAACAGGAAGGCCGGGGTGGCGGGCTTGCCCTGGGCAATACGCAGATCGGTATTGATCAGGGCGTTGCGGATCAGCGTGCCGGCATACTCGGGGTTGTCTTCTAGTGCATCGGCGCTGGCTGGGAATAGCGGTGCGAACAGGTCGTACTCAAGCAGCAATTCGAAAGTGCGTTCGGCTTTGCCGCTAAGGAACAGCTTGATGATTTCATCGAACAGGCGGGCAGACGGCACGTCGTTCAACAGCTCGGCCAGATCAGCAATCGGCTCGGCGCTGTGCTTTTCGATTTCGAAGTTCAGCTTGGCGGCGAAGCGGACTGCTCGCAGCATGCGCACCGGATCTTCCTGGTAACGCTGCTCTGGGTCGCCAATCAGACGTATCAGCCGGTTGCGTATGTCGTGCACACCATGGGTGTGGTCGAGGATCCGCTCGGAGGAAGGGTCGTAGTACAGCGCATTGATGGTGAAGTCGCGGCGCTGCGCATCGTCTTCCAGCGTGCCGTAGATGTTGTCACGCAGAATCCGCCCGCTCTCGTTGCGCGAAGCCAGATGGTTGGCTTCATCATCGTCTTCTTCCGGGTGGTTGGCGCGGAAGGTCGCGACTTCGATGATCTCGCGACCGAAATGCACATGGACCAGCTTGAAACGGCGGCCAATGACGCGCGCGTTGCGAAATTCGGCGCGCACCTGTTCGGGCGTGGCGCTGGTCGCTACATCGTAATCCTTGGGTTCCAGGTCCAGCAGCAGGTCGCGGACGCATCCGCCCACGACATAAGCCTCGTAGCCGGCATGCTGGAGGCGCTCGACGACGCTGACAGCGTGTCGGCTGAGATCGTTGCGGTGCAGCGAATGCTGCCGGCTGGACAGTATTTCGGGGGTGCGACGAGGATGCGGTAGTCGGCGCAGGGGGAAACGAAAAGACTGGAACAGCTTTTTCAGCATGAGAGGCACTGTGTGGCGAAATGACAAGGTGGCGAGGTGAATAGCCACGAAACAGGCGTGGATTCTAGCACCGGGAGCAGGGATGGTGAACGAAGCGCGGAGAGGTGTCAAAGTACGGCGAGGGCCAGAAAGCACGAGGGGGAGCCGAAGCTCCCCCTTTAAATGATGTCGCGTGCTTTGTTGTTATTAGTATTTCGGGCGTGTTGTTTTTGTTTGGTTCGCCCGTTCCCTTCAGCTATCGCGTCCGGGAATGGCTCCTACGTTGGGAGCAAAGAGCAAACGGATTTCTTTGGTCGCTGATTTACCATTGATCATTCGATCCAACCAGTTCAGGCGCTGCTTATGCAGTTTTTGTTGTTCTCAGCCTGGTCGTGGGGCAAAACCCCATTTGGCATTTCCTCTCCAAAAGAATCAGTTAGCTACGCCTCTGCCTTATTGTCTTTATTTTGCTAGAGCCGGTACGTCTTGTTCTTATTGTGGGTCTGCTTGTTATTGTTGTTGTGCTAGATATAAAGCATTCGCCGTGCCAGTTTTTGAAAATCCTTTAAAATCAATAGCTTGGTGTTTTGGGTGGTTGCTTTTGCCTGTCGAGTCGGTGGCGGCCGTTACCGATGAACCCGCATTTTGTTACGTCTTGGTAGTGTCGGTAACAGCGCACTACCCAGCGGCGGCCGATTTGCGTCGTGGTATCCCCAGTCGCTGGCGACGCTCCCACAGGCACTTGCGGCTGATGCCAAGCTTGCGGGCGAGCTCGGTCTCGGTCATGTGGTCCTGGTGCTCAAGTACGAAATGCTGAAAATAGTCTTCCAGCGACAGATCCTCGGTTGGCTCGTTGCTGGTCGAGACAGCGGAACCGAGCGGAACGCCGGGTTCATCGAAATCGTCGTCGAGGGGGTCGAGCTCGATATCGATACCCAGTAGCTCAGCGCTGATCTCGTCACTCTCACTGAGAATCGCCGCGCGCTCGATGGCATTCTCCAGTTCGCGCACGTTCCCCGGCCAGCCGTACTGCCGTACGGCCTGCTCGGCCTCGCGGGAGAAGTGCAAACCCTCACTGCCCATGCGCTCGCTCTGGCGTGCCAGGAAGGCCTTGGCGATCTCCAGCACATCGGCGCCGCGTTCACGCAGGGGCGGGAGTT
>TARA_R110002095_G_scaffold206866_3_pt1 | contig 12666 bp, 7 predicted proteins | sample TARA_R110002095 | Tara Oceans TARA_R110002095 (sample SAMEA4397255) | marine metagenome | biome: Polar Biome; feature: [SRF] surface water layer (ENVO:00010504); material: water (ENVO:00002006), including particulate matter (ENVO:01000060) such as... | depth 5 m | reverse complement strand
GATCTGGAACGACTGGAAACAACTCTCGGTCGCAAGCCACAGGTGAAACTGGATGCGATTCTGGATGACATCATTGCGTCCAAGAAAAAGATCCGCGGGCTCGCCTGAGAGAACGCTATAATTCGCAGAGATGGAATAACCCTCACAATCTGCATTCGAATTTGATGCGGATTCAGGTCAGAGGGATCGGGCTCTCATTTTCGATGTCGTTCTGATCCGATGATGAATGTGAAGTGTGGTTCTCGCATTTCATCACACAGGACCAGGGAAGGGAGAGTTCGATGAAGGGATTCCAGATCAAGTTATTTGCTTTGGCCGTTTTGCTGGGAATGTCTGGCCCCGCCGTCCAGACGGCGCAGGCAGGCAATGGCCGATTTTTTCTTTCCCTGTGTGAACTGTGTGAAGAAGAGAACCGCGGACGCCAATATGAGGCAAGCACGTATCCCTGGCCCCGTTATTCGTATCACATGTATCGCGGCAAACGCTGTGACGCCCGGATGCGAACAGGGCTCTATCAACGTTATGAGTATGATCGCTACCAGGTAAAGAGCACAGGGCCGATTCACGGCGAAATGCTGCCGCTGCCTCTGCCTGAGTAAGGAAAATCGAACGGCGCGCTCAAACAACGCCGTTTAACAATGGAAACGCTTCTCCTGGATGCAGGTAAGGTTCAAATGGAAACCTTGCCTGTCTGCAAATGCGGGAGCGCGTTTGCTTGTTGCGACTCGCCCTGCTGCGATCCGCATGCACGAGATCCCCCCTCAGAGGTAGATTGCCGGCAATGGTATTTTGAATATGCCGGGGTACCGGGTATCAACGACGATCAGGATAAGCTGGCTGACCTGAGGGTGCGGGACCATGATGATCTGAAGTCTCGCGCAAATGCGATCTGAGAGCGCAAACCGCATTTGACGGTGGTGGACGGGCAAATCGTCTTTACTGCGGCGAAGACGGGTTGTCCTTAATCGATGTAACAGGAAAATCTGCTCTATTCCGGTTAGAACATTGGTTTTTTGAACCGAAAAAGCGTTACCCTTGGACATTAAAATTGCCATTGGATATGATGCGGTCTCCAATCGCCCGGATTGAAGCCGAAGTATCGTTTTTTTATCATTTCTGGACTCTGCACGGAGTAGTTGATTTCTTATGTTGGATTTGCAGTTCATCTGCGAGAATCAGGAAGCGATTCTTGAAAATTGTCGCAATCGTGGAATTGAAGTTGACCTCGCACAACTTACAAAACTGGATCAACGTCGTCGGGAACTGATTGTTCAGGGAGACCAGGTTCGCCAGGAGCAGAAGTCGGTTTCCTCTCAGATTCCGAAAGAGAAGGACAACGATGCCAAACAGGCGTTGATCGCGCAGGGCAAGGAATTGCGCGAGCAGGTTTCGGCGATGGATATCGAGCTGCGTGAAGTGGAAACGCTGTTGAAGTCAGAGCAGGCCCGGGTGCCGAACCTGGCGCATCCTGATGTGCCCATCGGGAAAGAAGATAAAGCGAACACAATGGTCCGCACGTGGGGCGAAAAACCCGCGTTCGACTTTACGCCGTTAGATCACGTACAACTGGCCGAAAAACATGACCTGATTGATTTCGAAGCGGGCACGCGCGTTGCCGGTCATGGATTTTATTATCTGAAGAATGAAGCGGTGCTGCTGGAGATGGCGCTCTGTTTTTACGCCATGCAGAAACTCGTGCAGGAAGGTTTCATCCTGCACAGCACGCCCGACCTGGCAAAAAAAGAGATTCTGGAGGGGATCGGTTTTAATCCCCGCGGAGATGAAACACAGATTTATTCCGTAGAGCAGACCGACCTCAGTTTAGTCGCGACGGCAGAGATTACGCTGGGGGGATCGATGAAAGATCAGATCCTGGAACGCGAGAGCCTGCCACGAAAAATTGCCGGCCTGTCCCACTGTTTCCGTACCGAAGCCGGCGCACACGGCAAGGCGACGCGGGGCATTTACCGGGTCCACCAGTTTACCAAAGTCGAAATGTTCGCGTTCACGGAACCGACGAACGCTGCCTCGGATGCGATGCATGAAGAAATCGTGCGGATTGAAGAAGAGATCTTCCAGGGGCTGGGACTGCATTATCGGGTGGTCGATACCTGTACCGGAGATCTTGGTGCGCCCGCCTACCGTAAATATGATCTGGAGGCCTGGATGCCCGGTCGCGGTGAAGGGGGCGCGTATGGGGAAGTCACTTCTGCTTCGAACTGCACGGATTACCAGTCGCGACGTCTGGGAACCCGCTGCAAAACCAGCGGCCAGAAAGGGACCGAATTCGTGCATACTTTAAATGGAACGGCTGTTTCCATTGCCCGGGCGATCATTGCCGTTCTGGAGAATAATCAGCAGGCAGATGGAACCATTCTGATTCCCGAAGTCCTCAGGCCCTGGGTTGGAAAAGCGCAGATTGGTTGATTTTTCCGATTTGGAACAAACGGTGTCTGTTCAGAACTCGTAAAAGAAGCAGGGTAGTTTGTAAAAATTTAACGAATCACGCAGGATAAGATTGATCTTAAGCAGATCCTGGTTAAGACTGGTTTTGGCTGGACAATTTGTATGTTGACCAGCCAAAATTGATTTCAGCGTTCTGTTCTCATTTCTTTTTGTCCGCCTTTCAGATCTTGAGTATTTCCGTGAATGATCATCCCGACAAAGATTTGCCTGACGACAACCCTGCCGGTGACTCTCAATCCACGCCTGATCAAAACCTGACTCCCGATAAGTCGAAAAAGGGTTCAGGTACGGGATCAGAGCAGGCCGGATCTGAAAGGGAGGAATCATCTGACTTGGAGGAGGGGTTGCCGGAATGGGAGCCTTTAACGCCGGAACTGGTCGAGGATGAAGCGATTCGGGGCGATTTCATGTTGCGCTGGGCGGCCATTCTGTTGGCGTGCCTGTTTGCCGCGACGTACATCTCGGAGACGCAAACCCTGGTGCATGTCAAAACGGGGCAGTATCTGGCCAGTCATGGTTTCTGGCCCCCTGCGACCGATGTCTTTTCATATACCGCCGGGGATCGCCCCTGGCACAATAATGCCTGGCTGTTCGATTTGACGCTTTCGGGCGTGTATGGTCTTCTCGGTGGAGCCGGCCTGACGCTGTTCAAGATGCTGTTGCTCGGCGTTACCTTTTATGTGATTGTCCATCTCTGCCAGCGTGAAATTTCCACCTGGTGGGGTTCGATTCTGGCAGTCCTCGCGTTGATTGCCTGCTTTCCGCAGATTACGGTGACACCGGAAATTATTACCATTCTGGGAGTCGCGCTCACATTGCGTTGTCTCCACAACTGGCAACAGAAGAATTCGGCCCGCGCGTTATGGATTTTAGTGCCTCTGTTTTTATTGTGGGCCAATTTTGATTCACGGGTTTTTCTGGGCGTCATACTGCTGGTGCTTTATACCCTGGGCGAGACGGTTGCGGTTTTCATCAATCGGTCTGTGCTGAACGATGATACTGATTACAAAGCACTGTGGATGGTATCAGGCGTTTGTCTGATTGCCACGTTGCTGAATCCTGCCGGCTGGCATTCCCTGACAGCCGGTCTGAATTATTACACGGTTGAGTATCCGGTGCTGCGATCGATGTTTTCCGGAAAACTGGGGCCGGAAGAGCTTGGTTATTTTTCAATGACTTCGCCTTTGTTCTGGCAGTCGCTCAATCATTATACGGTTGCCGCTTTCATTTTAATTTTGCTGACCTTTGTCAGTTTTATTCTGAATCAGGCGAAGATGAGCTGGGGGCAGTTGTTCGTTTTTATCGGGTTCAGCGGCCTTTCGATTCTGGCGAGCCATGAACTTGTGGTGACAGGCATCCTGTGTGCCGTGTTTGCGAATATCAATTTTCAACAATGGTACCGTGATACGTTTCGACAGACCTATAGCGTGGAAACCTCTGAACTGCTGTTTTCCCGCGGCGGGCGGGCGTTGACGGTGCTCACATTTTTTGTGCTGGCTTATCTTGTTGTCTGTGGGCGATTTCAGGGACAGGGGGCAATCCGTCATGCCGTGGGGGTTGGCTTCAGTCCTTCCCTCACCCGGTCGATTGACGGCTATCAGAGCGCGCTGGCTGATTCACTGGATGACCGCCCGTTCCATTTTGTGCTGGAGCAAGGGGATCTGCTCATCTGGCTGGATCAGAAATCATTCGTTGACAATCGGATTTCACTGTTTGCCGGAACCGGGGAAAACGACTTGCTCGACCTGCATGACAAAACACGACGCGCCTTGCGTGTTCAGCGCGAAGAACAGTTGGGAACCGGAATTCCGGATGTCTGGAAAAAGACCTTCGATCAATATCAGGTTACGCATGTGATTCCTCGCCTGTCCGGAATGAATCCCGATTACCGTACGTTTTTTGATTTACTCGCCAATAAAAACTGGCAATTGACAGATTTGAACGGTGTGACCGCCGTCTATTACAGAACGGATATGACCGATGACAAATACAAAGCGTATTTAGCAGACCATCAGTTCGATTTCCAAAAACGGGCGTTTCGGGAACAGAAAGAATTTCCGGAATTACGGTCAGACTGGGCGCGGCCCAAATCGTTTTACAGTCGTTACTTTCTGCCGCAAACGGAAAATCTGGAGAATGATGTGCAAACCGCCCGGCATTACCTGGGGTTAATGTCTCAGTCAGGCGGCAATCATGAAATGGGGGCCAGCTTTGCGATGCTCGCGATTCAGCTGGCAAATCGTGGTCTGGTTGAAAATCCGAACAGTGCAGAAGCATATCGGGTTCTGGGCAGTGCCTATGGTTATCTGGCAGGTCTCGAAGCACAACTGCTGGCACCTCCGGCGGCGCGCAATGAGCAGCGGCAACCAGTCAGCATCGATCGGATGCGTTATTTTCAGATTTTGCATGCTTATCATCAATCAATGATTATCGATCCTGATTATGCAGCCACACATCTGTTTCTGTTTGATCTGTATACAAATATGGGAAAAGTCGATCTGGCGCATCATGAATTAAAAACCTATCTGGAAATGGTCGAAGGGCAGGAGCTGCTTTCGGATGATGCCATCGCCCGGTTACGGGCTTACACTGACCATCTGGAAAAACTCAATACACAGATTAACCAGATCACGCAGGAACTGGATAAGCAACAGTCCGAAGGGGTAGATCGTCTGCAGTTAGCCAGCCAGGCCTACCAGAACGGTTTTGTTTTACTGGCACAACGTTATCTGGATGATCCGGTATACATCGCACAGAACCCGCTGGCTCAGAATCTGAAAGCAACGATTCTGATGGAAGTCGGCCATTCCGAAGACGCGAATTCACAAATGGCGCAACTGGAAAGTCTCGCGCAGAGTGATCCTCGAATTCCCTGGCGGACGCAGGCGGCATTCACCAATCTGGGAAATGGAAATTATCGAAGCAGTTTTGATTTCTGGCAGCAGGAGATCAGAGCGTTTGAAGAAGCGCGGATCGCCGGCTTATTACAGACGCTGCCTCTGATTCAACCCCCGTCCAACAGTTTCTGGCCTAATCAGCACGCGGTTTCAGTGGTCAATTACCTGTATGGGCTTTCGCAGCAACAAGCACCGCTCAAACTGAATCTCGCACGCTGTGAGATCGAAGCCGGTCAGACTGAGCAGGCGACTCAACTCTTACGCGAGATCATCGAAGACGCACCCGATTCTGCTTATCGTCCGATCGTACGGTTTTATCTCTATCAACTGACGGGCGAACTGATCCCGGTTCAGGCGGAGGCACCCGTCGGACAGACTGAGCCCGAGCAGACCGAACAGCCCCTCGTGGCTCCCAAACCTTAGCCGGTGTTCCAGGTTGACTGCAGCGTTTCCAGAGCTATTTGGACCGCGCAGCACAAAACAAGAAACGCGCTGGTAAAATGGGATACACTTTTACCGTCCTGATCAGGCCGGTTTTAAGACTTTGAGTTTTGTCCCTTTTACGAGATCAGCGACCTGCTCCCGATAAACTGTCATGTGTGGTGCGACGAGATGCGCTTTGAGCGCGTCCACACTGGCCCACTTTTCCATGACCGTCACAATCTGAGTCCCGTTCCTGATCTGGGCGGGAATATCGGTTTCTTCATCGATGGCGGGCCCGTATTCAATGCAGCCTTCTTCCGCCAGCACCTGTGGCACCAGTTGATGAAAGGCTTCCAGAAAAGCGGCCTGTTTTCCTGCGACGATTTCAATATCTGCGATGACGAAAATCATGTCTCTGCTTTCTGTGAGGTAATTACCGGGCTGTCAGGCGTTTCATTAATTGACTGGCTTTGATGATGCGGCGGGAGTGAAGTCCCTTCGCAATTTTTTCCTGCCCTGCGTGTGCTTCCACACTGAATCGATACACGGGACCATCCTGGTAGATGAGTCGGGCCGTGCAATTCACGACGGCACCAATGGGGCTGGGAGCCAGATGCTCCACATCCACATGAGTGCCGACACTCAGGGACTTGTCATCAAGACACGGTTCAAGAAATTGTAACGCAGCCTGCTCCAGAAACCAAATCAGAGACGGCGTCGACAGGACAGAAATGTCTACTTCATGTGTGAAGGTAATCGTATGGCTTTTTTGAACTTCGAATGTGATCGTTTTTAATGAACCAATTCGGGGAGCCGGAGTCTGCATGGAGAATTTCAGTTCTTTTCGAAAACCTATTGCGAAATTTCAATCGGTATGGAGTCGGAAATCCGCGAGTCACTCGTTGAAACACTGATCGTGGATCGAATGAGTTGTTTCGCCAGCGTCGATTTGATGTCCGGCGTTACGGTGACTGGCAGCGTGACTGTGATTTTTGAGACTCCGCCGATTTTGGTCGGAATTTCCAGGACTGCCTGCGAGGAACTGCTGTTTTCGGTTTTGGCAGCAGATGCATCGATCAGTTTTTTAGGTCCTTTAATTTGCAGTATATACACATCAGGTCGGCCGACAGTCAGAATGCTGAGACCGATCGAACCTTCCATTTTGACAGGTATGCCCGGGAAAGTCGCATCCAGCGTAATCGTTCCCTTGCTGTGTTTTAAACCTTCGTCATAAGGGACCGTAAAATAAGTATCAACTGCCGCGTACAATGTTTCGTAAGGCTTGCCCGGTTCCGGTCGGGGAACATTATTAAATGATTTTCCTCGCCCGTAAAAAGAACCTTTGAGAGCTTCGACCATCTTGCCATCATGACCTTTTTTGTAGAGACGGTGATCGATGCGGCCACTGAATCCATCGTATTTTTTATCATCGGAGGGAAATGTCAACTGGAGACTTGTCGTGTTACTTTCGCCACTTTCCGGTCTCCACTCGGGAATGTCGAGTTTCCGGAATGTGCGATAGTTGGCCATGACCGGAAAGTTATCCTGCAGTACCACGCGTGTGAGGCCTCCCAGACTGGCAGACATGCTCCGCACCTGTCCTGAGGAGTTGGAGAACGTGATCATTTTATCGGCGTCTTTGCCGGAATCGATTGTGGAAAGCGCAAGTTTGTCGTTCGAAGCGCGGAAACGCTGCGCTTCAATCAGCAGGTCATATTTGGATTCATTGAGCCAGTTACCGCTGAAGGTACTGACGACGACTTCATGAATCCCTTCCTCTTTAGTGGCAACAGTCAGACTGGCATTCGATCGGTCGCCTCCCAGCTGTGATGTCTGTTGAATGACCCGAAAGCCGATCTCTTGCCCATCCGGATCGAAGACACTGACCAGCAGACGTCCGGAACTGTTGGCTTCAAAACCAAGCATGACGGTCAGACTGCTGTCTCTGCGGGTGACCGCGATGGGATAACGGTGATACGCGCCGGCAGAGATCGTTTTTTGGGGGACTGCAAACGCAGCAATGCGTTCGGAATCGCGCAGTGCGAGTCCGGGCAGGCTGACCTCTGTTTCCAGATCAGACAACTCAATCGGTTTGTGAACGACGTCCAGAAAACTGAATTCCCGCTCGCCATGCTGCGAAACGGTGTAATACGCCAGATACGTTTTCCCGGTTTCCATCAATTCGCGTTTGCGCGTGCTGTAAAAGTATGATTTACTGCTGTTCGAAAGCACCAGTGAAATCTGATTGCCTTGCGCCTCTTCTTTTCCGGGTAAGGCAATGGAAAAAGGGATTTTTTCCTTGTTGCCGTTCAGATCCAGAATGGTCACACTACCGTCACTGTCCTGGATTTCGACTTTTTCCAGCTTGACAATCGCAGGTGTATTTTTCAGCAACAGGCTCCCTTGATCGGAGACTTCGCCATCGATGTTCAGATCCAGGTCCACTTTTTTGTGAGCTGCAATATTGTTTGAACGGTCATAGAGACGGTTGAATTTGGAATAGTGATTGATGCTGAATTCTGCAGTCTGTTTTTTGGGGTCGACGGTCAGGTTTGCCAGCCTCAGGAATTCCGTATAGGCTTTGTCGATGTCGATCAGGCCCGCTCCCTGTTGGGCATAGGTGAAACCTTTCATGCGTGTGGCCGAATTTTCCAGCGCCAGTCGCATGCTTAATGCCAGTGAGGTCAGCGAGTAACGACTGTCCGAAGATTTTTTCCGAATGGATTCGATTTTCAGTTTCTGTCGTTCCAGCACTTTTTCGTAAGCTTTATCGGCTTTGACCAGCGATAACATGGCAGCGGCAGCACCGGCGGCAATCGGCGAAGACATACTGGTTCCGTTATACATGCTCGAACCGTCGGAGTTTAACGGCGTCGAAGAAAGGGCAGAACCGGGGGCAACCACATTCGGACGCATTTCTCCCGTGTAGGAAGGTCCCAGCGAGGAAAAGTAAAGCAATCCGTGTTCCGGGGCATTGACGCCTTCTGCCAGACGGTAGTGTTCTCTTAAGGTATTGGAGGAAACATGAGCGCCGACAAAAACGGCAGGGCTCGAACCTCCCAGACCATTGATCGTACGATAACCGGGACCATCGTTGGAAGCAGACACAAAAAACGTGGTGCCGAATTTTGCTGATAAATCCTGAATGAGGATACTCAGCGGACGTTTGAGATATCCTTCGTGACTGCCCAGTGAGATATTCACCACATCGGGAACATAACCCTCGGGGTTAAAAAACGCAGAAATGATTCCGCGCAGAATGGCCTGATCGGTGCAGCTTCGTCCTGAACAGACCTTAATGGCCATCAACTCGGCTTTGGGGGCGGCACCTTCAATCTGCATTCCGCTGCCGGCAACAATTCCCGCCACGTGAGTTCCGTGTGATTGTTGATCGAAGGCAACCGTGATTTCCGTGACCTGTTTTTTTGCGTCAGGACGGAACAGCAGCGGATAGGCGATTTGTTTCGTACGCGAAGGAAATTCCAGCATATTCTGATAAGGAACTTTCAGCCCCTCTTTTTGCATTTTCCGTGCAGAATTGAAATCCATGATGGGCGTGTCGGCTTCTTCTTTGCTGAATTTGCCATCCATGTCCACATCAACAAAGGCCAGCGCATATTCTTTGGGAAGATCGAGCTTATCCAGATCGGGCTTTTTCGCGACCAGGGGGGCTTCGGGATCTTTTGCTTTTTTCTCAGCTTCCGCTTTTTTCTGCTCTTCTTCTTTTTTCAGTTCCGGATTGGGAATCAGGCCGACGACGACCATTAATTTATCGTCCTTGGTTCCATTACGGTTGATATCCACACCTTCTTTGCCCAGAGTGGTCCAGATATCGCCTTGCTGAAACCCCAGTTTTTTCTCATCGATATAACCAAAGAAAACGTAGTCATCTTCTTTGATTGTGGCTGGCAGGTCGATCAGCTTACCAGGTTCAATTTCGATTTTGCCATCCAGCTGTCTGATGCGTTCCAGTTTCATGCGGCCTTCGCGCGTGGCATCATTCCAGAAAATGACGCGGTCCTGAAAGACCGGATGGCTGGTATCAATGCCGGTATCGATGATCGCGACAATCGTACCTTCACCCAGGCCTTTGCCGGCGATCCGTTTGCGCAGCGTGGGAATCTTGATATCGTCCAGGGGAACATACAACGAGTCAAAATCGGCTTCCGGCGCTGCCTGCGGTTCGGAGACACTGGTTTCTGACAATGCGGGTTCTGCCTGGGGTACAATTTTTCCCGGCTTGATTTCTTCCAGCACACCCGAGGGAAGTTTAAGTGACTCGATGAATTTCTGATCGTTTAATTTGCTTGGCGGGAGATTCACCACTAGAAAAGGGATGTCGTTTCCAATGCCCAGGTTGGGGTCATAAACAATTTTTCCCCCGGCTTTCGTTACCAGAGTGGCTGTTCGCCGCACATCATTCACACGTAATAACAGTGTTAATTCCGGGGAGCATTCACATAACTCTTCTTTGATCGTTTGGGCAGACGCCGATTCACAGATTTGCATCAGACAGCAGCACATGCTGGCAATGATCAGAGAACGACTCATCAGATTACGACGATTCAAAATATTCATCAGACCCTCAAGCTTTCGGGATCCAGAGCGCGGGGCCCTGTTTAGATTTATAGATCGGGAGTGTTTTCAGGTGGTCAGGCAGGAATCGTGATTTTTGCAATTTTGAACACTTCGATTGCCAAACCGCAAATCTTTCCTATTAGACCATGTTTTAATATATGGCACATTTTGTTGATGCTGTTTATATTCTCACAAGCCGACCAGCCATTGTGAATACTGGAGAACAGGGAAAATATGATTTAGTGATGACTTCGTAAGAACTTAGGAGTTTTGGCCGATGAGCCATCGATCACAAAGGCATCCTCTCTAAGTTACGTCACAAACACGTCATTGACAAAGTAATAAATATAAAATACCATCTATCTATGCTTCGCGCCACCCGCCATCCGCTGATGATCGCTTTTTGTACAGTGTTTCTATTGGACATTGTCTTTGCGTTTGGCGGTCTGTCTCTTGTTGACTCCCCTGAGGAAAATCCTGACTGGCTTTTCTCCGAGTTTGAGTTAGAAGAAAGCGAAGATTTCGGTGAAGAAGAGACGCTGATCCAGGATGTGGAATTTTCGATCGAGCTTTCTCTCTCGAATTCCATGACTTATCACGTTGGATTCAGCGTGATCAAATCGGATCGATATGAAAGTCATATCTCCCGCGGCCCGCCTGTTACCTGCTGCTGAATGTCCGGTTGCTCACCGGCATCGTTCATTTTCCGTATTCGCTGGTAGTTCTCTTGCTGCGCTCTCCACTCGAAGATTTTGCTGAATGCCTGCGATGCATTAAGCAAAACTGCTGATTGCTTACAGATTGAGTCGTCAGTTTCGGAGTGCATTCATTCCATTTGCCTCACCCCTGATCGCAATGCTCAGGCTCATTAAATATATGGATGGCTTTCATGTTCCAAAATGATTCAAATCAAACGAAGTTTAATTTCCAGAGTTATCTCAGCGAGTTTAATCCCTGGAATAATATCAAAATCATGCACACCAATATTCCGACAGATATTCTGTCCGGAGTCACGGTTGCCGTGATCGCCATGCCGCTGGCATTGGCTTTCGGCGTGGCTTCCGGGTTAGGGGCCGAAGCAGGGATGTGGGCCGCCATTTGTGGCGGAATTCTGGTAGGACTGTTTGGCGGTTCCAATACCGGCGTCAGTGGTCCGACCGGGCCGAAAGTGGTGCAACTGGCGGCAATTATCGCTGCCACCAAGCTGGCATCCGGAGAACCGGATATCGTGTTTGCCATGTCGATGGTCTTTCTGAGCGGTTTAATCTGTATTGTCCTGGCATTGATGAAAATCGGACGTTTTATCTACTACACACCTTATTCTGTGGTGTCCGGGTTTATGTGCGGGATCGGCGTGATTATTATTCTGCTCGAAATTCCCCCCATGCTGGGCTTTGCCACGCCGAACTCGGTGATTGGTGCCATCAGGCAGATTCCTTATGACGTGATGCATGAAAAACCACATGCGTTGATTGTCTCCCTGGCGACATTTTTTACGATTTTGCTCTGGCCGCGTGTCACCAGAAAACCATGGATGCCGGCACCACTGCTGGGATTGATTGTCGGAACCAGTATCGCGCACCTTTTTCATTTCGGAGATATCGAATATCTCGGATCCATGCCGGTCGGTATGCCTCATTTGTACTGGCCTGATTTTACCCGCTTTGGTGATATGATTGGTGGTGCCTTTGCATTAGCCGGCCTTTGTATTTTCGATTCGCTGTTGACCTGTCTGGTGGCGGATAACATGACCGGTGAGCGACATAACAGTGACCGCGAAATTTTCGGCCAGGGAATTGCCAATCTGGGCTGCGGGATCGTGGGGGGCGTGACAACAGCGACTGCCACCATGCGGACTGTTGCCAATATCAAGTGCGGCGGAAAAACGGGACTCGCATCGATTACCCATGGTGTGGTGCTCCTGGCGCTAATGCTGGGACTGGCACCCTATGCCACTTACATTCCGATGGCGTGTCTGGCAGGCATTCTGCTCAAAGTGGGGCTGGATATCATCGATTACCGTGTTTTACCCGTCTTGCACCGCATGCCTTTAACGGATTCCATCTGCTTCTGGTCGGTCCTGATCCTGACGATTTCTGTTGACTTGCTCGTGGCAATGGGTGTGGGGATTACGATTGCCTTTGTTCGCATCGTGCAGGAACTGGGACAGACATACGAGCAGAACGTGGTCAATCTCAAGCAAATGACACGCACTCTACCCCCGGATGTTTCCATACCGGAAGAGCTCAAGGAAAAAGTTCTCAAATTACGACTCGAAGGACCACTGTTCTTTGGCGTGTCG
>TARA_R110002095_G_scaffold113315_1_pt1 | contig 12721 bp, 10 predicted proteins | sample TARA_R110002095 | Tara Oceans TARA_R110002095 (sample SAMEA4397255) | marine metagenome | biome: Polar Biome; feature: [SRF] surface water layer (ENVO:00010504); material: water (ENVO:00002006), including particulate matter (ENVO:01000060) such as... | depth 5 m | reverse complement strand
TCTGTCATGCGCACCAGAATTTCACCCGCAGAGGTTTTGAGCGCGCCGCCCCCCAGCTCTAAAGATGTCCGTGATATGATCGTGGCAATATCAGGGATGCTCAGGTTATAGCGGCGCAAGGTATCTTGCGGCACTTCGATATGAATTTCGTAATTACGCACGTTTGAAAGCTCAACAAGGCTGATGCCATCGCTTTGTTCCAGCTTGCTGCGCACGACTTCTGCGGTATCCCTTAAGACGCGCTCACTGACCGAGCCATGCAAGACCAACTCCATCACCTGTTCCTGATTTTGAAGCAGGCTGACGGTGAGGTTTTCTGCATCGACGGGGAATGTTGTGATTTGGTCTACGGCGGTTTTTATGTCCTGAACAATGCGTAATGCTTGGTCTTCATCATCTATTTCGATGATAACAGTGCCGACACTTTCGGATGCGTTGGAGGTGATCTCACCAATCCCCTCAATGTCTTTAACGGCATCTTCGATGGAGAGCAAAATACCTTGCTCGACTTCTTCGGGGCTTGCCCCCGGATAGGCCATGCTGACCGTCGCAAGGTCGAGTGTGAATTCGGGGAAGACTTCTTGTTTACTGCCCAATAGCAGTAAAAACCCGCCGAGTAGAAGGATAACCATCAACAGGTTCGCCGCCACAGGATGAGAGGCGACCCACGCGATTGGCCCGGGCTTTATATCGTCTAATTCGCTTTCATCGAAATGTCCCATGGGGCATTTATTCCTTTTCCATGGCGCTTGGGATTTCGGCGTCGTTGGTGTCTTGAGCATCCTCGTCTTGACGGGAAATATCCATGCCGTCGACTGGCGTGATGATATTGGATGTGATGATGTCGGTGTCTTGCTCTAATCCATCGGTGATATAGGCATAATCGCGGTCTTTATAGACAATGGTAACAGGCTGTATGGCCAGTTTGCCATTGCGCATTGCCCAGACTGTATTATCTTCGCGCACATAGCTTTGTTCGACGCGCGCTGCGTTTTTCAGTGTTTTGCCGATGAGGGTGACGGGAACGAAATCCTCTAACACCATGGGCGCGGCATCGGCATCATGCGCGTTGAGCAGGAGCGGGTCGGGGACACTGACGATCATGTAGGCAAGCCTGCTTTGTTCATTCAGCGCCCCTGTTTGGCGCAGAAGAGAACCGCGGCGCTTCTTGCGTCCGTCATCAAGGGTAATGATGGCTTGTGATCCTTTGTCGCCTGCACGAACAGGGATTTGTAACCAGCGGGAATTCTGGGTTGGCACTTCGATTTCAACCCAATACTCATCGGTGTTGACCAGCGTTGCAAGTTGATCTTGTGAGGAAATGATGTTGCCCAGATCAGTGAGGCGCTCAATCATAATGGCGTTGAAGGGGGACTTTATTTCTGTACGCTCCAGATTGAGCTGCGCGATTTCAAGGTTGGTCTGCGCGGAATCAATATTGGCTTTGGCCTGTTCTAGCTGTGGTTTGCGCAGCGCCAGATCAGTGATTTTCATCTTTTTACCGGAATTTCGTTCCAGAATACTCATTTCATCGCGGGCAATTTGTTGTTGCCCCTGTTCCAGTCTGAAAGAGGCTTGTGCCTGTTTCAGTGCGGCTTCTTTGACGTTGACCTCGAGCACATAATCCGCCGGATCAACCTTTAACAATGTTTCATCTTTTTTGAAAAAACCACCGGGGATGAAATTTTCTGACGTGCCGATGATTTCACCGGAGACGCGGGCTTTTAATGCTGTTTCATGCGCAGGGATGACGCGCCCCATAACCTCTATTTTCACAGGGTAATCACCAAGGGTGATTTTGGTTGTTTTAACAACAGACTTTGATTGCGCGTGTTCGATTTTTTTGTCGGCATGCTTAGGATTTGCAATCATGCCATAGGCAATGATGCCTGCCGCCGCCAGTATGGCAAACGCGATTAATGCGCGAATAACCACAGATATTTTTGGTTTATGCCGCTGATGGTCATCCTTATTCATCTTTGATCTGCTCCGTTTGAATGATCGGCTGAATTTGCATTATTGTCGTTTGCAAGTTTTGTGCCCAACTGCGTCCGCCCAAGGCACGATAGAGGCGAACCCGCTCTTTGGCTTGTGTTAATTTTTCGATGATGATTTGCAGCTCCAGTGATTGCGTATTATTTAGGCTGTTCAAGACGTTAATGTAACTACTTTTACCATTGGCGTAACTGAATTTTGCTTGTTCAAGCGTTTTATGTGACGCGGCAAGTTGTTCTTGTAAGGCCTTTATTTTTTTATCTTGATAGGTGTTGCGTACCAGCGCATTTTCGGTGTCGTTCACCGCGGTCAGGACGGTTTGGCGATAGGCTTGAAAACGCTCATCGGCGATGGCCTCTTGTCTGACTTGTTCGGCTTTGCGTCTGCCGCCATCAAAAACGGGCGCGGTCGCGCTGATCGCCATATTTAACAGCCATGTATCGAATAGCCCGCTTATTTGCCCATCACTTGTTGAGTAGATGGCAGACAGATCAAAGCTCGGCAATCGGTCACTAAAGGCAGCTTTGGCAGCCCAATCTGCGCTGAGTAGGCGTAACCATGCCGCGATAATGTCGGGTCTGTTTGTGAGCAAGTTAGAAGGCAGGCCGCTGGGCGGAATTGGTAGGGCATTCGGCAATGGTTTTGTGTTTATTTGCAATAGATTATGCGGCATTTCTCCGATTAAAAGTGAGATGTTGTTCGTGGCTTGCTGTTGCGCTGATAAAATATCGGGTAATTGCGCCTTTGACCGCGCAAGGGTTTCTTGTTGTTGCAGAACATCCAACGCGCTGGATGCGCCCATTTCGAAACGTTTTTCCTGAAGTTCCAATACGGTGCGATTCACATCAATTTGTTTATGGATAAGCTCTTCCTGCTCCACAAGGGAGAGAATATCAAGCCAGTTTTCAACGATGGTCGCGCTCAAGGTAATCGCGGCGGCGTAGAGGTCTTCCAGTGTGGCTTGTTCCGATAGGGTGCTTGATTTTGCGGTGGCTCTGTTCTTGCCCCAAAGGTCAAGTTCATAACTGGCGGCGCCGTTTAAATCAAAACTGGATGACGGTTCATTCGTGCCTTTATATCCCTTGCGTTCCCCCGTAAGGTTCAAGGCGGGAAGGAGGCTTGATTGACTTTGACGCGTGACGGCTTGCGCCTGTTCCAACCGAGCGCGAATTTGGTTCAGATCAGGATTGTTCGAAAGCGCGTGCGTCACCAATGCGTTTAAGTCCGCATCATCATAGAGCGTCCACCATTGTTGAATATCAGAGGCGTTCGCGCTGGTTTGCGTGTCTGAATCTTGATCTTGAGGTGGTTCACTTTGTGCGCGGTAGGGCTGGTGCAAATCAAACGCTGCATCCATCGTTCTTGACACTGTGTCCATACAGCCAGTGACGGGCAGTATAAGCAATAGAAGTGCGACACGTGACATAGTTGCGTTCATAAATGACCCGATTATAAAATGATAACTCTGTTGTATAACGTATACAACTTAGCTGTTCCTTTGTTTTTTTCAAACATTAAATGTTGATAATATAATGCGCCATGCATCACACAAGATATTATAAGCATGATAGGATTGATCCGGCGCTTCTATAAAGTGAATCGCCATGGTGCGTATCGATTGACCACATGGCGCGGCGCGTTGCAATTGGATCGGCTTAATTTTAAGGTGGTTTATCACGATGAGGTAACATTATGACTCTTGAAAGTATTAACCCTGTCAACGGACAGGTGATAAAGACATATCAATCCTATAGCGATGAAACAATCGAAGCGATGCTGGTTAAGGGGCACGATGCCTTTCAGCACCACCGCAAAGCGACCTATGATGAGCGGGCGCAAAAAATGCGTTCTGTGGCCTCCTATCTGGATGAGCACAAAGCTGAGTTTGCGAGCCTAGCGACAATGGAAATGGGTAAGACCTATTTATCTGCACTGGCGGAGGTTGAGAAATGCGCGTCTTTATGCCGCTATTATGCCGATCACGCGGAAATATTTCTTGCGGATCAAGTGGTTGAAACGCAGGCGGCGCGTTCCTTTGTACGTTATTTACCAATCGGTATTGTTCTGGCCGTGATGCCGTGGAATTTCCCGTTTTGGCAGGTGTTTCGTTTTGCTGTGCCTGCTTTGATGGCGGGGAATGTCGGGTTGTTGAAACATGCCTCGAATGTATCAGGCTGCGCGCTGGCGATTGAGGAAGCCTTTTCATTGAACGGCTTTGGTAAGGGTGCGTTTCAAACGCTGCTGATCGGTTCTGATAAAGTCGCGCAGATCATCGCGGATGATCGTATAAGCGCGGTAACACTCACCGGATCTGAAAAGGCAGGTAGCGCCGTAGCTGCGCAGGCCGGACAATATCTGAAAAAGGCGGTTTTGGAGTTGGGCGGCAGTGATCCCTTTATCGTTATGCCGTCGGCGGATATAGACCATGCGCTGGATTTGGCGGTCAAGGGTAGGGTGCAAAATAACGGGCAAACTTGCATTGCGGCAAAACGCTATATCATTCACAGCGATATTTACGATGCGTTCCGTGCGCAACTTATTGAACATTTTGAAAGCCTTGTTGTTGGTGACCCGATGGATGAAAAGACCGACGTCGGGCCGCTTTCCAGTGCGCAGATCAGAAATGAGTTACAGGAGCAGGTCACAGAAACTGTGCGCCTCGGCGCGGTAAAATTATGCGGCGCAGAGATTATGGCAGGTGAGGGTAATTTTTATAGACCCGGCTTGTTGGAGAATATCCCGCCTGATAGTCCGGCCTATAAGGATGAATTATTCGGCCCTGTGGGCTTGTTGTTTAAAGTCGCAGATATGGATCAGGCAATTGCGCTGGCGAATGATACGCGCTTTGGGCTTGGTTCTGTGATTTGCACGCAAGATGAAGGGGAGGTCGCGCGCGCGATCAATGAGATTGATGCGGGCGTAACCTTTGTGAATGATACCGTATCATCCAATCCGGCGTTGCCCTTTGGCGGAACAAAGAAATCAGGTTTCGGACGTGAATTATCCGCGGAAGGGATCCGCGAATTCACCAATATAAAAACGGTTGTCGCGCGTTAACTATCGTTCGTTTTTCACCTGATGGTACGCGATCAAGGCAAAGAGGCACGTACCGCCAACAATATTACCCGCACAGGCGGCAATCAGGAACTCTATGGTTTGAACGATACTGATATGGCCTTGCAGTACGAGCACAAAGGCCTCGACTGATCCGGCAACAATATGCGCAAAATCCCCTATAGCAATAATATAGGTCATCATGATGATCACGAAGAATTGTGCGCCGCCTTCGGCACTGGGTAACATCCAGACCAAGCAGGCAATTAGAAATCCGGCTGGGATCGCTGTTTGGAAAACTCGCAAGAAATCTTGATCGACAGCGTGCTTAGAAATATCGGTAAATACCGCCAGCAATTCCGGTGATACGAAATTCAGTTTTGTAACCAGAAGCGCGGCAATAAATGTTCCGATAAAGTTGGTTGAAAGAACAACGCCCCAAAGCTTAGAGGTGCGAATGAAGTTACGCTTTGTACGTTTTTCTAACAGCGGTAGCACAACGGTGATTGTGTTTTCTGTGAATAATTGAAAGCGTCCCATGATGACGATAACAAAACCAAAGCAATAGCCCAGATTTTCAAACAGAAAGTAATTGCCATCGGCGGGCATATAATATTTTAAATAGCCTTCGCAGAATAAAGAGAAGCTAATGCATAGTCCTGCGACTAAGCCGGACCAACCCAAAGACTGTAAAGAGCGTGAAAGCTCGTCCTCACCTTCGGTTGAGATGATCTCATAAATCGTTGGTGACGTAAGACGGAGTCTTTCTTCAATGTCGTCGCTCATTGTGTGTGTCCTTAGTTATGCCATGAATGTGGGTTGAGAAATGATCCGTAAGAATTATAAAGTTTTACCCTTTAGTAAACCAGAGATATATCAGCGGTATCCATATAAAGCTCAAAGTAATCGTACCTTTTACACTTTGATACGCAATCCATGCCCAAAAGAGTTTTTTGCTCGGAGCTTTAAAACGTGCCTTAAAACCAGTGAATGTTTTTTCTTTAGCCATGTTATGATTACATGATACCATTGGATCATAAAGTCAATATACAGCGTTAAAAAATATATTTGAGAATTTAATATGAAAAATTATGCCGCATGCTTATGGGGGTTATCTTTTTGTTTTACCGTTGCTTTTTCGGGCAATGTGTACTCGGCCGAACGCGAGGTAACTAATCCACCTGTTGTGTCTGAATTTAAATCAAGATCAGGGTATGGGGAAAACGGAAAATCAGGCAAGACCGTTATGGATTTAGAGGATTTTAAAGATCCGAATGATCCGGATTCTCTTTGGTATCATTACAATCGTGATTATGATCGCGAACTGGATTTATATCCTAAAATAGTTATGCAAGGTAAGCTGACTGTATCAAAGAAGTATAATAAAAAAGCTTTTCCGCATCTGAAGAAAATGGCCGTTTATTGTAATCAGCAATGGGCCGACCAAAAATGCTTAAGAGGTCTTTCTGCATTAGGCGTTGATTTGACCAAGGATTATATGAAGAAAATATATTATTCCGAGGATGTTTCGGCGGATTTGAAAGCTCCATCACAAAAGAAATTAAGGGAAGAGTGTGCGGCGCTTGTTGTTGGCCCTAATGAGGAAGTCATTCCCGCGGCAATGAATGGTCATATCAAGCGATGTCTGAACGCGATCAATGCGGTGTCTAATTTAACCGAAGCATATCCTGATACGGATTTACGGCAATTGGCGATGAGTGCGACATTTTGTATTATCAGGCAACCCCCTTGTAATATGATCGAAGGGCAACTTGAGATGATTGCCAAACCCATTCACGCAAAAACGGTAGAAGCGCAGCCTGTCGAGGGTGCGCCGCCTGAATCAGAGCCGACGCAAACGCCGACAGAGTAATTCTGATTTTAAGTTTAGTTATTTTGAGAATAGCCGGATGACGCGCTTAAATATTGCAGCAATTCGGTCGATGCCTTGCCTGTCGTTTCAAGATTTGCCGCTTTTTGGAATGCTTCTATCGCATTACGGGTCATTGGCCCCATCACACCATCAACCGGCCCCGGATAGAGCCCACGGCGCATGAGTTCCCCTTGCGTTTTTGCAATCAATGCTTTTTCATCAATGGCTTCGGGGAAATTGGCGTTTGATTTTTTGACGTTTTCAATAATACGATTGATGTCATCCATGCCAACGCCTAACGATGTGGCCAGCTCGTGCATGGCGGATTGTGCTTCGGGGCTGCCCGCGTCGGCGGCTTGTTTGTACCATGTCAGGGCAATGTCAGGTTTTGCTTCACCTAACAGGCCGTTTTCATAAATCAGCCCAAGATTATAGGCGGCTTCTGTAATATTATGCTGCGCGGCTTGTTTGAAATAATAGGCGGCCTTTTGCGGATTATAGGGAACGCCGATGCCTTCGATATTGGCGATACCTAAATTATATTGCGCTTCGGGATGCCCTAAATCTGCAGCTTGCGTGTATAATTGCATGGCCTTGTCGAGGTTTTTATCAACGCCCATACCTTGGTGATATAAAACCCCCAAATTGTATTTTGCGTTGGAAATGCCGTTATTGGCGGCTTCTTGAAACCATTGAACGGCGCGGGGCAGGTTTTGTTTCACATTATCGTGGCCTGCAACATAGAGTGCGCCCATATCATGTTGTGCTTCGGGCACGCCCTCAAAGGCTTTGCTTTCGATTTTCTTGGCCAGATCGGTCAAGCTTGGATCAGGCTGTATACGTTTTTTCAAGGCGGTAAGATAGGCACTGTTTATAACGGGCGCTAATGGGGCGGCGATAACCGGCGGCGTCAATGATGCTTCGTCGTTGTTTGTATTGATACTTTGCGGTTCAATCTGATTAAGGCGCGCGGCAACCTTTTCAGGGTCTTCCGCCATAGCGGCCAGCATTTGCGCGTCGTTATTGATATCGAGTGCTTCTTCTTTTTTAATCTGTGCAGGGTCGCTATAGCCCTTGTGAATGGTAATGCCATGTTCTGTTTGCGTGTCTGGCGGTGATTGATGGTTTATTTGCGCCATATCTTCGATTGTATCGACGGGCTCGGCTTGTGCTTGTACCACTGGCTCTGGCTTCGCGAGTGCTTCTTCATATTGACGGCTGAAATCCGGTTGGACTTTCGCGTAGTCAGTGCTCGGCACGCTGGTGTCTTCAACTTTCCCCGTGGTTTTTTGGATGAGCACGTCTTCTTGCTGGAAACGGCTTTGTTTACCATCATTGCTTGATGGCTCTAAAATCACAGTGGGCGGCGGTTTCACGGATGATCTTATAATAGAGGAACTTTGAGGGGCAGGGTTGTTGGCCGCGCTCATAATCCATCCTAATAATAACACCACCAGCATCATTAAAACCAAGCTGGTTGCTTGTATGCGCACGGGCTTGCGCCACCATGGCATCATGGCCTCTTCTTGCAGGCGTCTTTGCAATACCATCGGGTCGGTCTGGAATGTTTCATCTGTGACTTGCGGCATATTAACACCCGCAACGCCTTGGTCGGTCAACAGCACCATCGCTTTGGCATTCAGCGCGTCGCGTGTTTCAATAACGGCCTGTTCGATGCGTTCGATTTTGCGTAAAAGGCGGTTGCGATCTTCGATCACTTTATCGACCTTACGATCAAGCTTAAGATATTCCGACGTGGTTTCTTCGATTTTATTATCAAGCGTATCCTGACGGGTTTCTGTTTCACCGACGCGCTTTGTCAGGGCGACATAGGCGGCAACACTCGCCACCATCTTTTCACCTTGATCTTTTTGAAGAGTTTCCAAAGATTGCTGTTTACTGACCAATGTTTCCGTTTTTTTACTGTGATCCAGCGCGCGTTCTTTGACTTCCTCTTTGATATCTTCGAGGGACTTATCATAGTCTTTGGCGCGCTCTTCCAGTTCTTTAACCAGATTTTTGGCATCATCGAGCTGCTTGAGAGTCGTTTTGACGGTGCTCTCTACGCGGCTGGTTTTTTTGCTGACTTCGTTTTGTTTATTGGCGACTTTTTGTTCCAGATCAATGTAATCACTTTGTTGCTTGGTGGTTTTATCTTCGAGTGATTTGATCGTGGCTTTATACGCGTCCAATTCTTTTTTTATGGCGATGCGGTCATTTTTGGAGCTTTTTAATTTCGTGTTGAGTGACTTCAACAAAAGCAGAATCTGCATTTGTGTGTTGCTTTTAGAAATGACAGGCTCCGGTGATGTTTTGATTGGTGTGCTTGGCGTATCGTCATTGTCAGGGCTTTTGAAAAACACACGCCCCTCGGAGGTCTTTTTAAAACCCATAGCTCAACATCCTTTCGTGACGTTACCCAGTAAAATTATTTACGTATAGTATATTTACATACATACCGAGTTTTGTTCGAAATGGTCAAGGTTTTCCCATGGTTTATGGATTTATCCTTTGGATAAATTCTTGTATCGCGCCTATTGCAATGTGTTTGCATAAACAGTTTCGTCAAAGCCAAGCAGGATGCTCTGCCCTTGTATCAAAAGAGGGCGCTTTATTAAGGACGGATTTTCGGCGGCATGGATAAGGGCGCTTTGCTGATCCATCGTGCTTTTGACATTATCGGGCAGTTTGCGCCATGTCGTGCCGCGTTTATTGATCACGCTGTCCCAGCCGTAACGCTCAATCGCTTGAAATAACGCGTTCTCATCAATGCCTTGCTTTTTATAGTCGTGAAATTCATAGGCAATGTTGTGTGCCTCCAGCCACTTGAAGGCTTTTTTCATCGTGTCGCAATTCTTGATGCCGTAAATTGTAAGTGTCGTCATTTTCTCTACTTTTAGGTTAATAATGGCAAATGTCTGGGTGTCGTTTTGTTTTTTATGTGCTATCACATTTGCATGAATAAACAAAAGCGCACAGATCAAAACTACTCACAATTTCAGACATTGAAAACACTTTTGCCGTATCTGTGGCCTGCCGATGCCATGGGAACGCGTGTGCGCGTGGTGTTTGCGATGATATGCCTTGTGCTGGCCAAGGTGACCAATGTTTATATGCCTTTGATCTATAAACAGATCATTGACCTTATGACCGAGGGGGCAAAAGTTCTGGAGCATGCAGACGCCCAGACAGCGCTTTTTGTTGTGCCGATGGGCTTGCTTTTTGCTTATGGTCTTGCCCGCGTCATGACGGTTGTTTTCGCCGAAATCCGCGAGGCGGTCTTCGTCAGCGTGACGCAAGGGGCGATGCGCAAAGTTGCGATTGAAACCTTCACCCATATTCATGCGCTTTCGATGCGTTTTCATATGCAGCGGCAAACAGGCGGCCTTAGCCGCGTTATAGAACGCGGCGTTAAGGGAATTGAATTCCTGATGACCTTTATGCTGTTTAATATCATTCCGACATTGATCGAGATTCTTCTGGTCTGTGCGGTTCTTTGGTATTTGTTTAATGTCTGGTTTGCGATTGTGACCTTTGTGACCATCGTTTCCTATGTGGTCTATACGCTGGTCACGACGGAATGGCGCTTGAAGTTCAGAAAGCAAATGAACGATAAAGACACCGAAGCCAATACCAAGGCGGTTGATAGTCTTTTGAATTACGAAACCGTCAAATATTTCGGTAATGAAAAGCACGAAGCGGCGCGTTACGATTTGTCTTTGGCGTCCTATGAAAAGGCCGCCATCAAATCACTGCGCAGTTTGTCGGTGGTGAATATCGGGCAATCATCAATTATCGCGATCGGTTTGGTTGCGGTCATGTATATGGCGGCGCGCGGCGTTGCTGATGGCAGTATGAGCGTAGGGGATTTCGTTCTGGTCGTCGTTTACCTGATGCAGCTTTATATGCCGCTTAACTTCCTCGGCTTTGTGTACCGTCAGATCAGGCAATCGCTCACCGATATGGAAGATATGTTTGCGATGCTTGAGGTTGATCGTGAAATCACAGATAAGGATGATGCGAAGGCTTTGTCAGTGCATGGCGGTTCTGTGGAGTTTGATAATGTGCATTTTGGCTATGATGGTAAACGCGGTATTTTGCACGGCCTTTCCTTTAAGGTTGAGGCTGGAAAGACTGTTGCGATTGTCGGGCCAAGCGGCGCGGGCAAGTCAACAATCAGTCGTTTGATTTTCCGTTTTTATGATGTTGATGAAGGTGCAATCCGTATTGATGGTCAGGATGTCCGCGATATTACGCAGGAATCATTGCGCGCGGCGATTGGTATTGTGCCGCAAGATACGGTGCTGTTTAACGATACGATCCGCTATAACATCGCCTATGGTCGTCCCTCTGCAACCGAGGAAGAAATTCTAAAAGCAGCTAAAATGTCGAGCATTGACGGCTTTATCGAGAAACTCACAGGTGGTTATGATTCAATTGTGGGTGAGCGCGGGTTAAAACTCTCTGGTGGTGAGAAACAGCGCGTCGCAATCGCCCGTACGATTTTGAAAAACACGCCCGTTCTGTTGTTTGATGAGGCAACTTCCGCGCTGGATTCCGAGACAGAGCAAGATATTCTAAAAAGCCTCAAAGACGTATCAAAAGGGCGCACCACATTGGTGATCGCGCATCGTTTATCAACCGTTGTGTCCGCCGACGAAATTCTGGTGCTCGATAATGGTAAGGTGATGGAGCGCGGCACGCACCAAGATCTCTTGAAGGCCGATGGTGTTTACGCACAAATGTGGCGCAGGCAGCAGGAAGATAAATAATTCCCTGTCTTTGGTTAATCCCTAATCATGGCCGCGATTTCAGCGCCAAGCCAGTCATCCACCCCTGTGATCTTTGTTTGGATATTCCCGTCTTTATCAACGACCAACGTTTCAGGGTACATGGTAATATCCAGCATGCCTTTTGAAATGGCCTTGTCAGCATCATGAACGAACAGGATGTTGTCTGCGGCGATGTTTGCACGCACATCGCTTGGCAGGCGATCAAGGAATGTTGTTATATCACCAAGCGCGTCATCAACGGATAGGGCGATGAGGGTCATGTGATCGGCGTTGCGGCGTGCTAATTCGGTTAATTGCGGGATTTCATAGACGCAGGGCGGACACCACGTCGCCCAGACATTGATGAGGACGGTTTTCCCCTTGAAGTCGCTCAATCTATGCGCATTTCCGTTTAAATCGGTGAAGGTGAAATCTGGCGCGGGGGTACGTTTTGCGCTGACGGCTAAACGCTCGCCAGAGGGCGGGGCAATGATATCCCAATAGGCAACGCCGAACCCAATCAGGGCGGTGACTAAGATGATGAGCATTTTTTGCATAAGTGAATATCCTTTTCTGACGCGCATTTTATGCTTTTTGTGCCAAACTTCTAGTGGTAAACGCCGATTTTGTGATAAGAGCTACCCTTATGACAGAAAATAAGTTGATAGAGATCGAAACGACCCTTGCGCATCATGACCAACAACTCATGGAAATGAGCGCGGTTATCACCGATCAATGGAAAGAGATTGAAACGCTGAAGCGTAAGCTTTCACGGGCGATAGATAAAATTGATCAACTCGGTCATGATGCGGATGATGGCGGCAAAGCCCTAAGTGGCATTGAACAAGCTGCCCGCGATAAACCCCCACATTATTAAGCCGCCTGACAATGGGGCGCAAAGAAATCGGTTAGTTTCGTGCGCACCTTATCAGGGTCACGCAAGGCATTGATGTCTGCCCGAAACGCGGCGGCGCCGTCAAATCCTGTGCAATACCATGCCAGATGTTTGCGCGCGAGGGGGACGCCT
>TARA_R110002095_G_scaffold1297_8_pt1 | contig 12789 bp, 18 predicted proteins | sample TARA_R110002095 | Tara Oceans TARA_R110002095 (sample SAMEA4397255) | marine metagenome | biome: Polar Biome; feature: [SRF] surface water layer (ENVO:00010504); material: water (ENVO:00002006), including particulate matter (ENVO:01000060) such as... | depth 5 m | reverse complement strand
TGAAATGACACGCATAGTTGTGTTGTTGGACGCTGGTTCTGATCACTTTTTGGCAAGCCAGCAGTGGCACACGGCGACTTCCTCAGGGATGGCACAGGTCTGTTTTAACTACCACGAAAAGCACGAAATGACACGAAAAAATATCGTGGAATAGAAGGGAAGTGAGTGAGGATGTCGGCAGAAGATGAGAGTCAGGATGAATCAGGACCGGATCTGCGTGAGTTTAGTGTGGGAGTGCGGATTGATCCGGATGAGGGGTTAAGGTCTCTGGGGATGGAAGTGGTAAATGGCGTAATCAATCTGGGGGGAAAAGTCGTTTCGATTCAAGGGGGCGATGCTGCCTTTCGCAAACTCAATCAGGATGAGGATCAAGAGAGTGTCGCATTCTCGGGCTGTGATATTAAGGTGATCATGGATGTCTCGGGAGTGGCAGACTCTCCGATTTCTAAAGAGCACGACCGTCTGTATCGCGCGGGGCTGGATCTGATTAATCCCTATATGCGTCTTGTAGGGCGTGATGCCAGACCCGTGGATTCAGAGCTAGCGCGGAAAGAACTGGCGCAGGGTAAAGAACTACTCAAGTGCGTGTTGGAGATCAATCAGGGGAACGGTGCTGCGTGGTGGCTGATTGGCAAGGCGGAGCAGGCTTTGGGAGATGCAGAGGCAGCCTGCGATGCGTTTGGGGATGCATATCGCTTAAAGAATGAGAATCCGGATACGGCCCGGGAGTATATGTTTGAATGTCTCAAGCTGGGACGAACGAAAGAGGCGATTGCAGCGGCTCGGCATGCGAAACGATTGAAACCAGGGGATATGGGACTGGTGGCCAACTTGGGACTGGCGTTGTTGATCGGGGGCGAATTGGATGAAGCGGCGGCAACGATTGAGGAAGCTCTGACTGGGACGCCCGATGACCCGATCAGTGCGAACCTCAAACAGGTGATTGAAGATATTCGTGCGGGATTACGACCACAGCCTCAGAATCTAGGGGATTTGAAACAGTTCTGAGAGGGAATCCATTTTACGACCACGAAAGACACGAATGGTTGTGTTGTTTGGGCGCTGGTTTTCAAGACTGTTAGGCCAGCCAACAGGTGGCACCCGGTGACTTCCTCAGGGATGACACATGTCTGTTTTTAACTACCACGAAAAGCACGAAATGGCACGAAAATTCGAACGGGTAGGATTCCGATACTGATATTCGATATCGAAAGAAAAAATTTCATGTTTAATGACGGTCATGGTACGATCCTAAAATATGTTTGGGAATTTCACTTTGCAGACGGAGCGCCCCGACTTTCCGAAATCAGCGGGAAGATGACTGAAATCACATCACTGCCCGTGCGGGGGGCTGGAAGGGATACAGTCGAGCCTGTTGAGTTTTCTGCTGATCTTTCGTTTGAGTGTGTTTCTGCTGTGAACGTGCATCTTTATACTCATCACACCTCAGGTCGGAATACACAATCGGACCGTTTCAATGTTGAGAGAGGTCAGTTCATTACACTGAAAGGAACCAAAACCGATTCCACGACGTTGTGGACTGCTATACTGGCTCTAGAAGCATTGGGAGGAGTCGACACCTCTGGGGATCTTGATGAGGAACGCTTGGGGCGAGGCGAGAAACAGCGTCAAAAATACAACTGTCAAATTAGAGAGGCAGAGTTACAGAGCCGTCATCGCAAGACACGTTTCTGGAATTGGGTATCATTTCTGATTTTGATCTTACTATCACCGGTTCTGCTACTATGGATGATCTGTTTTTCGTTATGGAAGGAAATCCGAAAGTAATCGATTTGCTCATTGCGGAATGACGCGAATGGTTGTGCTTGGACGCTGATTCTCAGCACTGTTGGGCAAGCCAACAGTGGCACACGGCGACTTCCTCAGGGATGGCATACGTCTATTTATTTCTACCACGAAAGGTACGAAATTCGATTGTGGTTGGTGCTGATTGCCTGGTTGTGAGTGGCCTGGCTTTCGTTGACGGTGTATGATGCAATTCTGAAGAATGTCTATTCTGGTCTGGTGATTGTAGGGAGGTCTCATGAGTCGTGCTTTGCTGGTGATTGATGTGCAGAATGAGTATTTTACGGGGGCGCTGCCGATTACTTATCCGGCGGGACATCTGGAACAGATACTGGCGGCGATGGATGCGGCGACGGCAAAACAGGTGCCTGTGATTGTGGTACAGCATGGCTTTACTGATCCCGAAAAGCCGTTCTTTCAGAAAGGGACGCCGGGTTGGGAACTACATTCGGAAGTAGCACGTCGTCCGCATGATCTGCTGATCGAGAAAACGCTGCCGGGGAGTTTTACCGGCACGGAACTGGAAGGGTGGTTGCGAGAGCAGAAGATCGATACGGTGACGATCGCCGGTTACATGACGCATATGTGTTGTGATACGACGGCGCGGCAGGCCGTGCATCGCGGGTTTACGGTTGAGTTTCTGAGTGATGCGACGGGCACGCTGGCGTTGTCGAATTCAGCGGGCGACGTGACGGCAGAAGAATTACAGCGGTCGATTTTATGTGCGCAGCAGATGATGCTGAGTGAAGTGCTGGATGTGGAAACCTGGATCGGGCGGCTGTGAGATTGTTTGTGCATTTCATTGATGTCCCCCGCTCTTGAAAGCAGCCAGTGATGACCGAAGTGACTGCTGATCGGGTAATCTCGAAATTAAACGAGTTGAACCTGCATTTATCACCCGAGATTAACTACCGGGTCGAGACAGTGTTCCCTCGGATTGAGGGGATGTTTCTTAATCGGGAGATCAGAAAAAAGTTTCAGCTGGTGCAACGCATCGAACCGGTACTCCGGGAATTACTGCTGGAACATGAGCAGGTGCAGGTTGTCTCGAAGGGAAAAGAAAAACTACTTCACACGGCTATGGTGTTCACGAATTATCGGATCGTTTGTTTCCGTATGAATAGTAAAGGCGAGCCGAAGCAGGCCTTTTCTTTCCTGTACTACACTCAGATCGATAGTCTGAAAACCACGAATTCCTGGAGTTCCAGAGATGACTTGACGATTGCGCTGAAAGATGGTGGGAAACTGACTGTTTCCACTATTTTGAAAACAGAGCGTGAGGCGATGCTCACGGCTTTTCAGAATGCTCAGAAGGTACTCACTGAGCAAGGCTTCGATCCTTCGGTTTCACAGTCACGCGAAAATCTGTGTGGCAACTGTCTGCAGGTCGTTCCTAAAGATCAATATCAGTGTGCTGCCTGCGGCGCGACTTTCTGGAAACCAAGGGAAATCGTGAGTCGCTATTTTCTTTTCCCACCTTGGGGGGGATTCGTAATGAAGCTGTATCTCATGGCTGCTATTCATCTGGCTTATTTAATATTAATTATGATCCTCATTTCCATCTCGCTGATGCGAAGCGATTATGGGTTTCCTTTAATGATTATTATGGTCGTTTATATTAAAGCAGCGATGAATATGTGGTTCATCGCAAATAATGGGTTGTATCAGAAGAAATTTCCTCAACGCATTTAGCTTGAATACTGGTGTAGAACCTCTCAGGTTACAGAGACAGGATAACCCCTCGAATGGAATCCGGATGATTGTCTGAGTTTCAGGTCGGATAATACGGGTTATCAGGTTCCCGACTCGACAAATCAATTATAAAGCCTGGGTGGATCGTACGTAATTGATTCTTGAATCTCTTCCGTTTTTCAGTGAAGATTCAACAGACGACTGTACAGATTCACGATAAAGAAAGCACGGAGTGTTGTTGTATGGGCTTGTATTATTGAGTTTTGTGAACTGGGAGTTTTAATAATGACTGTAATGCGATGTTGTGCCGCCTTGCTTTTTGTCGGGGGCAGTCTGGTTTTGCAGCAGAACACTGTGCTGGGACAGACGATTAATCACAAGCTGGAGCCTTATCTGAAATCGGGGAATCTGCCGGCTGTGGCAGCTGCAGTGGTCGACCGGGGAGTGCTGATCGAATATGGTGCGGTCGGGACGCGCAAAATGGGCGCGGATATTCCGGTCACCATTCATGACAAGTTTCATCTGGGCTCTGATGGTAAAGCGATGACCGCGACCCTCGCTGGGATGCTGATTGAAGAAGGAAAACTGAAGTGGGATTCGACGCTAGGCGACGTCTTTCCCGAATTGAAAAAATCAATGGCGCCCGGCGTGGAAAAAGTGACGCTGGAACAACTGCTGTCGCATACGAGCGGCATGCGTGCCGACGATGAAAACCTGATGAAGCTGCTGAAAGACTCGTTTGATGTCGATGGCGATCTGAATGATCAGCGGTACTGGCTGACGAAAGAGTCGGTCAAGCTGCCTCTGGTGGCTGAGCCTTCAAAGGCGTGGGCGTATAACAATCGCGGGTATACAATTGCAGGTGCGATGATTGAACGCGCCAGCGGCAAACCGTGGGATGAGCTGATTGTAGAACGCATTTTTGAGCCGTTCGAATTGACGACCGCCGGTCTGGGAACTCAGTCATCACTGGGGAAAATTGATGCACCGCTGGGACATGTGAAACAGAAAGATGGCAAGGTCAAGTCGTATATGGCGGGGCCGAATGCCGATAATTCGATGATCCTTGGACCCGCGGGATGTGTGCATCTCTCGATTCTGGATTTAGCGACCTGGGCTGGCTGGAACGCCGGGAACGGGACGCGGATGCCTTGTAATATTGTGAAGCCGGAAATGGTGGAGAAAATTCATACCCCTGTGTTCACGATCAAAGGGGATAACCGTCCGGGAACGCCGCCCGAAGGAAAATATGCTCATGGCTGGGGCTGGGTGACTGTTGACTGGGCACCGTATCCCTTGCTCTATCATGGCGGCTCGAACGGCAAGAACCTAGCGCAGATCTTTATCGATAAGAAAAAGGACATTGCGATTGTGGTCATGACTAATATCGGCGGACAGCAGGCTGATACGGCTCTGCGTTCGATTGCAAAAGAACTGTATGAAGATGTGGTCGCGCAGTATTAAACCATAGGGTTTACAATTGGGATTGGATCTGGACTCCGCGCTCTCATCGATTGATGGGGGGGCGGAGTCTTGTTATAAGGTGAGGTGACGGTCGCAGGACTTATCACAATCACACATCTGCCCGGAATTGACGCACCATGTTCAATCCCATGTATTCCGAACACGCCGACGAATATGCGGCGGCGATTCGAGATAACAGTTACAACGCGTTTTACGAACGCCCTTCTCTGTTGGCGTTGCTGCCTGAACTTGAAAACAAAGCGGTGCTGGATCTGGGGTGCGGGCCGGGCGTGTACTCTGAATATCTGCTGAGTCAGGGAGCGCGTGTGACTGCCGTTGATTCTTCGCCGGAAATGGTGGCGCTGGTCAAACAGAAGCTGGGACGCGCGGTCCATTGTTACGAACAGGATCTGGCGCTGGGACTGCCTCAAGAAGCGGACGCGGCGTATGACTTGGCGATCTGTCCTTTAGCGATTCATTACCTCGAAGATTTCACTCCTCTGTTTCGCGACGTCAAACGCATTTTGAAGCCGGGCGGTCTGTTTGTGTTTTCGACGCATCACCCGTTTGTCGATTATCCCTTCTCGCCGAGTGGCAATTATTTTCTGACCGAGAAAATCGTTGATGAGTGGGATACATTGGGGCGACCGGTGCAGGTGGGATTTTATCGGCGACCGTTGACAGCGATTCTGCAACCTCTATTGGAAGCAGGAATGACGCTGGTTGAACTTTCCGAGGGAACACCAGATCCAAGCCTGGAACAGAGCGACCCGGAAAGCTTTCGGAAGTTGTCGACGGCACCCGGGTTTTTGTTTGTGAAGTGCCGTGTGCTCTGAGTCTCTGTGGTATAGCCTGATCTTGTCATGTCTGTATGTTTGCACATTGCGTGTGCAGGCGGTACGATTGAAGTCTGATTCAAATTGATTTCTCGTTCTGATAAGGTCGAGATGCTTCCTGATTTTGATAAGGCTTGCCTGAAATGCCTGCTGTTCAACGAGATCGTTCTCTGGGTGAAGGCGTTTATTTTGCGCCTGAAGACTATATCGGATTCCGACGGCGGATCGTGATCTATGTGGTGGATGGGGCTGTTCTGGTCGGGTTGATGTTTGCGATCTTGTTTCTCACTCTGTTTTTCTTCGATGACTATTCCGACGATGATCCAACAGATAGCGTGTTCTGGATCTGGGTCTTTTTTATCTGGCTTTATCTGACGGTGCTTAAAGCCTCGCGTGTGCGCACCGTCGGTTACTGGATTACCGGCGCCCGGATACTCACGCTGCGGGGAACCAAACCTTCCGTCTTTCGAATGACGTATCGCTTGTTGCTGAGTTTATACTCACCTTTCAATATTTTTTTTGATCTGATGTGGGTGGGCGTGGATCAGGATCGCCAATCTCTGACGGATCGTTTTGCCGGAACCTGTGTTGTCAGAAAGAAGTCGCAACCTGCCGGTCGTTCAGAAATTCATTTTGCTTATTATACAGCCCTCTGCTTTTGCTATTTCTATCCGTGTGCGATTCATCCCCGCGAGACCGGGGAGACCGTTTTAAAAGTTGACACTTTTTAAACCAAGTGGCTGTTTCCCAATTTTTAGTTAAATATTCAGTGCCGGTTAACGAATCAAGAAATACCAATCTTTGATACACAAAATCGATTGATAAAAGGGAGATCATGAAAGACGATTCCAATATGCCTGAAGAGAATGCAGATGAAAATCCGAAAGAGCTAAAAATTGTAATCTCTCATAAAGTGATTGTAGTGGGAGCGGTTGGTTTTTTGTGTTTTATCTATTTATTTACATATTTAAAAACCATACGCGAATTGCTGAAGGATGAATCTACCATTTCGTTGTTGCTGGGGATTTTTCTGGTTTCAGAAGTCATACAATTCTTAAATTTGATTTCCATCAGGTTGAAATTGGAAACTTATCTAAAGACCAATCCCGTGATTCAAGACCAGGACTCGTTGCAGTTGTGGAAAAACGTTGTCCAATCACATCATAAATGGGAGCGCGTCGGTTTAATGCTCTTGTTTGTCCTCTCGCTTCCTATTGGGATCCTAGTTGGTACGAACAGTGGTCTTATGACTGTGAATGCGGGGATCGTGGGCGTTCTCTTTTTAGTGCATCTCGTATTGATCGCGTGGAACAGTTCTTCACAGGAAAAAATGAAGAAGGTAGAATGTTTGGATGAAACTGCGGAAGCAGAATATCAGCGTGTGTGCGATGAGTGGGAGCACAAGTTTTTTCCTGATTTTAAGCTTGAACCGCTTCAGGAGTGACACAAGATGGACAAGGCAACCATTGTTTTGATCGGTGCTGTCGGCGGCACTCTGTTGGGAGTGTTGGGAGGCGTGTATGGAACCAGGAACAGCATTAAACAAACGAACGGGCCGCGGGAACGGGCGTTTGTGAAAAAAATGGCCTTGCTCTATGTGATTATGGTTTCGACATTTGTGGCTCTGGTCTTTCTCCTGCCTGATCCCTGGAACCAATACATCTGGCTGCCTTACGGGTTGTGGCTGAATTATACGATTCGTCGCAGCAGTCGCAAACAACAGGCGATACGTGAGGCGGAGCCAAAGGAACTAGATGGAGCTGTGGAAGCGTTTTCAACTTCAACCGATCTGGAATCGAATTCTCATGAAATGATTCGTTAATCTTTGGTTTAAGGATTTCGATTGATGGAAGTAGCACAGATTTTATATCTGATCGGTTTGCTGTTGGGAATTGTCATTGACAGCGTGGCTCTGGTCCTCGTGATCTCCTGGCCGTCGGTCAAAGGGAAATTGTGGCTGGTGGCAACATTGCTGTGTATTTTAATGTACTCGTTGCTTGCCGTTGGGTTTCAAATGCTGATGGAGTACATACAAAAGAATCAGATGGGACCAGAGGCTTATGAGCATCTCTGGATTGTGACTTTGTTCATGAGCTGCCTGGCGCTATTGGGGAAAATTCTGTTTGTGATCACGGTGTTTCAGTTACGTGGGGCGCTGAAATCACTGGTGTCTCCCTTTTTTATCAATCATGAGGAGGGGGGAAATTGATGGAACCGATGGAACTATGTGTGTTGGTGGGACTGATCTTGATTTTCCTGCTGATGCCCTGGCTGATGGTGGTGTGTGTCAAAGACCTGTTTCGTAATAAAGGCAGCTCGGGATCGGGCGGCGGAGGAATCATCGGCGGAATGGCCGCGATGGATCGGATCGTGAACCCTGCAGGGCAGCATGTGCAGGAAGCGAAAGAAGTGGAACGAGAGGAAGAAGGCATCGGCGGGGAATAACTTTTCGAAGATGAAAAAAAAAGAACGGATTTATCTGGTTTTGTTTACGGTTTCTGTGATCGTATATTTTCCCTTCGCTCACTGGGTTTCGACAACTCCTGTAGGGACAACGTTGTTTCTCTGGGGAGCGATTATCTATGGTTTTGCGCTGCTGGCGGCTGTTGTGGCGATACCGGCGTCGTTGGTCGCTCTCTGTTTTAAGCGGACACGACGAGACGCTCTGCTGCTGTTGATTCTCTCGCTGGCCTATCTCCCGCTCGCGGCTACAGGCATTGCATGGGGACAGAAAGTACGAATGACGCAGATGGCCGAGTTCGCGGAACGGAGCCGTCCTCTGATAGACGCCGTCGAACGTTACGCAGAAGATCAGGGAGGGCCGCCTGAGACGTTGGAACAACTGGTGCCGGATTACCTGCCGGCTGTTCCCGGCACAGGGATGATGGCGTATCCTGAGTACGTCTATTATTTCGGGGATCAGGCTCGGGAACGTTTCGTAGATAACCCGTGGGGGCTTTTAGTAAACACACCGAGCGGCGGCCCCAACTGGGATCAAATGTTGTACTTTCCGAAACAGAACTATCCGGAACAGGGTTACGGCGGTAGCCTGGAACGTGTGGGCGAATGGGCCTATGTGCATGAATAACGGGGTGCGATTGTCTGGTTTTCTGGTTCTGATTGTATTGTCTTTTTCAGTTGTTTCTTTTGGAAATTGAGGGGAAGTACTATACGGTTGTGTGATGGGTGGTTATGTTACCAGTCTCAGGCTGTTGTGGTCGAATGTCTCCTGGTATTGAAAGCAAGTGGACGCTTTTCAATAGGAGCTCGCCACGGATCTCCTACCATACGATTCACCAGACTTATCAACCGAAGAAATAACAATATGGATCAAGACGAAGACCTTGCCAAACTCAAATGGATTCTCGCAGCCGGCGTTGCCTTTCTGGTGACGGGTTTTTGGGCGTTTCAGGAACTGAAATACGCCGTCTGGGGGACGACTGCTGAAGCGACGGTGACCAGAACGTTTGAAACCCGTGAGCGGCGGCGCAATCTGCTGGCTGTGGAATACACGTTTACCGACAAAGAGGGGCAGTCGCACAGCGAACGTGATGATGTTCCCAGTAATTGGCCTACGCCGGGGCCGAAGGTGACGATTCAATACATGCCGGGCGTGGAAGACTCGTCTCGGCTGGAAGGGCATTCCAGAAAACTCGCGGTTTGGATGTTTCTGGGATCTTGTGTACTATTGGGATTTGCCGGCTTTAAGCTGTACCAGATAGCCAGCGACGCCGTCGATGGACCGCCGCGGCGGAGACGATAGTTCCATTTTCCCTGCTGGTAAGAGAGTGTGGGGCTGATGGATGAACTAAAACTCGTTCCACTTCACTCGTAATTAGGGAGGCATCTTGGGCACGGACATCAATGCGTTTCTTGAAAAAACTGATCGAGAGGATTCGCCTAGTTTTTCCGGTATACCTCACGATCAAACCTGGTTGTTTGGCAAGTTCTGTATCAATCGGGACTATCATTTGTTCGATGCATTGGCGAACGGGCGTAGTGTGCAGTTCGATCCCTCGGAAGTTGAACGTCATGCATTGTATCCGCCTCGTGGAATTCCGGCTGATCTCAGTTATGATGTTGCAATTGAATATTATGATTTGATTATGGAACCTGCTGACATCGATTCCCGATTTTCGACTGGCTATGAATTTGTCTCGAAATCAGAGGCAGAAATACGAGTGTCAACGGGTAGATCTCATTATGGCCAGGTCACAGCGCTCTGGCCTTACTCAGAAAAAAGTCCTTTATGGTCAGTCGTCTCTAAGCCTTACTTCCACAACCCAGGCTGGTTGACACTGGAAGAAATCAGGGAGGCGTTAGACCATTTTAAAATTACAATGAGCGAGGTCGACATCGAATTTCGCGCGTTGTTACGTGCGATGGAAGAACTCGATCAGGAATCCAGTCCCTGGCATGTACGTCTGACGTTCTGGTTTGAGAAATGAGAGACAGGAGCGGCCAGTATGACTCCCGAACAACTGGTTCAAGCAACCGGACTTTTCTATCAAGGTCTGATCCACCCTGCCCCTGATGCTCCGGAGTTTCAGGTTGGTCTGGATACGTTCTGTCATCTGCGAGACGACCTGAATCGAGGGTTGGCTCTACAGTTGATACAGGACGTGAACTGGCGGAGTCGCCTGTTGGGTTTTGCTGTGGCGGCATTGCTACAGGACTGGTCACTCTCATCTGATATCCTGGAGACGTTGCAGCGACCCACTGGAAGTTCGATTGTTCCAGCGGGGGCCTGGTTGATGATGCAGCATCAACGTGCCCCGGAAGAATCGCCTGAATGCGATCTGGTAGAGTTTGATCTGACTCTGTTTGACGGTGAAGTCGGCTGGATTCTGACTCGATTGCAGGCGGCGAGAGAGGGAGCCTTCTCTGTTTATGCTGAGGAGACCGGGCCGAATTACGGACAGTCACTTCAGGACCAGCTCGATCTCTATGAGTCGCTCTGCACATTTGCCTGAAATAAGGCGAACGTTGGTCTGAATGTTGTGTCTCAGCTGGTGTCTATCACCGTTGGATGTTGGGGAACTCTATGGAAATCGAATTGAACCTGCTGGTGCTGCGCTGTCGAGATTTGGAAACCTGTAAAATCTTTTATGAGCAACTCGGTTTTTCCTTCCTGAGAGAACAGCATAAATCGGGGCCGATCCACTATGCGGCTGAATTGGGGGAGTTGGTGTTTGAACTCTATCCCTTAAAACTGGGCGCAGCCGTTGATCAGACGCGGCTCGGGTTTCGGCTGTCGGTAGAGGGATCACTCGACGCACTGCTGGATCGTGTGAAGATCGATATCATTTCCCGCTATGAATTCCAGCAGCGACGGATTTTGGTGGTTCAAGATCCAGACGGACGGAAGGTGGAGTTGAGTTCGATTCTGACGGCGTAATGAGCGCTGACTGATTAATACCGAAAATGGTGATCATGGCTAACTTATATGAAATTCGAGCCGACGTTGATCGTGAGACGATTGTTGTATATCAGGCTTATGGCTCTCAGATTGCAGACGCTGCATTGAAGGCGCAGAAGTTTGTTGCGCCCTTTTCGTTTCAGCGGATGACGTGGATTAAGCCTTCGTTTTTGTGGTTGATGCATCGCAGTAACTGGGGGCAGAAATCAGGGCAGACGCGAATTCTGGCCGTGCGGATCAGACGTGCCGGTTGGGAGAACGCGTTGTCGCTGGGCGTGCTGACCTCGCCGGAGAAACAGGTTTATGCATCGGGAAAGCAGTGGAAACAGGAATTCAACAAGGCTCCCGTGCATATTCAGTGGGATACCGAACGAAGTTCACGGGGTGCTGCCCTGCCCTGCTTCAGTATTCAGGTCGGTTTGAGCCGACACATCATACGCGAGTTTGTGGATGAGTGGATTGTGGGCATTGAAGACCTGACGCCTGTGGTTCGCAAACTGAATGCGATCCGGAAAGGAAGCAGCAAGAGTCTGAAGCGTTCTCTCCCGCCGGAAAAAGTTTATCCGATGCCCGCGGAATGGGGGCGAAAGTTGTTGATTTCCCGCTGATATTGATTACAAGTAATGCCTGCTGCTTTGTGAATCATATTGGCGGGAAATTTTGTAATGCCTCTCATTTCTTGTGTTGCGCTCAAAGGGGATCAAGATGGCCATTGCTAGAGTCAAAATTTTGACAGAATTTTCAGGGATCTTTTTGATGATTTTTTCGAGCGGATTGATGCCGGGACATCTATACTGTGTTGTGCTGGGGATTAACGGAGGAGCACGAGGAAAAATTTTCAGCGAGTTGGACCGGGGGATATTTTAGTGGATGCTGGCTGAGTGCTCGTGGAGTGTGGTAGAGCGGGTGGCAGAACTTAGGGGTGTATGAAAAAACGAAAGGGGAAGCGATGTCTTATGAAAAAGTGACAATCAAACTGGCCGGATTTCAAGGCAAACCATCAAAAGAAGATTTAGGGATTGATGAATTCAAAGTGGACCGTGATCTAAGTACTTACTATTTCGAGGGACCACACCCTGGTCCGGCAGATGTCTTCGAAACGGTGCTCGTAGCATTTATTGCAGCAGGAGCCGGTGTCTTGTCGGCAGCAATTACGGGGGTTTTTACTTATCTGGCCAACCACAACGGGGGGAAAATTGTGATCAAGGGGGCCAATGGCAGACAAGTCGAAGTTCCTGAGGGGACATCCAATGAAGAACTAGACGAATACATTCAGAAGGCGCGTGAGATCGATGCAAACCAGATCGAAGTCAAAGAGAATTCTCTAAAGAGGAATGAGAATTCGAGTTCAGAGAAATGAGTCAGAAGGTGTTCTTAGCGATCACTTTGTAGGATGAATTTAATGCCAAAAACGGATTCGGGAACGTTCACGACTTCCGATGGGGTCGAACTGTATTTTCTGCCGCGGATAACACTGCCAGCATATTGTATTGACGGCGAAGCCAGTCATCTGGGATCGGAGTCATGCCCTGGATTGCGAAGCAGATGGCAGACGCGGAAGTGGTGATAATT
>TARA_R110002095_G_scaffold210856_1_pt1 | contig 12854 bp, 12 predicted proteins | sample TARA_R110002095 | Tara Oceans TARA_R110002095 (sample SAMEA4397255) | marine metagenome | biome: Polar Biome; feature: [SRF] surface water layer (ENVO:00010504); material: water (ENVO:00002006), including particulate matter (ENVO:01000060) such as... | depth 5 m | reverse complement strand
CCGCGCCAAAATACGCTCTGTCTCTTTAGCCAATCGTTTGAGAGACGAATAAACAGCATGCAAAATCGAATCCACAACCTGCTCGAGCAAATCCTGGCTGGTCGCGATATTTCGTTTGACCAGATACTGTGGGGTGTATTAATCCTGGCAGCGATTTTCGCATCCATTCATCTCTTATCGATGCTGGTGACTCGCTGGGGGGATAAAAACGCCTCGTCAAAAGCACTGCTCTTTTCAATTATTGTGCACCTTTCACTCTCTTTGGGTGTCGTGACATTCTGGCCTGATTACGCACCAAAGTCGATCGCCGAAACGCACCCGGATCAAGAACAAATTGAGATTAAACAAATCCTGGCCGAGAGCACTGAGACGATTGAAAACAGGCAGACCGGAAATACGCCTGTCTGGGAAAAAATCACCAATCCTGAAAAACAGGAATTATCCCGGATTGATTTGACCAGACCGGAGTTCACCCCTTTGGTTGCCCCTCCTGAAAAAAAACAACCTCAGGAAATCTCCGAGATGCCCATGCCGGATATCGTTTCTAAAACCGATCTCCCCGTCACTCCTGCCAAGGTGAACATTCAAAGTGTGAGTCAAAAACGAATTCCGTCACAGGCTCCACTCGAAATTACAGACACGACTGCCGAATCACGGGCTGAAGTTTCTGTGCCTTCGACATCGACCCTCCGCAGCAAAATGATACGCACAGGGCAGACAAACCAGAACGTCGAACGGCAATCAACTCTGGGTGCCGTTGATCGAATCCAACCCACATTCAGCAACGAACAGAAAACGCTCGCGCTGAATGCTCAACCTGATCCAAAGTCGACTTTGGAACGCAATGCCCGGGACAACATGATTCAAAAAAGGACCGGCCCGGCCCCTTCTAACCTTAAAATCGAGTCGACCGGAGTTGAGTCGGGAGCCGCGACTCCTGAAAATTCAAACGTGGCACCTGCCGAACCACGTTTTACCAGAAGAAAATCCCGCACCATGCAGTCCGCGTCGGAAGGAGTCATTCAGCGATCTTCACCAGAAACTCCTGCCGGAAAAGCAAACCCGAATTCAGAACGCTTAATGGCGGAACGCAGTACGTTACCACTTACCATCAATCGGGGAGGGCCTCAGCCTGATGCCTTTCGACCGAATTTTGATGCCGTCTCAAATCGCGCAAAGGCAAATATCCCGGCGACCTATCGGTTAAGAAATCTGTCAAAACGTAAAGAAATTGCCCAGCGTTTCGGTGGCACAGAAGAATCCGAAAGAGCTGTCGAATTGAGTTTGAAATGGTTGGCAACTCACCAGGAACAGGAGGGTTTCTGGGATGCGGACCGATTTGGCGCCGGAAAAGTCAGAATTGACGAACAGGGTATTGATCGTCGCAATGCAGGTGTCCAGGCTGATGCGGGTTTGACCTCATTGGCAATCCTGGCGTTTCTGGGTGCCGGCTATACTCAGGATGAGGGACAATACTCTGATAACCTGAATCGCGCGATCCAGTGGATGATTACGCAACAAAAATCAAATGGGTTTCTCGGCGGTGAAGCAACTCATTATGCCCGCATGTATTCACATGCGATGGCAACCTACTCCCTGGCGGAAGCATATGGACTCCAAAACGATCCCAAATCAAATCCCAAACTCCGCGAAGCGATTGCCCGCGGCGTCTCGTATATCGTAGAAAATCAAAACCCCTATGATGGCGGCTGGCGGTACGTCAAAGGTCAGAAAAGTGATATGAGTATGTTCGGCTGGCAGCTGATGGCTCTTAAAAGTGCCGAGATTGCAGGAATCCCCATTCCATCAGATACCAAACAGTTAATGGTCAAGTTTTTAAAAGAGCGGAGTCTCGGAAAAGACAACGGCTTAGCCACCTATCGCATGGTTGAACCGGCAACCCCTCCTACGCCTGCTATGACCGCTGAATCATTATTCTGTAAGCAAATGCTGGGCATCAGAAGAGATAATCCGTCCTGCAGGGAAGCGATTCAGTTCATCGCAGAACGTCCTCCGCGCCTCTCAGAATATAACCTCTATTACTGGTATTATGGGACACTGGCCATGTATCAATATGGAGGCAATCCATGGAGAGAATGGAACGAAGATTTGCGTGAGTTATTGATTTCGGAACAGGTGACGCACGGCGAAAATGCAGGTAGCTGGGACCCGCGCCCGCCGTGGGGACCATATGGAGGGCGTCTGTACTCGACCACCTTAAGCACACTCTGCCTGGAGGTCTATTATCGGTTTTTACCACTCTATCAGATGGGAGGCCGATACGATGATGAATCCGCACAGGATTGAAATCAAAATCAGACCCGCTCAGATGTTAAGCTGACTGATTCGATCACTCAAGAATTTTTCGCTGCTCTGCGTGACAGAGTTTCACTTCCTAAAGTTAATTCGCACCCTGGACATTACAGCACAACAATCCGTTTCCCTTCCATAGAAAGTATCCATTGATGACTGCTTCAAAGAAAGCATATGAAGAGTTACTCACACGACTCAAAAAAACCGCTTTATTAGCTTCCTGCTCAGCGGTACTGGAATGGGATGAGCAGACTTATCTGCCTCCTGACGGAGCCGACCATCGCGCCAATCAGCTGGCATTGCTGGCAGGTATGGTGCATGAGCAAGCCACTAATTCTGAAATCGGAAATTTACTGCTTGAACTGGAATCAGACTCTGACTCAAATGACGATGCGGCCCAACTGGCTAATATCAGAGAAGCCCGTCATGAATATGACCGGGCGACAAAGCTTCCACGCCGATTGGTCGAAGAACTTTCAAGAATCGGTACGCTTTCGCAACAAGCCTGGGTACAAGCAAGAAAAAATAATCGGTTTCAGGATTTTTTGCCCTGGTTAGAACAAATAATCGACCTCAAACGCGAACAGGCGTCTGCGACCGGTTATCAGGGAAACAATGCCTATGATGCGCTGCTCGATGAATATGAGCCGGGGGCAACTTCTGAAATGATTGAGCAGGCCTTTATTCCTCTGCGGAATGAGCTTGTTACTTTAGTTTCAGCGATTCAAGATTCAGGAATCACGCCTGATATCTCCCTCCTGACCAGAAGTTATCCCGTTGCTGAACAACGCAACTTCAGTATTTCCGCCGCAGAGGCAATTGGCTTTCGATTTGACGCCGGTCGGTTGGATATTGCCGCCCACCCATTCTGCAGTGGGTTCGGACCTGGCGACTGTCGCTTAACGACGCGTTATGACGAACACCATTTCCCAGGCGCTTTCTTTGGAACCCTTCACGAAGCGGGACACGGGATCTATGAGCAAGGGCTTTGCAAAGAACATTTTGGTACTCCCCTGGGGAATTCGACTTCGCTTGGAATTCATGAATCGCAGTCAAGAATGTGGGAGAATCTGGTTGGACGAAGTCGTGCATTCTGGGATTATTTTTATCAACCTGCTCAGAAGCTGTTCCCGGAAGCACTGCGAAATGTTAATCAGGAAGACTTTTATCGGGCAATCAATGATGTCCGCCCTACATTTATTCGTGTCGAAGCAGATGAAGTTACTTATAACCTGCACATCATGTTACGTTTTGAGCTGGAAAAATCCTTGATTTCAGGAGACTTGAAACCGGCTGACCTGGAAGCTGCCTGGAACGAAAAATTCATCGAGTATTTTGGAATTACTCCTGACACTTCTGCCAATGGATGCCTGCAGGATGTCCACTGGAGTGCCGGATTGATTGGTTATTTCCCGACCTATGCTCTGGGAAATATGTATGCTGCTCAATTTTACAACGCAGCAGAAAAAGAACTGGGAGACCTCAGCCAACTCATTGCAAAGGGCGAGTTTGCACCGTTAAAAAATTGGCTGAACCAGAACATACACCAACGAGGCAAATTATATCGAGCGAACCGCCTGGTTGAAGTTGTCGCCGGTGAAGCTCTCTCCCACGAACCATTAATTGCTCAGTTACAAAACAAGTATAGTGAACTCTACAACTTGTAATGATTCCTCTGATATAAATCTCATTGCAGAAAGCGCGATCATGGCCAATAAAAGTGTGAAGCAGGATTTTCTACTGGCTCTTGCGCTCGTCATTGCCGGAGCATTTTTATTTTCCGTATGGCTCGGCTTTGGTTTACCTGGCCCGCAACTGGCGAGCGGAAATCGTGCCTCTCTACAGGTAGGAGCGACTGCCCCTCCAATTCAGGCAGCAGGCTGGGTGAATGGCGATCCATTTCTGGAACAGGATTTAAAGGGAAAAGTGATCGTGGTTGATGCCTGGGCGACCTGGTGTGGCCCTTGCCGCCAGCAGGCTCCCCACATTGTCAAAACGTATCAGCAATTCAAGGATCAGAATGTGGCCTTTATCGGACTCACATCAGATGGAGAAGAATTGCTCCCCGAAATTCGGCAGTGGCTGAAAGAAACGGGCATCACCTGGCCAAACGGCTATGGAGCCATCGATTCACTGATCGCTTTTAAAGCGGAAACCATTCCTCAAATCTGGGTCATCGGCACTGATGGAAAAGTCGTCTGGAACGTGGATTCGGAATCAACAGAGTCCTTAGAGCAGGGAATCAGCCGGGCCTTGAGTCAGACTCCGTAAAAAGACACTTTGAGAAGTCAGCTTCCGGCGATGGTCGATGCTCCGAAAGAAATATTTGATACGCCGAGTAAAAGGAAACCGTGATGAGCCAGAAGTTCATTGACCAGCCCGTGAATGGAATCAACATGCGAGTGCACGTGGATGGTGCGGGACCTCCCCTGCTCTTTGTGCATGGATTTCCTCTGAACTCCCGAATGTGGCAGGCGCAGATCGAACGGTTCAAAACAGAGTTTACTGTACTCACCCCGGATTTGCGCGGATTCGGCGCTTCTGATGTTTCCCCGGGGACTGTGACCATGGAACAGCACGCCGATGATCTGAACACGCTCCTGGACGCGCTGCAGCTAGAGCAACCCGTCATTTTTTGTGGACTCTCAATGGGTGGTTATATTGCCTGGGAATTCTGGAAACAGTTTCCTCAACGTTTGCGCGCACTAATGCTGTGCGACACTCGCTCGGAAGCGGATTCAGAAGCAGGCATCAAAAATCGATTGAAAATGGTTGATCTCGTATTAAAACACGGACCGGAATCGATTTCCTCGTCCATGATTCCCAATCTCATCAGCGAAACCTCTCAATGTCATCAACCTGAAATTTCCAAAAGCCTGATTGAGATGATCGAATCAACGGACCGTGAGGGAATTGCCGCCAGCCAGAGAGGCATGGCAGTACGAAAAGACTTCTCTGATCAATTAATGGACATCAAAGTACCCGCACTATTGATTGTCGGCAGTGAAGATCAATTAACGCCACCAGCTGTCATGAAAAACATGTCTACTCAGTTACCTCATGCAAAATATATCGAAGTGCCGGATGCCGGCCATATGACACCCATGGAAGCGCCCGATATTGTCAATCAGGCGATGGAAGATTTTTTAGCTTCCTGCTAATATCAGAACATACAACACCCGTGTATTCGATTCTGCCGATTCGCCGCACAGAGATATGGAATTTATTTTCCCCGCTCCTGCTGGCACAGGCACGGTAAATACTGATTACGATAAGGAACGATCATGGCCAAAAATCACTCCAAACTTTTTCTGGATATTGTGGAAGATGCAAAGTCACGTGTAATTGAATGCACGGTGCATGATGTAAAAACACGAACAGAACAAGGAGAAGAATTTCACCTGATTGATGTGAGAGAGGACCACGAGTTCAGTGCGGGGAGAATTCCCGGGGCCAGACACCTCGGCAAGGGAATCATTGAACGAGATGTAGAGGCATTGATTCCTGATACGTCTACCTTATTGATACTTTATTGTGGCGGCGGATATCGGTCAGCCCTGGCAGCAGACAATCTGCAAAAAATGGGCTACACACAAGTCATCTCGATGGACGGAGGATTCAGTGGCTGGAAGGCGGCTGGCTTCGAAATTGAAACCGGAGATTGAATGATCCACACTTTCACTGACCGAAAATCACATCGGTTTGGTAACTGAGTTTTCCCTAAAAAGAAAAAGCACTGTGTTTGATGAAACACAGTGCTTTTTGAATTTTGTAACAGTTCCTGATTCGCATCCTGATTCGCCAGAGCGCTCTCACTCTGTTATTCCCGGCAAACGACCTGGATACAGGCTAGGCACCCAGCTCCCAGTTATAGCTGCCTAATTCCATCACGAGGAATATGATTCCCAGGATCAAGGCCATCAAAGACACAAACAGCAGCCCTACATAAATATTCGGGCCACCCGACTCTCCTGTGGCGGCTTTTCCCTTGGTTTTAGAGCTTCGAGTTGACATGGTCACCTTTCTCAATCACACCATTCTTGGCGGCGTCAATAACGGTCCCGACAGCTTTATCAGGATCTACATATACAAGTTCAATCTTACCCAGATATTTGGGACGATTTCCATTCTCTATCGTACCGAAGCGATAAACATACAACTGATGCCCTTTGCTGAGCCCGTCATCACTTCCCAGAGAAACTTCAACAAACTTTGTTCCGTTCGATTTGTCTTTTTTCGTATTGATAATCAGACCTTCAACAGCCGGTGGTGGTGACTGCATGCCGGCGATGGCGGGATCTTTGGGATCAACACCAAGATTCACTACAATTTTATTCAGATACTTCAGCTCATCGAGTACTTTACTCTGTTTGGCAATCAGATTTTTTTCCCGAATCGACTGAGTAAAAATCGTATCTTCCAGATTTTTAATCTTCGCCCGCAAATCATTAACCGTATCATGGAGCGTTTTATTGACAACACGCTGGCGGTCTGACTCCTGGCGTCGAAAGTTTGCTTCTTCACCTGTGGTTTCAGCCTGGGCGACAGAGGTGTCCCGCTCGGCACGCACTGTTTCCAGCTGGTTCTGATACGATTTATTCTGTGCCTGTAAAGCATCGTTGGCAGCTTTGGCTGTTTGCGCGGCGCTCAGTGCATCATTCATTTTCTGAGTCGTTTCAGTTTTATAATTACTGTATTCAGACTCTAAGCCAGTCATATTCTTCTGCAGGTTGGCAACTGCTTCCTTCTGTTTCATGCTCTCTGCGCGCCAATTGTTTTGAGCTGTAAAAACAGCCCCTGCAAAGCCCATGAAACAGACGCTGAGCACAACTTGAACGACGACCAGTACTTTGCCGACAAACGACATCTAATCGCTCCTGATACTTATTTAAAGACGGGGTTTGTGTTGTTTCTTTGATTTCATCTAATCATTGAGATCAGAAAAGATCATTTTTGAGAGACTGCTTTCTCTTCATAGCCATTGCCAGTTCCTTGAACCGATTTCTCCAGTGACTCTTTTTGCCTTTGGAGACGCTGTACTTTCCCTTCAATTCTGGCAATATAGTCCCGCAGAGTTTTTTGCTGTTCTTGAGCTAAATATTTCTCATTCCGAATTTCATCTATCTGATCTTGCAACCGGAAGACATCTGCCCTGCGTTCAGCCGCCTCCTGGTTCACTTCCAGTGTCTGCTGGCTGATCTTAATACCTTCATTGGCCAGCTGAGTAATCGCAACATCCAGTGCAGAAATCTTCTGTTTTAATTCCCCCGCACTCACATCCATTGCTTCACGATCCTGCTGATTGATCGTTTTCCAGTTCTTGATTGCGCTTTGCAGAGGGGAAATCGATTTTGTGATCAGGTCAATCTTTTCATTCTGCAGTTGAAGCTTGTGCTTTTGAGCGGCAACAATCACTTTTGCTAAAACAGGCGATGTCGAGATCTGCTCCCCTGCTCTCCTGGTTTTCACAGACCAGGTCGGGTTCTCGCCGGGTTGATATTCAAACAAATAGTCTGTCATTGATTCCGCTTCATTTTGCCAGTTGGGGCCCCCCACAGCATTGACTGCGGCAAATCCCATAAAAGCGATACTAGCAAAAAGCACTAGTACTAACAGGATTTTACTGAAACGGGTCATTGATGTATTCCTGAGTCTTTTAGAAAGACGCTTAACTACTTTGTGGCTGTATTTATTATGCTTTATCTTGTCAGCATTATCTATTCACTTCCTTCCAGGTTGAGGAGATAAGAAGTGATTTGCAGAAAAAGAACCGTCAAGATCCTTTAATTTGCACTGATGTGTTTTGTAAAATACTACAGGTAACCTGTGCGCAAAAACAACCTATTTTGTGAAATCGGTCATTTCCTAATTATAAGTACGCTTAAAAACCATAGTCAAACTGATTTTCAGCTAACTGTTTGGTATTTAACTGTTTGACCTTTCTAACTTGGCTGGCAGACACAATCGCTATCTTCGGAAAACTCGACGTAACATTCACGTTATACTCGTACATCAGATCAGGAATAGGCAGAGGTACTTCGCTGCGTTTGCTGTTTCCAGACTGAAAAGTGGTCATATGAATCCCAATGACCTGCCATCACAGAAAGCAATTACTTACATTTGCACACTTAAGAGAATGCGAACTTGTTTCACTGGAAATACTTACCAAATCCAGCACTTTGGTCCGAATTGAGATAGGTAAAATCGGGCTGCGTTGGTATTTTGGACGACAGTCAGAATTTATTGCTGGCACAAAGCAATAATTACTAACCAGGAATCAATAATAAAACATTGAACTAATGCAGGGCCCTCAGATACTGTATCATCGAGATTAGTTGGAGATTGGTTTTAATGGCTCCCCAAGACGTTCCTTACCAGATTTCAGCCGTCGACAATCATCTCAAGGTTCAACTTCTTCCAGCACTCAATGAATCTGCATGGAATGAATTGGAAACTTTGGGTGATTCGCTGCTGCTGGAACTTAAAGCTCAAAAAAAACCCTCAGTCATCATCGATTTAACAAAACTGACCTATATCAGCAGTTCGCTTGTGGCAGTGGTCATTCAAGTCTGGAAACTGGTCGATGAACAAGCTGGGAACACGGCCATTCTCAATACCAGCGAGATGGTGGAAGAAGTTCTCAAAATCTCTGGACTCAAAAAAGTCTGGTGCATTGTCTCGACTGAAGAAGAAGCGAAAGCCTACTTGAATCAGACTATGAAACAGGAACGCATCGAACGTCGGCGCGTTTTCTCGATGCCAATCCTGTTGGGTATTGTCGCGCTGATATCTGCCATCGCCTGTTTCGTGCTTTCCGTAAGTGACTCCCTCGACTTAAACCCCAAAATCACATTAGCGGCCACGATCTCATTCTCTGTAGCAGGTTTACTTCTGGGATTAACTGCCCTGAAAGATCGTAGAAAAAATTTACGAGTGCTGGGAGGGGTGGTGATGATTGGCAGCCTCATTCTGGGGGGGCTCGGTTTATACAAACTGATCTAATAGATTAATCAGAACCTTCTTCCAGTTCAGACAAACTCACATTGAGAACTATCGTTAGGACAGAAAGAGTCGATTTGATGTCAGACAAACCAGCAGAAGCAGAAAACAAAAAAGAGGGTCGCCAGCAGGCACTACAGGCTGAACTGAGGGAACTGGTTGATGTCGTAGGTCCAGGCCCCCTCGTTGATTTATTGATGGAAAGAGCATTTCAGCTGCAGGCAACGGACATTCATTTAGATCCACTGGAAGACGGGCTCAGGCTGCGGTTGAGAGTGGATGGAATGCTGCATGATATCATTCAGCTTCCCAAAGAAGCGGCCTCTTCAGTCGTCTCGCGGCTCAAGTTAGCAGCCAATATGGATATCACCGAAAGACGCGTTGCGCAGGACGGCCATATCAATAATCAGACATTACAGAACCGCCGGGATATTCGAGTCGGTTCCGGGCCCACCATCCATGGCGAGCGTCTGGTCTTGCGGCTGATGCCGGATCACAGACGATTTACCGAATTCAGTGAACTGGGCCTGAGCGAACATCAGGCGGCTGAAATCATCAAATACTGTCATTCTCCCTACGGAATGATCTTGAGTGTCGGCCCCGTCGGTTCCGGAAAGAGCACAACTATTTACAGCTGCCTGGACTATCTCAATCAGCCGGAAATGAGTTTAACGACGATCGAAGACCCGGTGGAACGCCGAATCGAAGGGGTCAATCAGATACAGATCGATCCGAAGATCGGCTTCAGTTTTGCCGAAGCATTAAGGGGAGTTCTGCGACAGGACCCGAACGTGATTATGGTTGGGGAAATCCGTGATTCGGAAACGGCTCATATTGCCGTGAGAGCAGGTCTGACTGGGATCCGCGTATTGTCTACCCTGCACTCTAATGATGCCGTCGCAGCCATCGATGTATTCCGAGAGTTCGGAATTCCCTCGATGTTTATCACCGATAGCTTACAGGGAATTATTTCTCAACGTCTCATCAGACGCGTCTGTGAAAAGTGCCGCACTCCTTATCAACTCGATGCCGGCGCGTGTGAATATCTGGGGATCAGCGCCGACCAGGTCGCCGATTCTAAAATTACACAAGGCGCGGGCTGTGATCACTGTTTTCAGACCGGGTACCTTGGTCGAACTGGAATATATGAAACGCTCAGCATCCAGGGTGAATTGCGAGAAGCCATACTCAGAGGGGCACCACAGTCAGAAATTTTGAAGATGGCATCGGATGCGGGAATGACCACCATGGAAGAATCTGGTAAAACGAAAGTCCTCCAGGGGATCACAACAGTTCAGGAACTCCATCGCGTGCTTGTTTAGACCTGATCTGCAAAACCAGACGCCGGCCGTCAATCGAAGCATTCTTTCTACAACCCAGGTGTCATTTTCGTGCCTTCTTTCCAGTTTTGATGGTGAACTTATCCATCTTCGGAAAAAAAGAATTCTATTCTGGTAGATCTATTATATAATCGTACGTAATTAACCTGTAGCCTGTGTCCAAGTTTACTGTAACGTCTCCAGGCCATTCGGATCGAGTATCCTCGAATAAGAGACGCTATGGTTAATGGGGACGCGCTCCAGTAATACGAAATAAGACCTGTTGGGCCATCCTCATTACTCAGTATCGTCTGATGCGGGATTGTGCCTCATGAATTTGAATCAAACAGAACGGTCTGGCAAAGCTTACTCTCGCAAGCTTGAGACCGGTTCTTCCCTATCGGCGACGAGTTCCATGTCGAAGCAAACCAAGTCCGCAATTCAGATTATTACGGACTCATCTCAAGCCTTACAAACCAGGGAGCGCAATTTTTCCGCACAGGCCGAGACGCATTCCGCCGAAGATGAAGAACCTGTCCTTTCTTTCAAAGAAAAAGCGATCCTCTGGCTGGCCAGCTTTATGGTGACCGGTTACTTAGTTTCATTTCTCTTTCATACGACAATCCTCACGATCATGGCGATTGTCATTGTGGGTGGCATTCAGGGTAGTGGCGATATCTCAACACTGGTCAGCCTTGATGACAAAGACAATTTTGCCCTGAGTGGCCCCTTAGACACACGCATCGAGGAAGAGGCGGGTGGAAAAACAACCGAGTTCAATGTCATGCAACCGGTAAAAACTGTGACCGGTGAAAATGAATCGACGCTGAAAGAGATCGAAGCAGATGTTTCTATGCATCTGGGAAAAGGTGAAGGAGAAGAGGACGGAGACGGGAAGGGGAGTGGGGGAGGAGAATTCAAACTGAAACCAATGGGGAATGCAGTTACCGTCGGCAGCTTCACCGCCTGGACCGTTCCCAAAGATCCTGACCTGAACGAAGACTATCTGATTATCATTCAGGTGAAACTGCCCTATAACTACAATTCCACCCGGTATCGCGCATCTGATCTGTCAGGGCTTGTTCTTGGAACTGATGATCATCGTCAGGCAATCCCCTGGGATGCCAGATGGCCCAACTCCACTTTTACTCCTAATGCCAATGGTGAAATCAGACCTGTCAGTAAAGGCGACTATCTGCCTCTGAAAAATCGAGTCGCCCAGTTGATCGTCAAGGTTCCCGGATCAAAGATCCCCGCCACACGTGACACGATCAAGATTGAATCCAAGGTTCTTAAAGAGAAATCAACCTTAGAGATTGTTTTCTAGCGCATCACATTCAACCATTGCGTCTCTCGTTCTAAGCTGCTCCGACCGAACCGTCCTGCAGATGCTACAGTGAGCCTGGATACAATCTGAGCGAGGAAGAGCTGTGATATCAGGCCGTTTCTCCTTTGACAGCAGCAACCCAGCCGCGCTGATAAATCTCTCCCAGGTCGGCCCAATGAGAGGGAGATTCGGTCAAATTTCCCGGACAGCAAGGGCAGGGGAGGTCCGGTTCCCGGGGAAAAAGAGGCTTCTCCGTAAGCCTGGTTGAAAGCCACAGCGCATCACATTCATCGCACAGCAGGACCACATCCCCCGCTTTGCTGCAGATACGAATTCCCAAACTTCCTTGTTCACAAAACGGGCATGTCCCGACATAATACATGAATTCTGATCCTGTGTTTCAAAAGCTACAATGGAAATGCGGTAATGACATTGGTGCCTTCCAGAACCAGGCGGATTTTGGTGGCGGATGGTTTCCCCTGCCTGTTCCCGACCTGCCCTCCGATAAATCCAACAGAGCGTCCCATATTCACTGTATAGACGATGCGATCCCCTTCCTGTTTTGTCTCTACCCGTCTCCCGCCTTTGAGCGCCTGCAGATAGGCTTCGTCAATCATAGCCAGTATTTTTTTTCGATCACCCTCGCCTGAAAAAACGCCATGTTTACCAGGGCGCTGTGGCTGATCTTCCGCGTGACGCATAATATGGAGTAAGCGATGTTTTTCCCGGCTCCCAGGACCGTACTTCAAACCAGCGGTTGATTCCCAGACTTTACCCCCCAGATCCCGAAGTTGCCCTAACTCCGGTTGAGACTGACTGGCTGACGGTTTCGATGTGCTGCCGGGTGGGGGGCGATTTGAATTCGCCGGTGTTGGTTTCATTTTGGCGGGTGAGGA
>TARA_R110002095_G_scaffold153867_3_pt1 | contig 12963 bp, 8 predicted proteins | sample TARA_R110002095 | Tara Oceans TARA_R110002095 (sample SAMEA4397255) | marine metagenome | biome: Polar Biome; feature: [SRF] surface water layer (ENVO:00010504); material: water (ENVO:00002006), including particulate matter (ENVO:01000060) such as... | depth 5 m | reverse complement strand
GACCTTGCAGACCACGAACGAGGAACAGCAGGCGCGCATGGAAGCCGTTGTGGCTGACCACCTGCAGCGCATGTCAGCCGACGAGACGTTCAATTTTTCCTGGCAGCGCTGAGGTGCTGTCGATCAGTTGTTGCTGGCGAAGTTCGGCAACGTGCTGACCGGTTGCGAAAAGCGGAAAGGAATGGACATCATCGAGTCGCCATAAGCTTTTTGCACGACGAAATGCAGGTGTGGGCCGGTGCTACGGCCGGTATTGCCGGACTGGCCAAGCAGACTGCCGACTTTTACCTGTTGCCCCGCCTTGACCTTCACTGAACCGCGCTTCAGGTGCAGGTATGCGCTATGCGTGCCGTCGTCGTGCAGGATTCGCACGTAGTTGCCGGCCGGGTTGGGCATCCGCCCGTGCTGCCCATCATGAGCCTTCAACACCGTTCCCGCACGCGCCGCCACGATGGGGGTGCCCTGCGGCATGGCGATATCGACCGCATAACGGCCCTTGGGCGACGTGTGGCTGTAGTCCCCGCCTGCGCCCTGCGAAATGGAGAACGGGCCGCCTTTCCAGGGCAGGGCATAGGCATAACCGCCAACGGAACCCTTTTTGCCCGGCTCAGGTGAGTAGATCAGCGAGTAGCTGAACGAATGCTGGTACATCAGCGGATAGCCGGGCTGGCGTTTGCGCAATGTGGCGATGCGCATACGGGTCCGTGCTGGCACTGTCTTGCGGACTACGCCTTTGCCAACGCCAGTGACGTTGACCATGTGCGTCAGGCGCAACACGACTTCGACCGGAACGTCGGTGTCGTTGCGAACGTCCATCGCTTTGCCCGAGCCGATGCGGTTGACGAACAGTTTTACGGTGCCCGGTTTGGTGGCGGGCAACGTCGCATTACTGATGGTGCCGCCGGCATGTGAGGGCAGGGCAACGATGGAGCAGAAGGTCAGCAGAACGGAGGAAATGATCAGCCGAATGAGATGCATAAAGAAGTGGTCCGTCACGGAAGGGACACTCTGCCCGCGACTGGCAGGAACAAATCCGTAGGTTCATGAACGCCGCGCTGTGGGTTGGGACTGGAGTCGCTTGGCGGGGTTCACTACCGCACGTCGAGTTCAAACGAACGGTTGAGTAATGGCGCGGTTGTTCTGCCTCAGAGACAAAAAAGCCCCGGAAACCGGGGCCTTGAAAGCAATAGTGGTCAGGTCGGTGCCTGCTCGCCCGTTATTCCTCTTCCTTGATCAGTTCGAACAGCAACAGCGAACGGCCGGTGAGGGCGTACTCGTTGTTGAAGTCGAAACGCTCGGACCGGGCGTTGGGGTTGTTGGTATCAATCAGGCGGTTCCAGTAGATGCCTTGAGGCACCTCGGGTAGCGTGAAATTGACCACGTCGTGATGGGAGTTGACGATCAGCAGCAGGGTAGCGTCCGAGCCGGCCTTGCGGATACCGGTGGGCTGCGCACGCCCATCCAACAGCATGCCCATGCACCGGTTGTTGCCATCTTCCCAGTGCTCGATGGTCATTTCTTCGCCATGTGGCGCCAGCCAGGTGACGTCCTTGATGTCCAGTTCTTCGTTATAGGCACCGACGAGGAAACGTCCGCGACGCAGCATCGGATAGCGTTGACGCAGCCGGATCAGCTTGCGCACGAAGGCCTGCAGCGTGCGGCCATCCTCGGAAATATCCCAGTTGACCCAGCCGATTTCACTGTCCTGGCAATACGCGTTGTTATTGCCGTTCTGGGTGCGCGCGAACTCGTCACCGGCCACGATCATCGGCGTGCCCTGGGAGAACAGCAGCGTGCCGAAGAAGTTACGCATCTGACGGAAGCGCAACTCGTTGATCTCCGGATCGTCAGTCGGGCCTTCCGTGCCATGGTTCCAGGAGATGTTGTTGCTGCTGCCGTCACGGTTGTCTTCGTCATTGGCCTCGTTGTGCTTGTCGTTGTACGACACCAGGTCATTCAGGGTGAAGCCGTCATGCGCGGTGATGAAGTTCACCGAACTGAATGGGCGGCGGCCACGCTGATTGAACAGGTCCCCAGAACCGGTCAGGCGCGCTGCAAAGTCCGGCAGCTGATCCTCGTCGCCTTTCCAGAACGCGCGCACGGTGTCGCGATACTGGTCGTTCCACTCGGCCCAGCCCGGCGGGAAGCCACCGACCTGATAACCGCCGGGGCCACAGTCCCAGGGCTCGGCGATAAGTTTGGTTTTTGCCAGCACCGGGTCCTGACGGCAGGCGACCAGGAACCCGTGGCGTTCGTCATAACCGTCGTGCTCGCGGCCGAGGATGGTCGCCAGATCGAAGCGGAAGCCATCGACATGCATCTCTTCGGCCCAGTAGCGCAGGGAGTCAGTCACCATTTGCAGGACACAGGGGTGACTCATGTCCAACGTGTTGCCGGTGCCTGAATCGTTGATGTAGTAGCGCTTCTGGTCGGGCATCAGCCGGTAGTACGAGGCATTGTCGATGCCGCGCATGGAAAGCGTTGGGCCCAGCTCGTTGCCCTCGGCGGTGTGGTTGTAGACCACGTCGAGAATGACCTCGAGATCCGCGTTGTGAAGGTGGGCGACCATTTCCTTGAATTCGCTGATCTTGCCGCTCGCCAAATATTTCGGGTGCGGTGCGAAGAAGGCGATGCTGTTGTAACCCCAATAGTTGCTCATCCCTTTTTCGAGCAGATGCTGATCCTGCACGAAACCGTGGATCGGCAGAAACTCGATGGATGAAACACCGAGCTTGCGCACGTAGTCGATCACTTCCGGCGTTTTGAAACCGCCAAAGGTGCCGCGCATGTCCTCGGGAACAGCCGGGTGCTGCATTGTGAAACCCCGCACGTGGGTTTCGTAGATGATCGTGCGATCCCAGGGTACCTGTACCGGGCGGTCATGCCCCCATGTGAAAGCAGGGTCGATGATCTTGGACTTCGGTACGAAGGGCGCACTGTCGCGTTCGTCATAGCTCAGGTCCGCATCGGCATGGCCAATGGTGTAGCCAAACAGCGCCTCGGACCATTTCAGCCCACCGACCAGTTGCTTGGCATAGGGGTCGATCAGCAACTTATTCGGGTTGAAGCGGTGTCCGGCATCCGGCGCATACGGGCCATGCACGCGGTAGCCATAGATCTGCCCTGGATGGGCATCGGGCAGATAACCGTGCCAGATTTCGTCGGTGTATTCCGGCAGCTCGATGCGCTCGAGCTCGGTTTCGCCATCGGCATCGAACAGGCACAGCTCAACCTTTGTGGCATTCGCGGAAAAGATCGCGAAGTTGACCCCTAATCCGTCCCAGGTGGCGCCAAGCGGGAAGGGCTGTCCCTCGCGAATACGCGAAGGCACCAGAATTTGAGGCGCCGCAGGTTTTTTTCTACTCATGAAATCTCCGATGGCTACTCTGCCCAATGGCTGTGCAGGGCGATGAAGGACCACGACTGGCCGGCTCCCGGATGGAGCCAGCTCGGTGGCATGGCGCGGTGTCGTTCAGCTGTCTTTCTTGACCCGTGGTGCACGAGGTTTTTTCACGCCTTCCGGGGTGCCCTCGGCTGCGTTGGTACCTGCTTTGGCTTTGGGACGTGCAGTCCCCTTGGCCGGAGCGACCGCAGGCTTGGCTGGCTTGACGTCTTTTGGCTCCTTGGCTTCCTTCGCAGGCTTGGCTGCCTTAGTCGCTTTGGCGGGTTTGTCAGCAGGGGTGGCATCCGTTGGTTTTGTGACTGCTTTACGCGCGCGGGCTGCCGGCTTTGATTCGGAGGTATCGTTTTCCGCTTCAGCCAGCTTGCGGGCCATCTCCCAATGACGTTCGTCCTGCCCGTGCGGGCGGCCTTCCGAAACCCAAATGTCGTAGGCCAACTCGCGGATGCGCTGCTCTTGTTTGGTCATCGTTCTGATTCTCCTGTTGAACTCATTGTTAGCTGTAAAAGCGCAAAGGGCAGGTGCTGCAAAACATCGGGCACGCTTAAACCTTCTTGTTTGGGTCTGACTGTCATTCCGTCGAAAAGTCGCTCCATTGCTTTACCGCTCAGCGCATCGGGCAATCGGACATGTGTGTCGCCCCAGCGCTCGATCGGAACCTGTGGTGTCTGGCTGTCGCCAAGCAAGCCGTAGGCCAGACGTGCGGCAATCACAATCACGCAGTGGCCGTCGAGCTCACGAGCGAAGGCAATCACACGTTCGGCATGCTCGCCTTCGACCTTCAAAGGAAGATAGCGGCCCTCGGTAAACAGACGCGGGTGAGCACGACGCAGTTTCAGTGTGTTCGCGATCAGCCATTGCTTGATGCGACCGTCCTGCCAGTTCGCCATGAGCTCGGCTGGCTGTGCGTCCAGGCTAAAGGTAGCGCGACGACGGTCGAAATCGACGGGACGGCGGTTGTCGGGGTCGACCAGACTGAAGTCCCAGTAGTCCGCGCCCTGATAGAGGTCGGGCACGCCCGGCGTGGTCATGCGCAGAAAAGTCTGGGTAAGACTGTTGAGTGCGCCGGCAGGGGCCAGCTCGGCGGCAGCTGCGGCGATGTCGTCGCGCAGCGTCTTGCATTCGTCCCCCAGAAGCAGGGCGCGCAGGTAGTGCTGGCAGGCGCCTTCGTAATCACTGTTCGGATCGGTCCAGGTGCTGCGTAATTTGGCCTCGCGCACAGCCTTTTCCTGCCATTGGATCATCCGCTCGCAGAAGGTTTCCATGGCCGACTTGTCGTCCGCCTTCAGGTCCAGCGGCCAGCAGCCGAGCAGCACCTGATACAGCAACATTTCGTCGCCCGGCGAAGGCGCTGGTCCCTCCGGCAGCTCCTGGCGCTGGCCGTAGGCGAGCTGACGCCAATGTTTGACTTTGCTGGCGAACCATTCGGCACGTTCGCTGATCACCGTCATCCTCGCACGGGTGTCTTCGCCGCGTTTGTGATCATGGGTAGCCGTGGTCAGCAAGTTGCGCGGGAAGTGCTCCGCACGTTCAAGGCACTCGGCATGGAAGGTGTCGACCGGTGCGCTGAAGGTCTGCGCGTCGAAGCCGACATCGTTGCGCGACAGCAGCGTGCCGGAGCGGTAGCAGGCGGTGTCTTCCACGGCCTTGGCGGCGGCAGGCGAGGTCAGCTGCTGGAAGCGGGTACAGGCATAGCGGCGAATCCGCCGTGCAGGTCCCGGCGGTAAGGAGCGCAGGTCTTCCCCGCCGAGCCAGCGATCAAGCTGATCCAGCAGCGGCCAGTCGGCTTCGCCAAGTGTGGTGCGCGCTCCCGCCAGCGCCTGCTGGAAGAATGGCTCGTCAGACTCGCGTCGGCCGCGGGCCGCGATGTAGGTGCGGTACACCGGGAAATGCACGATCAACTCGAGCAGCCCGCGGCGGATCGCGCCGAGTGTGATATCGCGGGTCATCACGTCATGGCGCGCGACCTGCAGCAGCGCTTGGGCAACGGTTTCGAAGTCGCCGGCCAGCGGTCCGGTCAGCACCAGCTGTCGCGCCTGCCGGACTTCCTCCATGAAATCGGCCGGGCGCTCGGCAGTTTCGCTCCACAGCGTACACAGCACGGATTTACCGGCCGGGTCGTGTTGCAGCAGCGACACCTGGTTCATGAATTCGTAGCCAGTAGTGCCGTCGACGCCCCAGTCGTCATGGAGATGTTCGCCCTCAGCGAGAATCTTCTCGACGTAGATCGGCACATGATCCTGTTCCGCATCCTCGGGCCGCGCGGCATTGAGTCGATCGACACGACGCCGCAAGCGCCGGCAGTAACCGCGTGGATTGGCCAGCCCGTCGATGTGATCGATGCGCAAGCCGTCAACCAACCCTTCACTGATCAGCTCGAAGATCTTGGCATGGGTTTCCTCGAACACAACGGGGCGCTCGACGCGCAGACCGCCCAGCTCATTGATGTCGAAGAATCGCCGCCAGTTGATGTCGTCTCCCGCGGTACGCCAGCTGGCGAGGCGATAGTTCTGTCGTTCGAGCAGACCATGCAGGCGTTTGAAGCCTTCTTCGGTGGTCGAGTCGTAGTGTCTGATTGCTTGTTCCAGCGTTTGCCGAGTATTGCTGTCCTCCAGCAGTCGGGCCAGGTCGGCACGCAATTCACGCGCAGTCTGATAAGGCGCCGGCTCGGTTTTCAAGGCATCGAAATGCTGCGCCAGGCTACGCAACTCAGGTTGATCGGTCAGGCGCAGGATCTCGCCGTAAGTGGGTGGCGAAATGGGGAAGCGGTGCTCGTAGTGCTCGGCGTAAAAAGCGCCATTTTCGATATCCAGGCGCAGGGGAATCTTGCCTTCCTGCAGCGCATCGCCGTAGTCACTGCCAAGGAAAGGCACCAATAGCTGGCCTTCCAGCAGTGGATCGGGGGAATTCCACTGGATATCGAAAAATTGTGCGTAGGGGCTGCGGCGCCCCCACTCGAGCACGTCGAGCCACCAGGCGTTGCCGGAGCCGCCAACCGCCATGTGGTTGGAGACAATGTCCAGTATCAGGCCCATGCCCTTGGCGCGCAGTGCATCGACCAGTCTTCGCAGCGCCGGCTCACCGCCCAGCTCTGGATTGATACGGGTCGGGTCGATGACGTCGTAGCCGTGCATTGAGCCGGGCCGTGCCGTCAGCAGCGGGGACGCGTACAGATGGCTGATACCAAGGTCGGCAAAGTAGTCGACCAGAGCGGTGGCATCGTCGAGGGTGAAGTCACGATGGAACTGCAGTCGCAACGTGGCGCTAAGGTCTCTCATCGATGTTTACTTCCAGTGGCCTGCTTGCGCGCGCTGGAGAGCAGCTCCAGGCGGTGCGAGCAAGCGGGGTCATCAAGCAGGGTAGCGCTGTCGCTGGGGTAGCGTCGGCGCCAGTTGGGATGGGTGTCGATGATGCCGGGCAGATTCGGTTGTTCGAGCAGGCCCAGGGCGTCCTCGACAGGGAACAGCACCAGCGGAGCCGGCGTGCGGCCGAGGAAGACGGCACAAGCGTCGGCGAGTACGTCTGGATCGGTGAGGTCGCCCTCGATGCTCGGTGCGTATTCACGTAACAGCCTCAGCAGCCCGCCACGCTCGCGTTCGCGTTCCTCCAGCTGTGCGGGGCGTTCGTCCTCGCGGTGCTGGCCGACCTGGATACGCCAGTCGATGTCATGGGCTGTCCACCAGCCCTCGATGGTCGGCAGGTCATGCGTGGTCGACGTGGCGATTGCGCTGTCTGGCCATTCATCGAGTGGCTTGAAAGTGCCGTTGTTGTCGCGTTCGAAAAACAGCACGCGCATGCCCAGCAGCTTGCGTGCCGCCAGCTTGTCGCGCAGTCCTTCGGGGACCGTCCCGAGGTCTTCGCCCAGCACCACAGCGTTACGCCGCCAGGCCTCCAGCGTGAGCAGGCGCAGCAGGTCGTCAAAGGGGTAATTGAGGTAAGCGCCTTCGGTGGGGCCGGCGCCTGCGGGCATCACCCACAGACGCATCAAGCCCATCACATGATCGATGCGTATGCCGCCGGCATGCGCCAGGTTGGCCCGAACCATTTCGATGAACGCGCGGTAACCGTGTGCATTGAGGCCCCATGGGGAGAACGCTGAGATCCCCCAGCTTTGTCCCTGACGATTGATGACATCGGGCGGTGCACCCACGCTGAGCGCCGCCAAAACTTCATCCTGGCGACTCCAAGCCTGGCTGCCACCCCCGTCGGCACCCACGGCCAGGTCGCTGATCAGGCCGATCTTCATTCCAGCGCTGCAGGCGGCAATCTGGGCACGCTCGAGCCCACGGGCGATCAGCCATTGGCAAAAGGCGTAATAGCTGACCTCGGAGGCGTTTTCCTGTGCGAACTGTTCAACGGCGGCGCTTTGGGGCGTGCGGTATTCCTCGGGCCAGTCGCGCCAGTGCTGTGGGAAACCTTCTGGGCCGAGGAGGGCTGCGTGCAAGGCCTCGAAGCGACAATGGTTTTCCAGTGCTTCGCCGCCGGCTTCGCGAAAACTGTCGAAGTCCGCCTGCTGGGCGTTACCGCCGGTGGCGAAATCCTCGTAGAGCGTGCGCAGCAGGCACTGACGGGCTTGCGAGGCTGCGCTCCAATCGATCAGGTCGAGCGCCTCGAGGCGTTGTAGCTCGTCAGCAAGCCCGCAGGACTCGATTGCCATGCGCAGCGGCTTCTCACCCAGCACGGTGCCAGGTGCACTGTGCAGAATGTTGTAGAACAGCCGGCTGGAAGGCGAATACGGGCTGTATTGACCGCTGTTGCCGGTAAACATCGCGTGCACCGGGCTGATGCCCAGCGCGTCGGCCCCATGTGCAGCTGCATTGCGCGCAATCGCTTCAAGTGCCTGGGTATCGCCGAGCCCGCCATCACCGGGCCGACGCAATCCATAGAGCTGCACCGTAACCCCCCATGCTCCCGGGCCGGCCACGTCTTCTACGCTAGGGCAGGCGGCAGGGGAGACGGCCAGTGTAAGCTGCTGGTCAGCAATACTCAGCCGGTGATAGCCAGGCGTATCGATGGCCGCAAGACGCGACTGGCTATCCAGGCTTCCGTCCTGCTCGCTACCGTCTTCGAGGGTCAGGCTGTAAGGTGCCGATGGCTCGAAGTACTGACTGAGGTCCAGCGGCGCGCCCTGATCCAGCGTCAGCAGCGGCGGCACACTGGCCGCGCCTGAGCCGGCGTCGAGTTTTTCCAGGCTGAGTTCAATCTCCTCGTCGCTGGTGGCTGGCAGCCCCAGCCCGCCGAGCACGGCGCGCAAGACCTCCGGTTTGACCCGTTGATCCTTGCCATCCGCATCAACCCATTCGATGGACAGGCCAGCCGCCTTGGCCAGGCGGTTCAGTCGTTCATCGCTCATTAAGACACTCCTGCTGATTCGAGCAAATACATCCTGGCGGTGCGCGCAGGTAATGTGTCGGTGCCGCCTGAATCGCCTTCACGGCTGCTATGCAGCAAGCGCGCAGTCGAGGCAGGGGGCGTAACGGCAAGGTCGTTGCCACTCAAGTTGAGCTCCAGGCGCAACTCGCTGCGGTCACCCAGTTGCCAGCGAGCCAAGGCCGCGCTTTCGCCCAAGGTTTCGGCGCCGAGGAATTGCGAGCCTTCCAGCCGCGGCACGATTTCGGCGTGGCGAAGCTGCAGCAGATGGCGATACAGGCTCAGCCATTCGGCGTGCTCAGGCTCGTCGCGCTTACTGAAGTCAGGCTTGGAGGCCTCATACGTCTCGACCGCGTTTGGATCGGGTATACGCTCACGGGTGTGCTCGTCGGCGAACTCGGCAAATTCCGCGAATTCACCCCGGCGACCCTCACGCACGGCGTCGGCCAGCTCTCCGTGGTGGCTGGTGAAGAACAGGAAGGGCTCGCGCGCGCCCCATTCCTCGCCCATGAACAGCAGTGGCACCATGGGCGAAAGCAGCAGTACGGTCGTTGCCGCTTTAAGTGCATCGGGTGGTGCCAGGTTGATCAGCCGGTCGCCGAAGGCACGGTTACCGGTCTGATCATGGTTCTGCAAAAACAGGACGAAGGCGGTCGGGGAGAGGTGACCGCTGGGCTCGCCGCGCGATTCACCACGGCGATTCTCATGCCCTTGATAGACGAAGCCTTGACCGAGAAAACGCACCAGTTTGCTGGTCGAGTCGCTGTGGTAATCGCCGTAGTAGCCCTGGCTCTCATCGGTGAGCAGGGTGTGCAGCACGTTATGACCGTCGTCGTTCCACTGGGCGGTGAAGTCATCGGAGAGCAGGCTGGAAAGGTTGTGTTCGTTCTCCAGTACCAGATGCACGTGGCGACCCGGCTCGACCTCCGCTCGAACGCGTTCGGCCAATTCGGGTAGGAAGGTTGGGTCTGGAATCGCGTGGACAGCGTCCATGCGCAGCCCGTCGAAGCGATAGTCCATCAGCCACATCAGGGCGTTATCGATGAAGAAATCGCGCACTTCGCGACGACGGAAATCGATGCCGTCTCCCCAGGGCGTCTGCTGGTCGTGACGGAAGAAGTGCTTGGCGTAGCTGTGCAGGTAATTACCGTCCGGCCCGAAGTGGTTGTAGACCACATCGATGAATACCGTCAGCCCCAGACCATGAGCGGTGTCGATCAGGTGCTTGAGCTGATCGGGTGTGCCGTAGGAAGCTTCCGGCGCGTAGAGCAGAACGCCGTCGTAGCCCCAGTTGCGGTCGCCGGGGAATTCGGCGAGCGGCATCAACTCGATGGCAGTCACGCCGAGATCCGCCAGCGCCTGAAGACGCTGCTCGATCTGCGCATAGCCTCCGTAACTGCCAACGTGCAGTTCGTAGAGCACGGTTTCGTGCCAGGGGCGGCCTGGCCAATCCGCGTTGCGCCACGTATAGGCTGCAGGATCGACGACTACGCTCGGGTCGTGCACATCGGCAGACTGTGCCCGGGACGCGGGGTCGGGCACCTGAAGTTCATCGTCGATGAGGAAACTGTACTGCGTGCCGGCGCCGACATCTGCCTCGATGCTGTACCAGCCGTCTTTACCTTCCTGCATTGGCAGCGTAGCGCCGCCAATGATCACCAGGCTGACGCTTTGCGCGTCCGGTGCCCAGAGCCTGAACCGGGTACGGGATTCTTCCAGTAACACCGGTCCGTGTTGCCCGTTGCGGGCAGGCCTATTCTGCATTGATCAACCTCGTTAGATAGTGGCACTGACCTCGCGTCGTCCGCCCAGCAGGCGTTGGTACAACCGGTCATAGGGTTCGATCGCATGACTCCAGAAAAATCCCCCACTCATGGCACGGCAGCGCATCGCATTGAGTAATTGGGCGTTCTGATGCACCGACAGGGCGCGTTCGACTGCGCCGCGATAGCTGTCGACGGTGGCTTCACCGAAGAGGAACCCGGTGACGCCGTCGTCGATGCTGTCCGCCAGGCCGCCCGTGCGGTGGGCTATCGGCAATGACGCGAAGCGCTGTGCGTACATCTGGCTCAGGCCGCACGGCTCGTAGCGCGATGGCATGAGCAGGAAGTCACTGCCGGCAAACAGGCGCCGGGCGTCGGTTTCGTTGAAGCCGATATGCGCACCGACACGGCCGGGGAAACGCTCGACCAGGCGGCGAACCTCGTCTTCGATGTGTGGCTCGCCACGACCCAGGATGGCGAGCTGGCCGCCGCGTTCCACAATGGTTTCGGCAACCGCGATGGTCAGGTCGATGCCTTTCTGGTGCACCAGGCGAGACACCACCGAGAACAGCGGGCCATCACCTGCGTCCAGCTCGAACAGTTCGCGCACGTGCGCCGCGTTGGCCTGTTTGCCGGACCAATCGTTCGGGCCGAACGGGCTGACCAGATGAGAACAGCTGCGCGGCTCCCAGCTTTCTTCGATGCCGTTGAGCAAGCCGCTGAGCAGGCCTTGGCGTGCCTTCATGCTGAGGAAACCTTCCATGCCGCAACCGAATTCCGGCGTGGTGATTTCCTCGGCATAGGTCGCGCTGACAGTGGTCACATGGTTTGCATAGGCGATGCCGGCTTTGAGCAGCGACAGCGAGCCATAAAACTCCATGCGCTCGGGGCCGCAGCCTTCCAGAGGAATGGCCAGCGAGCGGCGCAGGCTCATATCGATGTTGCCCTGGTACGCCAGGTTGTGAATGGTGAAAACACTCGGCGTGGTAAGCCCGCGCCAGTGCATGTAGGCAGGTGTCAGGCCGGTCGGCCAGTCATGGGCGTGGACCAGATCGGGTGTCCAACGAATGCCCGCCGTGCCGTCGGCGATATCGGTCGCTGCCATGCACAGGCGGGCAAAGCGCACCGGGTTATCCGGCCAGTCCTGGCCATGCTCATCGCCATACGGCAGGCCGTCACGCTCGTAGAGTTCCGGGCAGATCACCACGTAGATGATCAGGCCGTCAGGCATGTCTAGCCGGCCGATGCGGCTCGGCGGCAGGTCAGCGTGGGAGATTACGCTGCCGACAATCCGTATCGGTTCGCCGCACTGCATCACCTGGGTGTAGCCGGGGATGAGCACGCGCACGTCGTGTAGATCACTCAGGGCTCGGGGGAGGGCTGCAGACACATCGGCCAGGCCGCCGGTCTTGACCAGATCGGTCAACTCGGACGTCACGAAAAGTATTTTCTTCTTGTCGTCCTGCGTGCTGCGCAATTGCAGCAGGGGTCGCTCTGCTGGCGGTGCCAGGCGTTGTGCGATATTCAAGCTGACAGGCCGGGCGTTCACAGCAGCAATACTCATAATTTACCTCTCCCCAAGCGGCCGGCCTCTTTGCCAAGCCTGCTACAAGCACGTTTCTTCCATGCAGCACCGCCGCGGCGCCGCAAACCATGAGCACGACAAAGCTGAATTTTCTGTATTGAGGCCGCGTGTGGAGCGGCGTAGAGCTGCGTTGGCCCTACCCTGAAACAAGACCGGCACGCCGTGAAATAGTTCTCGCCTTTAGGCGGAATACTGAAGCTTGGAACTTTGCCCTTGGGTATTGCCTCGGAAATTTGACTCAAGTCAGCTTTTTTCAAGACGAAAGCCGGAGTCAAGACCATGCAAGACCTTGCTGAAATCGTGCGGTTTCTTCGTGACAAACAGATGATGTTGACCACTGCGGAATCCTGCACCTGTGGCCTGATGGCCTCCCTGTTAGGCGACATCCCGGGCTGTGGCAGAGCGCTCGACAGCGGATTCGTTGTCTACTCGCCAAAGGCGAAGAACCAGCTGCTGCACGTCAGTTTCGAAACCATCGAAACCTTTGGCCTTACCAGCGAAGAGGTCGCCACCGAAATGGCCATCGGCGCGCTGAACGCCAGCGTTGCCGATATCGCCATTGCAAACACCGGTGTGGCCGACGACAGCGGAGAGGATGCCGGCGGTACACAGTGTTACGCCTTTGCACTGATGCAAGGGGAGCGCCAAGTAAGCATCAGCGAGACCGTTCAGTTCGAAGGTGATCGCGTGGCCATTCGTAAACAGGCAGCTCGCTACGGGCTAGAGCAGTTGCCGAGCAAATACGAACAGCTGGTACGCAAACTGCGTGAGCACGAATGACTTTGCGGTGACTGCGTCCGCGCACCGACAGACGACAGTTCGCAACGTAACGCCCCATATTGCAG
>TARA_R110002095_G_scaffold75515_1_pt1 | contig 12976 bp, 8 predicted proteins | sample TARA_R110002095 | Tara Oceans TARA_R110002095 (sample SAMEA4397255) | marine metagenome | biome: Polar Biome; feature: [SRF] surface water layer (ENVO:00010504); material: water (ENVO:00002006), including particulate matter (ENVO:01000060) such as... | depth 5 m | reverse complement strand
AAAGCCTTACTCAGACAGAAATGTCAGAGTAAGGCTTTTTTACGTACCTTACTAATGACGAATCTAAAACTTTGTGGTGTATTTCAGTTGATAAGCGATTTATTTATCTGTTCTATTGTTGATATGTATATTGATGAGGATGACTGACATATTTCGTGGTTTCTGACATAGATTGATTTCAGTATGCCAAGTGAGACAGATTTCACCGATCTCGAAGTTCATACTTTAGATTCTCTTTGTAATGAATTGGTGAGTGGTCGCGGAGTACGATATGGGGAAAAAGGGGATGTGCTGCAATTAAATTCAGGTAAGGCACGCTCAATATTAACTTGGTACATTAAAAATCGTCAGAAGTGGCACGGCCAAAATAAAAAAGAAGATGTTGAAAGCATTGTCAAACAACTTGAGGTTGAGCCTCCTGATCTCCCGCAACCTCAGTCTTTAAAAAGGGAGTCAGATAAAGAAAAGTGGCACTTAAAAAAAATCAGAGTAAATGAATTTGGAGGAATTCATAGAAATGAAAAAGTAGCAGAAAAACCAACCATTTTTGAATATGAGTGTGAAAAAAAACTATCAGTTTTTGAAGGGAATAATGGGGCAGGGAAAAGTTCACTTCTTTCAGCTATATGCTGGTGTTTAACCGGCCAGATATATCGTTCTCAAAAACAGCCAGAAGATGGGGCGTCAGGCTTCGATGTATGGCTTTCAGACGATTTAGTCGGAAAGACAGAATCTAGCAAATATCAAATAGCGAAAATTACACCAATTCCTTCTGCAGAAGTATTGCAAAGTAATAAGGAAAAAGAGCTACCAATCAATACGTGGGTAGAGTTAATACTTGCAAATGAAAACATGACGAAGGAAGTGACATTAAAGAGATCGTTGCAACGGAAGAAAAACGGAAAAAAGATAATCGAAGAAAAACCTGACTTTTCGAAATTAGACCTAATCCCTATAGCACGCGAAATTGGCACACGTATCACTGGCCAGATTCCATATTTGCAGCTCGAACAGAAAAATGACCTTAGTAGTGCGATTGCTCAATTGACAGGTTTTAGTGAATTAAAACTTCTGGTTACACACGCACGAAAATCAAAAAATAAATTAGATAAAGCTCTCTCTGACGATCGCGATCAAGAAATTGAAAGCATCGACATAGACTATGGAAATGAAGCGGAGAATCTCGCTAGGATTTTTCAGAGTAATCAAGAGCGTTTTGAAAAATACAAGATACCTCATCCAGCCGACATAGAATGTGAACTGGAACTAAAAAATCTCACTCAGGAATTCACGTCGCATCAAATAAAAGCACTTGAAAAAGCTGAAGAAATTCTCGGTGAAGTATTTGATCCAGAGGATACGAATCAACGCAATGACTTAACAGATAATATAACACCTGCGATCTCGCTACTAAAATTCACAGATCATTCAACCCATTTAAAAAGCTTAGACAGGCTTTTTGCTTTAGAAAATATTTCAGATGAAACTCAGGAAGAAATAATCTCTTATTTAAATCAGCTTGCAGAGCAATTAGCGGAAATATCAAGTTTATCAGAGAGGGATGAACTAACAGCAAGGGTTCGATTGTATGCTAAGCTTAGTTCTTGGATTAAAGAGCAAGGGGGTAAGTATCAACTCTCAGAAGAGTGTCCGGTATGTAATACAAATATGAGAGGCTTGGAAGACCCCGTTACTGGTGGTCTAGTATTAGATCAAATCCAACATTTTTTAGAAAATGAAGCACACCATCTAGAGCACTCTGTCGAGCAATGGAGTCAAGCTTCAGCCAATTCTTTATTGTCAATGTTAGGTGCGGTTCCAATTGAAGCACAAAGTGTGTTGCCTAAACATCCTGGCGAGTTAGTTCAAAAAGCTCTCGTTGAGGAATTGTATGTGCTTAGAACCTTTTCAGGTTCTCTGTCATCTTTGAGGATTGCGACACAAGCACTCTGTCAAAAACATCTTTCAGGACTAGAACGTTTTGATGAGCCAGTAGTACCAGACTTGTTCAGCACAAAACTTTCTGAAGAAAATATTTTGCGACAAACTGTAAAGCAGGTTTATCGGGTACTTGAATACCAGAAGTGGTTTCGTATTCACAAGACTAAAGTTAAATATGCATTAGATTCTATCGTTGGAAATGAGGAATCGATTGAAGCACAGGTAGATGATTTCGTCGTAACTGAATTTTCAACTATCTTGCAACGATTGACGGTACTTAAAAATCTTATCACCTCACAAGAGCCGCTTCGGTATGCAGTAAGTCATACGCAAAAGTTAACAGGGATAAAACAAAAACGGAGTCGTCTGGAACATAGCAAAGGATTGTATCAACTGGCTTCGGTCGAGATTGAAAAACTATTTTGTCTCGATGAATTGGTAAATCAGCAGGTTGCAAGTGTAATGCAGCCTTTGTCTGATAATACCATTCGACTCAAAAAAGAGATGTATAAACCATCTTATACGAATGCACCTCAGGTTGAATCTACAAAAGTTCAAGAAGATTCGAGTTTAGCTATTCACGCAAAATTTAGTGGTACAAGTGCGGAAGCCCATCATTTTTGTAATGCTTCTGATCTTCGTGCGACCTTAATTTCATTGATGTTTTCTTTTTGGATGCACTTAAAAGAATCGCACAGTTCATTATCTATATTCTTATTAGATGATATTCAAGAGTTATTCGATTCAACAAATAAATGGAGATTGGCAGCAGCGATCTCGAAAATGGTAAAAGATGATGCGAGAATTATCCTGACGACAAATGACCCAGAGTTTGCAAAAAATATTTGTAAAGCAGCAGGTGATATCAATGTGGATCACAGGCAAATATTACCTGCTACTGGGAATCATCAAGTTCTAATTTTAAATGAATCAATTACACAAATAATTAAAAAAAGAAATCATTTTGAGAAACATGAAAATGATCATCAAGCAGCTCAAGAATACCTAAATTCTTTAAGGATATATCTTGAGAGTTGTTTGAGTTATTTTTTTGATTACCCGGTAAATAATCTACCAGAAAAACCCACTTTTGCAAATTATTACACTGCCATTGTTGAAAGAGTGAAAGAAGGTGCTCTGGTTTTTTCTAGCCAAGTATTTACAGAATTGATTCGAGAGCCTTCACTTCAGTCTGGCAGTGAAATTTACAGATTGTTGAACGAGTCTCATCATCACAATGCCGTTCGTATTACGTATAACGAAGTGTATGAACTTAAGGATGAGTTGAGAAAAATAACAAAACTAGTTGAGTTTGCTCGTGAAGAATATGAGAGGTGGATTAGAAGAGAACCGCCTCTTGAGAATTTAAATGAAACTGTTATAGAGCTAGAAAAATATAACTTGAGTTTGCATGTACCCTTAGTTGCTTCTCTAGCTGCGTCCTCAGGAGATAGGTCGAATGAGAGTGAAAATGAATCAGAAGAATTCTATTCTCCAGAGTGGTTAAGGAACCATGCAATATTTTTTAATAAAACTGACAATATGGGATTTGCTGCAAGGCCAAATACACGTTTATTGGTTGAGGCTAGTAATTCAATCCCAGAGGATCAAAGCTGGGTAATCGCTAAGCATCAAGAAAAGTATCTTGTAAGAAGAGTTATTCATACGGAAAATCATTATGAAATGGTAACTTTAATAGGAGAATCTAGTGATCCCACTCGCCGGTGCCCTCCGCTGCATTTGAGAAAGGACGAAGTGTTGTTATATAAAGTGGTGGGAGTATTGCTGGATGATTCGTCAGATTTCAGAAGAACGGATTCAGATGCTCTTCCAGATGATAAATGTAAGATTTTAGAAAAGGTCGAAAAAGCATTCAGCCTTAAAGGAACAAGTGCTTTACCTTTGGCTTTGGAAGGTCAAATATTGCTAGGAGGTAGTAAAATATTGCCGTCCGAATATTCTGAAAGGGAAGGTTGTATCTTAGGATTAGGGACCAGTGATGGAGACCTTTTTAAACGAGTTGGAAAGCAGTTAAACTTACCTAATGGCGAACACGTACGACAGTTTGATTCGATTGGAGGGATAGGAGAATCGTTCATTCTACGAACTGAAGAGTTAGAGGATGATCCGTATCATTATATTCCTTTGATTGAAAGCGCTACGGAGATCCTGGGGGTGATTTACGAGGAATGGAGTTGAAAGAATAAAATGCTACTCATCAATTTTATTTTTCTTCTAAGTGAAATAACCCTTAATAGCCCATTCCAAAACTCCTTTATCCACCTCCACCTCTCTGCTGGACATCCTGTTTGCATTCTGTCATGCTGGATACTAGCGAAAGTCTGTTGCAATCATGAATCCAGGAGACGATGGAAATGAGTCATCACTTAGAGAATCATTCCCCTGACGAAAACCATTCTGTGTCACGCAGAACGTTTCTCCGCGAAGCGGGTACAGCGACCGCGGCGGGGTTGGCTGTGGCGCCTGCTGTCTGGGCTGGTGCTGGAAACAAGGCTGATACGTTGCGCGTCGGTCTGATTGGATGTGGCTCCCGCGGTTCTGGTGCCGCGGTTAATGCAATGCAGGCCGATTCGAATACACAACTTGTGGCGCTGGCGGATATTTTTGAAGACAAACTCAAAGCGAGTGCCGCACGGATTCAAAAATCGATCGGCGATCAGTATGCCGTCGAGCCGAGTCAGGAGTTCGTCGGCTTTGATGCCTATGAAAAGTTATTAAATACCGACGTCGATGTCGTGCTGCTGACCACGCCTCCGCACTTTCGCCCCGCTCATCTGAAACGCGCGATCGAAGCCGGCAAACATGTCTTTGCTGAAAAGCCGGTCGCCGTGGATGCCCCCGGCGTGCGTTCGGTGATGGAAACCTGCCGACTGGCGAGACAGAAACAGCTTTCGATCATGTCGGGCCTGATGCTGCGTTACAGCAAGGCCATGCAGGAAACGGTCAGCCGCATTCATGACGGTCAACTGGGAAAGATCGTGACTCTGCAGACCAACTACAATATCAATGGTCTCTGGTCACATCCCCGCAAGCCCGAATGGAGTGACATGGAATGGCAACTGCGCAACTGGTATTACTTCACCTGGCTCTCGGGCGGCCAACTGGTGGAACAGCACGTGCATGGACTCGATCTGATGTCCTGGGTCATGCAGGAAGAATATCCGGTCAAATGTTTCGGGCTGGGCGGCCGACAGTCGCGGACCGATCCGCTCTACGGCCACATCTTTGATCATCATGCCATCTGTTACGAATATAGCGGCGGACAACGTTGTTTTGCCTTTTGTCGCCAGCAGGATGGCACCGACATCAACACGTCGCAACATGTGTTCGGCGAAAAGGGAACCGCCGATTTGAATCGGAATACACTCAGCGGTGCGAAAACCTGGCGTTACAGCCAAGCCCGCGGCCGCAAGAAAAATGGAGTGCAGGATCTGCCGTACGTGCAGGAACATGCGGCTTTGTTCAACAGCATTCGGACTAGTTCGCCACTCTGCAATGGTGAGTACGCGGCGAAAAGTTCGCTGATGGCCATCATGGGACGCATGGCCTCGTACACCGGAAAAAGCGTGACCTGGGAACAGGCCTGGAATTCCCAGGAAGATCTGATGCCACCGGAATACACATTCGGACCGTTACAAGTCGCCCCCGTCGCCTTACCCGGCAAGACTAAGTTTTATTAAGCCGAGTAACGAGACAGAACTGGCTGGGTTTTGTGGGGCGGTGATGCCGATGTCGATTTTTGCTACCACGAAAGACACGAAATGCCGGTTTGCGCCGTTTCACTGCTGTCTTACAAAGGCATGAGATGGCTGATACGTTCGCTCAGCAACTCGCTTAGATATCTCCTTAGCTGACGGGCCTTGTTGTGGCCAGCTCATTCCGGTATTGGGATCTTGTTTCAAATTATTTATACTTCGGTATGCGTCAGTTTTTCGTTTTATCAGAAGACAGAAAGGATGTTGTCGAATGGCCCCGCTATTGGAAACAAAAAACGCTGTGCGGCGTCTATTCTGGACAGCACCATTATTAATTCTGTTTGCTTTGCATAACGCGTGGGCTGGTAAGCCTGATGTGACGGTCTCTGCTGATGGCCCTTTTTCGACGCGAGCATATGGTAAAAGCGAAGGCATCTATGTCAGTGAATTACTGGTTTCCGGAAAAACGTTTTGGAAACTGGATCTGAATGTTCCAGATCTAGCTAAGGTACGGTGTCTCGATACCAGTCGGCACGATGATGAATTTAACATCGGCTTGACGTTTGTGTTTCCCGGCAAACCTGGTGATCGTAAGGTTCGCGTGACCGCCCGGCTGCTGGATGAATGTGGAAATATTCTGCAGAGCCGGTCACACATCTGTGGTGATGCCCGGAATCTTGCGGCTAATCAGTATTTCGGCTTTAGCATGGCGCCGGCCCGATATAATTCAGAAGCATTGCGTTTTAAAGGTTGCGCGCATCTGCCGATTCAGCGGGTTGAAGTGACTTTAGCCCCAGTGAAATAAGTCGGACTGGCAGCGATTTTTAAAAAATGGCGAACCGTTCATTTTTCCGTGATATTTCTTTCTGGTTCACGCCTTTGACTCTAGCTGACTGATTTAGCCCGAAAACGGTTTCGGAAATACGTCAGTTGTTTGACGTAAAGTGAGTCGCCGTTTTATGTTTGAGGGACCCGCCGATGAAACTTGTTGAAGCGATGCCGACGTTTACCCGGTGGTATCAACGTCTGATTGACTTGCCCCGCCCCCCTTACGTCGCGTTTCTGGTGGCGTGTGTGATCGCGACGGCGGTTGTGCCCGTTGCCTTCAGGTTGGCGGGATCCAGCTTCGCCTCGGTTCTGGTCTTGTATCTGTTTGTTCCTCTCTGGTTGCCGGTGGTGGCGGGAGATCTGGCGCTGCTGTTCTGGAGTGAGAAGCAATGCCCGTTTCAACCATCGCTTATGTTGCGTCTGCTCATTCTGACGCTGGTGATGAAAGGCTTCTATCTGATTTTTCAATACCGACATCCATCTGCGACGGCTCATGAAGAGGTAATGAATGAAGTTGTCATTATGAGTCTCTGGGGGGCCCAGTGTGTGCTGTTGTTGATCCTGGAGCCGGGACTGCGCTGGGTGTTAAGGCGGCGGAACATTTCGGTATTTATCGCTGTCTGAATGAAGTCGACGACTGTGAAGAGCGGACGAAGTGAACCTGCTCCCGTTTTAGTTTGTCGTTACGGGAATCATAAGAAAACAAGCATAAAATCATCTTAGAAGCGAAGCAGGTCTTCTCAACAGAAAGAATTAAACATGAGTCAGGTTAAGGAAGATTTTTCCAGGTATCCGTATTATTTAATCATCGATCTGGAAGCAACGTGCTGCGATCAACGGTCTGTTCCCCGCAATGAGATGGAGATCATTGAAATCGGGGCGGTGATGGTGGAGCGTGATTCGCTGTCCGTGGTCGATGAATTTCAGACGTTTATTCAGCCGGTCCGGCATCCGCAATTAACGCAGTTCTGTACTGAGCTGACGTCAATTCAGCAGTCCGACATCGCCGCTGCACCGCTGTTTCCGATAGCGATAATTCGCATCCAAGGGTGGCTGGCCTCGTATGAGGCGGCCCTGTTCTGTTCCTGGGGCGATTATGACAAATCTCAGTTTTTACAGGACTGTCATTACCACCAGATTCCGTATCCCTTTCCTTCTGACCATCTCAATCTCAAAAAACAGTTTTCCCTGTCTCAGGGTTATCCTAAAAATCATGGAATGGCCCGTGCTTTGAAACTGGCGGGGATCCCTTTAGAGGGAACGCATCATCGAGGCATTGATGATGCCCGCAATATGGCAAAGTTGATGCCTTGGATTATGGGGAAGAAATAGTGGTAGACTAAGTGTCCTGCATTGCGTTATAGAGGAATGTCGCCAGAGTTCTGCTCACTTCCGCTGTTTTTATATTATCAGGGAGATGGTTCGCGGTCCGATCTGCAAAAAGGAGGAAGTTATTCAGAGGCATTATTTGCTTTCGTCTGACTGACCGTTTATAATGAACTGTTCATAGGTTCTGGGCCAAACTGCCTGTTTGACAGCGGATTCATAATTGACTTCGTTGCTGTCAGGGTAGAAAATAGATCTTAAGCTAATACCATTCGCAAAGCCACTATTGAAATTAAAGTCCCATCACAACTGCATCAGGCTGGGAAACGATAATCATATTAAGGGAGTTATCGATGCGCAACACAGTTCCGAATTCCAAGCACTCATCTCGCCGTGGATTTACTCTGATTGAGTTATTAGTGGTGATGGCGATTATCGCTTTGCTGGCAGCGATGCTGCTGCCTGCCATCCAGCGTGCAAGAGAGGCCGCCCGTCGTACTCAGTGCATCAATAACCTGAAGCAATTGAGTCTAGCGGCTTTCAACTATGAGAGTTCATTCCGCTGTTTTCCCTCAGGCTGGATTGATGGGACCGAGTTAGATACGAATGGTGCTCCCGTTACTTCTTTCGCGAACGCAAATGTGGCATTTCCCGAACCCGTCATGTTCCCTGTCCGCGGTGCTACCGCCCAAGGCCCGGGCCAGCAGTATCGATTGACCGAGTGGGAACTTTCTCCGTTTTGGGGTTGGCAAGCGCTGATTCTGGCAGAAATGGATCAGGGGACCGTCAATATTAATTACAACTTAAGCAAGTTTTCGGATGACAGTAAAAACGCCAGTACGGTTGCCATTGCGAGTTATATTTGTCCCAGTGCAACGATGCCTTCGAACCGTCCCCGAGGTTTGGGGTATTCCAGCTACCGAGGAGTGGGAGGACGCCTGGAAGGGTTTACCGGTTACGCTCCTTTCACCGCTAACTTTCAGGGAGGGGTGTTTGGTAACAACAGTGCCACCAAACTCAACGATATTTCAGACGGGCAGACCAACACACTGATGTTTGGTGAATCTTCCTTTGGTTTCTGGGCAGACAGCCATAGTGCTGTATCAGGATTTGTTGAAGCGAGTGACGGTTCTACATATCATGGTAATCAGAATTTTGATGGGACACCGGAAGTGACTCAAGCGTTCCACCTCACGTTTGGTTCCCGGCACGATGATTTAGCTCATTTTGCCTTAGCCGATGGTTCTGCAAAATCGATGGCCAAAAATATTGATACCAATCTCTTTCGCCAACTCTGTATCCGAAACGATGGAGAACGGGTTACAGGAGAGTGGTAAACTCTAAGAGTGACTCTAAGTAAGCAGTCATTTGTTGATGATCATAGATCAGGCTCGGTCAAAGGGGAACGCGATGACCTCTTGTAGCGTCTGTTTTCCCAGCGCTAACATAACTAGCCGATCAACACCCAGAGCGGTGCCCGCGCAGGCGGGTAAGCCCGCTTCCATCGCCTGCAGAAGATAACTTTCTGCAGGCAGTGCAGGGCGATGTTCTTTTTCTCTCAGGCTGGCTTGTTGTGCGATGCGTCTCCGTAATTCAGCGGCATCCGTCAGTTCGTGATAGCCATTGCAGATTTCCATTCCCTGCAGATACAGTTCGAATCGCTCGGCGACTCCCTCTGGTCCTAGCTTGTCATCATGGCGAATCCGTGCCAGCGCGGCTTGCTGGGGAGGAAAATTATACAGGAACACAGCCCCGCATTGGTTGAGTGCGGGCTCGACCAATTCCACCAGCAGTAAGTTCTGCCAACTCAAACAATCTGTGGTATCGAAATCGCAGGGAACCGAAATTTGATGCTGCAGCGCCGTCTGTTGAAATTCTTCTGCCGTTGACGTCAACGCAGACAGGCCTGCGTATTTCAGAAACGCGTCTTCGTAACTGAAACGTTTAAAGGGCTGCGAGGGGAGTTCCGGTCGTGTACTCTGATCAGAAAGGGAAGCGGCCGTCTCAAATACTTGCCGCACGAGTGCTTCAACAAACGTCATCTGGTCGTGGTGCGTTTCTTCCAGCCGATACCATTCCAGCATGGAAAATTCCGGGTTGTGTCGTTCCCCGCGTTCGGCTTGTCGAAAGGTGTGCGTGATCTGATAGATTTGATCCGCGCCCGCCGTCAACAGCCGCTTCATGGCAAACTCGGGTGAGGTTTGCAGGTAGCGTGTTTCCGGTGGTACGTTCGCGTCAGAACTCTCACATCCCTCCTCGGAATGCCAGCCGGCAGTAAAAGGGTCGATATAAGCATCAACCACACAATCGCGGGATAGAATGGGCGTTTCTACTTCCCAGTAGCCTTGTGCTTCAAAGAACGCACGAATTGCCTGCAGCAGACGACTGCGTTGCTGTAATGTTTCCATTGATGCGCTGGGAAGGTATTCCGGGATGGGCTGATTCATAATCAGAGACGCTGTTTCAATAAGAGAAGGCTGAGTTTCAGTCGTTGCTGTTGGCGAACCGTTTCCGAATGGCTTCAATTCGTTTGCGGTTTGCTCCCAGGTCGGAATAACCCACACGAGAAGCAGATCGAACGTGAATCACATTCTGACGCGAATCGACCAGGAACTCAACATCATCGACAAATCGAAAACCGAGCGAACAGAATTCTGCTCGCAGATAATCTTCGTCCTGACGAACGATCTGGCATCCGCGTTGCGTGCTGAGAATTTCCGTTAAATGCTGTAATGCTTCCGCTTGGGAACCGGAATATGTCAGGGGTGCGATCTCATGTGGGGGAGACGCGTCTTGGGAACAGACACAATTGGGTGAGTCAGGGCAAGGGCTTAAGCGTTGATCGACGATCCCTAAATTCGTCGGGGGACTGCTCAGAGTGTTCCAAAGAATAATGCCGAGATAGGCAGCCAATAAAAAAGAGACGCACCAGAAAAGAATCATTTTTCTAATACGCCTCCTGTTGGATGTTGCTTGATCTGGAGTGGTTATTGGTCTTTGTCCTGTTCAGGATCAGAGAACTCACGTTGGTTCTCTTCCTTGGTAGTTGAGTCGCCCCGATTGCTCTTAGAACGGGCACTTTTCATTAACTGTTCTTCCAGTGATTGTAGCTCGTCCTCTTCTGCAGACAACTGTTCTAACTGCTCTTGAATCCCTTTGATGCTATTTAACGTGTCTACCGGAGGCGTCTCCGTCTGTTCTGCTACGGTTTCCAATTTCTCTGCCTGTTCCATCGATTCTTCTACGATGCCAGCACCAGCCACTGTTTCAGTTTGGTCTGGCAATTTTGACAGCGGTTTCTTTTTTTCTGGGAATAATCGCTTTGCCTCTTGATAGCCTCTCTGGAACTGGGCAATAGAAGCAATGCTGACCGCTAACGCAGCCCATTTAAAAATTCCCAGGCTATTCGCGCCCCAGAACCATTCCGCGAAGATAATAATGGTTGTTAAAACGCAAACCCCCATTAACACGCCTTTAAACACAAGGTCGGTTTTCTGATGTTTCAACGAATGCCGGGCAATTGCCATCCGGGCGGAATAGTTGGCCACATCCCGGAAGGAATTCATGGCGTCACGGACTGCGTCTTTGTCTTGGGAGTGAGTGGGGGCTTTCTTTAATGTTTCCAGCTTTTCTTCCATGGACATGCTGGCTGAAGTGGACTGATCCCCTGGCAGGCTGTCGGTTACCAGGCTGGAATTCGTTTCTGTTTGTGAGCTTGATTTCGGATTGACTGTGGTCGAAGAGTGACTGGTTTTGGGCTGAGCTGATGCAGATGTGCCGTTAGCTCCCGATTTCTCGCCGCGGGAACGTTCCAATAATTTTTCCATGTAAGCGGCGATGGAGTCGGAATCATCTGGGGCTGCCGCTTCAAGTGTGTCTTCCTGCTCCGTTGTTGCATCAAGCTCAATTATCTGTTCTGGCTCTGCGGAATTCTGGCCAGGGGTCTGTCCCGAATCGATTGTTTCAGGGGCAGGGTTTTTCGTAAATAAATCGAGTAAGCTGCCAGACTTTGCTGCCGGTTCTTCGTGGGTTTCCGGCTCGTCACTTGATGAGTCTTTCATGAACGACTCTAGCAGAGAACCGGTCGCCAGTGGTATTCCTGCTTCCGCTGAATCAGGTTCCAGGCTTTCAGTCTCCGAGGCAGGGCTGGTTGACATTTCTTTCGGATTCAGTCCTACTTCTGCCATCAGGCTTTCACGCTCGTCTAACTCCTGCTCACGAAGTTGAATGATGCGTTCACGATCTTCAAGTTCTCCCTGATTATTTTGAATTTGTATCCGCTGTGATTCCAGATTGTCTCTCTGGCGACTGATCTCTTCACGATCAATCATCAGTTGATCATGATCCAGCGACAGCTTCTCTTTATCTTTGGAGATTTCATCAAGCGTTGACTGCTGATCCTGGTTGCTTTGTTCCTGCTCTGGTGCTTGTTGTTCCTGTGCATTGAGTTGCTCTGACTGACTTTTTAACTCTTCCTGTTGCTGTTTCAGTTCAGCACGTAGTTGCTCCAACTCTTCCCGTTGTTCTGTCAGCCTGTCCAGTTCAAGTGATTCTGCCTTCTGATCGAGTGCTGCGTCGGTCGTTTTTTCTATCTTCATTTCCTGCTCGCGGGCTACCAGCTGCTCCTCCCGCTCCGTCAACTCCTGCTTCTGCAGATCCAGTTCTGACTGATACTGCTCCAGGCCCGTCTGCTGCGCAGCGAGTTGCTCGCGTTCGGTTTTGAGTTCTGCGAGTGCTTTCTCAGACTGTTCGTTTTCAGTGGCTTTTGATGCCTGTTCTGACTCCAGCGTAGATTTCTGTTGGTTGAGTTCTTCGCGAAGTGATTCGAGTTGCTCCGATTGCTCTGCCAGTGCTTGTTCCCGTTCCGTCAGTTCCTGTTTCTGTAGATCCAACTCTGACTGATACTGCTCCAGGTCCGTCTGCTGCGCGGCGAGCTGTTCCCGTTCTGCTTCGAGTTCTGTGAGTGCTTTCTCAGACTGTTCGTTTTCAGTGGCTTTTGATGCCTGCTCTATTTCCAGTGTGGATTTCTGTTGGTTGAGTTCTTCGCGAAGCGATTCGAGTTGCTCTGATTGCTCTGTTAGTGCCTGTTCCCGCTCTACCAGTTCCTGCTTCTGCAGGTCCAGCCCTGTCTGCTGCGCGGCGAGCTGTTCGCGTTCTGCTTCGAG
>TARA_R110002095_G_scaffold215555_1_pt1 | contig 13059 bp, 20 predicted proteins | sample TARA_R110002095 | Tara Oceans TARA_R110002095 (sample SAMEA4397255) | marine metagenome | biome: Polar Biome; feature: [SRF] surface water layer (ENVO:00010504); material: water (ENVO:00002006), including particulate matter (ENVO:01000060) such as... | depth 5 m | reverse complement strand
ACACAATATGTTCGAGGTGAAGGTAAACTTTATATCCGCATCTTTCCACAGAAGTCGGTAACATCCCGTCCTCTGGAAACCCGTATGGGTAAAGGGAAAGGGGAACCGGATCACTGGGTTGCCGTGATTAGACCTGGAACAGTTTTGTTTGAACTGTCGGGAGTTTCACATGAAGCTGCAAAACGTTGTTTTGCACGTGTGGCACATAAGTTACCGGTTAATGTGAGATTAGTCGAACGTCGACCTTCACTTTAATCTGGTCAATCACGAGTAATTAAATTTTTAAAACACTTCAGTCTGGTCTGTATTACACAGCCAGGCTGAAAACATCATTGGGTTTTACTGATGACCAAAGCCAGCGAATTACGTGAGATGAATGATGAGCAATTATCATTTGCTCTCCAGGAAACACAGAAAGAGTTGTTTCAGTTGCGATTTCAAGCAGCAACCGAACGGCTCGATGCACCGAGTAGCATTAAGCGGCTAAGGCGTGAGATTGCACGTGTTCAGACAATTCGTCGTGAACGTGAATTAAGTCAGCAAAAAGATGCTTAATCAAGCTCGTTGAGGTAAGAAAATGCGAAAAATATTGACTGGTACCGTGGCTAGTTCCAAGATGGACAAGACATTACGGGTAGAAATCCAAAGACGATATCGTCACCCAATGTATGGTAAGACGATTCGTGGACGTACTGTATGCCACGTACATGATGAGAAAAATGAAGCAGAAGAAGGGGATACCGTCGAAATTGTCGAAGGCCGTCCTCGTTCTAAAACAAAACGTTGGGATTTGATCCGAGTTGTAGAGAAGAAGAAAGACTAGCGTCTTTTTCTCGTGATCTGCAAATTCGGTGTCTTTTAGTTGTACAAAGTTTAAAAGATAAGGTTTACCTCATCTTTTGGGTTGATAAGGAACAGGCAAAGCCATGATTCAGATGCAAACTGATCTGGATGTGTGTGATAACTCAGGGGCCAAGATCGCGCGCTGCATTAAAGTGCTGGGCGGTACTGGACGACGAACAGCTGAGATCGGCGACGTGATTGTCGTCAGCATCCAAAAGACACTGGCTGGTAGTGGCATCAAAAAAGGCCAGGTGCTCCGTGGTGTGATTGTCCGCACAAAGTATCCTAGTCGTCGCGATGATGGAAGCTATGTGAGATTTGACAGTAATGCCATGGTCTTACTTGATGGCGAGGGGAACCCTCGGGGAACACGTATTTTTGGTGCTGTCGCCCGAGAGCTTCGCGAACGCAAATACATGAAAATCATTAGCCTGGCAAACGAGGTAGTCTGAGAATGAAGATACGACGTGGCGATTCAGTAATTGTGATCACGGGCGCAGATGCAGGCGATACTCCTCGGCGCGTGTTGAAGGTGGTAGCCGGCGGTAATAAAATAACCGTGGAAAATATCAATCGTGTGTTTAAACACGTGAAGCGTGGGCATCCGAAAAGTCCTCAAGGGGGACGCTTAGAGCTTGAAATGCCGATCGATATTTCCAATGTGAAATATTATTGTGAAGCCTGCAGCTCGGCGACTCGGATTGGTTATCGCTATACAAGCGATGGAAGTAAGGAACGGTTTTGCAAGTCATGCAGTGCGGCTGTAGGAACCATCAGCCCCGCGAAAGCAAAATACCAGAAACAGTAATCAGATTTTGTAGTTTTCAGTAAGGAAGATTGTTCCGAAATTCGGCCAATCTGAAACAAAACAATGGCAATACCAACATTATTAAAACAATATCGTGAAGAGATTGTTCCCGTCCTGAAAGATAAATTAGGACGAGCCAATGTACACTCACTGCCACAAATTGAAAAAGTTGTGATCAGCATGGGGATTGGCTCTGCAAGTCAGGATCGCAAACGGCTTGTTGAAGTCGCCGATCATATGACTCTGCTGGCCGGGCAGAAAGCTCAAATTACACGTGCACGTAAATCAGTTGCTGGCTTCAAACTACGAGAAGGCCAGGAAATTGGTTGCCGAGTGACTCTGCGAGGCACACGGATGTACGAGTTCTTGGAACGACTGATTTCACTGGCATTACCCCGTGTGCGTGACTTTCGCGGTGTGAATCCTAAAGCCTTTGATGGTGCCGGAAACTATAGCCTGGGTTTGAATGAGCAAATGGTCTTCCTGGAAATTGATCCAGATTCCGTGCATTATACCCAGGGAATGAATATCGCAATTGTAACCAGTGCTGCCAACAACGAAGAAGGTTTTCTGTTGTTGAAAGAATTCGGCATGCCGTTTCGCAAGTAGTCGGTTTTGAATTGTCACTGAGTTATATAAAATACCAACCATAAAGTATATTGCCGGAGAACAACAGTGAGGGTATTCAGCTAATGATGACAGACCCTATTGCAGACATGCTGACACGAATTCGTAATGCACTGCAGATTGAACGACCTTTTGTAGATATCCCTGCCTCAAAAATTAAGGTTGCGATCGCCGCTACCTTACAACGTGAGGGATATGTTTGGGACTACGAAGTCATTGAAAACAGCCCACAAAATGTGTTGCGAGTGAACTTGAAGTACGGTCCCAATGGGGAACGCGTGATTCAAAAAATCGTTCGTGACAGTAAGCCTGGGCGTCGTGCTTATCAGGATTTACGGTCTATGCCGGAAGTTCTGCAGGGGTTGGGAGTCAGTATTCTCTCAACCAGCAAAGGCGTGCTCAGCAATCGTGAAGCAAAAAAAGAGGGTGTGGGCGGCGAATTACTCTGTACCATTTGGTAATTCAAAAGTGTATACAGGCTGGCTTGTTAAGAGCCACGCATTTAATTTAACTGGAATTTGAACTTATGTCTCGAATCGGTAAAAAACCAATTCCTGTTCCCAGCGGAGTGGAAGTCAAGATTGATGGCGGATCCATTTCCATCAAAGGAAAACATGGTGAGTTATCGTTTACATGCCATCCTTCCATGAAGGTGGAACTTGATTCGGAAACAAACGTGATTAATGTCATTCGTCCTGACGATGATCGACAGAGCCGTGCCCTGCATGGATTAACACGGGCTTTGATTGCGAATATGGTCCAAGGTGTTGAAACTCCATTCGTAAAGAAACTGGAAATTCAAGGTGTTGGTTACCAGGCGACTTTGAATGGTCAGAAGCTGAGTCTTCAAGTCGGATTTGCGAACACAATCGTTCTGGATGTTCCCAAGGGAGTCACCTGCGACCTTCCCAGCAGTACAAATATTGTTGTGACCTCGACAGACAAACATGCTGTTGGTCAGTTTGCTGCGAATATTCGTAGCGTGCGTCCTCCTGAACCTTATAAAGGTAAGGGAATTCGGTATGAAGGTGAATATGTACGGCGTAAAGCTGGTAAAGCCTTTGCTAGCTAATAGTTTTTAAGCAGTCTGTTAGTGGTCTAGCCTTGTGGCTGAGCTGTTTTTAGAAAATGACGGTAAAATGAAATTAGAAAAAACCCTGAAAAAGCAGAAGCAACGACGTTCGTTCCGTATTCGCAATACGGTTCGTCGTACTGGTCGTTATCGGCTTTCTGTGTATCGAAGCAACAACCATATTTATGCACAGTTGATCGATGATACGGCAGGTACCACATTGGCTTCCGCCAGCACGCAAGATAAGAATATTGCTGGTGAAATCAAAAATGGTGGAAACATCGCTGCCGCCGAGAAAGTGGGAAAATTGATTGGCGAACGGGCCGTCGAAAAGGGGATTAAAGAAGTCGCCTTTGATCGTGGACCGTATCGATATCATGGGCGAGTTGCTGCCCTGGCTGATTCTGCTCGACAAGCGGGACTGGATTTTTAATAGAGACAACACTCAATACGGGTTGGAGAAGATACCGTGTCAAAAGAAGGTTCGAAGCAAACGCCAGAAACAGTCATTCAAATCCGCCGTTGTGCCTGCGTGGTCAAAGGGGGACGCCGGTTCAGTTTTACTGCTCTGGTAGTTGTTGGCGATAAAGAAGGCCGTGTTGGCTGGGGATATGGAAAAGCCATCGAAGTACCTTTGGCAGTTGATAAAGCTGTGAAGCAGGCTAATCGGAGCATGGTTCAGGTACACGTTGTGGAACGCACGGTTCCACATGAAGTGGTCGGACGATTTGGTTCTGCCCGCGTATTGCTCTTACCAGCTCGTCCTGGTACCGGTATTATTGCCGGAGCTGGCGTGCGTGCTGTTGTAGAAGCTGCCGGTATTACAGATATTTATACAAAGAGTCGTGGTTCCAATAATCCAATCAATGTTGTGAAAGCCACAATTGATGGACTCTCAAAACTGCGGACCCGAGATGATATTGCACGCTTGAGAGGAGTAGAAGTCTAATGCTTATTGATGACGTCCATCGCGGAATTAAAAAGAATAAAAAACGCAAACGAGTTGGTCGGGGACCTGGTTCAGGTCATGGTAAAACTTCCAGCCGAGGGCAAAATGGATATGGTAGCCGTTCTGGTTCATCGCGTCGTACCAGCTTCGAGGGGGGGCAAACCCCACTGTCGATTCGGGTAGCCAAGCGTGGATTTAACAACAAGCAGTTTGCTAAGAAAGTGGCTGTTGTAAATGTCGCTGCTCTGGAGCAGGCGTTTGAGAGTGGTACAGAAATCACCCCCGAAGTTTTGTCTGCCAAAGGTCTGGCAAAAGGACGTTTCGATCAGGTGAAGATTTTAGGTAACGGCGACCTCAGCAAAAAGTTTTCTGTGGCCGCTCACTTGTTTTCCCAGTCAGCTGAAGAAAAGATTCAAGCTGCCGGGGGAACGATTAGTCGAATTTTGTCATAAGTGCATTCATTCAAGGACTTGATTTCAGCAGTTGAAAACACACGTAATTTTCGTTTGGAAACAGATCTGAATTTGATCAAACAAAATCTTCTGCTGAATTATGACACAAAGGATCGCTACCCATGCTCGGTAAATTATTAGTTCTGTTCAAAATTCCCGAGCTTCGTAATAAAATCCTACTGACTCTGGGATTGTTAGCCGTCTATCGCATGGGGTTCTGGATCGCCCTCCCTTTTGTGGATCAGGCGCAACTCGCAGAAACTCTAAAAGACTTACAAAGTCAGCAAGGCGGACTGGGGCAGGTGATGCAGGTCATCTCTCTATTTTCTGCTTCTAATATTGGCCAGAGTACCATCTTTGGCCTGGGCATCATGCCTTATATCTCTGCTTCGATTATCTTCCAGTTAATGGGGACAGTCTACCCACCTCTGGAACGCCTTCAGAAAGAAGGGGAAGCGGGCCGTAAGAAAATTAATGAATATACACGCTATGCAACAGTTGTCATTTGTCTGGTGCAAAGTTATTTCTGGATTCGAACGCTGGCCGGTGGTTTCGGTTCGGGGTCCAGTCTGATTCTGGATGGCTATCAAGGCTTCTACTATCAGATAATCGCGACAATAACCATGACCACCGGGACCGTGTTTTTAATGTGGATCGGTGAGCAGATCGACGCCTACGGGATTGGCAATGGGATCAGCTTATTGATTATGGCAGGAATCCTGGCTCGGATGCCTCAGGCCGGTTGGAGTTTAATCGAACCTGCCTTCGAAAAGGGAATCGCACTCGGTACAGATACGGGTATCGACCGGTTGTTGATCCTGGCTCTGGTGTTTGTGTTCGTGGTGGTCTGGGTGATTGCGATCACACAAGGCCAAAGACGGATTCCAATTCAGAGTGCTAAGCATGTCCGCGGCAGACGCGTCTCTGGCGGTCAACGTCAGTCGCTTCCACTACGAGTGAATCAGGCAGGGGTGATGCCAATCATCTTTGCTTCCAGTTTATTGATGTTCCCTTATTTTCTGTTTCATGCAATCAGCGAATATTGGCCCACCATTACATTCTGGGCGATGATGGACGAAGCCTTTCAGCCAATGAGCCGTGGCTTTGTTTACACAATGTCTTATGTAGTATTGATTTACTTCTTCTGTTACTTCTGGACGGCAATTACATTTAACCCGAAAGATATGGCAGAAAACCTGAAAGACTACGGTTCTTTTATCCCCGGTTATCGACCAGGGGCTAGAACTGCCGCTTATCTCGAACAGGTAATGGTAAGAATTACCTATGTAGGGGCAGCGTTTCTGTCACTGGTAGCGATTATTCCGACTCTGGTTTCGACCTGGTTGGGAGTGGACTTCCTGGTGGCGAGTTTTTACGGTGGAACCGGATTACTGATTGTGGTTTCCGTGGTACTGGATTTGGTCAATAAAATTGACAGTCATCTGGTGATGCGGAACTATTCAGGACTACTTGAGAGCGATCTGTAAAGAATAAACGGGCCAGTCATCGCGAAATTCACCAAAAAAGGGGTGTTTCGCTTGTCGATTCAGGCTTGCGACGTTTATAATTTCCTAATTCGCTCCGCTTCGGAAATTGTTCAGGTTTGATACGAAGCCGGAGTTGGCTCATTTTATGGGCATAATTATTTAATTTTACACGAGTTACAACTAATGAGCGGTTCAGAATTGCTCATTGTATGCTCGAAAATCATGAACCATAGTAATAGAGAAATCGTAGTACGATGAAAGTCCGAGCTAGTGTTAAGCGGATTTGTGAAAGCTGTAAAGTCATCAGACGGAAAGGTCGCGTTTACGTGATCTGCTCTTCCAACCCACGCCATAAGCAGCGACAAGGGTAATCGTCTCGAATTGCGTCTTATTGATTTGATCTCAGTTTTTACATCCAGCGGAGTGAAATAAAAATGCCTCGTATTCTCGGTGTTGATATTCCAAACGAAAAGCCTGTTTATGTTTCCCTGACCTATTTATATGGTATCGGAACCGTGACGGCACTCGACATATGCCACAAATTAAGTATCAGTCCTCAACTCAAAGCAAAAGACCTGACCGATGATGAGTTGAGTCGGATTGTGAATATGCTGGATACCGACTATTCAGTAGAGGGGCAACTGCGTCGCGCCACACAACAGGATATTGCTCGTTTGCGAGACATCCAGTCTTATCGTGGAGTTCGCCATCGTCGTGGTCTTCCCGTTCGCGGACAAAATACACAAACCAACGCCCGAACCCGCAAAGGTGGTAAGAAAACCGTTGCTGGTAAAAAAGGTGTTAAGGATGCCCGAAACTAGGCCTGAGTGTTTCGAATACTCCAGACTTGGTCATAAACAGATCAGAACAATAAATAGAATGTCGTTGTAAGTATCCGCGACATGTTTCAACATCACAAAATAATGAGTTTCAGTTTCTGATTCCATGCTGACAGAAACATCAGGAGTTGCAGAGTGGCTAAAGTCAAACGAAAAAAAGTGAAACGTCACATCACAAAAGCGATTGCTTATATCAAAGCAACGTTTAACAACACCACCGTCACAGTGACCGATCTGAACGGCGATGTGCTTTGCTGGGCAACTGCGGGAACCTCTGGTTTCAAAGGCAGTCGCAAGAGCACTCCGTTTGCTGCACAAAGAGCAGCGGAAATCTGTGCTGAAAAAGCAGCGAAGTTTGGTGTGAAAGAGATGGAAATTCGCGTCAAGGGACCTGGTTCCGGACGAGAAAGTGCGATCACCGGTCTGCAGTCAGCTGGCATTGCCATCCGGGCAATCGAAGACATCACACCGCTGCCTCACAATGGCTGCCGCCCACCGAAAAAACGAAGAGTCTGAATCGTTACCTTACAGACGATATAAAGCCATTTTTGCGTAAGCAAAAACAGCTTGGATTATAATAAATTACTAGAACGATGATTCCAAAATCAGGTTCTATTTGCTGTGTTCTTTGGAGATTATTTCAATGCGAATCCGTTGGCGAGGACTGGAATTACCAAGCCGTGTCATCCCTGATCGGGACTCAATGACATCTACTTATGGTATGTTTGTAGCCGAACCATTTGAGCGTGGATTCGGTGCAACAATTGCCAACAGTTTACGACGTATCCTGCTTTCCAGTTTAGAAGGCAGTTCTGTAACACGTGTCAAAATCCAAGGCGTTCAACACGAATTCACGACCATTCCCGGTGTCGTTGAAGATATCACTGAGATTTGCCTGAATTTGAAATCATTGATTGTCAAGAACTCCAGCTCTACATCCAAGACGCTGCGAATTGAAAAGCATCAACGTGGTGTGGTCACTGGCGCTGATGTCATTACCGACGATCAAGTTGATATCATCAACAAAGATCTGGTGATTGCCACCATGACCGATGACGTGCCACTCAATATGGAACTGACTATTGAAAACGGCCGTGGTTACTCTCCTGCTTCAGAACATTCACAGCATGAAACCGAAGTGGGAGTCATTCCACTCGACGCGACGTTTTCTCCCGTCGTTCGTGTGCGATATCGGATTGAAGATACCCGTGTCGGACAGCGTACAAACTACGACAAGCTGATTCTGGAAATCTGGACCAATGGAACTGTCAAACCAGATATGGCTCTGGTCGAAGCTTCCAAAATTCTCCGGAAACACCTCAATCCGTTTATTACCTACCGCGAGCCAGGTCCGGAAATGCCACCTGAAGGTGGTCTCAAGGGAATGCTCGATACAACAGGTTATGCTCCCATCGACCTGGAACTGGAAGAAAAACTGAACCAGAGCCTGGCTGAGCTGAACCTTTCCGTACGTGCGACTAACTGCCTCGAATCAGAAGGCATTAACACTGTCCGCGATCTGGTCGGCAAGTCGGAAGACCATTTGCTGCATGTACGTAATTTCGGAGAAACAACATTAGTTGAGGTTCGTGAAAGACTGAGTCAAATTGGTCTGCGTCTGGGAATGAAGATTCCAAGCTCCTCATCACAATCGCGTTAATCTTGATTGATTTCGCGTTACCAGAATATAAACAACGAGTCATTTACTCTTAGCAATCAGAATAATTCAGAGTTAAGACATGCGACACCGAATGAGAGGCCGAAAGCTCGGCCGTAATGCATCACACCGTAAGGCTATGTTCCGCAATATGGCGGTGAGCCTCATTAAGACAGTGCGAATTGATGAGGAAGCAGAAAACGCTCCTAAGGTCTCAGGACGGATTACAACAACCGTTCAGAAGGCGAAGGAACTGCGTCCGCTCATCGAAAAGCTGATCACACTGGCCAAGAAAGCACAGCCGCACGCCGAGAATGCCGCGCAGTTTGCGACTTCGGCTGAAAAGAATTCCAGCGAATGGAAGACTTGGCGCGAATCTGAGCAGTGGAATCAGTGGAACCAGGCTATGGCTCCCGCATTGAGCTATCGCCGACGGGCATTCGCTGACATGCGTGACAATGAAGCCGTTGATATTCTGTTTAATGAACTCGCAGAGCGATTCACTGAACGAACCGGCGGATACACTCGCATCGTTCGTCTGGCAACCGTTCGTCTGGGTGATGCCGGCGTGCAGGCCATTATCGAATTCGTTGGCGAACGTGATCGCGTCAAACCAACGAAGCGAAGTGAGTCACTCGATTCTACTTCAGAAGCTGCGACAGAAGAACCAGCTGTGACGGAAGAAGCTCCTGCTGACGAAGCAGGAGAAGAATCAGCTGCAGCAGCCAAAACAGAAGAAGACACAGAGAAAGAGGCGTAAGCCGGGTCGAAAATAAATTCGACTTTCCTGATTTCAGGATTCTCGCTAACATGCTGAAGCTAAGAGTATTTTAAACATGCTCTTAGCTTTTTTTACGCCTGAAACAAGCGTCTTCCTCATTCTCATACTAGATTCAAACTGTCCTCAAGACACTAAAGTAAACCTGGATCCAGGCTGGCCCAGCATGTCAACGAAAACGCCCTTTAATTTCAGTCACGCCATGTATCATCTGTGCCATGATATTTCGAGGCGGCTGCCTGAATTTCAACACGTGGATATGGACCGCATCGCAGTCGCCTTCGCGCAGGCCCGCCGCAATGTGCCTTACGGAATGCAGGCAAAACTAACGCCGTTGCGATTCGATAACGGCGATCTCCAGACAACCCGATACGGCCGGAAGTGGACCGTGCAACGGATCTACCAGGACCAACAGGAGATGTTGTATATCCTGACATTTTATCTGCCTCGCTTTCTGAATCATTCCTTAGAGGAAAAGCTGATCACCGTCATCCACGAACTGTATCACATCAGCCCGGCCTTCGACGGCGACATCCGCCGCCTGGAAGGCCACTACCACGTGCACTCGCATAGCCAGAAAGAATACGACGCCCACATGGCGGTCCTGGTGAAACAGTATCTGAAAATGAATCCGCCGTCGGCGTTATACTCGTTTCTGAAATGCCGGTTCTCGACACTACAAAAAAAACATGGTGGCGTGGTTGGCTTGCAGATCCCGATTCCCAAATTGATCCCCGTCGATGAATCGCGGAGCGCGTAGCGTTTCCCGGAAACCGCTGAACTCAGGAAGGTGATGCTCATGTCAAATCGATCGCAGCTCGCGACGCAAATCAAAAACTGTGCGCAACTCTCGGGAACATTCACACTCCGTTCCGGCGTGACATCAGACACGTACTTCGATAAATATCTGTTCGAATCCGATCCGGTTTTACTGAAGCAGATTGCAGAAGCAATGGCAGACCTGCTCCCGGAGAATACGGAAGTACTCGCCGGACTGGAAATGGGCGGGATCCCCGTGGTCAGCCTATTGAGCCAGGTCACAGGCTTGCCCGCTGCTTTCATTCGCAAAGAAGCCAAGACGTATGGAACCTGCAAATTCGCGGAAGGCATCGAGCTGACGGGAAAGAACGTCGTTTTGGTAGAGGATGTCGTTTCATCAGGCGGCGCGATCCTCGACGCTTTGACAAAACTCCGCTCCTCGGGAATCGAACCGGTTTGTGCCGTTTGTGTGATTGACCGCCAGACAGGGGGAGCCGAAGCGCTCCAGGCTGAAAATCTGGAACTGCGCTCGGTCTTGACGATGCAGGATATCGCCGACATCGCATAAACGCCGATAGTCCGCAGACGCGCAGCAGAACGAACCGTCTCCTGAACGGCGCTCCGCTGCCTGACTTCTGGTGTCGTACCGAAAAAGTCGGCTTGATTATTTGAAGGCACCACGTTGAGCCCCGTTTTGTGGTATTTGAACGCTTCTTGACAGAGCCGCGCCGATTCCGAAGATTGCGTCGCGTGCGCGAGCAAACAAGATCAGCACTGCTAAACACGCCGCAGCCTGTTGATATTCGCACCATAAAAGTCTCTGTGTTGAGACACATTTTCTCAAAATCGCCGCGACTGCTTCCGAATATTCCCTATCGCATCGATCGACTTCGCAGCCCTTCAATGACATCTCATGGGACATCACAGAGTCTTCATGAGACTTCAAGTGGGTATCGTTTCCCGATCCCCGCTTGACTCCAGTGCGTCCTTCCACAAGATACAACGGCACCACAGCCAACCAAATAATCCACCAGACAAAAATAGAAACAGCAGCCATGACAATTCTCAACCTGCAAAAACCAACGTCATCCCACAAATAAGTGGGAACAGACTCGGCTGAAAATCAGCAGCCACTCCCAGCAACGGGAGCGGCATTCCTCCGAGCAACGGAGAAGAAGTGTATTCGCTGGTCACGGGGCAGAATAGATACACATTGAGAACGCGTGCATGAGTCAGCATGCAAATCAGCTCAGAAGAAAGAATCGCTTCTCGAAACGCGGCGGCAGGACAACTGAAACGGTCGCGGTTAGATTCCGAACTTCTTTTCGCAGCCGACCGTCATCAGTTGAACTGAGAGATCATAGGCTGCTTCGAAATGGAGACCTTATTGGGTCTGTTTGGGTAAAGGAGTATCCTTGTCTGTTTCTGTTGTGGGCTCGATTTCGGAGGGGATTAAAGGTGGTGGCGGTGGCGAATTTTGAGGAACGGAGCGCCGCAATGGGGGAGGAGTTCCTGAATTCAAGAGTAGCATCGGCAGAAACCCAATGATGGAAACACCGGCGATATAAATGAGGAAAGGTATGACCCTGGAAAAACTCAAGGTCTTAGCCTGATCTGGTTTCGTTTTTAATTTTGGTCCCCACCAGAAGTAAAACAGGGAAAGCAGTGTCATTTGCAACATGACTGTGAGTGTTAGTGTTAGAATTAATGATGAATTCATTTTAATATCCAGAAGTTTGTACCACGGAAAGAGTTGATTTAAAGTGCAATGGTTCGAGTATCGATTCTTATAAATGATATGGTTTCATCACATTTATCTGAGGTTTCCAGACGAACGCAAAGCAGTCGCTCTTACTACATACTTATTACTGTGAATCTTTTGCTTTTCGGTGTTGCCGTTTTGTACTTTTATTTTCGCAAGAAGAAACTTGAAAACGAGTAACTCTCCCGACAGGCTTTCGGCTTTCATCCCAACAGTTATGAGAGACGGTTTAGAATTTAATTGAAAGTATGAGTCTGATTTCGCCATGAAAGTTGAGGGACAGGTTTTGCTTTTTGGAATTGAGCCGGTCGATGCTGACTGATTCCTTCGGGCTGGTGTGCGTGCCGGCGAAGGCTTTATTCATGAGCGGGTCGGGGGACTCGTATTCCTAGTCGTACGTTTCGATCGAATCGACCTGGGCGTTGAATTTGTCTTCCGTTCCCTGCATAGTAAAAGTGAAGCCGCCTAAAAATTCCAGTTCCGTAGTGAGATCAGCCATCGTAGCCGAACGGCCGTCAGGCGTGTCCAGCGAAATCGGTACGCCACACTCACGCCCCCATTCGAGAAGCTGCTGTGAGACGGGGACAACAATGTAGCTGATACTCATGCGACTCCCCATTTTTGAAGGGCATGGTTGCCCTGCTCTAAGTGATTAGAATCGTCATTGTATTAGTTTATGTTGGTGTGATTCAAGTTCTCCTCTCCTGAGTAGTTGCCTTGTTTTCAATCCGATGCTGTCTTTATGTAGGGTGTAGGGACGGTTAATCGCTTTGCACGGCCGGACGAGCCGGTCCGTGGCACACGGGATTTTTGATAAGACACGCAAGCATACGAAAAAACTTCGTATGCCAGGACACAATCACGGGGCAACAGGAAACCGTCAGGGCAGACGTACCATTTTTCCAGTCGATCCGACGGAGGCTTCCTACATAGTTCCACCGCTCGGCTTGTCCGACGGTGCTCGGTTCAACTCCAGAACAACACTTCCGACCCGTGTTGCGGTAGGGTGCGGCCCTATGTGGCCGC
>TARA_R110002095_G_scaffold253_3_pt1 | contig 13085 bp, 10 predicted proteins | sample TARA_R110002095 | Tara Oceans TARA_R110002095 (sample SAMEA4397255) | marine metagenome | biome: Polar Biome; feature: [SRF] surface water layer (ENVO:00010504); material: water (ENVO:00002006), including particulate matter (ENVO:01000060) such as... | depth 5 m | reverse complement strand
GCCGTGCTGTCGGAAACCTACCGCCCGCTGTCGCACTTCTTCCGTCAGACCTTCGCGCAAGTGACCAATCCGCCAATCGACCCCTTGCGTGAAGGCCGGGTGATGGGGCTCAAGACGCGGTTTCGCAATCTCGGCAATATCCTCGCCAAGGGAGAGACCCGGGCCAATGTCCTGGTGCTTGAAAGCCCGATCCTGACCAATGGCGCCTATTGGCGCTGGCGCGAAATGATGGGCGGGGGCGTGAAGGAGATTGATTGTCTGCTGCCAGTTGCCGAGGCGACAGGCGATGGCCATGCGCTCGGCGCCGCGATCGACAAGGTGATCGAGGCCGCGGTCTATGCCGTGCGCGATGGCGCAGCACACCTCGTGCTGACGGATCACAAGTCGGACGAGAATCATTGTGCCTTGCCCATGATCCTGGTCGCCGGCGCCGTCCATTCGCGCCTGACCCGCCACGGTTTGCGCAATGCCTGTTCAATCAATGTCCGTTCGGCTGAGTGTTTCGATCCGCACTATGCCGCCGTGCTGATTGGTCTCGGGGCGACAACGGTCAATCCCTATCTCGCCTTCGAAACCGTGACGGCGGGCCAGGACAGTTCCGGCGGAGACGGTGCCGCCCGCATCCGCGCCAAACGGCTCAAGCTGGCGCTCGATGGCGGCCTGTTGAAAATCATCTCCAAAATGGGGATCTCGATCATTTCCTCCTATCGTGGTGGCTGCAATTTCGAAGTGCTTGGCTTGTCACGCGCTTTGGTCGAAGCCTATCTGCCCGGCGTGGTGAGCCGGATATCCGGTCTGGGCCTGCCGGGTCTGGAAGCGCGCACCGTCGACCTGCACCGCACCGCCTGGCGCGGCGAAGCCCGTCTGCCGATCGGGGGCTTCTTCCGTCAACGTTCCAGCGGCGACCGGCATGCCGTGACCGCCGACTCGATCACCGAGCTGCAATCGGCCGTCAAACACAATGATGCCGCAGCCTGGAAACGCTACCGCGAAGCGCTCGACGCGCAAGGCGCGATCCAGTTGCGCGACCTGCTCGACATGCGCCCGCTCGGACCAAAACTCCCGGTCGACAGTGTCGAGTCGATCAATGGTATTCGCCGCCGTTTCGTCACACCGGGCATGTCGCTCGGTGCCCTCTCGCCGGAAGCCCATGGCGCACTCAATGTCGCGATGAACCGGATCGGGGCCAAATCGGTGTCCGGTGAGGGCGGCGAGGATCCGCGTCGCTACCAACCCTTGCCCAATGGCGACAATATGAATTCGGCCGTCAAGCAGATCGCCTCCGGGCGCTTTGGTGTCACGGCGGAATATCTCAACCAGTGCCGCGAGATCGAGATCAAGGTGGCCCAGGGCGCCAAGCCGGGCGAGGGCGGGCAATTGCCCGGCTTCAAAGTCACTGACTTCATCGCCAGGATGCGTCTGGCCACGCCGGGTGTCTCGCTGATCTCGCCGCCGCCGCATCATGATATCTATTCGATCGAGGATCTGGCGCAGCTGATCTATGATCTCAAACAGATCAATCCGCGCGCCCGGGTCGGCGTCAAGCTGGTGGCCTCTGCCGGGGTGGGTGCGGTCGCGGCCGGCGTTGCCAAGGCCAATGCCGACATCATCAATATCTCCGGCAGTGTCGGCGGCACCGGTGCGGCCTCGTTGAGCTCGATCAAATTTGCCGGCGGACCGCTCGAACTCGGCCTTGCCGAGGCACACCAGATGCTGTCGCTGAACGGCTTGCGTGAACGCATTACGCTGCGCGCCGATGGCGGCATGCGGTCCGGCCGCGATATCGTCATCGCGGCGATGCTCGGCGCCGAGGAATTCGGCATCGGTACCGCATCCTTGCTGGCGCTCGGTTGCCTGATGGTGCGCCAATGCCATTCCAACACCTGCCCGGTGGGTATTTGCACCCAGGATGACGATCTGCGCCTGCGCTTCGGCGGCGCGCCGGACTATGTCGTCAATCTGATGACCTTCCTGGCCCAGGATGTGCGCGAAATCCTCGCCGGTCTCGGCGCAAAGGATCTGGAGGATGTGATCGGCCGTACCGATCTGCTCGACCAGGTCTCGCGCGGTTCCGAAGCGCTCGATGATCTCGACCTCAGCGCCATCATGGCGCGGGCCGATGCGGCCGAACGTCCGGCCCGTTCGACCCGTGAGCAACGCAATCCTGTCGCGCCAAGCCTGGATGAGCAGATCATCAAGGATGCCGCGCCGGTCTTCGCCCGTGCCGAGAAGATGCAGCTCGATTATGCGGTCAAGAATACCGACCGCGCTGTCGGGACGCGAACCTCGTCGGAAATCATTCGCGTGTTTGGCGGTGCCGGTCTGGCCGATGATTATCTGACGCTGAAACTGCGCGGCTCGGCCGGTCAGTCGCTGGGGGCATTCGCGACCGCCGGCCTGCGGATCGAGCTTGATGGCGATGCCAATGATTATGTCGGCAAGGGCCTGTCCGGCGCGACCATACTGGTACGGCCATTCGGCGGTTCGCGCGAGCAGACGACGGGCAGTGCCATCATTGGCAATACCTGTCTTTACGGCGCGACATCGGGGCGCCTGTTCGCGGCCGGTCTGGCCGGGCAGCGCTTTGCGGTCCGCAATTCCGGGGCGGTGACCGTGATTGAGGGCTGCGGCGCCAATGGCTGTGAATACATGACGGGCGGCACCGCCGTCATCATCGGCCCGGTCGGCGATAATTTCGCTGCCGGGATGACGGGCGGCGATGTCTTCGTCCATGATCCGGAGCGCCGCCTCGATGCGCGGCTCAATACCGATACGGTTGTGGCCTTTGCCCTGACGCCAGAATCAGAAGTCCGGTGCCGAGAATTGATCGAGCAACACGCGCAGCAGACCGGTTCGGCGCGGGCACAGCGCCTGCTCGCGGACTGGGATGTTGAGCGCGGTCATTTTGTCCATATTCGCGGCGAGGAAGCCGTGCGGCGCGAGACGGTGGCCGAACCCGGTCTGCCGGCTTCGAGCGTCGCCTGATGCCCAAGGCCCGTGTTGCAGTGCAGCACGGGATTGGATCGCGGGCCTTATCAGCGTAAGAGGTCGCAAAATCCTCGCGCCAGGAGCACGACTATGCGGATCGACAAAATTGCCGCGGGTGTGAACCCGCCTGAAGACATCAATGTCATCATCGAAGTCCCCGTTGGCGGCCAGCCCGTCAAATACGAGATGGACAAGGAGGCGGGCACCGTCTTCGTCGATCGTTTCCTGCACACGCCGATGAGCTATCCGTGCAATTACGGCTTCATGCCGCACACCCTGTCGGAAGATGGTGATCCGATCGACGTCATGGTGCTCGGTCAGACGACGCTGATGCCCGGTTGCGTCGTTCGCGCCCGTCCGATCGGCGTGCTGCTGATGGAAGACGAAAGCGGCATGGACGAGAAGATCCTGTGTGCACCGCATCACAAGCTGACGCCGTTCTACGATGATATCCTTGACTATTCCGACGTGCAGAAGCCGCTCATCATGCGCATTACGCACTTCTTCGAGCACTACAAGGATCTCGAGCCCCATAAATGGGTCAAGGTCGAGGGCTGGGGCGATGCCGCACGGGCGCGCGAATTGATCCTGGAAGCGATTGAACGCGAGAAGACGGGCAAGGCCTGACGGCTGCTCAGCCCCGTTTGAAATCCTTCAGGATTTCACGCGCCGCATTATGTCCGGGCGCGCCGGTCACCCCGCCGCCCGGATGCGTTCCCGATCCGCATTGATAGAGCCCGGCGACCGGGCTGCGATGATCGGCGTGGCCCAGCACCGGGCGTGCCGAGAACAGCTGGTCCAGGCTGAGCGCGCCGTGGAAGATATCACCGCCGGTGAGGCCGAAGACCCGTTCGAGGTCGAGCGGCGAGAGGGCCTGACGGCCGAGTACTGATTTCTTGAAGCCCGGCGCCCATTTATCGACCGTTTCGATCATCAGGTCAGCGACTTCCTCGCGGTGATCATCCCAGCTGCGACCGCCCGGCAGGACCGGCGCAACGTGCTGGCAGAACAGGCTCGCGACATGCTGGCCCGGCGGGGCGAGGCTGTCATCCTGGGTGGAGGGGATGAGCATTTCAATGACCGGTTCGCGCGACCAGCCATGGCGGCGGGCATCGCTCCAGGCGCGGTCCATATAGTCGAGTGAGGGGGCCATGATAATGCCCGCGGACAAGTGGTCGCCGGGGCCTGGCAGGCAGGTGAAACTGGGCAGTTCCGACAGGGCGAGATTCATCCGGAATGTGCCGGAGCCGCATTTGTAATGGGCGATGCGTTCGTTGAAATCTGCCGGTAAAACAGTGGGATCAATCATCGAACCGAAAAGGAGTTTCGGGTTGAGATTGGACACGATCGCGCGGGAATAGAGCACTTCGCCGGACTCCAGAAGCACGCCCTGTGCGGTGTGGCCGTCGGTGAGGATTTCCTTCACGGGCGCGTCGGTTCGCAGCTCGACGCCGCGTTCCCGGCAGGCCGCAGCCATCGCCTGGGTGATCGCCCCCATTCCGCCAACGGCATGACCCCAAACGCCTTTTTTGCCGTTCACATCACCAAACAAGTGGTGGAGCAGGACATAGGCGCTGCCGGGCGTGTAAGGGCTGGCGTAATTGCCGACAATGCTGTCGAAGCCGAACAGTGCCTTGATCGGCTCGCTCTCGAACCAGCCATCGAGCCAGTCGCCTGCGGATTTGGAAAATAAATCAAGCAGATCCCGCTTGGCAGTGAGGTCGAGACTGCCAAGCTTTCCGCTCAGATTGAGCGCCTTGAACACTTCCGGCATGGCACCGGCCCAGCCGCCTTCGCGCAGATTGGGCGGGGTTTGCAGCACCAGGGCGCGCAGCGTGTCGGCGATAATCTCGAGTCGCGTTTCATACGCTTTCAGTTGCTGTGCATCACGCGCTGAGTATTTGGCAACCTGCTGTTGGGTCATCCCTTCGCCTGCCAGTAGATAACCATCCTCGCGCGGCAGGAAATTGCCGAGCTTGCGCTCGATGATTCTCAACCCGTGACGATGCAGGTCGAGATCGGCGATGACTTTCGGATTGAGCAGCGACACCGTGTAGGCGGCGACGGAATTGCGGAAGCCCGGATGGAATTCCTCGGTGACCGCGGCGCCGCCCAGAACATGCCGGCGTTCGAGCACTGTGACCTTCAGGCCGGCCCGGGCGAGATAGGCGGCGCAGACGAGACCGTTATGGCCACCGCCAACGATGATGATGTCCTGGTCGGGAGTGGGGTGTGAGACCGATTTGCGCGGAGCTGCCATGGCCGGCAGTTTCCACATGAAACCGGAAAGGTAAATGCAAATCGCAGGTTGTGGCTCAGGCGAAAGCCCCGGCGACATCACGTGCGAGCACCAGGGCGCGGCCGCGTGCGATCAGCGCGCCGCAGGGCGAATGACACGTGGTGGCAAGGTCGACCAGATGTTTCTCAGGACGCAGGCGGGTGATTTCAACGCGGGCCGTCAGCGGCTCGCCGATCGGCGCGGCCTGCAGGAATTCTGTCTCCTGCTTGAGATAATTCGTGCCCTGGCCCGGCAGATCGACGCCGAGCAGGCAGGAGAAGAGGCTATTGATCAAGGCTTCCGGCACTGTATCGCCGCTCAGCGGGGCACCCGAAACGGTGTGAAGGGCCATAATATCGGCCGGGCTGAATGTGCGTGTGATCTGCGCCGACCGGCCGGTGGCCAGGGGCAATTTCGCCGCCCCGTTCATGCTTCGACCTCGGTCTCGCCGCTACAGGTGACGACCATGTCTGACAATCGCATCACCTTCAGCCGGATCGTCGTCACCGAACCGTTTTCGGCGATCATTTCTGCATCGAAGCGCAGCGGCTGATCGACCGGCGAGGGGGCGGGATACTGGGTCGCCTGCCGGATCTGCCGCCCGCCCGGGACCAGGTCCTCGACCAGGCCGCGCAGCACCGCGCATAGCAGTGCGCCATGGGCGACGGTCTGGCCGAACCGCGTTTGGGCGGAGAATTCCGGATCGACATGGATCGGATTATTGTCGCCGGAGAGTTGCGCGAAAGCATTGAAATCGGCCTGTGAGAAGCTGCGCTCGAGCGAAGCGGTCCGGTTCATTCGCTCTCTCCCGGCTGCGGCAATAAATGTTTCTGGACCTTGCCGGCGGCGGTGCGCGGGAAATCATGGGCGAACAGAATATGGCGCGGCACCTTGTAGGCGGCGAGGCGCTCGCGGCACCAGCCCGTCAGGGCTTCGGCATCACGGCCTGCCCCCTGGCGCAGGATGATATGGGCGCAACCGACCTCACCCCATTTTTCGTCGGGCACGCCGGCAACCGAGGCTTCCTGCACAGCCGGGTGGTCGGCCAGTACATTCTCGACTTCGGCCGGATAGACGTTCTCGCCGCCGGAAATATACATCTCCTTGATACGGCCGGCGACAAAGCAATAGCCATCCGCGTCGAAACGCCCGAGATCGCCGCTCTTGAGCCAGCCATCGGCGGTGAAGAGTTCGACGGTTTCCTGCGGGCGTTGCCAATAGCCCGGCGTCAGGCCCGGGCCATGAAACTGGATCTCGCCGGTCTCGCCGGCCACCAGAACTTCGCCATCGGGGCCGGCAATGCGGGCCTCGACCAGGATCTGGGTCTTGCCGACCGAGCCGATCTTGTCGAGCGCATGAGCTTCATCGACCAGGAAGGCGGTCGGACCGGTTTCGGTCATGCCGAAGCCATTGCAGACGATGGCGCCGCGCGTCGCGAAGGTCTCCACCAGTATGTCCGGCAGGGGCGCTCCGCCACAGGACCAGTGGCGTAGCCGGGTCAAATCGGTCTTGGCAAAATCGGGATGCAGGGTCAGTTCGCGATAGACGGCCGGTACGCCGATGAAGACGTCGAGCGCGCCCGCATTGATCAGTTCGAGCATCGGACCGGCCTCGAAACCGGGCAGGATGTGAATCGTGCCGCCACCGAACAGGACGGGCAGGGTGTGCAGATTGATGCCGGCGGTATGGAAGAGCGGCAGGAAGTTGAGGGTGGAATCCGTGCCGCGCAGACCGATCGCCTGGCCGATATTGATCGAATTGACCAGCGCCATGCCATAGGTCTGGATCACGCCCTTCGGCTTGCCGGTCGTGCCCGAGGTGTAGATCAGATACCAGCATTCCTGGCTCGGCCAGCTGTCACGGCCCGGATGCGGCCGCGCCGCATCGCGCAAGCGGGTATAGTCGTCGTCAAGATCGAGAACGGGCATCGCCATCGGGTCCGACGCTGCGAGTGCCGTCTCGCGGTCTTCCATGCCGGTCACCATCAGCGCGGGCGTGCAATCCTCAAGCAGCAGGACAAGCTCGCCTGCGGGCATGCGCCAGTTCAGCGGAACCAGAATGGCGCCCAGCTTGGCGCAGGCGAAGAGGAGTTCGAAGAATTCGACGCGGTTTCTGCACAGGACCGCCACCCGATCGCCCGCCGAGACGCCGCGCTCCTGTAGCAGGCTGGCGGCGCAGGCGCTGCGCTGTTCCAGCCTGCGATAATCGATCTGTTCGCCGGTCTGGACGACATGAAAGGCAATGGCATCCGGATCGATCGCGGCGCGGCGCGCGGTGATGTCGAGCAGGGAATTCACGCGTGGGCCTCCATCTCGGCCGGCGTTCGGGATGCCGCGAGAAAGCGGTCCATCCGGATGCGCGTTTCCGGACGCGCAATCTGTACCAGAAAGGCCTGGCGTTCGGCGTCGAGCCGGCCGGCCAGCCCGCCGGCCCCGGCCTGGGCATCGACCAGGCGCCGGCTGGTGGCAATCACGCTGGCATCATGGGACACCAGCCTGGCCAGCATGTCTGCCAGCGCCTGGTCGAAATCCGCGGGCTCGGCGAGCTGGTCGGTCAGACCCATTTCCAGTGCGTCATCCGCGCTGACCCGCTGGTCGAGGGCCAGCCAGCGCGCGGTGCGGGCCCGGCCAATTCGATCCGGTAGCAGCGCGGTCCAGCCGCCATCGGGCGCAAAGCCCATTTGCGCGTAATAGGGCTGGATGAAAGCCGTGCGCACCATCAGCGACAGGTCGGCGGCGAGCATGAGGCCGAGCGATCCGCCGGTCACCGGTCCGTTGACGGCGGCAATAACCGGGCAGGGCAGGGCGCGCAATTGCAGCAGAACACGGTTGAGCCCGCCGACCAGGGCGTCGCTATAGGCTTGAAGGCTTTCAGCGCTGCTGGCGTGCTCGCGGATGGCTGTGACATCGCCGCCAGTCGAGAAACAGGGAGCTGTGCCGGTCAGAACGACGGCACGGGCCGTGGCGGCCTCCGCATGCAGGGTCTGGCTCAAGCTGTCCAGCAGGCTGGTCGTCAGGCTATTGCCGCGTCCGGGCCGGTTGAGCGTGAGCCGCACGACGCCGTCAGTCCGGGCCACCAGAATTTCGGAATGGGCGGCGGATCCGGTCATGGCGTCAGCCCCCTGGAGATCAGGTCTGAGGCTTCGCGGGCGATGTCGTCAGCGCTGCGCGCCGGCTCCCAGATGCCAAAGCGCAGGCCGAGAAACACGCTCATCCCGATCAGGGCCCAGGCCCGCGTTTCCTGGTTGCCAGCACTGATCTCGCCGCGCTCGGCGGCCTCTTCCAGATTGCGCCGGTAGCGATCGGCAAAACTGTCATAGTGTGCCTTGTATGCATCAGGGGCGACGAATTGTGCCTCCTCGATGATGCGGTAGAGATTGGGGTGGGCACGGGCAAATTCGATATAGGCCACCAGCCCCTTGTGCTCGGCATCGAGCCGGTCGGTTGCGCCCTTGACGCGTTCGGCGATCCAGCTCCGGGTCATCTCGCCCATATGTGCGACAAGTGCCCGGAATATCTCATCCTTTGAATCAAAATAAACATAGAATGTGCCCAGGGCGACCGAGGCGCGGCGGGTGATATCGCCGATCGAGCTCGAGTGAAATCCGTTCTCGCCGAAGGATTCCTCGGCGGCATCCAGCAGGCGATTTCGTGTCCGCTGTCCGCGCGCGGTTTTCGGGCTTTTCGGGGAGGAGGAAGAAAGTGAAGTTGACATATGATTCAGTTTTCACAAAATTGCCGGTAACGCAATATGGCACGAAAGCCGCGGCGTGTGATGCATCCGGGAGAGATCGGCGCAGTGCTCAATATCAGATCAGAGGGCGCCCCGGGCGCGGAGACGGCGCTGCGATCCTGTCGCATGAGCGATGGCTCCGTCATGCGCTATCGTGATCTCGGCGCCGGACCGGTCCTGTTGCTGGTTCATGGCTGGGCCGCCTCGGGCGATTTCTTCGATTCCGTCGCCGACCAGCTGGCCGCCCGGTTCCGGGTCGTCATTCCAGACCTGCGCGCCCATGGCGCGACGCCGGCCGGCACGGGGCCGCTTGATATCGATCTGCTCGCCAATGACGTGCAGACCCTGATCGACGCGCTGGAGCTGGACAATATCACGGCGCTGGGCTGGTCCATGGGGGCGACCGTGTTGTGGCAGCTGTTTGCCCGCAACGGTCATGCCCGTTTCGCCGGGCTGATCATCGAGGATATGAGCCCGCGCATCCTCAATACCCAGGATTGGGCGCTTGGCATGTCGACCGGGATGGATATCGCCGGCAGCGGCCGCGCCATCGAGGCGATGCGCACTGACTGGCAGGCCTATGCCGCCGCCTTTGCGCCACGCATGTTCGCTCGCGGCCGGGCCGCCCGCGAACCCGGAATGATTGCCGATATCGTCGCACGTCTCAGCCTACGTGACGGCGACGCCATGGCCGATCTCTGGCTCTCAATGGCCAGCCAGGATCTGCGAGAAGCCCTGCCTATCATGAACTTGCCGACGCTCGTCATCTCTGGCGAGCGCAGTGAAGCCTACGGCCCGGGGACGAGCCGGTATCTCGTCGACACTCTGCCCGATGCGCAATCCATCAGTTTTGCGAAATCGGGACATGCTCCGCACCTGGAAGAACCGAAAGAGTTCGCCAGTGCGGTCACACAATTCGCCAACCGCGTGCATGCGGCGGCGGTCAACCACCATAATACCGAGGGAAAACCATCATGAAACCGACCCAGAAAATGACGCGGGCAGCGCTTCTGCTCAGCACAATCGCATCAACCATGTTGATCGCAGCTCCTGTCCAGGCTCAACAAGCCGGCGATGCTGTGACCAGCGACGTCATCACCGTGACGGCCCGCCGCCGCGAGGAATCGCTGCAGGACGTGCCGCTGGCGGTCACCGCCTATTCCGGTGACCAGCTGGAAGCCATGGGTGCCGTCGACATCCTGGCGATCGCGGAAACCACCCCGAATGTGACGCTCGAAGCCTCGCGCGGCACCAATTCAACGCTCTCCGCCTTCATCCGCGGCGTCGGCCAGCAGGATCCGGTTGCCGGCTTTGAAGCCGGTGTCGGCATCTATGTCGACGATGTCTATCTCAACCGTCCACAGGCTGCCGTGCTGGACATTTATGATGTCGAGCGCATCGAAGTACTGCGTGGCCCACAGGGCACGCTCTATGGCCGCAACACAATTGGTGGCGCGATCAAATACGTCACCCGCCGCCTCGATCCGGATGCTCCATCCCTGACCGCGCGCCTCAATGTTGGCTCCTACGGCCAGCTTGATCAAATCGTCTCCGGCAGCATGCCGCTGGGTGATACTTTCCGCGTCGGTGGCTCGGTCGCCAATCTTCAGCGCGACGGTTTCGGTGACAATCTGACCACGGGCGAAGAAAACTACGACAAGGACGTGCTCGGCTATCGTGTCAGCGCCGAATGGGAGCCAACGGCCGATCTGTTCTTCCGTCTCGCCTATGACAATGTCGAGGACAGCTCCAATGCCCGTGGCGGTCACCGCCTGCTGGCGACCCCGGCGACCTATCCGACCGCTTATCCGGTCCTGTCCGATGTGTTCGATACCCGCGCCGGCCTCGACGTGGTCGATCAAAGCGTCGAGAGCGATGGCCTGGCTCTGACGGCCGAGTGGAATATCAATGAAAACTGGACCCTCCGGAATGTGCTGTCCCAGCGCCAGGATGATTCAACGACCCCGATCGATTTCGATAACCTTCCCGAAGGCGATCTCGACGTTCCGGCGATCTACACCAATGAGCAAACCTCCGAAGAGCTGCAGCTGCTCTATGAAGGCGACCGTCTCGCCGGTGTGATCGGTTATTACTCGCTCGAAGCCAATGCCACGACCGTCTTCGACGTCTTGCTCGACAATGTCCTGGCCGGTCTCAATGCCCAGACCTTCGGCGATGTCGACACCTCCACCTGGTCGATCTTCGGTAACTTCACCTATGACCTGACTGACACGATCAGCGTCACCCTGGGTGGCCGCTACACCGAAGACGAACGCACATCGCAAGTCCTGCGTCGCACCTATCTGGGTGGTTTCTCGGAGTATTTCGGCGGTGCCGGCTTTGCCATCGCGACCACGTCCGACTTCCTCGGCACCAATTCCTGGGATGATTTCAGCCCGACGGTTTCGCTGGCCTGGCAGCCAAGCAGTTCGAACAATTTCTACTTCACCTATAGCCAGGGCTTCAAAGGCGGCGGTTTCGATCCGCGCGCCCAGTCGACCGCGGCTCCGGACCTGAACGGCAATGGTATTGGCCTGACCACCAATGGCGTTGCAGACTCGGAAGACATCTTTGAATTCATGTCCTTCGATCCGGAAACCGTCGACAGCTTCGAGCTCGGCTGGAAATACCAGGGTGGCAGCTATAGCCATGCCGTCGCTGTCTTCCACATGGATTACACCGACATCCAGGTCCCTGGCTCGGTCGGTACCGACACCGATAATGATGGCGTCAATGACACCTTCACCGGCGTCACCACCAATGCCGGCGCCGCGACCATTACCGGGATTGAATATGAAGGCACGCTGGATCTCGGCTCCGACGTCTTCACCGGCGGCGACAGCCTGAACCTGGCCTGGTCGCTCGGCATCCTGGACGGCAACTACGATGAATTCATCAATGCCTTTGGTGTCGATATTTCCGGACAGGTGGAAATCCAGAACACGCCTGAAGCCACGCTCAGCACGACGCTGAGCTATATGACACCGTTTGCCGGCGGTGATCTCAATGCCCAGGCCACGGTTTCCTACCGCGGCGATTCGAGCCAGTTCGAGATTCCCTTCCCGGCGCTCGATCAGGAAGCCTACTCGCTCTGGAACGCCTCGGTGGTCTGGGACAGCGAAAATGGTGCCTGGCAGCTTGGCCTGCACGGCCGCAATCTGACCGATGAGGAATACCGGGTTTCCGGCTATGACTTCGTCAATAACGACACCTTCGCACCAGAGCTCGGCACGTCCGGTACGCTGGTGGGCTATTACGGTAATCCGCGCACCATCACGGCGACGCTGGCCTACCGCTACTAGGCGAATCGACGAGAGCGGGCGCGAACCTCCCAAACCCGCTCTCGCCGCACTTGACCGGCCGGCGCTTCCTGAGCATCAGGGATCGTCGGCCGTTTTTATTTGAAACCGAGGAAATCCCATGTCCCGCACCGTGATCGCATTTCTCCTCCTTGCCGCCCTGTTTGTGGCCGGGGCCCTGGTCTGGATGCTGACCCGCCCCGGTGCCGAGCCGGCGCTGGATCAGGCCGCCCGGCTCGACTCGCCCTACTGGACCGGCGATGACCGCCTGGTCGATGTCGATGGTGTGATGGCGCGCGTGCGCAGCGAGGGCCCGGCCGATGCGCCCGTCATCGTCATGGTGCACGGGTTTTCCTATTCGCTGGAAAGCTGGGACGCCTGGGCCGAGGATCTCGGCGCCGACTACCGCGTCATCCGCCTGGACCTGCCCGGCCATGGCCTGACCGGCCCCGATCCGCAGCAACGCTACTCTGTACCCCAGACCGTTGATTTCCTCGGCAGTCTTCTCGATGAACTCGGCCTCGACCATGTCACCCTGGCGGGTAATTCCCTCGGTGGCCTCGTCTCATGGCGCCTCGCCGCCGAGCGTCCCCGATCTCGTCTCCCGCCTCGTGCTGGTCGCACCGGGAGCCTATTCGATCAATGGCGTCACTGAAGAACCCGTCGCCGTGCCGATGGCCGTGAGCTTTTATCTCACCAGTGCGCCCGAAGCGATGGTCGCCGCGGCCTCGGCGGGCCTGTTCGGCGATGTCAGCCGCATGGACCCGGCGCTGCCCGGCCGCGTGCAT
>TARA_R110002095_G_scaffold164754_3_pt1 | contig 13086 bp, 11 predicted proteins | sample TARA_R110002095 | Tara Oceans TARA_R110002095 (sample SAMEA4397255) | marine metagenome | biome: Polar Biome; feature: [SRF] surface water layer (ENVO:00010504); material: water (ENVO:00002006), including particulate matter (ENVO:01000060) such as... | depth 5 m | reverse complement strand
CGCCTGCCGCAACCGCTCGGTCGAGGTGCTGGTGAACAATGCCGGTGTCGAGTACCAGACACCCATTACCGACCCCACTGCCGAAGCCGACGCTTGCTGGGCCCAGCTGCTGGATAACAACGTGTCGTCCATGCAGCGCCTGACTCGTGCGCTGCTGCCTCGCCTGCGCGCCGGTGCCAGCGTGATCAACCAGGCTTCTATCTGGGGCTTGAAAGGCGTGCCGGGCTTTTCCGCCTATGCAGCAAGCAAGCATGCAGTGATCGGTCTGACCCGCTCCTTGGCCTGGGAACTGGGGCCTCGGCGCATCCGCGTCAATGCCGTCTGCCCCGGCTGGATAGGCACCGATGCCGCGATGCGCTCGCTGCGCATCATGGCAGCGGAAAACGGCCGCAGCGAGACTGAAGAACTGGTCGCCGTGCTGGCGGCGCAGGCCATTCCGGAATTGCTGACTCCCGCTGACCTGTCCGGCACCTTTCTGTTTCTCGGCTCGCCGCTGGCCGCGGCGCTGACCGGTCAGGCGCTGTCGGTCAGCCACGGCGAGGTCATGCATTGATGGATCGTCTGCCACTGGAGGGCAAGGTGGCCCTGGTCACCGGCGCGGCGACCGGCATTGGTCGTGCAACCGCCGTGGGTCTGGCAAGAGCCGGCGCGCGGGTCTGGATCAATCACCTCGGCCAGCACGAGGCGGCGGAACAATTGTGTGCAGAAATCGAATCGCGCGGTGGCCAGGTGCGCCATGTCGAGGCTGATGTTGGTTCTGCAGCCGCCGTTGCAGGGATGTTCGAACAGATCCTCGCCGACGGGCCGCTGGATCTGCTGGTCAACAATGCAGGGATCATCCTGGAGAAACCTTTTCTCGACACCACTGAACAGGACTGGGCGCAGGTGCTCGGCGTCGACCTGCATGGCGTCTACCGCTGCTGCCAGCACGCACTGCGCCATATGCAACCGCGCGGCTGCGGGGCCATCGTCAATGTGGCCTCGGACCTCGGTTTTCTTGGCCGCAGCGATTACGCCGCGTATTGCACCGCCAAGGCCGCCGTGATCGGCCTGACGCGCTCACTGGCCCGCGAATTCTCCGCCAGCGGCATCCGTGTGAACGCCGTCGCGCCGGGTCCCATCGCCACGGCCATGGTCTCGCCAGCGCACATGAGTCGTGAGTGGATGGCCAAAGAACTCGACATACCCATGGCCCGGCTCGGCACGCCGGACGAGGTCGCGGCCGCCATTGTTTTTCTACTCTCGCCCCAGGCCAGCTACTTCACCGGGCAAACACTCGGGCCCAATGGCGGCTCCTGGATGGGCGCGTGATGACCCTGCTCCCGCAGATCTTACTGGTCACCGGCGCAGTCGCCTGGGGCCTCGGCTGGCTGCCCCTGCACCATTTCGCCAGCGTCGGGCTGGTCGGAATGCCGCTGGTGCTGCTGGTCTATGGCTTGCTCAGCCTCTTCGCCATTCCAGTGCTGTGGTTCGAGCGCCGTGCGTGGATGCCGCAGCGCAACGGTTTGCTGGCCATCGCCGTCTGTGGAGGCGGTGCAACCGCTGCACTGGTCACGGCGCTGGCCATCGGCGAGGTGGTGCGGGTCATGCTGCTGTTCTACCTCGCACCGGTCTGGGGCGTACTGGGTGGCTGGTTGCTGCTGGGCGAACGCCTGACGCCGCTGCGTATCGGTGCCCTGCTGCTAGCCATGCTCGGCATTGCCTTGACACTTAATATCAGCAGCGCACTGACCCACCCACTGAGCGGCAGCGACTGGCTCGCACTCGCCGCTGGCCTCGGCTTCAGCCTGAACAATCTCGCCACGCGCGCCGCCGATCAGGTGCCACTGGCGAGCAAGACGTTGGCGCCGTTCCTGGGCAGTGCACTGATTGCCGTTGTGCTCTGCCCTGTGCTTGGTGAATACCCGCCACCGCTGAGTCTCACGCTGAGCTGGCAGATCGGCCTGATGGCGCTGGGCTGGCTGCTGAGCATGGCTGCCGTGCAGTACGGCGTCAGTCACATCGAGGCTGGGCGCGCGGCGGTGCTAGTGGTCTTCGAACTGGTGGCCGCCGTGCTCTCTTCCGCCTGGCTCGGCAACCAGGCCATCGGCACACATGAATGGCTGGGTGCAGCCCTTGTCATGATTGCGGCACTGACCGCCAGCTGGCCAGAACGCCCGGCCCTGACCGTAATTCGGAGTCCTTCGCTATGAACAGCGTGCACATGGATCAACTGAGCTGGGTCGAGTACGAACACCGCGTGCGTGACGGCTCCGTGCTCTTCCTGCCTTGCGGTGCCACCGAACAGCACGGCCCGCACCTGCCACTGGGCACCGATGCGCTGCTTGCCAGCGCCATCTGCGCCGATGTGGCGCAACGCGTCGGCGGGCTGGTCGCGCCAGCGCTGTCCTACGGCTACAAATCACAGCCCAAATGCGGTGGCGGCCAGCACTTCTGCGGCACCACCAGCCTTGATGGCGCCACGCTAAGCGCCCTGGTGCGCGACGCCGTGCGCGAATTCCATCGGCACGGCGTGAAGCGATTGGTGCTGGTGGTTGGCCATTACGAAAACCAGTGGTTTGTTGGTGAAGGCATTCAACTGGCGCTACGTGATCTGGGACCGAATGCCGGGCTCGAGGTCATGCGCCTGGAGCATTGGGACTTCTGTCGTGAAGACACCCTGGCCGATGTGTTTCCAGAAGGTTTTCCAGGCTTCGCCCTGGAGCACGCCGCTGTCATCGAAACCTCGCTGATGCTCCATTACTACCCCAGCCTGGTGGCGCTGGAGCGCATCCCGGACGAAGCCCCCGCCGACTTTCCACCCTACGACATGTATCCGCACCGCACCAAGTGGATACCGCCGTCTGGCGTGCTGTCTTCGGCCAAGGGCTCGACGGCAGCAAAAGGTCAGCGCATGGCCGAAGACATCGTTGGCGGTATTGCTGCCGCTGTGCGCGGTGAGTTTGCTCTGGAGAATCTCCTGTGAATCCGGCATTGGCGCATACCGCGCTGCTGGTAATCGACATGCAGCGCGACTTCTGCGCACCAGGCGGCTATGCCGATCAAGCCGGCCTGGACATTGAGAGGCTGCGAGCGCCCATTGAGCCGATCCACCAGTTGCTGGTCGCCGCACGCCGTTGCGGCCTGTTCATCGCGCACACCCGCGAAGGCCATCGGGCCGACCTCAGTGACCTGCCCGAGACCAAGCGGCGGCGCGCCGAAGCCAGCGGCGCACCCATCGGCACGCCCGGCCCCATGGGTCGCCTGATGGTGCGTGGTGAATACGGCAATGACCTGATCGATGAACTGCAACCCGAGGCGGGTGAGCCGGTGATCGACAAGCCGGGCTACAGCGCCTTCGCTCACACCGACCTGGAATTGCTGCTGCGCAATCGCGGCATTGGGCAGTTGATTCTGACAGGCGTGACCACCGAAGTCTGCGTGTCTTCGACCCTGCGACACGCGGTGGACCTCGGTTTCTCCTGCCTGACCGTCGCTGATGCCTGCGGCTCGGCCTACCCCGCGCTGCACGCGGCCGCGCTGTCGATGATTGGCGTCGAGGGCGGGCTGTTCGGTGAAGTCATCACCAGTGATGCGCTTATTGCCCTGCTGGAGATGCCCGCATGACCGATGTGCTCAAACTCTGGCCGCTGCTCACCGCGACCCATCGCTACGACAAGTCCATCTCGACCCGCAATCGGGGCCAGGGTGTCCAGATCGAGGCGCCGATCCTGGCGTTTCTGATCGAGACCCGGCAGGGCCGCATCCTTTTCGACGTCGGCTGCGACTACGCCAAGCTCAGCGATCCGGAACTCAGGGCTCGGTGGTACGACCCGGTGGAGTTCCCCATGGGCCCGCCGCAGATGACCGAGGATCAGCGCCTGCCCGCGCATCTGGCCCGGCACGGGCTGACACCAGCCGACATCGACCTGGTGTTTCTCAGCCACCTGCACTTCGACCACGCCGGTGGGCTGTGCGAGCTATGCGGTTGTGATGTGCACGTGCACGAGGCCGAACTGGAGGCTGCGCTGGCCGAGGCCGACGATGCCTACTTTGCGGACGACTTCTCCGACACCATCGTTGACCAGCAGCGCTGGAAATTGCAGCGCGAGGAATATCAGCTGTTGCCGGGCGTGCAGGCGATCAACACGCCTGGGCACACCGCCGGCCACATGTCATTGATGGTCGAGCTGCCGCACGGCAAGCCGGTGATTCTGACCGGCGATGCGGCCGACCTGCAGGAAAACCTCACCGATGAAATCGCGCCCGGTCTCTGCTGGCAAGACAGAGAAGACCTGGCGCTGGACAGCATTCGCAAGCTCAAGGGATTGGCCGCCGAAGCCAAGGCTGAGTTGTGGCCGAACCACGACATGGCCTTCTGGCGAACCCTCAAACGCTTCCCGGAGTACCACGCATGAACAGTGTTCCCGAATCTTATCTGGGCGTGTGGCGACGCCGTCTGCTGACCACGACCGACGGGCGCCGCGACGAAACCAGCGATGTCTACTGGCTGCAGACCGCCCAACTGCACGCCGACATACGCATCCCTCACCCGCCCACCGCCTCCGCGTCCCTGGCTACCTGTTCGCAGGCGCAACAGCTCGACCTGTGCGAGCAAGCCGGCTTTGCCGGGTTGACCCTGGTGGAGGGTGACATCTGCCAATGGCAGCGTTTGATCGATTACCTGCCACCAGGCGCTGCACCGGACATTGGCCGTATGCGTTTCGAAGGTGCGGATCAGTTGCTTGAAGATGGCCTGGACGGCCGCTATCACGAGGTGTGGCAGCGCGTTCCTGAATCGGAAGGGACCAATTGGGGCCTGTGGCTGCGCTCAGCCGATGAGCCGGAGCGACAGGCCTGTCTGCTGGTCGCCGGAGACTACTTCATGTTCGCCGCCGACCGGCCCGTGGCCCTGGACGCAGATGGCAGTCGCCTGCGCGATCAGGTCGCCCGCGCCGCGCCGGCAAAACGGCTCGAACTGCTGGCCTGTGAAATTTCCTTCGGCCGCCAACGCAACGGTGCAACGCCCTGGATGATCAGCCACTCGACCCTGCCCGGACGTGTCGGTGACAGCCTGCTGCCGAGCTATTGGAATTTCAGTCAACCGGCCGGGATTCCCGAAGAGGATTTGGCCCGCATCGGCCATTTTCCGCCAGCGCTGGGCTGGGTCAGCGTGGCAAATCCGCACTTACCGACCGTTCAAGAGGTAGTCGCATGACGGCGCATTTATCCCTTACCGCAGACACCGCTCTGGATCGTCCCACGGCGGCGGAAAGGCAGCCTGCCAGCACGCCGCAAACGGTCTCGGCCAAGCCACGCCGAGCGCGCTGGTGGCGCATCCGAGGCGATCTGCCGAAAACCACGGTCTGGGCGCTGGCAGCCGCAGGCCTGACTGCGCCCTTCGTGCTTTGGTGGGCCTATACCGCTCTGGGGCTGGCGGATCCGATGTTCATGCCCAGCCCCGGTGCCGTGCTCGAACGCCTAGGCCGCTGGTGGACCAGCGAAGGCTTGCTCACCGACATAGGGATCAGCGTCTGGCGGGTGATGGCTGGCTTCGGCGCATCGGCTCTGCTCGCGCTGCCGCTGGGGCTGTACATCGGCACCTATCGCCCGGTGCAGGCTTTTCTCGAGCCACTGACCGATTTCATCCGCTACATGCCGGCGGTGGCCTTCATTCCGCTGGTAATGCTTTGGGTCGGCATCGACGAGGGTTCGAAGGTGCTGATCATCTTTATCGGCACCTTCTTCCAGATGGTCTTGATGGTGGCCGAAGACGTGCGGCGCGTGCCGATGACGCAGATCGAGGCGGCGCAGACCATGGGCGCCAACCGCGGCGAGATCGTCAAGCTGGTGATCCTGCCGTCGGCGCGCCCAGCCATTCTCGATACCCTGCGCATCACCTGCGGCTGGGCCTGGACCTACCTGGTCGTCGCCGAGCTGGTGGCTGCCAATTCGGGCCTCGGCTACGCCATCCTCAAGGCCCAACGCTACATGCACACCGACAAGATCTTCGCCGGCATCCTGCTGATCGGCATCATCGGCCTGCTCACCGACCAAGGCTTCCGCTGGCTGTCACGCCGGGCCTTCCCATGGAGAAAACAAGCATGAGCGACGCCAAGATCCGCATTCAGCAGGTGGACAAGACTTTCGTCAGCGAGAAGCGTGAGGTCGAGGCGCTGAAGACTGTCAACCTGGATATCCAGGCAAACGAATTCATCACCTTTGTCGGCGCATCGGGCTGCGGCAAGTCCACCCTGCTGCGCATCATCGCCGGGCTGGAAACACTCAGCCGCGGAGAAATCCTGCTCGACGGTAAGCCCGTGGACGGCCCGGGAGTCGACCGCGCCATGGTGTTCCAGCACTACAGCCTCTACCCCTGGCTGACGGTGATGAAGAACATCAAGTTCTGCCGTCAGCTCAAGGTCATCTCTGACACCGTGCGCGGCGATGGCGATGTGGAAACGGCGGCCGGCCGAGCCGATGCGTTGCTCAGTTTGATGGGTCTGACCAACTTCGCCGAGGCCTTTCCAAGCCAGCTTTCCGGCGGCATGCAGCAACGCGTAGCTATTGCCAGGGCGTTGATGCCCAAACCCGCCACCTTGCTGATGGACGAGCCTTTCGGCGCGCTGGATGCGCAAACCCGCGAGGTGATGCACGACCTGATCCGGCATGTTCACAGGCTGGAGAAGACCACCATTCTGTTCGTCACCCATGACGTCGAGGAAGCCATCTACCTGGGCGGCCGCGTAGTGTTGATGGCGCCGCGGCCGGGGCGCATCGATTCGATCTATGACGTCCCGCTGCCCGCACAGCGCCATCAGGACATGAAGCTCTCGCCTGAATTCACCGCCCTCAAGCGCGAGATCCTCGGGCGAATCCGCGAGACCTCCGGCATGCAGACCGATCTCGACCAGCTGGCGAAACTGACGGCCATCGCGGGTTAAGCGGAGTCCCGTTCAGCGGGCGCTCATAGACCAGTGCGCCCCCGCTTTTGAGAGAAAGACAGCGGGGTCGCAAGGTTTTACATCCAGGCGCACCCTGTGCGCCATCGTGATTGATAGCCTAGCCGTTCAGTCGAGATAAAAAGCCGGCGCTGGCGGCAACTCTTCAAGCAAGCGTCGCAGAGTGCTGCACCATTGCTCACGGATCTCCAGAAAATACGGATCACCCTCAGTAATCCGGTGGCCTTCAGGAAGCTCCAGGCTGTCCTTGCGGTAAACCATCAGGTCCAGGGGCATTCCGACCGATAAATTGCTGCGGATGGTTGAGTCGAAGGAAATGAGCGCACAGCGCATCGCCTGATCCAGCGTGGTGGTGTGGCTGAGAGCGCGGTCCAGAATCGGCTTTCCATACTTGCTTTCGCCGATCTGAAAATAAGGCGTGTCAGTCGTTGCGCAGATAAAGTTTCCTTGCGGATACAAGTTGTATAGCTCGGGTTCTTCACCAGCGATTTGTCCGCCAATCAGGAACGAGCTGCTCATGTCGATTTCCGGGCCTGTGCTCGGAGTGCTGTCGTGTGCGACGACCTCCCGCATGGTTTCACCCACCAGGCGAGCCGCAGCGAACATGGTCGGCACGTTGTTCAGATGAATGCCCTCACCCGTCAGTCGATGGCGCAGCAAACTGACTACTGCCTGCGATGTTGCCAGGTTGCCGGCCGTTTGCAGCACGATCATCCGCTCGCCGGGGACCCCAAATCGATAGAGCTTGCGAAACGTCGCGATGTGATCAACGCCCGCGTTGGTTCTCGAATCCGAAACGAACACCAGTCCGTCTGCCAGGTTCATGGCTACACAATAGGTCATGCTTTTCTGGCTCGTTAAGTAAAGGCTGGCCGTATAGGGGGCGCAGATAAATAGCCTCAGTGAGCGCCGGTAATTGACCCGGTCGCTACTGCGCCGCCATTTGCATAGGCATCACCTGTACGTGTGCATGCATCGATTCGCTTCCGCCGCCGCGGCGCATGCCCCGTACTGGACAGGCATCAAGATAATCCAGCCCGACTGCCAATTTCAGATGGCGGTCGGGGCGAATCAGTCGATTGGAGACGTCAAAGCTGTACCACTGCCCCTCGAACCACGCCTCAACCCATGCGTGACTGGCGAGATGGCCACTGTCGTCGGTCAGCAGGTACCCAGACACATAGCGTGCAGGAATGCCCAGCGAACGACTACAAGCGATGAATGCATGACTGTGGTCCTGGCAGACACCGGCACCGCCGGCAAATGCCTGGGCCGCAGTGCTCTCCACCTGTGTGGAGCCAGGCGTGTAGATCATGTGGTCGGCCAGTGCGTTCATCAATCCACTCAGCGCTTCCCTGTCACGACGCGCACCGCACTGGCTATGGGCGAAGTCTTTGAGGGCGCCGTCAGCCTGGGTCAGGGGGCTCGATCGCAAGAAAGGCAGTGGCGATCCCTCTTCAGCCTCACAGTCACAGGACTCGTCGATTTCCACCTGCCCCTGCGCACGGATGACCAATTCGTCATGCGGCTCATCGAGCGTCAGCACATGCAAGACGTTTCCGTAGGGATCACGTTGTGCACGCACGGGTCTGGGCAACTCAAGCTGCCAATTGAAGACGTGCTGCCGTTGGCTCTGCTGAGGTGTCAGCCGCAGGTACTGAATACTTGCGCGCACCTGATCCTGGTAGCGATAGCTGGTGTCATGGCTGATGGATAGTTTCATGCGGCCTCCAGATAAGAAGAATGAATCGCGCTGCCCAGTCGCCCGATCTGGTCGATATAGGCCGTGATCCAGTCATGCAGACCGGTATCCAGCACTTCATCGATAGAGGTGTAACGCAAGCCGGCTTCTAGCTCGGAGGCCAGGCGTTGGGCGGGCCGACCGTTATCTCCCGGCAGACTCGCCAGAATCAGTTGCAGTTCGACCAGACAGGACCGCAGCGAACGCGGCACATCAGCCCTCAGCAGCAGCAACTCGGAAACCTTTGCCGTGCGTGGAGAGCCGCGATAGATCTCGGCGAATGCTTCGAATGAGGACAACGCACGCAACAAGGCGCTCCACTGGTAGTAAGCGCGAGCGGATCTGTCGTCGAGGTTTTCGCTTTCTTCGCCAAGCAACTCGTGCCGGGCGTCCAGCAAGCGCAGCGTGTTATCGGCCCGCTCGATGAAGGTACCGAGACGGATGAACCGGTAGGCGTCGCTGCGCATGATGGTGCCCACGGTAGCGCCTCTGAACAGATGCGAGCGCTCCTTTACCCATTCGCAAAAGCGGTTGATACCGTATCGCCCGAGCCCTTGCTCCGCGATGCCAGGCATTTCCAGCCATGCGGCGTTGATGTTCTCCCACATGTCTGACGTGATGCGCCCGCGCACAGCGTGAGCGTTGCTACGCGCCAAGCGCAGGCAATTGAAGAGGCTGGCAGGATTGCCCTCGTCGAGCGCAAAGAAATGCAGCATCCGATCGACGTTCAGTTCACCCTGCTGCTCCCGATAGTGATCCAGCGTACCGGTGATCAGCAGCGGCATGGCCAGTTCGTCGAGGCCATCGCCGCGGCCATCTTGCGGCATCAATGAAAGCGAGTAGCTGACCTCCAACATGCGCGCCATGTTCTCGGCACGCTCCAAATAACGAGACATCCAATACAGATCGGCAGCCGTTCGACTGAGCATCAGCAGTCCTCCACAATCCAGGTGTCCTTGGTGCCGCCCCCCTGAGACGAATTGACGACCAGCGAGCCCTCCCGTAGCGCCACACGCGTCAGGCCGCCTGGGACCAGTCGTGTCTCGCGCCCGCTCAAAACGAATGGACGCAGGTCGATGTGCCGAGGCGCGATGCCGTTTTCCACGAACGTTGGGCACGTCGACAGGCAGAGGGTCGGCTGAGCGATATAGGCGCTGGGATTGACCTTAATGCGGGCACGAAACATCTCGATCTCAGCCGCGCTCGCGGCCGGTCCGACCAGCATGCCGTAACCGCCAGACCCCTGTGTTTCCTTGACGACAAGATCCTTCAGGTTGGCCAGTACATGAGAGAGATCGGCCGGCTTTCGGCATTGCCAGGTCGGCACGTTGGCCAGAATCGGCTCCTCATCCAGATAGAAGCGAATCATGTCGGGCACGAATGGATACACCGACTTGTCATCGGCAACGCCGGTGCCGATGGCATTGGCCAGAACCAGATTGCCCGCCCGATAGGCCGACAGCAGACCCGGCACGCCCAGTGAGGAGTCGGGGTTGAAGGCCAGCGGATCCATGTACGCATCGTCGAGGCGACGATAGATGACATCGACCTTGCGAGCTCCGGAAGTGGTGCGCATATACAAGCATTCATCACGAACAAACATGTCCGCACCTTCTACCAGCTCCACACCCATCTCGCGGGCAAGAAAGGCATGCTCGAAATACGCACTGTTATAGCGGCCCGGCGTCATCACCACTACACAGGGATTATCCAGAGGACTGGCGTTCTTCAGTGTCTCCAACAGCAGGTTGGGATAGTGGTTGATAGGAGCGATGCGCTGGGCTGAAAACAGCTCAGGAAACAGCCGCATCATCATCTTGCGATCTTCCAGCATGTAGCTGACGCCGCTTGGCGTGCGCAGATTGTCTTCCAGTACGTAGTAGGTCCCGTCACCGTCGCGAACGAGGTCGACGCCTGCGATGTGTGCATAGAGGTTGCGGTGCAAATCCAGGCCCTGCATGGCCGGCTGATAACCTTCGTTGGCCAGGACCTGCTCTGCTGGAACCAGTCCCGCCTTGATGATGCGCTGATCTCGATACAGGTCGGCGAGAAACATGTTGAGCGCCTGCACCCGCTGAATGCAGCCCCGCTCCACAATTCGCCATTCGCTCATAGGAATCGAGCGAGGAATGGTGTCAAACGGCAGGAGACGCTCAGTGCCCTGGTCATCTCCATAAAGGGTGAAGGTTATCCCGGCACGGTGAAACAAGAGGTCAGCCTCGCGCCGCCGTTGCGCGAGCAGATCGGGGGGCGTATCGGACAGCCAGGTCGAGAACGCTTGGTAGTGCGAGCGGCATTTGCCCTGCGCATCGTACATCTCATCGTAAAAAACGCGGTCCATGCGGAGCCCTCGAACAGAAACCTGCCCAACAGCAGTGCAAAGTACGCGCCACGCGGCATAGCCCCACTGATTACGATGACATGGAGGCTATGGATCAGCGCAGTCCGCACCGTTACTGAGCATTCTGAACGGGGCTGGGAACGCGACGCTCCGTTTTGAGACATGGCTCACGATTTTGAAGGCGTTGGCCCTGCGAAATGCTCCTGCACTACGAATGTCTGCAAAGACGCCGGCGCAATCAGACAGCCATGCGACAACAGCCTCGACTTCCGACCGATCACTACAAAAACAATCGGAAGCGAGCAGCGCTCAAACAGCGATGTGCGTCGCCACGTCAGCCGACGCTGCCCTTCAGCGCGGCATCATCCGCACACCGGACAGTTCGGACAGCGGTCCCGGCCGGCCCAGGTGATAGCCCTGCACGTAGTCGACGCCGATCTCCTGCAGGCACTCGAGAATGGCCGCCGACTCAACGAACTCCGCCACCGTGCTCAGCCCCATTTCGTGGCCGATGTTGTTGATCGAAGCCACCATGGCTCGCGCAATCGGGTCCTGGTCAATGTCGCGCACGAAACTACCATCAATCTTCAGATAGTCCACTGGCAAGGTCTTCAGATAGCCAAAGGACGATAAACCGGAGCCGAAGTCGTCCAGCGCGAAGCTGCAGCCCACCGCCTTGAGCCTCTTCATGAAAGTCATCGCGCGGCTAAGGTTGGCGATTGCTGCGGTTTCGGTGATTTCGAAACACAGGCAATTGGGGGGGATCCGGTGACGCTCGATGGCTGACAGGACGAATTCGAGAAAGCTCTCCTCCCCCAGCGAGGTCGCCGACAGGTTGATCGAATAATGCCCGAGCGACGCACCGGGGCGACGTCGCAGATCGCCAACCCATGCCAGGAAATTACCCACGACCCAGCGGTCCACCGCCGGCGCCAGGTCGTAGCGCTCGGCCGCCGGCATGAACGCTCCGGGCGGAATGATGCTGCCATCATCGCCCTGCATGCGCACCAGCACTTCATAACGCTGCGAACCGTCGTCGCCTGCGGCACGCACGATGGGCTGGACGAACAGCCGTAACAGGTCGCCGTCCAGCGCTTGCCTGAGCCGCTGCGTCCATTGCATCTCGCCGCGGCGTTCCATCAGTTGTTGATCGTCTGCCTGATACACATGCACGCGGTTGCGACCGCCGTCCTTGGCCGCATAGCAGGCGCTGTCAGCGGCGCCCAGCAAAGGCCCCAGGGTTTTGACGTGTTCATCAATGGCTACCAGGCCGATGCTGGCGCCAACCGCAAAGCTCTTGCCGTCCCAACTGAAGCGAAACTCGTCTACCGCGTGGCGTATGTCTTCGGCTATCCGCACCGCCTGCTGCAACGAGCAGTCGTTGAACAGGATGCCGAATTCATCGCCGCCCAGGCGCGCCAGCAGATCACTGCCACGCACGCGGCCTTTCAGTAACTGGCCGAGTTGGCGCAGCAGCTCGTCACCGGCTGCGTGGCCACAGGTGTCGTTGACCACCTTGAACTGATCCAGGTCCATGTAGCAGAGGACATGTTCGCCACCGCTGTATTCACGCAGCAGCGATTCGATTCGACGTTCGAACGCAGAGCGATTCATCAGCCCGGTGAGGTTGTCGTGGTTGGCCTGAAAAGTCAGCTTGCGGGCCAGCTGATGAGTAACCGTGATATCGCGAAAGGTCAGCACCGCACCGATAATTGCGCCTTCGGCGTCGCGGATGGGCGCCACCGCATCCTGCACCGCCAGTCGCGTGCCATCTGGCCGTTGCAGAAAGCCCGGCGGCCGTTCGGTGCGATCCTGACGGTCACTTCTGCGCCGCAGACCGAGGCTGGCGGCGTTGGGCAGTCGCGCACCGGTTGCTTCGTCGAAAAGCTGATACACCTCATCAAGCACCAGCCCTTGTGCGGCAGCCTGACTCCAACCGATGAGGCGCTCCGCGCTGGGGTTGAGATAGCGCACACGCCCGACCCTGTCGGTGGTGATCACACCATCGCCGATGGATGCCAGGGTGACCTGGGCGAGCATCTTCTCTGCAAACAGCTGCTCTT
>TARA_R110002095_G_scaffold16697_4_pt1 | contig 13181 bp, 10 predicted proteins | sample TARA_R110002095 | Tara Oceans TARA_R110002095 (sample SAMEA4397255) | marine metagenome | biome: Polar Biome; feature: [SRF] surface water layer (ENVO:00010504); material: water (ENVO:00002006), including particulate matter (ENVO:01000060) such as... | depth 5 m | reverse complement strand
GCAATGATATTCTCACGCTCTTGGTTCAACGCCGCTTCCAATGCTTCGTTTTGGCTGGCTAAGGTTGATATTTGAACCGAAGCGCTTTGGTCTCTGGATGCACCTTGCGCATAGCGATCATTTTCCTCACGCAGAAGCTTTACAGTGTCTTTCAGACCATCAAGCTTCTTAATATAATTATCCCGTTGAACGATGCCGCCTTGCAGAACCTTGACCCGTTCAAGCAGCTGTTGCGCCGTTTCACCGTTTGCTGAGCTTGATTTATCCGCAGATTCAAGCTCTCTTTTCAGTGATCCATTTTCAACCAAAAGACGTTCCGCCGTTTTTGCCGCGTTATCAGAAGATACAAGCGCTTCATTTTGCGCACTAATCGTATCTCTTAAAGATTGGTTTTGTTTTTGAAGCGTGGCGATCTGCTCTTTGGCTTGCGATGAAACGCCTGTGCGTCCCGCAACCGTTTCTTTTAAACGGCTATTCTCCTCTTGCACCTGCGACAACTGCTCTTTTAATGTGTCCAGCGCCTTCATATTATTATCGTATGCACTGCGCGCTTCCGTGGCGCGGTCACTATAATTAAGTGTCTTTTCACTTGCTTCAGCAACGGCCAAACCTAATTTCCTGTTATCAACCTGAAGCGCCTTAACCGTACCTTGCAACGACACAATAAGTGCCTCTTTTTCACGCATATCAGCGTCTGTGTGCAGTGATGCAGATTGCGTCTCACTTTCCAAAAGCCTTTTGTTTTCTGACTTTAAGCTTTGAATCTGCCTTTGCAGAACAACGATACGATCCGCACCGTTATCGCGCTGATTTAAGGCCTCTTTGAGCAATGCATTTTCTTCTTTATATGCTTTTAATGCGCCTGAATTATCATTTTGTCTTTGCCCGGAAAGCGCGTTGATCTGTGCCATGAGTTCTTGGTTCTCATTTTTTAATGTCGCTATTTTTCTGGCATAAACATCGCCCGATGATGCACTCGGCGTATTAACAGTGTCTTTTTGTTTCAAAAGATTTGTCAGGCGCTTATTTTCCTCAACAAGAGCCTGAATGCGCGTATCAACACCCGAGGGCGCGGCGCTTCTGTTCCCTGCTACAATTTTGTTTATGCTGTTGCGAAGCTGTTCATTTTCAATTTCCAGCCTTTTAAGCTGACTGTGCAAATCGGAAAAAGTTTTCTTTTGTAATGCCATGTTTTTCTGCTCCCACCCGATGGTGTGAAGCAAATTATTGTGGCTGTCAGTGCGGTAATCCATAGCAGAAGCAGTGGCCGAAAGACACATCATCAATGATACAGAGGCAACAATTTTTCGCACGGAAATATCCCCGAAATTGTGAACAATACCGCATCATACTATTATGACAACATTCTAAAAACAAGAAAAATCGAGGGGGATGATAACCAAGGGTCACCGCACCGATTCAAAATCAACTCACAGAAATATCCTCAAGCTTTTTATTCCCTTTTACACGCCGTCCGATGCCCCTGACATATGCGCGAGGGAGGCCTCGAGAAACAGGTCTAAATCCCCATCAAGAACCGCCTGACTTTGGCTGGTTTCAACGCTGGTGCGCAAATCTTTCACCATTTGATACGGATGCAGGACATAAGAGCGAATTTGATGCCCCCAGCCGATCTCGGTTTTATCGCCATGTTCCTTGGCTTGTTCTTCTTCGCGCTTTTTCAACTCTTGCTCATACATACGCGCCTTGAGCATATCCATCGCCGCGGCCTTGTTCTGATGCTGTGAACGTCCGTTTTGACAAGCCGCAACCACGCCGGTGGGAATGTGCGTGATGCGCACCGCGCTATCGGTTTTATTCACGTGCTGTCCGCCTGCGCCGCTGGAGCGATAGGTATCAATACGCAAATCCTTTTCATCAATATCAATATTGATGGTGTCATCAATCACGGGGGTCACAGACACAGAGGCAAAGCTCGTATGTCTGCGCGCATTGGAATCATAGGGGGAGATACGCACCAAACGGTGAACACCAGTTTCGGTTTTAAGCCAGCCATAAGCCTGATGTCCCATAATCTTCAAGGTTGTTGATTTTATGCCCGCCTCTTCTCCTTCGCTGCGCTCCAATGTTTCATACTTAAAACCGCGCCCGTCAGACCAACGCATATACATCCGCAAAATCATTTCCGCCCAATCCTGCGCCTCTGTACCGCCTGCACCTGCGTTGACTTGCAGATACACATCATTGGCATCCGCTTCGCCCGATAACAGGCTCTCAAGGCGAAAACGCGCAGCGCGTACATTCAGTTTTTCAATGGCTTTCTCGGATTCGCGTAAAATACCGTCATCGCCCTCTTCCTCTGCCATGCCAATCAAATCGACATAATCATTGAGTGACTTTTCCAAATCATTAAGTGCGGAGATGTTTTGCTCAAGATAAGTGCGCTCACGCATGAGCTTTTGCGCTTTGTCCGTATCGGACCATAGATCAGGGTCTTCGCTTAAAGCATCAAGCTCTTCAAGACGGGAATTGGCATTATCCCAGTCAAAGACGCCTCCGCAAAAGTGAGAGCGTCTCTTGTATTCCCGTAACGATAGATTCTATTTCTGCGCGCATATTCTGTTTGCTCCCAATCTTTACCCAACATTATGACATAACAAAGCGCCGATCATAAACCGACGCTTTAGACTCTCATATCTTAATTATTTAAAAAATCAAGCCGCTTGATAAGATGCCGGTATGTTATCCGATGATACAACCTTCTCAACGTAAGGCTTACCGGATAGAACAGCAACGACCGCGTTTTGAATTTTGTTTTCCACATCTCTAAATCTGGATAACGTGATCAAATTCTTGCTCACAACGAACTCAGGCGCAGCGCAACGCCCGCCCATGCCGCGAACCGTATCACAAAGCTGATCCTTGGCCGCGATTGAATATCCTGACACCAAGTCTAAGAACATCAACAAATCAATTGCGCCGTTATAGGCCACAACAGGCTTACCCGTATTCAGAAAAGCCGAAACAAACGGCTTCACAGCATTATCCAGCTTAAGTTTTTCAATACTTCTTTTACCGCCGGGAATAACCAGAACATCATAATCGCCGGGAATACCATCCTTCAGCGGAGAGTTTGGAGCATAGCCTTCGCCCCAATTTGAACCGTTTGACTTTTTCAATTCGTTCCAAGACTTTACCAAAGCCTCACCGGAAGACACAATCCTACAATCAAACCCTTGATCCTTAAGCGCATTTTGCGCCTGCACCAATTCACGTTCACAAAACCCATTCTCAACGAGAAAAGCAGCTTTTTTCCCGTGACCTCTTAGCGCTGACATGCCTATACTCCAAAATTAAATAGTCCAGATGATTCTTAGAATACACAATCCCAAAAAATTGTGCAATGCAAAAAAAGATTTCTCTTATGTTCAAAAAAAATGTAAAAAAAACAAACTATTCTTTACATTCGTGTCTCACGAGGATACATATTTAATGTATTGATAAAGAATCAAAAAATTGGTTTTATGTATCATTACCAAGTATAAAGAATAAAAATGAATACGATGCGTTACTTTATTGAGGAGCAAAAAATATGAAATCTGTGCGTAATCTTGTTTTGGCAGCTGGTGTCCTAGCATTAGGCGGCTGTACAATGTTTGATACATACAGCGAAGTCGATGCGCTGAACGAAGCGCAACCTGTAGGTAGTCCATTCACACAAGCTTTGGCTGGAGAATACAAGGCTTTTGCGAATAATCAACTCGAACAAATGTTTGACTACCCCGATGCTCTTCACTTTGCACGCAAAGGTTTGGCTGCTGCGTCAGGTGAGGCTGTTATGCCTGAGCCTGTTACAGACTGGAACTTAGCTGAAAACCACATCAAGGAATTGGCTGCCGCTCGTGGGCGTCTGGTTATTACCTTCGATTTAGGTGGACGCGAAATTGCTCCGGCAACTGCCGCTGTAGCACAAGCCAAGTTTGATTGCTGGATTGAGCAACAAGAAGAAAACTGGGGTTCAACAGAAGATCTTTCATGTAAGAAAGAATTCATGGATTCAGTCGCTGAGCTAGAAGGTCTTGTACAACAAGCACCACAAGCCGTTGAAACAGTTGAAGCACCGCCAATGATCCCCGAAGAAGCCATGTATTTGGTATTCTTTAACTGGGATTCATCTGAACTAAGCTCAGGCGCAAAGAATGTTCTTGATGCTGTTGCAGAAGAAGTAGCGAAGAACCCACCATCACAAATCATTATTGATGGTCACGCAGATACATCAGGAAGCAAAGAATACAACCAACGCCTAGGCTTCAAGCGTGCGAACGCTGTACGTGATGCTTTGGTTCAGCGCGGTATCGATGCAAACCTTGTTTCAGTAGAAAGCAGCGGCGAAGCCAAGCTTTTGGTTGAAACAGTGGATAACATCCGCGAACCTGCGAACCGTCGCGTTAATATTTCATTCAAATAAGCTGTGACCACACAGACTTAGATGATTAAAGACAAGGGAAGCGCATAATAAGCGCTTCCTTTTTTGTATTAATCGACTATTTTAATCAGTAACATGTTTATCTATTCATTGAGAAAAGATCGATACAGACCATAACAAATCACGAGAAGCCCCCTCACCTAATAAAGAGTGAAATCTTGAATTTACGCCCGGTACTATATATTAACGGCATTTTTCTTTCCATTCTGTCCCTCAGCATGGTTTTTCCGATGCTCGCCGACATTTATTTCGGTTACAACGACTGGATGGTGTTTTTTATTTGCATCATTATCACCGCATTTTCGGGCGGGGCGCTCATTCTCAGTAATATGGGGTTCTCTTCTGATATCAACACCAGACAAGCCTTCCTGCTCACCAATCTGACATGGATCATACTGCCCACATTCGGGGCATTGCCGTTTTGGTTTTCATCGCTGAATATGTCCTTCACCGACGCCTTCTTTGAATCCATGTCCGGTATCACTACCACAGGCTCAACCGTCATCACCGGATTAGATTACGCCCCAAAGGGGATCTTACTCTGGCGGGCGATGCTCCAATGGCTGGGCGGAATCGGAATCATCATCATGGCCATGTCGGTTTTGCCGTTTCTAAAAGTTGGGGGGATGCAAATTTTCAAGACCGAACTGTCCGAAGATGAAAAGGCATTACCACGCACCGCACAAATGGCAAACTCAATTGCCATTATATATATCGGCCTCACACTCTTGTGTACGATCTGTTACATGATGACGGGACTGGAAAGCTTTGATGCCATTGCCCACGCAATGACAACGATCTCAACCGGTGGCTTTTCAACATTCGACACATCTTTCAGTCATTATACCGATTTAGGGCCTGAAATCGTCTGTATCAGCTTTATGATTATCGGCGGTATTCCCTTCGTGCTGTATGTTAAAATGGTTCGTGGCAACATTTCCTCACTCTTCAAAGACACACAGGTGCGGTGGTTTCTCTCCATCGTCTTGATCACAACCATTGTGACATCCTCTTACCTCACCATGGAACAAGGCATGACTGCGGGCGAAGCGGTTCGTCGGTCTATGTTTAACATCGTGTCCCTTATGACAGGAACAGGGTTCGGTAGCGGCGATTTCAACGCATGGGGCGGTTTTGTTGTCAGTATTTTCTTTTTCCTAATGGCGGTGGGCGCATGCGCGGGTTCAACCTCTTGCGGTATAAAAATATTCCGTTTTCAAGTACTCTACAGCGTCACAAAAGTCCAAATCAGCAAACTTTTGCACCCGAACGGTATGTTTATCCCGCACTATAACGGCAAACCAATGCCATCCGACGTTCCGTCCTCTGTTATGGGATTTTTCTTTGTCTATGCACTCGGTTTTGCATTCTTGGCACTGGCGCTGTCTTATGTCGGTTTAGACTTTATGACGGCCATGTCCGGCGCAGCGACATCTATATCGAATGTCGGCCCGGGTTTGGGCGATATCATTGGCCCAACGGGAACGTTTAAACCGCTTCCTGACAGTGCCAAATGGATTTTAAGTATCGGTATGCTTTTTGGACGTTTGGAGCTGTTCACCATTCTGGTCATGCTCTCGCCAAACTTCTGGAAACATTGATCCGATTAGCGCAGTATTTTGAACTGGTCTTTCAATATTTTGCGCAATGTCAGGTCAAGATCATCAACCATATTATCCAGCGCCTGCATTTCCATCCGCTCACGCTCAACCAATGATAAATGATCCGCGATGAAAATATTGCGGCTGACTACAAGGCTACGTTTTTGTTCATCATACGTGCCCACGCCTAATCCCGTTACATCAATATAAGCCTTCACCGTATAATGATCTTTCTTCGCCAAGCCGATAAGCGCCCCGACTTTATTCTCGGAATCAACGACTGCGTGCTGGACAGACACATCCATAATTTGAATTTTTAATTTCCCCTGATGACCTGCGGCCTCAAAACGGTTTTGCAAATAATCATAAATGAGTTTGGATGGATCGGATACGAACCCCTCCGGCAGCATTTTCATTCCGCTTGCATAGATATTTTCCGGCTCATAAGAGGCCACATAGACAGGAAACGGCTTCACATGATCAAACGTCATTTGCGCCAGCGGCGCGCCCGTATTATTTGTACATGCCCCAACACCCAAAGACAGTAACGCACAGAAAGCAACAACATAAAACTTCACAAGAACCCTCACTTAACAATCAAAAGAATCAAGACTTTTCAGCTTTAATTCTACGCAAAATATCAGCCTCTTTAAAGACATAAGTCTTGCTACAGAACTCACAGGTCATGCGAATTTCCTTTTCAACACTCATATGCTCGATATCTTCGACAGGCATGGTCAATAAAATATTCTCAACGCGCCCCTCATCACAGCGACAGCCCTTAGAAACCGGATGACGGTCATAAACCCGAATACCTTCCTCATGGAACAAGCGCATCAAAAGCTCATCCGAGCTTAATTCAGGCGAAAGCATCTCATCCTCGGTGCAACTATCGAGCAGGATCATAGCGCGCCGCCAGTCATCCTCATCAAAATTGGCTGTACCCGCCGCAGGGTTCTTGCCCTCCTCCGGTGTGTTTTGAAGCATGATCGCACCGGCGCGCCAGTGATCCCCACGCTTACCAACCGCCATTTTAATGCCTGTGCCAATTTGCTCGGACTGCGTGAAGTAATGCTGTACGCAATCAACCATGGACGCGCCCTTAATATCCACAATCCCTTGGTAACGCTCTGCGCTTTGCCCCTGATCAACGGTAAAGGCCAAATAGCCCTTCCCCAGATATTGCGCCAAATGATTTTGAGAGCTTTCTTGTGTTTTCAACGCGGCAATTTGCTCCCTTGATTTTTGGAAGCGTTCCTCTTCAAACGACGCACAGCCCCGCACAATACCCTCGCTTGTGACATCGGCGACCAACATATGAAGCGGCCCGTCCCCTTGCGCCTGAAGGGTGAAGATCCCCTCATATTTCAACATGCCCGACAACGCCAAAGACAGTGTAATTGTTTCCGCCACCAGATGCGAAATCGGCAACGGATAGTTATGCGCCTCAATAATATCATCAAGAACTGCGCCAATACGCACGATGCGCCCGCGTATTCCTGTGCTTTCCAATTGAAATGTCTGAACAAAGTTATCTGGTATCATTATATTTTCCGGTTGATTTATCACAATCTTCTTTGCAAGCTGTAAAAGAAGGATTTTAAGAACATGCCCCAACATAAAACAGAATATGTGAACAGAAAACCTGAAAAAAACGATTACTCAAAAAAAGCGCCCGCCAATGCGCGGCGTGAGCGCAAACCACCTAAAAAAATAACCCCGACCTATCTTCATAACTCCGGCCTGTTTTATCTGGAGCGTTTTGCCGCGAGTAAAAAGCATTTTAAAACCGTTATGCTGCGTAAATCCAAAAGATCATGCCTGTATCATACAGATCAAGATTATCAGGACTGCATCACGATGGTTGATGAACTGGCCGATAAATTTGAACAATGCGGCCTGTTAAATGATGCGCTTTATACAAGCTCTCGCGTTTCATCCTTGCGTAGAAAAGGGCTGTCCCAAGCGACGATTATCATGAAGATGCTCCATAAGGGTATTTCGAAAGATGAAACCTGCCTCGCGCTTGAAAAACTCGACGACGAACAATATGAAAGCGCAGCAGAAGCAGAAAAAGCCGCAGCACTCAGGCTGGCGCGTAAAAAAAGAATTGGCCCGTTTTTCCGTGGTGAGGAACAAGATACAAAGAAATCACTCGGCGTCTTTGCGCGCGCGGGGTTTTCATACAACATCGCCATCGACATCATCAATATGTCGGCGGATGATATCGACGAGTATCACATGCTGTAAGCCTGTTGCGGCTTATTTAAGTGTCGATTGTTTCGTTATTTCTGTTTTCTGAATTCTTTTTGAGCACCCGCTCAGACGGGAAAATCAAGGTCACGGTTGTACCAATTGATTTTTCGGACATGATCTCAATACGTCCGTCATGCACATCCATAATGGCCTTAGATAGCGGCAAGCCCAGCCCTGTACCAGATGATGAACGATCCAGCGCGTTATCAAGCTGCCCGAAGGGCGCAAGGGCCTTTTCCACCTCAACAGCGTTCATGCCCACGCCTGTATCCGTTACAGATAATCTGAACGTGCCATCCATATCATAATTGGTAAAGATCGTGATGCGTCCACCGTTCGGGGTATATTTCACCGCATTGGAATAGATATTACCGATCACCTGCTTAACCGATAGAGCCTCCCCAATCATATGAGGCACGTTCTTACTCTGATCCATAACAGTGATGCTTTTCTCTTTAACACGTGACTCATATAGATCCAGACAAGATTGCAACACTTCACCGAATGAAAATTCGCTTTCATTCAATTCTCGGTTTCCTGATTCAATTTTCGAAATATCAAGGATTTCATTAATAATCCTTAACAAGCCTGTACCGCTCTTATGAATATCAGCCACATATTCTTTATAAGCATCCTGCCCCAAAGGCCCCATCACTTCGTTATTCATAATGTCCGAGAACCCGATAATCGCATTGAGCGGCGTTCTGAGTTCATGGCTCATATTGGCAATAAATTCTGTTTTCGCGCGGCTGGCCATATCAGATTGTATTTTGGCTTCCATAAGAGCGATATCGGCCTCTTTCCTTTTGGTGATATCTTCCATGGAGCCTTCAAAATAGATCACATTCTGTTGATCATCTTTCACAATACGAATATTTTCACGTACCCATATTTTTTGACCGTCTTTTTGCAAGACGCGGCTTTCATAGCCAAAAATTTGCCCTTGAGAAATAAGGGTCTGGTTCAGTTTTTCGCGCTCTACTTTGTCGGGATAGACCATGCCATGCGCGTTTTTAACCGCACGAAGCATTTCTTCGGGACTGGCATAGCCCAAGATCCGCCCCATTGCAGGGTTCGCACTTAAATAAATGCCGTCAGGCGTTAACTGATACAGCCCGCCCGCCGCGTTTTCAACGATGGTTCTGTATTTCTTTTCCGCTTCTGCAAGGGCGCGCTCGGCTCTACGGCGTTCCTCAACATCGGTAATCGTGCCAACAACGCGTAAATTCTTATTATCGTCCTGACGGATCATGGATACCGCTAATTCAACCGCGCGAAACGTTCCGTCATCAATACGAAGCCGCGTGAATGAACGATAGGCTTGTTTTTGCCCCTTAATCAGTAATTCAAAGTCATGCTTCTGCTTTTCCTGATCTTGCGGATAGAGCATAGAGAATAAATTACTGCCGCGTGAACGTTCAATTTCAAACCCTGTGATATTGTGCCATGCTGCACTCAAGAACAGAACCGTCCCTTCAATATCCGTTTCAAAAATCACATCACTCACGGAATCGATGATCGCCCTGTTGTCACGCTCTGCCAATGCCAACGCATCATTCAATCGTGAGCGTTCAGATATTTCAGATTGAAGCTCATAGTTTTTTTGCTCCAGCTTGTAATTGATATCCGCAAGGCGCAAAGATTGCTTGTTATTATTCCTGATAAATAACGTACCAATCGCGGTCAGAATAAAGCCAAAGAACAATACGATATACGGGATTTTTTCAAGCAACAGAACATTTTGCTTCTTGGAAAATTCCAAAACAATATTCCATTCACTATCCCCGATAAAGAACCCGTAATCCTGCTCCAGATTTCCGTGGTTATCGCCCGCGCCAGAACCTGCACCATTTGTCTGGTTTCTATCCATGTGGAACAAGCGCCGATCGCTTTCTTTATCCCTAATCGTAATTCTGGAAACCGATCGCTCTTCAGAAATTAAACTTTGATCAAAGAACAGCGCAGCGCGGCTGACACCAATGATAATGCCTTTATTGGAATCGTTTTCCTTTATCGTTTTTAAGAATGCAAAGGATCGCGCCATTGTTTTAGGATTGCTCATCTCCTCCAGATAATCCATACCTGCAAAATCCGAGACAATACGCAAATCCTCTTGCTTGAAATACTCACCGCGTACCAGTCTTGTGATCAAATCTTTATTGGGGACCATGTGGTAATGGGGCGCAGCAATACTCTTATTGCTACTTTGAGAAATTGTGCGATATTGCCAATTCCCTGGCGTTTCTTCAAAAAGCCATATCAACTGATCGAAATCACTTAAATCAGGTAAATTACGCCTGATACGTGCAACAAGAATATCTTTATCCGAATTCTCAGACAGTTGAATAATGCTTGAAATCAAACGCATCGAGTTTTCAAGGTTGGAAATGCTTTCAAACAAAGCGCGTCCAGCTTCGTTAGATGTGCGTTTATACTCATCAATCGACATACCATTGATAAAGTAACTGAACACCATAAATGCCGTAATGGTAATAATCATACCATTCAAAAGCACCATAATTTGCGCCAAACCAGATGTAAGCCAGATAGCCTTCACATTCTTTTTGGGCTTTTTCATACCAATATTAATTTGCTTACCTAACGATTTTTTCATCATCGACCAAAACGTTTACACAGCAACACAGCGACACAGCGAACATATTATAGTATTTATACAGAAATTTTGACAGTTTTGATTTATACGTTCCGTCATAATGCTTAATTCAAACAGCGCAATCAAGCGCGTTACTGGTTTTACCAAGAAATATACATGCCCTTTTACAAAAACAAATGCCGCGCTTCTCAACCCAATTCTTTGCTGCGTTCGTTTTGTGGGTAAACCGATTGCTCTTGACTAAATTACATAAAATGATTACCTTCTACAGTGCAGCATTTTATATTTATGTGGATCAGATTATGTCAGATGAAAAGAATTTTACGGCACCATTTTTTAACAATACATTTTTAGGTTTTTTCGAAAAATACCAAGGGTTTCCCAATAGTTTTCAGGGACTTATTGATATTCAGGTTAAAAATATACGCTCGATAAACCATGTACAACAAACCTCTATGGAAAACTTCCAAGAGATTGTTTTCAGACAGAATGAGATCTTCTCTCAAATCATGCAACAAACAACGGCAATGGCGAATGACATAACCGAGAATACCACGCCTGAAGATACGTTAAAGAAAAACGCGCTTCATTTTCAAAAGAGCTATGAGAACGCATTAACCAATGTCAAAGAGATTTCGGAACTCATCAAGAAGTCAAATCTCGAAGCCACGAAAATATTGAGAACACGCGCAGCAGAGAGCTTGAAAGAAGTAAAAGACTGCACTCAAAAGAAAACGGGCTGATAGAACTGCCCGTTAAACCGGCAGGGTTATATGAACAGATAATCCGCCATATTTGCTTTTATCCAGCCATATTTCACCACCATGCGCGTGCACAATATCCATTGCAATCGGCAAGCCCAAACCAATACCGCCCGTATCGGCGTTTCTTGATCCATCCACGCGGTAAAATGGTCTGAAAACCTCATCATATTGGCTTTCATCAACCCCAATACCATTATCCTCAATCACAATTTCGATCTCCGTTGGTGATTTTTGAACCAGCGTAATCCATATATGATCGGCATATTTAATGGCGTTGCTAACGATGTTCAACAAACAACGCTTAAACGCAACAGGACGGAGCATAACCTCGCACTTCAGATCGTTCAGCTTCATATCGACATCGCACCCCTGACGCTTTGCAGAGATGGTAACATCCCGCAGTAGGGCTGACATTTCCGTGAGGCTGGATTTCTCGCGCCCTTCCCCGCGTACAAAACTGAGATACCCCTCAATCATTTTCTCCATGTCATTGACGTCTTTTTTCATTTCATAAATATCAGGACTGTCGCCCATCATGGAAATTTGCAATTTCAACCGCGTGAGCGGCGTACGCAAATCATGCGACACCCCCGCCAGCATATCCGTTCTTTGTGATATCTGGCGCTGAATACGCGTTTTCATATCAAGGAAAGCTTGCCCTGCCTGCCGCACTTCACGCGCGCCCTCAATTTTAAAGCTCTGCACATTGCGCCCTCTTCCCAAATGCTCAGCGGCAATCGCGAGCCGCCGTATTGGGCGTATCTGATTACGCATAAACAAAACCGCAATGATCAATAATATCGTCGATGCTGCAAACACCCACAGCAGGAAAATATAGGTTGTAGAAGAAAATAACCGCCGCTGCGGAACGGCCACGTTCAACACCCCTTTGGCTGTTTGCACCCGCACATCCACCCATTTCTCACTAAAATCAACCCTGACGGTGAAAGGCACGTCCAACGCTTTGCGCAGTTCATCGCTCAGGCTCTTATGTACCATCATTTCCCAACTGATAAAGTAAGATGGCCGCTTGCGCGCTTCGCCCATTTTCAAAACCTCACCATCATCTTGCGTCATGAGCAATTCCATATGCTGTGACAATGAATCCAGAATTCTGTTGGTATCGCCCTGATTGTCACTATGGTTAATATAATCCACCGCCATTGCTATCTCGCCGGCAACTGCGAAGGACAAGCGCGACGTTGTTTTGCTCCAATGACGATCAAAGAAAACCGTCGTCAAAATGATTTGAATTAAGAATATTGGCGTAATCAAAATCAACAAAGACCTGAAAAACAGCGTTTCAGGGAGTAACCGCTTCACGCCGCGGCGCGGTCTTTTATTATGGTGTGGTTTTTCTGCCATCAAGCCTTCTCCGCCCGCAGCAAATACCCTTTACCTCTTACCGTCTGTAAATATTTCGGCATTTTTGTGTTTTCTTCTATTTTGCGTCTTAGGCGCGTGACCTGCACATCAATTGTGCGCTCCCCCGCATCAAG
>TARA_R110002095_G_scaffold96401_3_pt1 | contig 13195 bp, 9 predicted proteins | sample TARA_R110002095 | Tara Oceans TARA_R110002095 (sample SAMEA4397255) | marine metagenome | biome: Polar Biome; feature: [SRF] surface water layer (ENVO:00010504); material: water (ENVO:00002006), including particulate matter (ENVO:01000060) such as... | depth 5 m | reverse complement strand
CGCACCAGCCTTTGCATCCGCAGAACCAGAAGCAGCAGACCTGCCAGTACGGTTATCAGGGCGAATAATGACGCCGTGATCAACAGTGGGTTGTTAAAATTTTCCCGTTCTTCATAGTCCATAATGTGGAGCATCCAGAAGAAATCGAAAACGCGCCAGTTATCGTTTCGGCGAGCCGTCACAAGCCCACTGTCGGACGAAACATAAATGCGCGTGCCTTCGCCATCAGCAAAACTGATACGCCAAGCGGGACCCGATTGCCGATATTCCCACGTTGGTTCTTCGAAATACTCCACGGCCTCAAGGTCAGGCTCGCCGTTGTAGTCGGCCCGAGCGATTTCTACGGCTGTATCGCGGGAGATTGGTGTCAGCCGCTCACCGTTGCGGGCATCGATAAGGGTGGTGGTGCCATCTATCGCCTCGACCAAATATGCCGGGCGCCCCCGCCAGACTCGCAGGCGTATCTCTGACGCGCCGTCGCTCAGCCCAAGCGCCTCCAGGGCCATCTGCGGCGTCATCAAGCCGGCGGATTGGAGCGCGACGTCGGGGTGTTCCGCGATGTTATGCTCACCGCGCACCTTTTCGAGCGGCAAAACACTCATGACAACGCCGCCGGTGATCCAGAGAACGATCTGAATGCCCACGATCAGGGCAATCCATTTGTGCACCCGAATGGTCCAGCGCAACAGTGCCGTCATAGCTCGCCCCTTCAATCGATCCCTCACGCGCTAGCCAATAGTCGGCGTCAGCAGCGACCGCAAGCGCGCAAGGGAGAGGGGTCGTATCTCCGAACGCACAAAATGAGGCGGCGCGCTTGAGCCGCGCCGCCTCGTTGCCCGTAGACGTTCATCAGTGCTGAGGATCAGCCTCAGGCGATCCGTGATCATGGCCTTCGGACGGCTGCTGATCGGCTGCGCCGTCATCATGCATGTTTTCCATCATTTCGTGGCATTGGTGCATACGCGTGCGCATGCCCTCGTCCATGTTCTCCATCATCGTTTGCCGAGACGCCTCATCGTGATGATCCGAGCTCTCACCCATCATCTGTTCATGCATGGAATGGCATTCGGCCATGGTTGGCATTGACGTTGCTGCCGCATGATCATGGGCACCATGAGAATGCTCTTGAGCCAAGGCAGCTCCCGATGCCAAGGCCAAGCCGACGGCACCAATTCCAGCAATAATTATCGTCTTCATTTTCAGTTCCTTGTCACACAAAAGAGTGGCGTGTCGCACTCAGAATCAAACACGCTGTCCAGCCATCATGGCTGTATTACCTGCTCATCGGGAAGCCCCCGGATGTCCGCGTCGCGGCCAAGGTCAGAGGCACAACCGGACACCGACATCTCCATCATGGTGTTTACGCACCCGGCTGGAAAAACCCTCACCAAGAAATATCCACCCCTTCCCCACTTTGGGCGACTGAACGACCCGCCAGGGCGGCGACGAGCAATCCGGTGTCGCTGGCGTTACCCATGAACCCAATCAGAGCGGTCGACTGCCCTCATTTGCGGTGCGCGCCACCAGAGCATCTTCGCGAGCACTGTCTACAGATTTGGCCAGTCTGAATTTGTGGGCGCGCGCGCACGCGCGGTGATGCGAAGCGCCCTCGCCGGGCCCACCGCAAATTACCCGCGCGGCCGCCCCGGCCGGATTGGCTTGATCACGCCCAGGCTTGATCGGGCCGATTGCTCCACAAGGTCGAGCGCCTGATCCGTGACCGCCGGACCGGCCATCACAGGCTCGGCTTTCTGAACGGTCTGCGCCGGCGGTGCCTCATCGGCAACCCCCAGCTCCAACGCGATGGGCTCGAGCGGCACCTCAACGCCAAGCGTATCTGGGTGTTGGCGAATGAAGGCCAGATCGGCCTCGCCCGCCATTTGGGGCGCGGCCTCTTGCGCTGCGGTCAGCGCCGGCAGGCTCCAGCCAAATTGCTCAAACGCTTCGCGAACAGCATCCGGATCGCCAAGCCGGACATCGACGCACGCGATCCTGGCCTGCCGCAAAAGGCTCTTGGCGGCGGCATTGTCGACGTTGGAGGCTAACAGCACCCCGGCTGGCTTCAAGGTGGTGCTATCCACGATGGCCAGGGCGACGCGATGGTCGCGCAGTCGATTGTTCATCTGGATCGCTCTTTGAGTGCCTTCATAACGCCGCGCGATCTGGATAATGTCACACAGGCGCGGCGCCCACAGATAGAGCAGACCGGGCACCAGAGTGGCGGCTTGGGCCGCGAGCGGCCCGGCGAGCGCGGCAGTGCGGATGGAGCTCTCCAGCGGGACAAGCTCATAGGCAGCGCAAGTGCGGCCGTGTTCACGCAAACCGACCTGGGGGCGGGGCCTTGATTTGAATTGCTCCATCCAGGCGGCAAGACGTCTGGGCGGACAAAACGCGTAGATCAAACCAATGATCGCCAAGCCTGGCAGCGCCAAGGGCAAATAATCGACGATAGCGCTCATGACGGCGGACCCTCGCGGTTGGGGCAGTGGTGAGCCCACGAAGGGGCGCTGGTGGGCCGTCCTGGCCGGCCAGTGCGGCTGCGGGGTCCGAGTCGATAAACAATTGCTGCAATGGCAAGGGCGAGCAGACACACAGCAGCAAAATCGAACCCTCCGGTCATCGCGCGACATCCCCCCGGCCGGCATCTCCGCGCATTGGCTGAACATCAGCCAATGCGCGTTCAAAACTTTGCTGCTGCACCATTGTGTCGTTGACAGAGGAACGTTCGGCATTGTCCAGGAATTTGGCCGGATCACTCGTCATAATCATCAACGGGCCAGTGCGACCGGATTGGTGCGCCCGGGCCGCCATGAGCGCAGCGCCCGCTGTAAATGCGCCGTCCGAGGCGCGGTCATGGATACCGGCGACCGCAATAATTGCGCTGGGCTTGGAAAGATCCGGCGCGGCCACAGCAAAGGCGGGCTGCAGATCCGACGCCTTGGCCGTATCCGGTGTCATGCTGGCGATACGCCCATCAGGCAAGGCCAGGGAGAATTGTTTCTCGGAAAGGTCGCGGACGATGCAGCCGACCCGCTGGGCGCCTGCAGTGAGCATCGAAACCGGGTCGCCATCGCCGATCTGGATTTGGGACCGGGTGAGGATGTCGAAACGCACCTGTTGCCGGTCCATCGCCGCCAGGGGCAGGCGAACATAATCGCTCGCTGCGTCCTTCACCAGGACCCTGGAATCGATGGGATTGACGTCGCGGATCACATATCGGTCACCGACTTTGTAGCCCGACGGTTCCGGCGCGGCGCGGACTTGCAGTACATCATGCATGCGCATTCCCGCCCCGGTCGTACGGTCATAGTCCTGTGCTGCCATCGCGGTGAAACTCTCGATGGTCAGGCAGGGGCCCTCGCCCTGGCCGGCCATCGATCTCTGGGCCGCGGCAACGGCGCGAGCGGCGAGGTTCAAATTGGCCAACCGCAAAGGATCGCCGGCGACGAGCTGGACGGGCGAGCCCGTCCGCACTGCTTCTGCCGCCCCCAGCCTGGCTGCGGCCATTTCCAGGGTTTCGCCGCGAACGGCTCTGAGGACATCACTGGCAGCGTGCAGGGGCGCGGCGGCCGACCCTGTTTCTGCCTCCCGTCTGAAGGCGTCCCCGACAACGACTTCCGAGACAGCGCCGGCCCGAACGGCATGCGCAAGCGGGGCCAGTTCGTGCGGCGGCGTCTGGTCCGGCTCAACCAGGAAGAGGACCTTGCCCACACCCATGGCATCGGCGATGCGGCCAATCAGTTCAGCGCGATGAGAAGACCGCACCGCAGCATCCGAGACAATCAGCGTCGTTAGCGGGCCATAGCCGAGGGAAGCCGGGGAATGGGTGGCCAGCGCCGCTCGTGTCGAGTGCAGAAAGTCGCGGGCATTGTGGAGATTGTCGGTTCCGATCGCAAAACGAGCGACATCAGGGCCGCGCTCACCATGAACGAACACAGCCCTCTCGCGGTCCGCCGCGGAGAGGATCTGCTCCAGGCTGGCCTGAACGCCGCCGCGCGCGCTGGCGTCGACAATGGAGTAGCGCTGAGCCTGGTGCATGGGGTTGGACCGGTCACGCCCCCCATCAAGAAGCTGCAGCGCACTCACGCGCGGATTGGTCGGGGTCGGGTTGGTGAGCATTTTGGTGAAGGCGTCGATTTGCCGATCAGTGTGATCGGTTTTCAAATACCCTTCAAACTGCGCGGAAGGTCGCACAAATCCACGGGCAATAAGACGATCGACACTCTGCATCATTGCCCCATCAGGCCGCTCGGATCGCAGCTCCGCACGCGCGGCATCGATAAGACCTCGTGGTGTAAAGTGCGACGTCTCGCGTGAGAGCGTGTCAGCATTTCGGATGAGCGCACTCTCCGCCGCGACATTCTTCATCGGTCTCGATCCCCTCCCCGACCCGGCTCGCGCGCCGTGTCACGATCCGCCTGTACTTCATCTTGACGGCCACCACTGGGCGGCGCCGCCCTGACGGCCAACGCGTCTGGCGAGCGATCCGCACGATCCTCGCGACTTTGCTCCCTGGCGGATGCGGCAAAGGCAGTTCTGGTATCTTTATGAGTGTCTGAGACGGTCCGGCTGGACAGAAGCGCACTATCAGAGCTGGGAAGTTCGCGGTTATAGCGCTCGATCAGCTTGTCCGCATTATCGGTATATATCGCCAAATGCTCCTGATCCGCTGTTTGGGCGCCGACCCGTGAAAGCAGAACATAGGTGTGGGCCTGATCGCCGGAATAGCGATCATTTGCTCCGGTCACGCCGATAACAACGTCTCGCGTTTGGCCCTGGGCCGCGAAGGAGGTTGAGGAGTAGGCGTAATTGAGGTGTTGCAGGCGCGGGTCCGAGCGCTCGAAGGTTTGTTCTCTATCGTCGTCATCGCGCACGGTGATGCTGTCCCGATCGATCTTGAGCACGCTCATGGACGTGCCGGCGCGGACCCCGCCCTGACGGTCGGACTTCGTCCAGGTCAATTTATCGCGCTCGCGTAGTTCCATCTGGCGGACTGTGAAGGCCTCAAAATGCGCGCGCCTCACGGTTTGACCTGGAAAAGTGTAGTGCTTGATCTCACCCGTCTCGGTGCAAAGAGTGACGGAGCGGCCGTCCCTGGCGCGCTCCACAACATTGAGCTGTTCGCCATTTTCGATCCCGGCCCCGCGGATATTGCGGTGAAAAATAAGGATATCACCGCGATCGATGTCACGGCCGGTGCGCGCCTGCAGTGACGTCAGGCGGTTGGAGACCAGGACTTGATGGGTGTGTGCTTCAGCGCCCAGCCGTTCGTGCGGGTCCAATGCAGCGTCATTGATCTTGGCCGAGCGGATCAGCGTATTGAGCCGATCGCGCCGCTCCAGCGTCGTGGCCACGATCAGCGCGCGCTCGCGCTGATCGGACGAGAGGCCGCGCCAGTGCTCGAAGGCCGCTTTCTCCATGGTCTTCTGCGGGCCGGTGGAATGAACATGTTCGGCCAGAGTCCGAAGCGCCCGCGCGGTATGGCCGCGTGCAGCCTGTTTGGCCGCCTCAAGAAAATGGGTCGACTTCTGGCGCCGAATATCGCGCATCTCGACCTTTGAGACGCCGGACTTCAAGCCCATCTGGAACGGCACGCCCTGCTCGGGGGACTGTTTCTGACGCGGATCGCCCATCATGATCACGCGGCCGACACTAAGTTGGTCGGCCAGCTGAACGAGGTCACGCGTGTCGGTGTTCGAGAGCATGCCCGCCTCATCGACAACCAGGACGGTATTGGACAAATCCTGCGCTTCACGCTTTTTCCCTCTGACCGGTGCTTTGAGGTGATGCCGGTTGGCAGCAAGGAAGTGGGCGACCGTATCGGCCTTCGCGCCCAACTCAGATTGAAATTGAGCAACCTGCTCGTGTTTGGGGGCGATCACGAGCAACTGGGCCATCTCGGCGTGTTTCGCCAGTGTTTCCATCATGGTTTTCACGAGAAATGACTTACCCGTACCGGCATAGCCAACAACGGATGCGTAACGCTGGTTGCCGCCCAGCGCGATGGTGTAGGCGTTCTTTTGGTCGGCACTGAGATCGGTCAGCGCCGCGGCCTGGCGAAGATTGACACCTTCAAGTACGCGCCATGACCCCTGGCTCGACGTCATGCGAGAGAGGATGTCCTTTTCGGCATCCAGGGCCGTTCGAGTTGTGAAATTACCGGGCGCATAATTGCGCGCCTTTACGAAGGCGCCATTGGCAAACCCATCCGCGATTGAGCCCAGAATATCGTCCACCCGGGCCGGTGTGTTGGCGGCAAATTGCAGGACGGTGGCGAGCAGATCACTTTCCGTCGGGACTGCTGTGTGCTGGCCAATATGGTCGATGCCCTCCTGGAGCGCAGCGCGCGCGGAGGCCAACGATATGGAAGAGACGGTACGCGCCCGCGACTGCGGTGTCAGGATGTCCTCGGGCTTGGACGCCAGTGCCGGAAAGGCGCGGTTGAGCAGGTTGGCAATCGGCGCGGTTGTACGGCTCGACAGCCGCGCGCGGGCCTGCAGCGAGTTCAGCTGTTGCAGCTCCGCGCCGCTTTCCCGGCGCCACCCTTCGCGGCGCTCGGCGGGGGATTTGGAGACGTCTTTGCGCTGCCGGGTCATCAAGGCGATGCGCTCGCGCGTTTCGCGTGCATTGGGATTGTGGGCGCCCTTGGCCATTTGCGAGATGGTTTCGGCGCGTTTGGAAAAGGTCTCGATAAGAGCTCTGCCGACACCGCGGATCTCGAAATTGCCGTTCTTGTCCGCCTGTGTCGTCTTGTAGCCCAGCTTTTCGATATGCTCGCGAAGCACCGCTTTATAGAGGCGCCCGGCGGCCTCCTTGGCCCCATAGATCGACCGGCTTTCCACCGCTCGCCAGCTTTGTGTCGGGCCATGCCAGGTCCGGTTCATGATATAGAGGTGATCGTGCAATTGCGGATCGCCGGCGCGCGACGTGTCATGGGTATACCGTCCGACGACGAGATTTCCGGTGCGCTCCGCTTTGACATCTTTGCCATAGCGAATGCGCGTCGCCGCTTGGCTTTCCACGAAAGACGCAGCGGTCTTGGCCGCGTCCCGGTGAGCCTCGATCAAACGCGTGTCACCGGCAACCAGCGCCATGATGGATAGCGATTTTGGGGCCGACACTGTCAGATCCCAGCCCGGCGTGCGCTTGCCGGCGATATCGCGGGCCTGGGAACCATCGGGCAGATTGCCTTCGCGTGCATCGTTGAACCGATCAGCCTGGACGGGCCCCGAAAGTCCCGCTTGCTCTGCGCCTTTCCCAAGCCACTCGCTCGGCGCCGAGCCGCCTTGGGAGTAATAATTGTCGGCTTCGTAGTACTGCGCCGTGTTGCCGCCGGAATCCTTGGACATGGACAACATGGCAATATCCCCTAGCGACCATTATCCGGATCCAGATCGGTGTGAGCCTCCGACTGAAAATTGAAGAAAGGGGGATGCGCACCCGGACCGACGCTGGCGCAGGCAGCACTTGCAGGCTCGGCGCTCACGGGCTGTGCGGTGTGCGCCGCCTCCAGCCCCCCCTCCCCGTCTCCACCGCTCAACAGGCCGGCCGTCTCGCCTTCAGCGTCGGCTTGTCCGTCATCAATGGCGATGCCGTGAGCAGCAGGGAGGTTGGTTTGCCCCGCGGTTTCAGCCGACGGGGCGCCGGCCCAAGGCGTTCGCGAAGCTGCCAGCTCGCTTTCGGCTTCATCGGCATAGAGACCATCGAGCTCGTCATAGTCATCGCTGCGCTCGACAAAGCCGAGGGTCCGCTCGGCCAATCGGGTGTAGTTGAACGCGACCCTCGCGGTCGGGAAAGTGCCGGCCGGCACAAGGTATCCAGCCAGGTTGGGCAACCGCATGAGCTGCTCGGGCAGGACGAGGTGATCGAACTTGTCCTGGACAGTGTAGTTGACGCCGTCGCGGGTCTGGTGGGCACCAAAACCAACGCCGCGTTGAGCGCGCTGAACCTCCTCACGGCCGATATATTTCGCTGCGGTCTCGGCGGTATCGGGGTCGGCCAGATTGAGAATGAGTTTGGTGCGAGCAAGGCCGGTGATCGTGTGGGCCACGTCTTTGCGATAGATGGATTCAAGCTGGGAGAGCGTCTGGATGCCCAAAACATAGGCCGCACCGAACTGTCGTCCCTCTGCGAGACCTTTTTCCAGGGATGGCAATTTGAAGAGGGAAGGCAGCTCGTCCAGAAACAGCCAGATCGTCCGGTCTGGATCACGGTCCTGAGCCATGATGGAATTCATGGCGAGCTCCATCCACAACGTAATGAGGCCGCGAAGGGTTTCGTGTTTGTCCGAGCGCGACGTCATGAAAAGGAATGCGCAACTGTCCTCATCTTCGATCCATTGGCGTATGGAAAACGAGGCACGATCGATCCCGGTGCGCTCCATCACCTGTAAGGAAGCCAGGCTGGTTGTCAGGGTTGCGCGGATCGATTGGGAGGTTCGCGGATTGGTATCGTCGATCAAGGAACCCGCGATGGTGTTCTTCAAAAAAGTCGAGAGGCTGGCCAACGGTGCGCGCAAGAGAAGGTCGAGCAAATCCTTGTTGGTGCGCCTGTTCGCGCGATAGAGCTTGTGGGCCGTGACAGCGAAAACGACGCGCGCACTCTCTACCCAGAAGGGATCGGACGAGCCGGGATCCGGCATCAGGGCCGCGGCCATCTGACGAAAATCTTCGAGCGAGCGACCGTCGTGAAAAGGCGACCATTCCGGACACCGGTCATCGAGCGGGTTCAAGATGACATCACCGCGTGCCTTGTCGAAAAACGCTGGCACAAAGGCCCGCATTTTGTCGTAGATGATGGCACGGTCGCCGCGCGCGCGGATCTCCGAAAGAAGCGGGGCCATGGCCTGGGTTTTGCCCGAACCGGTGGTGCCCACCAGTAGCGTATGCGTCGTCTCGGCACGAAAGGCATAAGGGATACCGACCAGAGAATAGGGTCGATATTTTTTGATCTTGAACCGGCGCGCCGCCGCGTGATTGGACGCGTAGATTTCAATCGCAAGCTCTTTGCCATCGATGACCTGCGCGCCGCGCAAGTGGGTGTCGGATCCGAGCCGCTTTCCGTGGCTGATGAACCAGTACATGAGGAATGCGAGGATCATGAATCCGATGAAGCCGGCAATCGCGAAATTGCGCATCGCCGTGGCGAGGAACGCATCCGATTTGATCTGGATGAAGCGGTTCTCCAACACCTCAAAAACCTGCATGTGCACGATTTCCTGGTTCTCGTCGATGATCGACATCTCGCGGTCCGACTGCTCGATCCAGGTGTAGAACCAGGCAACCGAACGAGACCCGAACAACCGCGCTTCAAGCGGTTTGGCAAAGGTCAGAGAGACCATCAACGCGATGCCAAAAGTCAGCAGGACGCAGACCGAAAACAGTCGGGAAAACAGCTGCGCGTACATGCGGGCGTTGTGCATGAAAATCTGCCCGCCACGCAGAAAGGTCGAGGCAAACGAATTATCCCCGATCGGTGTGGAGTGGCGCGCCGTCATGAACCACTCCCATCACTGGAGTCGGCAAAACCGAGCGCGTTCAGGATGTACAGCGGATCGTCAATGCCCTCCTCGACAAGAGCGTTTGCCATTGCTCGCGTATTGAGTTGGTCGGCCTGATCGAGCTGCTCTTTCAGAGCCCCGGCGCCAAGATAGATCGAGAAGGCTTGAAGCTTGCGCAACTGCCGGATTTCCTCCGCAAGAGTTTGGGGTGACCCGTCGAAGAACACACTGATGGCCCAATCGACGACGCTCTGCCGGGTCGGTGCGCGACCGGCTTCGACGAGCGCGTCAATACGCGCGACAGTCTGCGACGACACGCGCAGCCGAACGGTATTTGACGGGAAGGGATCAGTCTGGTCACGCATCGCTCGCTCCTGGTAGGAGCAGCGGTGTGGTTGAGCGCCCCGATCATGCCACCGGCACTTGGCGCAGGCAATGTGGAAATCGAGAACAACCGGGGCCGGGACAGATTGGTCCCCCCAAGGTCCAAACTGTCCCACCGATGCGAGGCCGGGACACGATGGACCCGCGCGAAATACGCCTCATAATTCAGTGTATTAGTGAGCATTTGCTCGCCCGCGCAAAGAGGCCGGGACATAATGGTCCTCGGGCCAAATGCGGGAGAACTGATTGTAACAAACTGTTTTTACTAAACTTTTGTCATTCGATCACGCGAATGGCACCGTGTGCATCTTGTGTGACGGAAAAGACGCTGATGCGTCAGACCCCCAGAAGCAACACTTGTGAACCCGAGGGGTCTGTGGAACAGCATTTGCGGATATGTCGCAGGAGAAGTACGCACGCTCCGGCGGCGGGAAACATGGCGCACAGCCGGTCGGGCCGATGCAAAGCGAGGTCCGGCGGCGGCCCGGTGCCATCCAGGTCAGGCCGAGCCACGCGAAACCGAAGCTGCCCAAAAAGAAAGCCCCCTGCCCAGCGACAAGCACAAACGAAGGTCATCAAGTCGGCACCACGTGCAATGTCCGCAGCGAAGCATGATGGACGAGACTCTAGCCGATGAATCCCGGGGTTACGCGGCTATCCAAGCGCAAAAGCGGACACGATGCGTCGTGAGGTTTAATGAGCGGCACTCGTAGCAAATCCCGCCCTCATCCGCTCATCACGAAACGCCGCCGGCGGCGCATTGCGAGCACGCGGACCGAGCCTCGACCGGATGAGAACGGCCTCGGACACTGCGCATATTTGGGGCGATTGGTTCGCGTTCTCCGCGCCGGAGCGAGAGATGGATTACGGCCGAATTAGCGTCACGTTGTGGTGGACAAAATGTTCGCGAAGGAGCGCCTCCAGATCGAAGGGATCTGGAGAGCGACGGCGCAACTGACTGGCGGCATAATAGGCCTCAAACCGGTCCGCGACGAGCTCCAGAACACGCAGGCGAAATTCCGGGTACATGATGAAGTGGTCGACCGCATTGTAGGCGAACACCACGAAGCTCACATCGATCTGCTCCTCGATGAACGAATGGAGGGAGCGTTCAATGTCGAGGGTGAGCCGCCAGGCCGACTTCGGCGGAGCGAAAAATCGGCGCGGCGCGATCGGCATGAATTCCGAAAACAAGGTCGAGAAAAAGAGCCTGCGGATCGACACTGTTTCGCGATTGGTCATCGCCCTGACGAAATCGTTGAAGGGCGCTGCATAGACCGGATCGACGCCTATGGCGACAGTACGATTATAGGTAGCCATAATCTAACAATCCTATGGATTGAGCGATCAATACCGTGGATCGATACACATGCGCAACATCCGCATTCCAGCCTGCAGGTGTCAAAGCACCGGGGATGACGCTGGCTCGGCAAAGCCGGACAAGTTGAATAGGAGGATTTTCGGACTGTCATCGATGTGATTACTGGCCACTGCAGAGTCAATCCATCACCGAAAACGACACCCGCTTGGTTTTTATAATCTTCGAACCGCGTAAACACACGATCTCATCGCGCGAAGAACGCCAACGCCCCCCTGCCCCACCGGCGCGGTCGGTTCTCGCCGGTACGACAAAAAAAAAGAGACCGGGTGCAAACCCGGCCTCGTTGATGATCGGAGAAAGGAGGCAGGCGTCCCTACAGGGCCGCCTGAACGAAACGCTTGCCGTTGATACCGGCAGCTTCAGCCTTCTGAAGAAGGTTCATCGCGACACCATTGGCGTCTTGCGGATTGATAAAAACCAGAACGCCCTTGGGCTTCATGGCGATGACGGATTCATTCCTCATGAACGGCGCGCGCTTGGCACCGTGTTTCTTGAACTCTGGCCGATGGACGATGATATCGATCCGGCGAGCATTGGCCCACGCACTAGCGATTTTGTCGATACCGCGACTATTGCCGCCGGTGATGATTTTCATATCGGCGTATTTTTCCAGGCAGCTATCGAACACCCGGAAGGCTTGCTCGATGTCATCGAAGTTTGCTGTGCCCGCCACAGCGACCAGAGTTCCCTTCGGAGCCGCTTCAATGGCCCGGGCTTTCTCCTGGGCGTCGAGATAATCGCGAGCTTCCAGAACCGCACTGGTGGCGTTGTGCCGAGTGCGTTTTGACCCGGAGTGCGGGCGCCATGCATGACCGGTCATGATGTGATGATTGGATGCCATCGTATCGCGGATCAGCTCGAGAGTATCGATAACCTCGTCGAGGTGGTGGCACTCAGCGGTCAGATCTTCCAGTTGGTTTGACTGGATTTCAGAGCCATCCTGATGGGAGACAAGCTCTTTGATCTCCCGAGCCAATTCGTCGCGCCGGCTCTCGTGAAAGCCGGTCAGTGAGTGAACCTGGGAGGTCCAGCGCGTGGAGAGTTGTTCGAGAATAGGCTCCAGGCCGGTGTTCAGCATCAGATCGCCCAGTTCATTCCCGATACCGGTAAAGGCCTGAGTGATGGCGTCTTGAGTCGGAATTTCACTGTTGGTGAAGGTCGTGGTCGAGAAACCGTCGTCGAAAGAGAGATTGTCCATTTTTGCCTCCGTTGGGTTCGCGCGTCATCCTGCGCGATGGGCGTTTTTGGAGGGGGCGACTTGAGTGGCCTGCGCACCGAGCACAGCGAGGGGAACCCCCTTGCGGGGTTGCGCGGTCCGCGCGCTGCCTCAATGTCCATCTTTCAGCAGCAGGTTGATGCGTGAATGCACAGGGAGAGGCGCAAAACCGGCCAGATCAGTCGGCGGTGAGATCTTGGCCCCGTCCGCCCCAAGACGGTCGACCTGTCCGCCCTGCCAGCAACCGGACACAAGACCGGAAACCAGAACTGGATGATCTCATCGTCACCCCCGCAAGCGGGAAGAGCCCAGGAAATCTTCACGTATTGGACCGGGCAACATCCCCCGGCAAGGCTGCGCCCGCGGCGAACCGGACCGGGATCAAGACGATCCTGGCAGCGCGATGGCTGCCGAACAGGACCGGCTCGAGCTTCATCGACATGCGCCCCCGCCGCAGGTGCATCGATCCTGATCGTGACCGCCGCATGGCACATCGCACCAGGACCCGATCACCGCGTGCCTGAAGCGACAATAACGCGCGCGCCCTGCAGCGCCCAGTGAGCCGCTGCCGGGTCAAAAATCATCCCGGAAGCAGTCAATCAGATGCATGCGCTCGTGCAGGATCGTCACATTCCCAATGTCGCCATTCGAGAGATGGCGCCAGTAGACGAAATGCCGCTCGTAGCGAAAGACGAACCCCTCGACACCAAACTCG
>TARA_R110002095_G_scaffold74507_7_pt1 | contig 13200 bp, 9 predicted proteins | sample TARA_R110002095 | Tara Oceans TARA_R110002095 (sample SAMEA4397255) | marine metagenome | biome: Polar Biome; feature: [SRF] surface water layer (ENVO:00010504); material: water (ENVO:00002006), including particulate matter (ENVO:01000060) such as... | depth 5 m | reverse complement strand
CTCGCTGTGGAGCCAGGGCATCCTGCCGCTGGACTCGCAGCAGATCCTCATCGAAGCGCGTGGCCAGAAGTACATCGACGTCGACCTGACCGAGTCCCTGGACTGGGCCCCGGTCCGTGCCCGCGTCAAGAACGGCATCCGTAACTCGAACATCATGGCCATCGCACCGACCGCGACCATCGCCAACATCACCGGCGTGTCGCAGTCCATCGAGCCGACGTACCAGAACCTGTACGTGAAATCGAACCTCTCGGGCGAATTCACCGTGATCAACCCCTACCTGGTTCGCGACCTCAAGGCGCGCGGCCTGTGGGACGCGGTCATGATCAACGACCTCAAGTACTACGACGGTTCGGTGCAGCAGATCGAGCGCATCCCGCAGGAGTTGAAAGACCTCTACGCGACCGCCTTCGAAGTGGAAACCAAGTGGATCGTCGACGCCGCCAGCCGCCGCCAGAAGTGGATCGACCAGGCTCAGTCGCTGAACCTCTACATCGCCGGCGCCTCGGGCAAGAAGCTGGACGTGACCTACCGCATGGCCTGGTACCGTGGCCTGAAAACCACCTATTACCTCCGTGCCCTGGCCGCGACCAGCACCGAGAAGTCCACCGTCAACACCGGCAAGCTCAACGCCGTGTCCAGCGGTGGCAACAGCGGCGCTAGCGCTGCTTCAGCCAAAGCTGCGGCCGCGCCAGAAATGGCAGCCGGCCCAGCACCGGTGCCGAAGGCGTGCGCGATTGATGAGCCAGACTGCGAAGCCTGCCAATAAGTAGTTGAAAGTCGCGGTCCCCAGAGCGGACCGCGCGTTGTTGTCCGCCAAGCCGGCCCCCATCACGTACATGCGTACGCTCAGGGGCTCCGGCTTGGCAGACGCCTAGCGCTGCCTCGCTCTGGAAACCGCTCACACCGAGCTGCTGCTGAAAAGCGCTGCTCTGAGGTTTGAGAGGCAACACGGACCCTGTAGGAGCGAGGGGGACGCCTAGTCCTTGCTCGCGATCCGCTCCCGCTCCGACCTCTCGGAAATACGGTGACATCGGGCCCCACCGCCCACCAATTTCTGCTTTTGCGTGCAAACCAAAAGCCCAAAACATTCCCGACCGGCCGCGCCGGTCCCCAATCAGGAAAAACCGCCATGCTGAGCTGGGACGAATTCGACGAAGAAGAAACCACCACCGCCGCGCCGGGCGTCGCTGCGCCAGCCGCCCCCCAGGCCGCTGCCGCCAGCAACGAAGCCCCCGCCAAGCTCGACCAGGACGCCGCCGGCTCCGTCGAAGAAGCCCGCGCCGTAACCGCTGATGACTCCGCTGCCATCGCCCGCGCCAAGAAAGCCCTGGACGACCTCGACATCCAGGAAGGCCTGGACGAACTGGAAGGCGAATCCGCCCGCGTTCACGTCGGCGACAAGCAGATGATCAACGCCCGCGCCGACCTCAACCAGCTCGTCCCCTTCAAGTACGACTGGGCCTGGCAGAAGTATCTGGATGGTTGCGCCAACCACTGGATGCCGCAGGAAGTGAACATGAACGCCGACATCGCTCTGTGGAAGAGCAAGGACGGCCTCAGCGAAGACGAGCGCCGCATCGTCATGCGCAACCTCGGCTTCTTCTCCACCGCCGACAGCCTGGTCGCCAATAACCTGGTGCTGGCCGTGTACCGCCTGATCACCAACCCCGAGTGCCGCCAGTACATCCTGCGCCAGGCCTTCGAAGAGGCGATCCACACCCACGCCTACCAGTACTGCATCGAGTCACTGGGCATGGATGAAGGCGAGATCTTCAACATGTACCACGAGATCCCGAGCGTCGCGAAGAAAGCCTCCTGGGGCCTCAAGTACACCCGCTCCATCTCCGACCCGACCTTCCAGACCGGCACCGTCGAGACGGACAAAGAGTTCCTGCGCAACCTCATCGCCTACTACTGCGTACTGGAAGGCATCTTCTTCTACTGCGGCTTCACCCAGATCCTCTCCATGGGCCGCCGCAACAAGATGACCGGCACTGCCGAGCAGTTCCAATACATCCTGCGCGACGAGTCCATGCACCTGAACTTCGGCATCGACGTGATCAACCAGATCAAGATCGAAAACCCGCACCTGTGGGACGCCGCCATGAAGGACGAGGCGACTCAGATGATCCTCCAGGGTACGCAGCTGGAAATCGAATACGCCCGCGACACCATGCCCCGCGGCGTCCTCGGCATGAACGCCTCGATGATGGAGGACTACCTCAAGTTCATCGCCAACCGTCGCCTGACGCAGATTGGTTTGAAGGAAGAGTATCCGGGTACCACCAACCCGTTCCCGTGGATGAGCGAGATCATGGACTTGAAGAAGGAAAAGAACTTCTTTGAGACGCGGGTTATTGAATATCAGACGGGTGGGGCGTTGAGCTGGGATTAATATTACGCGTGGGCTTAGGGATACCTAGGCCCACGGTGCACCGTACAAAAGGTTTTCGGATACAACATTCATGGACGAGATCCTGGCGAAGACTCACTATAGGAAAACATTTTTCCTTTCCGTAACAACAATAATTTTACTTACCCTGTTAATTCGTAAGTATGTAATTCCTGAGCTGGACGGAAGCTTAGATATTACTTATACGACCCTCCTTGCATCGCTTCTCGACAACCTCATCATTTCTCTATTCTTGGCAGTAGCAATTGGCTGCTTTCTGTTCTGGCTACAGCCAGAAATTATCCGAAGATCTGTAATCCAGGTAGTTGAACCAAAGCAAATCAACCCCCTATTGAAGAGCGCAACAGACTCGTCCTGCTTTTGGATTTACAAAGGAACCTGTGGACGTTACACACGCGCAACAACTATCCCGCGCTTCGCGGAAGCAGCCAGAAATGCCGGAATTGGACGCGATATTCGAATTTTCCTACTTGACCCAAACGATACTGGGCTTTGCGAAGAATACGCAACGTATCGCAGAAGCCTAAAGTCGGCAAGAACTGGTGTTCCATGGACAGCTACATCCGTCCAAGAAGAAATCATTGCAACCGCACTTACCGCACTAAAGTTTTCGCAGTCAGAGCCCCTTCTGCGGATTGAGCTATATTTCGTCAACAATTTCTCAGCATTTCGCTTAGATATTTCCGACGTATACGCAATAATTACAAAAGAGGATAAAGAAGCATCGGCCCTACGAGCTGATGCAGGCTCCTATTTTTATGACTCTTACAAAGACGACGTCCGACTTACAGAAAGACAAGCCCGAAGAATGGTGCTACCCGCAATAATGCCAGACGAAATCAATTCTGCCACAGCTATCCCTCTTATAATTGAGAGCCAAATAGCGAACAGTGCCGCCATCAGTTTACTGAACGCACAACATATAGTTGACAAAGTTAACAATCCGACAGACCCGTATCGGTAGCCTAAGATGAATACGATAGAGCTCGAACGACTCTTGGACGAACGAAGACTTACCGTTTTCGATCTGATACAGTTATGTGAAGATGCAAACGAGAAACTTGTCTGGCATCCACTAGGATTCGTGTCCGGTACTTTCATCAGGCACGAAATATCTAAAGCCAGACTACACATATGGCCAACGGACAACAAAAAGCAAATTGGTGGACTAGAAGTACACGATCATACATTTGACTTCACAAGCTGGGTGATCCAAGGAACAATTGAAAGCCAAACCTTTACCCCTGAAAACAACGGTGAGCTTTCGGTCGCCTACTGTACAACTTACACGGGCTCCGAATCTGTTCTAACCAAAACCTCTAAAAGAATCAGTATTACGCATCAGGTGCCTTTAATTTTACGCGCCGGCGACAAATATTTTTTTGAGGCGGGACGATTACATCGATCACGTGTTCTTGGTAAAAATCCGGCTGTAACAGTTTTAATTACAGCTGAGGGAAAAACAGAGTCACCTCTAGTACTGGGCCCCGAAGCCGGCCAGATTGAGTACAGATATCAGAGATCTGCTCTAAGCAAACTTGAGCAGACACTGCTTATTGAAAGATTGAGAGAATCGAGCTAGAAAGGGCAAGCGGATGCGCATTTATAAAGAGGCCGCCGCTTACTACAAAAACAGCCCGCCATCTAAAATTTATTAGCAAGCTGCCCCTTCGCCAGACGCACCTGCCATCTAAAGAATAAGTAAAATCTCGATTTATGCGAGCTCCCCAAGGAAACTAAATGCCGTACGAATTAAAAAATCGGCTTGTCATTGGCTTAGCTTCCAGCGCTCTCTTCGATCTGGAAGAGTCGGATGAAGTGTTTCGCTTAGAAGGCGAGGAAGCCTATCGGAACTACCAGCGTAAAAATCAAAATCGTCCATTGCCGTGTGGTGTCGCGTTTTCCTTTGTCAGAAGACTGTTAAGCCTTAACCAACTCAACCCAACCGATCCGCCGGTAGAGGTGATACTGCTTTCCCGAAATGATCCGGATACAGGGCTTCGCGTCATGAAGTCGATTGAGTTTCACGACCTACCTATGACACGCGCAGTGTTTCTTCAAGGCCAATCACCCCAAGCCTATATCCCAGCGTTGAATATCAGTTTGTTTCTGTCTGCTAACGAGCTCGACGTCAAGCAGGCGATGACCGCCGGATACCCAGCTGGCCAGGTATTGAAGACACTCGCCTACGACGACCCAGAGGACCATCAACTCCGAATAGCACTGGACTTCGATGGCGTGTTAGCGGACGACGAAGCGGAAAGCATTTATCAACAGTCTAAGGACCTCACTGATTTTCACGATCACGAACGGAGCCTTGTAGATACGCCCCACAACCCGGGTCCATTGGCAGAGTTTCTTAAAAAGATCTCAATTATACAAAAACTAGAACAAACCAAGATTGGAACCAACCCGAGTTATATCAAGATCTTAGATATCAGTATCGTTACCGCACGTAATGCGCCATCCCACGAGCGCGTGATAAACACGATGAGGCATTGGGAGATCATGGTGAATAAAGCGTTTTTCTTAGGGGGCATTGAGAAAAAATCTGTTCTCGAAGTATTAAAACCTCACATATTCTTCGACGATCAGCGTCTTCACCTCGACCCTGCGGCGTCAGTTCTCCCCTCAGTACACATCCCGTTCGGCGCTATCAACAAGCTAAATTGAAACAAGTCAGCAACAATACAAAAAGACGCACCTAACTTGCCATTGGCACGGCATTGACAGACTCACTAATACAACATTATTTTGAATCAAGGACGACGATGGAGTTTTTGATAGAGGTATTTAAGGGACTCAAAGAGGCAGATGCCTGGAGCGGAGCCGTTGCGGGCCTTATCGCAGGCGCTATTGGTGCTATCGTTTTCAAGCCAATATTGTTGAAAATCTTGGGGCTCGTTGGATCTTTCCTATTTTATCTACTTGGTCTTATGGGGAAGCCCTTAAGACTATGGGTTAGAAAGCGGAAATTGAGACACGTAAATTGGCTTCGGCAGATTCGCACTGACAGTCCTGCTATCACCAGAGAGATTGCTCGAAGCTACGCCTATTTGATCTTGTTCTGGATTTCGTTTCTGCTATGGCTTTTTGTTTTAGGAAACAAGCTTGTTTTCCCTGACGCTGCGAAACCATCACATATCGGATTGATCTTTTTGTCTTGCCCCACCTATTGCTTCGAAATCTGTTGGTTGCGCAGATCGAGCCGAGTCGATGCCATTCTCCGCAATCGGAATAAAATAAAGCGCTGGCTTACTCAACACTAACATGTCACCCCAACATCCGGGTCTGGCCTGCGGCAGACGTCACTCTTGACGAGGAGCGGAGTCCGCTCCGCCTTCTAATCTTTTGGTTCATTTGTTTCTTATGCACGAACCGGCAAGCGACACCAACCGCCCCTTTTAGGAGGGTGAACGGAATCGTCATGGAAGGGGTTGAGCGGCATGGATGCCGCGAGAGCCGCGATGGGCCAGGGATGGCCCTTCGCGGCGCGCCCCTGGAATGGCGATGGAGCGAACGAACCCGGAGCGAAGCGCAGGGCCGGATGCAGGGGCAAGCGTTTTTGGTTACTTTTTCCGCGACTGGAAAAAGTGACCCGCCCAGCAGGGCGGAACCACAGCGTCAGAAAAACTCTTACTACGATTCATTCTCCAGCGAACTCACCCGCACTCCACACTGAACCGCTCGCTTACTGATGTTATCCAGGAATCGATACACACCGTCCGGCTGCGTACGGAGAAGATTTCTTACGGCTCCCCCGTGGATTCGATTGGCATCCCCACACTCTTTGTCCCACAACGGCCTCTCGCCCACAGCCCCAATGTAGGCAAACTCGCTAGCCAGGACTAGGCCGACCGTCTGCGCCGGAGCATCGAAGATTGCGCCCACACGCTCCCAATCTTTGCCCTTTTTTGTTAGCCAGTTAAATAGGCCTTCTTCATCCAGTGTCTTGAACAGGCCGCGCTCCATTAGCGCCGTTTCGCCGAACAGTGCCTTCAGCCCTTCAAACAGCCTGGCCGCGATGAAACGATCAAGCGCCGTCTGCGCCTCGACCATGAAAGCGTACATCTCACGCTGATCCCTATCCTGCAGGCTCATGGCGTAACTATCGAGACTCATGACTTTTCTCCAAGACTTGGGTTTTTGCAGCCGCTCTAAAACGAGGCGGTATTCTTCAAAGGCGTTTCGTATGCCGCCGGCTGGCGCTTTTTCAGCGCAGCGTTCAGCCCACTGAGTTAGCGAAGGGAAATAAGGGTAGTGATGAAACGGGATCTCCGCACCCAACTGCAGCTCCGGAAGATCGGGATGAGGCTTAGGCTGACCAACTCCCTCCCAACGCAGCATGTCGTCAACAAGAGAGAACCCAATCATGCTGTCACTGCTCGGCCGGCTCCTCCGAGCGCTCAGATAGATCACAGCCAACCGGCCAGCTAGATTCTGCTCGCCGGCGCACAGCTTCTTCTGTACGCAACCGATATACCGGCTAATTTGGTGAGGCTGGTCCAGCGCATTGATCTTGTTTTCGATGATGAGCGCGTGCTCACCGTCGTGTATCAGGATATCGATACTGTCCTTTTTCCCGAAGGACCATGGCGCGCTTGAGGTCGATGAAATCTCGAAGCCCTACTGGTAGCTTTTCGAGGAATAGCTTTAGAAATATGTTTCCCTGATAGTGCAGACCTTTCGGATTAAGCATTGAGCACAGGAAACGCGAGTGAAGCGTCACTTCGTTCGACGGCTTGAGCATCGATGCGATCAGGCTGTAATCATGCAGCCCATCCTGTTTACGCCGCTCGTTATCAGCCTGCAGGCTGCGGTATTTATCTAGACAGCGCTTCGCTACTTCATCCATGTCGCTACAGTTCTTTCGGCCGTGAATAAGAGCGCACTATAAAGTGCGGCGCAGACATTGCCATCATTTAGGCATCACGAAAAACTTGAGGTAGCGTCACCACGAGGCGAAGGCCCTGCAGTCTGCAGTTGCCTATAGCTGGGGCGGGCGAAACGGAAGGGGGGGGGACGTTAGTCCATCACCTCACACAACCCACCCGGCACCTTCATCACCCACTGCCTTACTGCGAGAACGGTTGGATCATCCCGACGGCTTCCGGGATATGCGAGATGAACGGCTTGCCTTCCATCTCCGGCCCAAACGGCTGCATCAGCCGCCCTGCCCTCACCCGTCCTCGATCTGCTGACAAGGGGACCCGAAGCACTCATGAGGGTTTGGAGAAGCAGGCGAAACCACGGATCGCCAGAATCGTGACTATTCTTTGGTCTCGACAGTCGCCGCCTCGTCAATCCGGGCCGCAGCAGTAAGAGGCAGCCCGAGGGATGGAAAGCGCGCATGGACAGCTGTGATCATCAGTGGAGGTAAAGCATGGCCGATAGCAGTGAAAGCCCGGCGGCAGGCGGGAACCTGATTGATACCGACTACCAGATTGGTCAGGACAATCTGGTCACGACCATCGGCCCCATAGAGGTCGACATCCATAACCCTGTTTTCGCTATCTCCGGGCTGATGACGATTGTGTTCGTCATCTTCACGCTGGCGTTCCCGGAACTCGCAACCGGCATATTCACCGCTGCGATGAGCTGGGTAACGGTCCGCTTCGACTGGCTTTTCATCCTGGCCTCCAACATCTTCCTGGTATTCGCGGTCGCTATCGCGCTCTCGCCCTATGGCAAGGTCAGGCTCGGTGGGCCTGATTCGAAACCGGACTTTTCGCTGTTGGCGTGGCTCTGCATGCTGTTTGCCGCCGGCATGGGCATCGGGCTGCTTTTCTGGAGCGTCGGTGAGCCGATGACGCACTTTGTAAGCTCGGTCGCGCCCGATGCTGGGAGCCCTGACAGCTGGGCACCGCTCGGGGGGTTGCCCGGCGATGTCGACGGCTCGGCCAGGCTCGGCCTTGCCGCCACGCTCTATCACTGGGGACTGCAGGCGTGGGCGATCTATGCGGTCGTGGGGCTCGCGCTGGCGCTCTTTGCCTTCAATAAAGGCCTGCCGCTGGCGATTAGATCTACGTTCTATCCCATCTTCAAAGAGCGGGTCTGGGGCTGGGTCGGCCATGCCATCGACATACTGGCGGTGCTGGCGACCCTCTTCGGTCTTGCGACCTCGCTTGGGCTTGGCGCCGAACAGATCAATGCTGGCCTGTTCTTTCTCTACGGCGTACCCGTGTCCGCCACGACCAAGATCGTGTTGATCACGCTGATTACGGGCATCGCGACCGTTTCTGTTCTGCGCGGGCTTGAGGGGGGCGTCAAGAAGGCTTCCGAGATCAACATGATCATGGCGTTCGTATTGCTGATCGCCGTGTGCGTATTTGGCCCAACTGGCGCAATCGTGGAGCGGGTCGCGGACTCTGTGGTCAGCTATTTCGCCTATCTACCGGCGCTGTCGCAGCCCTTCGGCCGTGAAGACGAGAACTACGCACAGGGCTGGTCCTCGTTCTACTGGGCATGGTGGGTATCATGGTCGCCCTTCGTGGGGATGTTCATTGCCCGGGTCAGCCGCGGCCGCACGGTGCGCGAGTTCATGATTTGCGTGCTGATCGTCCCGTCAGCCGTCTGCATTCTCTGGATGTCGATCTTTTCCGGTGTCGCGTTCGACCAGTACATCAATGACGGCTATCGCGCCGTGGCGGATGCGGCGCTGGAGGTCAAACTGTTCGCCATGTTCGACGTGATGCCATTCACTCAGGCGATGTCCCTGTTGGGCATCGTTCTGGTGGCGGTGTTCTTCATCACCTCATCGGACAGCGGCTCACTGGTCATCGATACCATCACGTCCGGCGGCAAGGACGACGGCCCCATCCCTCAGCGCGTGTTCTGGTGCATTTTCGAAGGTCTGGTCGCCATCGCCCTGCTGTTGGGCGGAGGCCTCAAGGCGTTGCAGTCCATGGTGGTCACGACCGGTTTCCCGTTCACCTTCGTGCTGCTGCTAATGTGCGTCAGCATCGTCATCGGCCTGCGGAGCGAGCTCAGGGTACCGCGCCCAACGGTCGTGAAGGCGCGATAACACCGCGTCGCGTCTTCCTCCGCCTCGTTGCCCGTTAGCGAGGTGGAAGGTGGGCAGCTAGCAAGTAGCCTGGAAGATACGCGTGGAAAAGGCTTCGCCGTATTCCACTCTACGGTCGAGCCTCGGGTAGCGCGGCTCGGCTTTGCCGGTATCAGCGCCCTACCTCACACAACCCACCCGGCACCTTCATCACCCACTCCCTCACCGCAAGAACGGTTGGATCATCCCGACGGCTCTCCGGATAAACCAGATGAAACGGCTTGCCCGCCATCTCCGGCCCAAACGGCTGCATCAACCGCCCTGCTTTCACTTCATCCTCGACCAACTGCCGGCTCATCAGCGCCACGCCTTGGGCACCGATGGCGGCGGAGATGGCGTGGGTTTCGTCGGAGAAGACCAGCCCGGCGCTGACGTCCAGGCTCGGCACCTTCGCGAGCTTTTGCCACGCGGCCCAATGAATCGGCGCCGAGGTGGCGCCCCGGGCATGAAAGTGGATCAGCGGGTGGTTGGGCAGGTCGACGGCGTCACGCAAGCCCAGCAGCGGGCTGCAGACCGGGACGAAGGTATTGTCGATCAGCTTCTCGGCCACCAGCCCGGGCCAGCGGCCGTCACCGTAGCGGATGGCCATATCCGCCGTAACGCCATCCAGCGCCACCGGCTCGTGCGAGGTATGGAAGCGCAGGTCGATATCGGGATGGGATTCGCGCAGCAGGCAGACCCAGGGCACCAGCCAGCGCACGGCGATGGCAGGGGTGGTGCTGAGGGTGATCGCCTGTCGGCAGGGTCCGGCACTGAGGCGGTCGACTGTGGCGCTGATGCTGTCGAACGCGGTCTCCAGCGTCTGTTGCAGCTCACGCCCCTGAGCGGTCAGCTCCAGCTGCCTGGGTTTGCGTAGGAACAGCGCCACGCCGAGGGATTCTTCAAGCGAGCGAATCTGGTGGCTGATGGCCGTAGCGGTAACGTTCAATTCCTCGGCAGCCTGCTTGGCGCTCTCATGGCGGGCGGCCGCTTCGAAGGCACGCAAAGCGGATAGCGAAGGTAACCAGCGGTGCGCCATGGCTGAATTTTCCTCATCTGTAACCGAAAGAAATGGTCGTTTGTCGCCCACAGAGGCTAAACCTAGTCTGGGTCTACCGCGAATGACAGATGAATTCAGTCACACAGGAGACCCACCATGACACACCTTCTGCACCTCGACGCCAGTGCCCGCCCCGGTTTTGCCGGCACGGATGAGCACGGTTCCCACAGCCGTCATCTCAGCCACCGCTTCGTAAGCCAATGGCTGGCCCATCGCTCGCAGGACAGCATGACCTATCGGGACATCGGCCAGAACCCGCCCTCCTTCATCAGCCACGACTGGATCGCCTCCTCCTTCACGCCTGAAGATCGTCGTGAAGCATGGATGAAGGAAACATTGGCCGAGAGCGACCGGCTGGTCGATGAGCTGATCGGGGCGGATGTACTGGTCATCGGGACGCCGTTTTACAACTTCGGCATGCCCGCCGCGCTCAAGGCGTGGGTCGACCTCATCGTGCGCCCGGGAAGGACGATTGAGATCGACGAAACCAAACTACCCGAACCCTACGTCCCGCTGCTGGCTGACCGGCCACGGCACGCGGTCATCCTCACCGCCCGCGGGGGCATCGGCTACGGTCCTGGTGGCGAGATGGCGCAGATGAACAATCTTGAGCCGAACCTGGTGACGGCGCTCAACTTCATCGGTATCACCCGCATCCATCAGATCGCGATTGAAGGGCAGGAAACCGGGGGCGAGGTGCTGGCGGCCTCAGTAGAGCAGGCGCAACGTGAGGTGGATGTGTTGGTTGCGGAACTGCAGGCGGCGCTTGCCAGGGCGCCGGTGAGCTCCCATCAGCAGAGGCAGGGCGAACCCGTCTAGCGACACAGCCGCCCCGTTCGCCCCGCGATGGACAGAAGCCAACGCCAGTCTCAGGCGTCGGGTGCGCTGTCTGGCGTGGTGAAGGGACGGCGGCTGGATACGAGCTTGCGTGCTGTATCCACGAAAGGCATCACGATCAGGCTGTAGAGCGTCAGGTAGCGGTGCGAGTCGCGTTCGGCGGTGCCGAATTCGATGCGTTCAGGCACGGGGCTGGTGACGTAGAGGGTGCCGAACATCCAGTCCCACAATGACAGGTTGGTGCTGAAGTTCTTGTGGAAATGCCGCGGCGCATCGCTGTGGTGAATCTGATGCTGGGCTGGGCTGTTGAAGATGTGCTCGAGGCGCGGTCCGAATGACAGCCACACATGACTGTGCCGCAGGTTCGAGGCCAGGCCGTTGAAGATGAATACCAGATAGGTCACGCCGAACAGGGTGTAGCGGCTGATCTCCCCGCCGCAGACATACCAGAACGCACCGGCATAGGCGCCGAGGAAGACCAGATCGACGAGCCTGCCGACTATTTTTTCCAGAAAATGGACGCGGCTCGCCGTCAGCGGAACCATCACCGGCGCCGAGTGATGGACCTTGTGAAACTCCCACAGCCAACTGCAGTGAAAGGCGCGATGAACCCAGTAGTGGGTGAAGTCGCTGATCAGGAATACGCCGAGCCCATACAGCAGCGCCAGCGACAGGTTGTGCCCGACCTGGGGCCGCTCGCCCCACAGGTTGGTGAAGAAGCTGATGTAGTCGCCCGAGCGGAGGATGTAAGGGTCGACCAGGCCCACGATGGGCACCACCAGCAATACCTTGATGACGCCACGCACGAAGTAATAGCGGTAATCGAGCAAGGCCGAACGGTGCAGGTGCACCCTATTCCCACCGATGAACTGCCAGAACGAGGGTGCGTCAGTCAGGCCGCGGCTCAATCGGAAGCGAAACAGGCCATAAGCGGTGGCGTAGGAGATGGCAAGAAACAGCACGCCAAGGCGGCCGTTCAGGTCGAAAACGCCGAGAAACTGCTCGATCAGCGGTTCGGCAAGGTAGTGATGGAGGGATTCAAGAACGCCCATGTCTGGCCGCCTCAAAAAAGAAGTCGCGGATTATAGGACCATGCGAAACGGCTCGTATATGCGAATCTTTATCAGCCGCAAAAACGGATAACTTCGCCTTCGAGGCGCTTGTGGGGAGAGATCTGACGGCGTGACATGCTCCGGCCAAAACGGCCGCTTACGGATCAGCTCCCACGCCGCGGGGCAAGCAATAGCAGCCGCTGAAGTCGCGAACTGCAGTGCGCCGGGGCGCTTCTGGGCAGGTGCTTGGCTAACAAAGCCGCCATCATGGCCGCAGCGTCCGGACGCGGCTTAGAGCGAGTCCGCGCCAGGGCAACGACAGGCGCCGGCAGCGGTAACGGAGGACCCACGATTGAACGATTCAGCGCGCGGCCTGCTTCTGGTAAGCAGCGGCATCGTCGTACTCAGTTTCGATGGCCTGTTGGTGCGCCTGGCACAGGCCGATGGCTGGAGCATCGTGTTCTGGCGGGGGCTGTTGATGTTTCTGGCGCTGGGTGCGTTCTCGCTGTCGGCCAAAAGTCGGGCAAGTCTCAAGGCGCAACCGCTGATCAGCGCCGCCTCGGCCTTGCTGTTGGCCTTTACTTCGATCTTTTTCGTGCTCGCGGTCATTCATACAACGGTGGCCAACGTGGTGGTCGTGCTCAGCACGGCGCCCCTGTTCGCCGCCCTGTTCACACGCTTTTTCCTGGGCGAGTCGGTGGCGTTGCACACCTGGCTGGCCATCGGCGTGGCGGCGCTGGGGATCATGGTGGTCTTCGCCGGAGCCTTCACCCCCACCGATCTGGCTGGCAAC
>TARA_R110002095_G_scaffold209222_2_pt1 | contig 13236 bp, 12 predicted proteins | sample TARA_R110002095 | Tara Oceans TARA_R110002095 (sample SAMEA4397255) | marine metagenome | biome: Polar Biome; feature: [SRF] surface water layer (ENVO:00010504); material: water (ENVO:00002006), including particulate matter (ENVO:01000060) such as... | depth 5 m | reverse complement strand
GGGGCGAGCCGGTAGCTTCAGCGTGGCGCCAGCTGGATCCAGGCCGTAGCCTGAAAAATGCTCGGCGGCGCTCATCAGGCGGACTCCTTCAGGTGCTCGATATGGCGACGGCTCTGCATCAGCGGCTGGATCTTCTGGCCGAACGCCTCGATGCCCTCTAAGAAGTCATCGAATGTCAGCATCACGCCCTGCATGCCGGGCACCGTGGCGATCTCGTCGAGCATTCTGGCGACGTTGGCGTAGGAGCCGACGAGGGTGCCCATGTTGATGTTCACGGCTGAGGTCGGGTCCGCCATCTGCCGGATGTTGGTGTCGCTGCCGGAGGTCTTGTCCGCCGCGCCCTGTTCGCCCAGCCAGGCGATGGCTTCCTGATCGACGCCAGCCTTGTAGTGGTCCCACTTGGCGCGGGCGGCTTCGTCGGTCTCGGCGGCAATGACCATGAACAGCACGCAGGAAGTCACGTTGCGACCGGTTTTCTCGGTGGCCTTGAGCAACCGCTCCGTGGCCGGCGCGAAGGCGGTCGGCGTGTTCACGCCCTTGCCGAAGCAGAAGTTGTAATCGGCGTATTGCGCCGAGAACGCCATGCCGGCATCCGAAGAGCCCGCGCAGATGATCTTCATGTCCGCCTGCGGGACCGGGCTGACGCGGCAATCTTCCATCTGGAAGTGCTCGCCCTTGAAGTCGCTATGACCGGTAGCCCACAGATCGCGCAATACCTGAGCGTACTCGCCGAGGTACTGGTAACGGTTGCCGAAGAATTCGTCGCCCGGCCACATGCCCATCTGGCTGTACTCGGGCTTCTGCCAGCCGGTCACCAGATTCACCCCGAAGCGGCCATTGGAAATCGAGTCGATGGTCGACGCCATGCGCGCCACGATGGCCGGCGGCAGGGTGAGGGTAGCGGCGGTGGCGAACAGCTGGATCTTGCTGGTGACAGCCGCCAGCCCCGCCATCAGCGTGAAGGACTCCAGGTTGTGCTCCCAGAATTCGGTCTTACCGCCAAAGCCGCGCAGCTTGATCATCGACAGCGCGAAATCGAAACCGTAGCCCTCGGCCTTCTGCACGATGGCCTTGTTGAGTTCGAAGGTCGGCATGTACTGCGGCGCGTTTTCGGAAATGAGCCAGCCGTTGTTGCCGATCGGAATGAAAACACCAACATCCATGGGAAGCACCTCTGTACGCAATGGCTAGAAAGCGCTGCCCGAACGTCGCGGGCAGGGTCACAGAGGCTTTTGCAGAAAGCAGGCCAGAAGTTGAATTAACTTATATATCAATAAGATGGATCTGAATTGGATGGCTAGGTAGACCATTTGGTCCGAAACAGAGCACCTGGTTTGTGCGGGCGGCCCCTCCGTTGCGCAAAAAGCGCGCAAACAGCTTGCAGAGCATCTGCTTGTGCCGCACTGGCCTCTGGCGCGCTACAGTAACGTCCCGTTTGCGCCCGACCGGTAATGCAGTGACAGACCAGACCCCAACAGCTCCACGCCGACGCCTGACCGCAGGCAAAACCGCCAAGAAGAAGGGCGCGGCACGTGTTCCCAGTGCCAGCGCAGTGGACCGCCGTGCCCGCATGATCGAGAGCAAGCGGGCCACCATCCTCAGCGCTGCCCTTGGGCTTTTTTCGCGCTTCGGCCTGCACGGCACCAGCCTGGATCAGGTCGCGACCCAAGCCGACGTGTCAAAGACCAACCTGCTGTACTACTTCGGCAGCAAGGAAGACCTCTATATAAACGTGCTGCGGCAACTGCTCGAGGTCTGGCTGCGGCCGCTGCAGGCGTTTTCAGCCGAGCAGGACCCGATCGAGGCGATCAGCGACTACTTGCGCGTCAAGCTCGAACTCTCCCGCGACCATCCCGAAGAATCCCGGCTGTTCTGCATGGAAATCATGCAAGGCGCGCCGTTGCTGTTGGGCGAGTTGGAGCAGCCCTTGCGTGAGCTCGTCGAGAACAAGGTGGCCGTGATCCAGGCCTGGATAGATGCCGGCAAGCTGGCGGCAGTCAGTCCTCATCATCTGATCTTTTCGCTCTGGGCAACCACCCAGCACTACGCCGACTTCCGCGTGCAGATCGAAGCCGTCGCCGGCAAGACGCTGGATGACCCGGCATTCTTCGAGCAGACGCTCAAGAGCTTGCAGGCGTTGATACTGGATGGCGTCAAACCGCGCTGACAGCGCATCGGGCTCCAGCCGGATGAGCCCGAACATGAGCAAACCCTTGATCAACTGGCCGCTGCAGCGTAGCCGTACCGCTATGCTCCTGTATCCATCCTTCAAGGAGCTTTTCAGTGTTCACCGTTAAAGCCACCCAGCACGTGCTCGCCGTAGACGACCTGGAGAAAACCGAGCGCTACTTTCTCGACGTGCTTGGTTTCTCTGTCCGATTCCGCGTCGAGGGCTGGTCATTCATCAGCCTTGGGGATTTTCACGTGATGCTCGGGCACTGCCCGGACGAAGTGCCGGCCCGTGATACCCATGAGCACGCCTATTTCGCATACGTTAACTGCGACGGCATTGACGAGCTTTACGCCAGATACCAGCAGCGAGGCGCCGTTATTTTCCAGCCGATATCCGACAAGCCATGGGGCATGCGCGAGTTTGGCGTTGCGACGCCCGAAGGACATCGGATGATGTTCGGCGAAGACATTGGCGATGCTTGATTGGTTGGGCTCAGTGGGTTTCCAATTCGACCAACCTCATTCCTGTTTTTTGTATCGCACCCGGATATCTACGGCTCAATGACCCACGCAGACAGCGCTTCATTCCCAGCGACGGATATCCGATTCTCGGAGATTGAACAAAACGTCCCTGCCTTGCCAGGGATCTACGAGATCTACACGAACGATGGCGAAGCGCTAAAGGTCGGGATCGGCGTCAACCTGCGCAAGCGGCTGATTCAGCATCGCAGGTCGCGCCAGAGTCGGTTGGTGCTCAAGCCCGGTGGCAGTTGGGAAAACCCCGCCGATGTCAGAAGCGCACAGTCGATATTGGCGAAGCACCTGTACTTCGCTGGTTGTGCCGATGGGTATGATCTCCGCACGGAGGCGGGGCGACAGGCGTTTCTCGAGGAGCGCTGCTTCATCCGCTTCCGGGTTACTTCGAGCCGCAAGGAGGCCCGTTCGCTGGAGCTCGCACTGGAGGCCAGCGGAGCCTTCCTTTTTCAAGGGCGGGTAAGTCGTTCCTTGAAGCGAAGCTGACCTCTGCGGGGCAGGCGTCAGCAGCTACAGGCTCCTCTCGGCTGGCTGCCTCCGCCGATCCCACTGCGCGATCTGCACCAGAACCACCAGCGTCACGATCGGCAGCAGCCCGATATTCACCGCGGCCCAGCCGGCCTGGGCGATCAATGCGCCGGAGGCGAAGGACATCACTGCGGCGACGCTACCGTTGCTCAATTCCATCAAGCCCTGCGCCCGTGCCCGCTCATTCGGCGCATGCCCGTGGCCGAGTTGCGTGGTGCCGGCCACCAGCATCAGGTTCCAACCGACGCCGAGCAGGCAGCTGCTGATCATGAAGTGCCAGTGGGTGATGCCGAGCAGCGCGACTATCGCACTGACGATCAGCAGGGCCGCGCCGCCGCAGGCGACCAGTCGGCAGCCCCAGCGGTCCACCAACGGCCCGGCGACGAAAGCCGGGAGGAACATGCCGAGCATGTGCCACTGGATGACTTGCCCGCTGGCCTGCAGATTCAGGCCTTCGCCGTGCATCGCCAAAGGCGTGGCGTTCATCACCAGAATCATCAGGCCGTGGCCGGCGGCAGTGGTCAGCACCGCGGCGCGAATGGTCGGCCGCGCCAGCAGTGCCCGCCAACTGACCGCTGGCAGGGCGGCGTGAGCAGCTGGTGCACCGCTGCTCGCCGGCAAGCCAGCAAGCACCAGTACGCCCAGCGCTGCGAGGCCGGCGATCAGCAGATAGGTGCCGGCAAAGGGGACGGCAGTGATATCGCGCGCCATATGGCCGAGCGTGGGCGCGATCAGCGCGGCCAATACGCCGCCGCCGATCACGCAGGCGGTGGCGCGACCCTTGAAGGCGTCACTCACCGCTTCCAGCGCGGCGAAGCGGTAGAACATGGCTGAGGCCTGGTAGGCGCCGATCGGCAACGCGCCGAGACACAGCAGGGTGAAGCTGTCGAGCCAGAGCGACAGCGCGCTGATCAGCCCGCCCAGCACGCCGGCCAAGGCACCGATCAGAAAACCCGCCCGACGGCCGCGGCGCTGCATCAGACCCGCTAGCGGCTGCAGGGCGAGCAAGCCACCCAGCATCAGCAGGGCAAGCGGCAGCGTGGCGAGACCGGCCGCTGGCGCCAGGCGCAGACCGACGATGGCGGTGAATATGATCCCGGTCATCGAGCATGACCAGAACAACGCTTGGGCGATGAACAGGCGCAGGACCTGCGGATTGTTGAGCAATAGGTGCATAGGGGCGGCTCCTTGAGGGTGACGAGCGGGCACAGCGCTGCCTGGCCAGATGCCGAGCGCGCTGGTGAACAGTGAGTGAGGTCGGACGAGGCGTCAGCCGAAGCGCTGGTAAAAGTCCCGCGGGCTGACTGACAGGTGTTTCTGAAAGCTGCGCCTGAGGTTTTCCGGATGACCGAAACCTGTTAACCGCGCCACCGTCGCAATCGAGGCCTGCGCGTCGAGTAGCAGGTTGCGCGCGGCCTCCAGACGCACCCTTTCGATGTACTGCCCCGGCCCTATGCCGGTTTCCTGGCTGAACAGGCGACAGAGAGTGCGCGGCGTCATGTGCGCCTGGGCGGCCAGTGCGTCGATAGAAAGATCGTCGCCCAGATGCCCGGGAATCCATTCCAGCAGCGCGGCCAGACGCGCCACACTGCTGGTCGGTGCCATCAGCAGCGGGCTGAACTGAGTCTGTCCGCCGGGCCTACGCAGGAACATCACCAAACGCTGGGCGACTGCCAACGCCAGCGCGCGGCCGAGATCCGCCTCGACCAGGGCCAGCGCCAGGTCGATGCCCGCGGTAACGCCGGCCGAGCTAAATAAATGCGCTGCCTGCGGGTCGGTCGGGTCGTAGGTGTGCAGCCGATCGCCCTGCACCTCGATGGCCGGGTACGAGCCCAGGGCGGCAAGATCAGCCCAGTGCGTGGTTGCCTTGCGCCCGTCGAACAGCCCGGCCTCGGCCAGGATCAGCGCGCCGGAGCAGACCGATCCCAGGCGGCGTACCCTGGGTTCTGCCCTTCGCAGCCAGTCGAGCAGCGGTTGGTCATGCTTCTGCACATCCACGCCGGCGCCGCCTGGCACCAGCAGCGTATCCAGCGTGGCGGGATCGCACCCGGCCCAGCTCGCATCCGCCACCAGCTTCAGCCCCGCCGAGGTCGCGACCGGGCCGGCGCTGGCGCCGAGCAGCATCAGCTCGTAGTGGCGCGGCAGGCCTTGTCGCTGCCGCTCGACGTTGGCCGAGGCGAACACCTGCATTGGGCCGGTGACGTCCAGGCTCATCACATCCGGGTAGATCAGGCAGGCGACGGTGCGGGTGGCGTCCATGGAACACCTCTCAGGGAAGATGCCTGCAGTCTGCTGCCGACGCGTATTTGTCGCAATGACAAGGTTCCCACGGATCTTGCCAGAATCGCTGCGAGCGGCCATTCACCACCATCGCCCCTACGAGTGGCGCGTGACCTCTGCATACGGGCGCTGCGGGTTACGTGGGATCGGCGAGCGGACGGCTCTGTTTCGATTGCGGCCTGGGCTCAGCTGTTCTTGGCCCGCAACCGATACTGCCCCGGTGTCATGCCCACCACGCGCTTGAAGTCGTGAATGAAGTGAGCCTGGTCGCTGTATCCGCAGGCGAGGGCGGTATCGAGCAGCGGCTGGCCGGTGCGTAGCTGATTGCGCACCAGTGCCACACGCTGAATGCGGCTGAACTGCTTAGGCGTCATCCCCACCTGATGGCGGAACAGGCGTTCCAGTTGCCGCTGGCCGAGCGGTACGCTCTGGAGCAGGTCGGCCAGGCGGGCACGGCCGCCCTCGGCCGCGATCTGCGCCAGCAGCTGTTGCACCGGCGTGCGACGCGCTTGGCTTGCTCTGAGGCGCCAGAGCAGTTCGCGCTCGACCACAGCCTGCTGCGCGTCCCGTTCCAGTTCAGCCAGCTGATCGATCAGGTGCGCGAGTCCAAGCCTGGGCCAGCTGGCGTCGTGGAATCCAGCCAGCTCGTCGAGACCGATGCCGAATACCGCGTCGCCCATGCCGGGGTGAAAGCGCACGCCCATCATCCTGACTTCACCGACCAACTGGAGGCGTGCGCTGGCCAGCTGCGGGCCAGCGATCAGCGTCCGCAGGCTGCATTGAGTGCCATCGAAATTCAGCGGGTCGGCAAAGTTGAAGATGACGCCACTGCCGCCGTCCGGGTGCAGCATCTGCTCGTCCAACGTCTGCGAGCCGTCGCCTTCCACCCACCAGAACCGCTGAACGTACGCAGCCAACGCCGGGCTTGGCGGACGTGTGATGAAACCCTGAAGGGAGGGCAGGCGACCGTGGACGGAATCGGACATGACGGGCCCGTTGGAGGATGTCGAAAATCTACAATAGCGCAGCCTGTGGCCTGCGTAGCCTTGGTCTCACATTCAAACCAAGGAGTGACTCCAATGCGCATGAACTACCAGGCCGCCGCCCCCGACGTAATGACCGCCATGATTGGGCTGGAAACTTACCTGGCACGGCAAAGCCGCCGCGAAGACGGTATCGACAAACCGCTGATGGAGCTGGTGAAGATTCGCGTCTCGCAGATCAATCACTGTGCATTCTGCATTGACATGCATACCAGGGACGCCCGCGCCATCGGTGAAACCGAGCAGCGCATCTATGCCTTGAGTGCCTGGCGCGAAACGCCGTTTTTCACTGAGCGAGAACGCGCCGCGTTGGCCTGGGCCGAGGCCAATACGCTGCTGCCAAACGGTATAGAGCAAGCCCTGTTCGACGAGGTACGCCAGCAATTTTCCGAGGCGCAGCTGGCCAACCTCACGCTGGCGATAGCGACCATCAATGCCTGGAACCGCTTTGGTGTGTCCTTCGCGCCGGTGCCGGGCAGCTATCAGCCGGAGTAGAACAATGACCTGCCGCCCGACCGGAAAGCCTGGCGGCTCAGGGCATGAGGTCCTGGTTGCTCATGGCGCAGAAGCTCTGCGCCTGCCTGGACGAAGGAAGCGCCCGCAGTTGAGTCATGCATTGGGACTGGCTCGACTTTCGCGCTGCGCTGAGCATGGCCCGCCCATCGACGCTGATCAGGTAAGGCCGGTTGTAGCGGGGCCCGTCTCGCCAGACGTTGAACCGGAGATCGCTCAAGGCGCAGCGGTATTGCATATGGCCGGAAAACCCCTTGAACCGGTCGCTCCGGAAAACATGGTGGTATTTCTGCCAGTCACGGGCGCGCTGGCCTTCGCGCACTGCTTCGATGCAGCCGTCCAGCTCGGTGATGTCTGGTTCATGCAGGAAAATGCTCTGCGCCAGGCTCGAACCATCCAGTTGCATGGTTGCTACGAGATAGACCCGTTGTTCGGCCGCCTGCGTCGTGAGCGCCCCTAGCAGACCCAACGCCAACATCCCTGTCCTGATCAATTCGCCTGCTCCTGAATGGCTGTCTCTTCGAGGGACGCACCCTAGCCGAGGATGCTGTCTGCAAACAAGCGGGAGGCTTGAACAGAACGGCCCGCCGCGCTTGCCAGCCTCAACAACATGGGGGCGAACACCCTCACAGGTCCGTGTCGTCGAACTCAGTGTCCCCGCGTGAGCGTTGAGGTTGGAGAAATCAAATGTTGCAAGCCCATCGTCGAAGCCGGCTAACGTTTGCCCGCTTTGCTGTAAATTGGCCTGCCATGAGCAACGAAACCTTTCTTACATGACCCTCCTGATAGCGTTCGCTGTCTTATCCATCCTCGTTTCATTCATCTGCTCGATCCTCGAGGCTGCGCTGCTGTCACTAACGCCCAGCTTCATCGCTCATCAAAAGGCTTCCCGTCCGAAGCTTTATGAACGTTTGAAAGAATTGAAAGACAAGGTCGACCAGCCGCTGGCTGCGATCCTGACGCTCAACACCGTCGCCCACACCGTCGGCGCGACTGGCGTCGGGGCGCAGGTCACCGTGGTGTTTGGCAATGGCTATGTCGGTATCGCATCCGCCTTGATGACGGTGCTGATCCTGGTGCTGTCCGAGATACTTCCCAAGACCATCGGCGCCCGCTACTGGCGCACCCTTGCGCCGTTCCTGCCGCCGATTCTCAATGGCATGATCTGGGTCCTCAGACCCTTCATCTTCATGTCGGACATGATCATGCGGCTCGTCGGCGGCAAAGAGCCTGAGCACGATATCCGTCAGGAGATCAAAGCCCTGACAGTGCTTGGTCGCGAGAACAAGAGCCTTGACGAGGACGAGCAGCGCGTCATCCGAAATATCCTCGACCTGCACGACATCAAGGTTCGCGACGTGATGACGCCGCGCACGGTCTGCGATTACACCTCGCCGGACACCAGCATCGAGGCGTTCAAGGAAAAGGTCGCTGACAGCCAGTTTTCGCGCTATCCGGTGATTGGCGATGATGAGAGCCCGCTGGGCCTTGTTTTCCGCTATGACGCCCTGGCGGCGCCGGACGATCAGGCTCCGGTTTCGACGATCATGAAGCCGCTGCGGGTAGCGCCGGAAATGACGAGCGTCGAAAACCTCATGACCCAGCTGCTGCACGAGCGTCAGCACATGTGCCTGGTATACGACGAGTTCGGTAGCTGGCGTGGGCTGGTTACGCTGGAAGACATCATGGAAACCATCATCGGCAAGCCGATCATGGACGAAACCGATGACATCCCCAACATGCGCCGCTTCGCCAAGCGCCGCTGGGATCACCGGATCAAGAGAGCTCGCCAAAACTGATCTGCGAGCGGAAACGTGGAGATCACGAAACGTTCCGCTGATGACCTCAACCAGCGCCGCCGTCCAACACGGCGGCGCCTTTATCCGTCCTACTTCGGCTGCAATTCCAGCAAACGCCCCCCGTCGCCATCCTCCAGCAACCAGACGCTTCCGTCCGGGCCTTGTTCAACTTCGCGGATGCGCGTTCTCATGTTGTACCGTGCGGCCTCGCTAGCTTCTTCACCGTTCAAGGTGACACGGACCAAAGCCTCGGCCGACAGGCCACCGATAAACGCATCACCTTTCCAGTCAGCAAACCGGTCGCCGTCATAGATGATCAGACCTGCAGGGGAGATCACCGGCGTCCAGGAAATCTTCGGCGCGATGAACTCGGGGCGCGTGTCGTGATCGGGGATCGGACGGCCGCCGTAGTGGTCGCCGTTGGAGACTTCCGGATAACCGTAATTGCCGCCTTTCTGGATCAGGTTGAACTCATCGCCGCCTTCCGGGCCCATCTCGTGTTCCCACAGGCGCCCCTGCCCATCGAAGGCGATCCCCAAAGGATTGCGATGCCCCAGCGACCAGATCTGCGCCGTCACACCGCCTTTGTCCGCGAACGGATTGTCAGCCGGCACGCTGCCGTCTTCGTTCAGGCGGATCACTTTGCCGAGATTGGCGTTCATGTCCTGCGCGGGCGTGAATTTCTGCCGCTCCCCGGAGGTGATCCACAACTTGCCGTCCGGGCCGAACGCGAGACGATGCCCGTAATGGCCCTTGCCGGAAACCTTGGGCGACTGTCGCCAGATCACTTTCGGGTCTACTAGCTCGCCGCCGTCGGCGCTCCGCTTCAGGGTTGCGCGGGTGACGGCTGCGCCCCGGTTGCCGTCCTCACCATGCTCGGCATAGCTGAGGTAGATGACGTTGTTCTGTGCGAAATCCGGATGAAGGATGACGTCACCCAGCCCGCCCTGACCGCCATAGGCCACTTCTGGCACGCCGGTGATTTCATGAACCGTTCCGGTCTCTACGTTGACGTGCTTGAGCGCACCGCGCTTTTCCGTGACCAATGCCGTACCGTCCGGCAGAAAGGTCATGGCCCAGGGTTCGGAGAAGCTCGCTCGTGGCGTCACGCTAAATGGCCACTGGCTCTTCTCAACCGTAGCGGGTGCGGCAATGGCGAGGGAAGCCGCGCCGGCAGCCACGGCGCTAAGGATCTGCAACGAAAGCTTTTTCATCGCCATCTGTCTCCAAAAATCAGGCCCCAGTAAAACCGCACTGGGGCCATTCGAGCTGTGCTGGAGCCTGCGTTGGCCACCTCGCCCAGCGCAGCCGGTCGTGGGCATTACTGTGTCCGGGTCACCCGCCATACGATGTTAGCCAAGTCGTCCGCGACGATGAGCGCCCCTTTCGGGTCGACCGTCACGCCCACCGGCCTGCCGTGCGTTCCTTCGGCGGTGCGAAACCCGGTCACGAAATCCACCGGTTCGCCCGAGGGTTTTCCGTTTCTGAAGGGCACGAACACCACCTGATAACCGGACGGATCTTCGCGATTCCAGCTGCCGTGCTCGCCAACGAACACGCCTTCGGCAAATTTTTCACCCATGACCGGCGACGAGAAGTCCACTCCCAGCGCCGCCACGTGCGGGCCTAACGCATAGTCGGGTTTGATCGCCCTGGCGACCAGATCCGGGTCTTGTGGGCGCACGCGCTCGTCGACATGTTGGCCCCAGTAGCTATAGGGCCAGCCGTAGAAGCCGCCTTCCTGTACCGACGTGAGGTAGTCGGGGACCAGGTTCGGTCCAAGTTCGTCCCGCTCGTTCACCACCGCCCACAGCTGGTCCGTGTCGGGGCGAAACGTCAGTGCTGTTGGGTTGCGCAGGCCCGTTGCGTAGGGCTTGTGAGCGCCGGTTTCTGCGTCGATTTGCCAGATCATCGCCCGGTCGACTTCAGCCTCCATCCCGCGTTCGGTGATGTTGCTGTTCGAACCAATGCCCACATACAGGAAGCGTCCGTCCGGGCTCGCCGTCAGTGCTTTTGTCCAGTGATGGTTGATCCGGTAGGGCAGGTCGGTGACCTTCACCGGCTCGCCACTGGCCTCGGTCTGACCTTCCTGATACTCGAAGCGCACCAGCGCATCCTGATTGGCGACGTAGAGGTTGCCGTTGGCCAACGCCAGGCCATACGGCGCGTTGAGGTCGTCCGCAAACACTTTCTGCAGTTCGTACACGCCGTCGCCATCCGCATCACGTAGCAGGGTCAGGCGGTTGCCGCTTTTGACCGAAGTCGTGCCCTTTGCCTTGATGTAACCGGCGATCACATCCTTAGGCCTGAGCTTGGGCGCATTGCCTCCGCGGCCTTCGGCCACGAGGATGTCCCCGTTCGGCAGCACGAGTGTTTGTCGCGGGATCTGTAGATCGGTCGCGATCGCACTCACCGTGAAACCCTCGGGAACGGTTGGCTTCTTATCGCCCCAGCCGACAGGGTCAGCAATCGTCATGCTGGGCAACAGTCCGCGCTGAGGCTCGTCTAGTCTGGGGTTTTCGCCTTTTACCGAGGCGATGTCCTGCTCCGCGCCGCCGCAGGCGCTCAAGAACAGCGCCACGGTCAGGGCGCTCAGTGGGCCTGCGTAGTTCATGCTTCACCTCCCGAACGTAGATTGGTAAAGCCGATCCAGGTCGCCGCGCAGGCCAGAAGGGTCACGATCACTGACAGGATCAGGCCGGATGGCATGCTCGCCCAAGCGTCCTTGGCGTGTACCAGCGCGTTGAAAAAGCCCAGCACCCAAGTGGCGACCAACAACAGTAGATAGATCAGCGGCCGCCCATTCTTATGCGTGGCTTTGACCAGATTGACCAGCGCGAACACGATCGCCAATCCGCAGAAAACCAGGCCGCCGGCAACCAGCCACGACGCGAAATTGGTCCACTGAATCTCATAGGTCTGGAAGTAGGCGATATCACTTAGCAGGCCGCCTAGAAACAGCGGAACGGTCCCTGCGAGCAACGTCGCGTGAACCGGGTTCGGTACATGACGGGAAGTACTGTGTGTCGTGTGGTGCGTGCTGTGGGTGATAACGGTCACGGAGGCATCCTCATCGCTGGGCGATCCGGGCCTGATGCATCGCGCGGATGCGCCTGCTGCCTGGCTCGCTCTGACTGTGCATTAATGGGGATCGTGCCGTTGGGGGGTAAGTTCACTTGTATCGACGAGGCGCTTGATCACAGCGGAGTGAATTGGGGCGCACCAGCACAGCCTTGGTGACGCTGTTCGCTCTGTATGAATGGCGCACCGACATCTACTGGCGAATACAGGAGCGGTGCGCCTGTAGTGCATGCACTGGTTGCCAGGAGAAGCTCGCGGCGGCTAAAAGCTTAGAAATAAGCGGACAATCTGATCGTTGCTTGATCGGTATATCGCTTTCAAAATCTGCGGGGGCTGAAGTTGGCCGGAATTACAGGGCTACCTCAGAGCATCCCTAACGTTTGGTTAAGGGGCGGGCTTTAGCCCGTCCCAGTGAGCGAAGCGAACGATTTGAGCGCCTTGTTAGGTGCTGCCTACTTGCGCGGCAAAAAATAACCAGCTCTTTGTAGTGATTTGATTTTATATTTCAGCAAATACACTAGTGATGGCGCCATTATGACTGCATAGCTTAAAAATACTAAGAGCTGGTTAGCCATTGATTCGCTTGAGGACTCTCTATGTTTCCCGATAAGGTAAAATAGAGGGGACAGAAAAATACATGCAAAAAACAAATAGATGGCCATGCCGAGCGTTAATTTGAAGGTGCCATAAAAAAGCCTTGCGTTAGTTAGCAGCAAGCCAGCATATAACACTGCGGCTGCCAACATTGCTGGCGTAAAACACAGAATTGTTAGTATCAGCTCGATAAGCATAAGCACCTAACGCGAAATTAAGGGGCTGGCGGTACGGCAGTCCCAGCGAGTGAAGCGAGCGAGCTTGAATGCCTGGTTAGGCGGCGCTGCTCTTGCGCGTACTAAAGCCACACCGCAAAGACCTGCATGAGTGTGCCTATGACGATAAACCAGAATCCTGTGGCTGGTTTAAAGAATGCATAGGTTCTAAGCCAAGTTCTAACAGGCGTGTCTGGGTTGTCGATGATCTCTCGGGTGATATGCGACGGTGGTCCATACGGATAATTGACGTCGTCTCCGTACCGGTCAAAGAGCTTTGTGAAGAGTCCCGCCACCTCAAGCTGAACTACGCCAGTTAGAGTGGCCAGAAGACCTGCAGTGGCCATCAATTTCCCAGCACAAGGCCATCCGAGAGCGATTCCGGTGACAGCTCCAAAAGTGACAGAGCCAGTTACGAGAAGCAGGACAGCAAAAGCATGGCGTTCGTAGCGCTTGAAATAGTTCGACAATGCATCT